>Ga0307515_10000041_pt1 | contig 319110 bp, 270 predicted proteins | sample 17_EM_MG_FD_194513 | JGI IMG/M metagenome (GOLD analysis project Ga0307515, IMG submission 194513) | Populus trichocarpa ectomycorrhiza microbial communities from riparian zone in the Pacific Northwest, United States - 17_EM | ecosystem: Host-associated > Plants > Roots > Unclassified...
GGCTGCAGCGTCGTTCAACACGAACACTTTCTCTGTCAACGGCGTCGGCGCGGGCTCGATCGCGTCGGTTCAATCGAATGCCGTGTTCGGCAGCGCCGCCTACGGGGCTGCCATCAGCAACCAGAGTATCTCCGTGAAGAACACGGGCAATACACCGCTGGCACTCACCGTCAGCGGGTATTCCAGCCCTTTCTCATTGGTCTCCAACGGCTGTTCCTCGAACGTGGCACCGAACGCGAGTTGCGCCATCACGTTTGGCATCGCGAACAACATCATCGGATCTGCCTCGCAGTCAATCACGCTCAGCGGTGCAACCGGCGGTACCGCCACAGCGACCGTCAGCGGCACCATTCTTGGTTCCATTGCTGCCGTGCAGTCTGGTGCGATGTTTGGCAGCAACTCCTATGGCAGCACGATCGACAACGCACAAGTGGTGGTGAAAAACACCGGCAATGCCACCATGACACTCACCGCGGGCGGCTACGCAGCCCCCTTCTCTCACGTATCGAACGCTTGCACGAACATCGCGACCAACAGCACATGCATCGTCACTGTCGCGATGAACAGCAGTGTGACCCCAGCGCTCTACAGTCAGAACTTGGTCTTGTCGGGAGCGGCTCAAACGACGGGCGTACCAAGCTTGAGCGGCACGATTCTGTCGGTTGTACCGAACTTCACGCCCACGTCCACGCTTCCGTTCGGCTCGGTGGTAGTCGGCAGTACCAAGACACTCTCTGTGTCGTTGCGCAATGATGGTTCCGGTAGCGCACACTGGACGCAGCTTCCTGGGCTGCCCGCCGGATTCACCGCCAACATGGCGGCTTGCGCCACCGTTGCGCCCGGATCCTCGTGCACGGTCAGCATCACCTTCGCGCCCACGGCAGTCACGACGTATGGGCCGGCTTCGGTGTCCCCGACGCCAGCAAGTTCCGTTGCCGCACCGCTGAGCGTCTCGGGAACAGGCATCGGCGTTGTCAGCCTGTTCACCATCACGCTCAGTTCGTCGGCTCCAGACATCGCGACATGGACTGTCAAGAACAACGGTACCGCAGCAGCCACATTGACGGCGCTCTCGACGACTCTTGGCGCCCAAGTCGTAGTGAGCAACACAACCTGCCCGGTGGGATCTTCGGTCGCCGTCGGCGCAAGCTGCACCGTGACCACGATCAACGGCGAAAGCTGCGGAGGAGCTATTGCCTACTATCTGACGGCGACAAACTCCGCGGGCACCGCGCAGGGCGATCAACCCGCGTACGTGCAGAACGCCAGTTGCGGAGGGGCCATCACGAAGCCGACAGCCGCTCGGAATGTCGGCAAGGAGGTGGCGAAACTCACCAGAGCACGCCGCCCCTCCAATGACTGGAACGCGCGGAGGGCCGCATGACACGAGCCCATTCATCTCTAGGTCGGTGCGCGCGTCTTGTCGGGAGCGCATTGAACAAGTCCCTGCTTCGAATCGCGGCGTGGAGTGGCCTGGCGCTGTCGCTCGCAACGCTGGGCACGTCCGCTCGCGCCCAGGTGCCGGCGGATCCCTTCGACTACACGCGCACGACGCAGTTCACCTACTTCGGTGCGACCGACGGTGCAAAGAACGGTCTGCTGAAGGTCGTCACCGTCGAGCCCAGCAACCTGGAATCCTGCACGACGACGACGTACGCCTACGACGACGGATTTGGAAACAAGACTTCGACGACGCTCGACAACTGTGCCGGGGCCCCAATCCGGTCCAACTTTCGTATCCGTACGAGCTTGGCCACCTATGCCGCTGTTCCAGCGCAAACGGTTGCGTTGGATGCCCTGGGAACCGGCGCCACGACCACCACCGTCGCCATCCCGGCCGGCCTGTTTCCCACCACGATCACCAATGCGCTCAGCCGCACCGAAACACGACAATTCGATCCGCGTTTCGGCGCCGTCACACAGGCCAGGGACGACCCGAACGCGCTGATCGTCAAACGCGTGGTCGACGACTTCGGGCGCCCGGTACAGGACGTTGCCGCCGACGGTACCAGCACCGTCACCCTGTACTGCGTGCTGGCCGCCAGCGGCCTGGACACTAGCGCCAACAGCCCGAACTGCGCGTCCCCAGCCGAAGCGCCCGCCAACGCCGTGACGTACGTGCAGACCGAGCCGCACGACGCCAGCAGCGCCACGGGTAGCAAGATGGGCGCCTTCGCGCGCGTGTATGCCGACCGGCTGGGCCGCGAAGTCCGCAGCGCCACTGAAAGCTTCGATGGCGCCACCCTCATAGTCAAGGACACCGTCTACGACCAGAACGGCGCCAAGGTGCTGGAGACCCAACCCTACTTCCTGACCACCGGCTCCTCCACCAGCACAGGAGCCAACAACGTCGGAGCCGTCAAGCTCAGCTACGACGTGCTCGGACGCCCAACCACCGTCTACAAGACCGACCCCGCCGCCGCATCGGCGCAGACGTTCGGTGCCAGCGGAGGTGTCGCCTACGGTGTGTACGGCTACCAGAAGGCGTCAAGCACCAACTACACCTACGCGGGCCTGACGACCAAGGTCACCAACGACAAAGGCCAGGTTCGCACCGAAGAAAAGAACGCCGGCGGCGACATCGCACGCATCACCGATGCATCCGGCGCGCAGATCGCCTACCTCCGCGATGCCTTCAGCAACCTGGTGCAGACCAAGGACGCGCTGCAGAACAGCATCACGGCCAAGTTCGACATCCTCGGCCGCAAGACGCAGCTCAATGACCCCGACAAGGGCGCCTGGGGCTATTGCTACGACGCAATCGGGCAGATCAAGGCGCAGCAAAACCCGACCATGCGCGGCAGCAACACGCCAGGCGCCTGCCCACTGAACACGGGCCTCACGACAGCTGCGAACCAGGTCACCGGCTGGACGACCTTCGGCTACGACCGACTGGGCCGCACCACCCAGCGCATCGAACCCGAGTACACCAGCACCTGGAGTTACGACACCTACACAGACGGCAGCGCATGCAACAAGGGCATCGGCCGTCTTTGCGAGACCAAAACCGACAACGGCCTGGGTCGCAGGTTCGCCTTCGACAACTATGGCCGCCCAGCCAGCAGCCGTGTCGATGTGACCAGCGGCCCCAGCATCGCCAACGCAGTGGGCTACGACACCACCACCGGCCGCGTGGCCAGCGTCACCTATCCCACCGGCGTACAGGTTGGCTACGCGTACAACGCCCGCGGCTACCTGCAAGCCTTGAACCTGGCCACCAGCACCACCGTGAACCCCTTGCCCAATGCGCAGGGCGCCACGGCAGCCAGCGCCACGCTCACCGCCGGCACCGCAAGCGCGGTGCTGTGGCAGGCGCAGACGGTCAGCGCCTGGGGTGCGGTCGAGAAGGACCTGCTTGGCAATGGCGTCAACGACGTCACCAGCTACGAAGCGGCTACCGGGCGCATCGTGGCGATGAGCGCCGGTGCCGGCACGGGCACCTTGGCACTCAACCACCAGTACGCCTGGGACACCTTGGGCAACCTGGCCAGCCGCGTCGACAACAACGGCGATGGCAGCGGCAACGCCGTCAGCGAGACCTTCGTCTATGGCGACAACGCCGACAACACCAAGAACATCAACCGCCTGACGCAGTACACCATCAGCGGCCCTGCGATTCCGGGATTTGCACGCCAGGTCTCGCTGACTTACAACGCACTGGGCATGCTGCTCAGCAAGACGGACGTGGGCAACTACAGCTACGGCGCCAGCGGCGCCGGTGCCGTGAGACCCCATGCACTGCTCAGCGTGGCCGGCTCGGTGACGGCCAGCTACGTGGCTGACGGCAACGGCAACGTCACCAGCGCATCCAGCGGCAAGTATCGTCTGTTGGCCTACACCAGCTTTGACATGCCGAACAGCCAGGGCGGCATCTCCGGCCCGGGTGGCACGCCGGCCTACGCCTGGCAATACGACGAGAACCACCAGCGCATCCGCGAGACGCGCGTGATCACGGGCGGCGCTGCGGCCGGCACTCGCATCATCTGGTACTCACACCCGGACAACGTTGGCGGCCTGGGCTTCGAGCGCGAGGAAAACAGCAACCCGGCCGCCGTGAACAACCGGCACTTCCTGACGGCGGGCGGCAAGGCCATCGGCGTGCTCGTGACCACCGGCAGCCTGGCCACGCTGGGCACGGGCCAGACTGCACCGCCGGCACTCGGCAGCGCGACGGCGGTGAAGCTGGAGTACTGGCACAAGGACCACCTGGGCAGCCTAGCCGCGACGACGGACCACCTGGGCACCGTCACCGCGCGCTACGCCTACGACCCCTTCGGCAAGCGCCGCTACAGCACGGGTGTCTACGACGCCGACGGCAGCGTCGCCGTCGACTGGGACCCGGCGCACAACGCCGGCACCGGGCGCGGCTTCACGGGGCACGAGGAGCTGGACGACATCGGGCTCGTCAACATGAACGGGCGGGTCTTCGACCCGACACTGGGTATGTTCGTGCAGGCGGATCCGCATATCTCCGATCCGGAGAACCTGCAGAATTACAACCGCTACGCATATGTCCTGAACAATCCGCTCAATGCGACGGATCCGAGTGGGTTCGACGATGTACCTGCCAACGATAGCGGCGCAAATAGCACTTCTACGCAACACATCGAGATCACTGGGACGAAGCTCTCAGCGGAAAGGAATGCCGATACCGGCACCCAAACCTTTAACAATCTCTGGAGAGCCGGGCGCGCCGTAGACCAGCTACAACAGCGATACAAGATAGACAAGCTGCGGAGTCCAAGCACACAAGCTGAAAAGCAAGCCCTGGTAAATCTTTGGACGAACTACCTCACCGAGCTGAGGGAGATTCTGGATTTCTACGAGTTGGAGCCGGGTAAGCGTGCCGAAATATTGGTACAGCCACAATGGGCATTGGCAGTAGCCCGCGGCGTCGCAGGCAGCGGATCGGCGTTGGAGGTTCTTGCCGCCGGCATCCAACTGGGCGTGGCAACGGGACCGGCCGGCGTGGGGCCGGAGAGCATTCCGTTGCCGGTAGCGCCACCGCAGACAATCACCATCATTGGTACTAAGATTGCAGACCCAGCGGCAACGACGCTAGTTGCCGCAAACGAGACGAGAATCGTTCTGCGCTCAGTGAACCCGAAGTCACTCATAGGCCGACAAGGGCCAGCCGAGATGACTGGGTCCAGAGTGGAACGATTTAAGAAGGCGATGAAGGCGAATGGCTATGGAAGTTTTCCTCCTATCGAGGCCGCAAATGCGGAAGGACGCCTCATCATCCTCGATGGGCATCACCGGGCCGCGGCCGCGGCACGAGCGGGTCTTCCGGAGGTGCCTGTCAACGTCCGGAACGTGACTTCCCAGGAGGCGAGTCAACTCATGCGTGAAGCTGCTGAGGCGATGAGCCGCCGCTACTAGAGTTCACATGCTCGAATCAACTGTCCTTGTCGAATTTGTGGCTCTGCAGCGTCGGCTGATTGAGAGTCTTCTGGCGCGGCATCCTGAATTCTCGGATGACAAGTGGCTGATTGGCGCCCCATCCAAAGCAGAACTCCATATGGACGAAGGGAAATGGGATGTTTCGAAGCACGGGATCGGCCTGACGTTCCGACGCCGGGAGCCTAAGCCGCATCTAGTTGTCGATGTACACGTGGAAATCGACAATCCCAACCGTCTTGATGCTTGGCGCCTACAGCAGTTTGTCGAGTCAACTGGAGGCGTCTTGGAGTTCAATGATGCTGAAGTGAAGCTACGGAGTGCAGTAGATGCTGGCGTCTTGATAGAACGCCCCGACGGGGGTTTCCAGTTGAAAGCATGAGTCGCAAGAGGAGCTCACTGCTGATTTTCAAAGGGAACCAAGGCTCCTGCCAGGTTAGCCGCAGTTACCTGCATCTGTTCCGCCAGATGTAGAGACGGCGAACCAGCACGGAGCGCGTCGATCCGGCCGCGGCCCGCTCATCGTGGTGATGCGAAGGCACGACCTTCCATCCCTGCCATCGTCACGACAGAGGAGCTTCGAAACGCGATCGGCTTCTACGCCAAGGCCTTCGACGGCGTCGTGCTGACGCGCCTGCCCGGCCCGGACGGCAAGCCGATGCATGCCACGCTGCGCATTGGCGATTCGGTGCTGATGCTGGTCGACGAAAACCCGGCCTGGGGCGCGCTCGGCCCCTTGTCGTGGAAGGGCGCGCCGGTGACGGCGTACAGGCGTACAGGCGGTGGCGGCCGGCGCCAAGCTCACGATGCCGGCCACCGACATGTTCTGGGACGACCGCTACGCCGTGCTCGAAGACCCGTTCGGCCACAAGTGGTCGGTGGCGACGCACCCGCAGGACCTGAGCCCCGAGCTGATCCAGGCCGGCACGGCCAGCATGGTGATGCACAAGTCCTGCGGCCGAGCTCAGTTGACGATGCGGCCAGCCTCGATGTGCAGCTGCCGGTCGCAGCGCTCGGCGATGGCGCGGTCGTGCGTCACCAGCACCAGCGTCGTGCCGGCTTCGCGGTTCATGTCGAACATCAGCGCCATCACGGTCTCGCCGGTGGCGAAGTCCAGGCTGCCGGTCGGCTCGTCGGCCAGCAGCAAGGCCGGACGCACGACGAAGGCGCGCGCCAGCGCCACGCGCTGCTGTTCGCCGCCGGACAGCACCTTCGGGTAGTGGCCGAGCCGCTCGCCCAGGCCCACTCGGCGCAGCATCTCGGTGGCGGCCGCGCGGGCGTCGTTGCGGCCCATCAGCTCCAGCGGCAGCATCACGTTTTCCAGCGCCGTCAGCGTGGCCAGCAGCTGGAAGCTCTGGAACACGAAGCCGACGTTCTGCGCGCGCAGCGCGGCGCGCTGGTCTTCGTCGAGCGCGAACATCTCCTGGCCGGCGAGCTTGACGCTGCCGCTGCTGGGTACATCGAGGCCGGCGATGATCGACAGCAGCGTGCTCTTGCCCGAGCCCGATGCGCCGACGATGGCCACCGATTCCCGGGGCTGCAGCGAGAAATCGATCTCGTGGAGAATGGTCAAGGTGCCGGTCGAATCGGCAACCTGCTTGGTGACGCGCTGGACGGTGATGATGGGAGCTTCGGACATTGTTCTGGCTTGGCGCCGGCGGGATTGGCTGCTGCACTGTAGCGTGCTGCTATGGGCCCCGGCGCTGCACGCCCAATCAAAGCCGCGCACGCTGCTCGTCGTCGGCGACAGCCTGTCGGCCGAATACGGGCTGGCGCGCGGCAGCGGCTGGGTCGCACTGCTCGCCGCGCGCATCGCGAAGGACAAGCTGCCGTGGACAGTGGTCAACGCCAGCATCAGCGGCGACACCACCTCCGGCGGCCGTTCGCGGCTGGCGCCGCTGCTCGAGAAGCACGCACCGGCGCTGGTGCTGCTGGAACTGGGCGCCAACGACGCATTGCGCGGCCTGCCGCTGGCGATGACGCAGGCCAATCTCGGCCAGATGGCGCAAGCCGCCAAAGCCGCCGGCGCGCGCGTCGTGATCGTCGGCATGGCCGTGCCGCCGAACTATGGCCGCCAGTACGGCGAAGCCTTCACCGGCCTTTTCGGCAGCGTCGCGAAGGCCGAAGGCGCGGCCCTGGTGCCCTTCCTGCTGCACGGCGTGGCCGACGTGCCTGACGCCGAAGCCAACTTCCAGCCCGACCGCATCCACCCGAAGGCCGAGATGCACCCGCGCATGCTGGACAACGTCTGGCCGGTGTTGCGGCCTCTGCTGCGCTGACGACGCGGGCTGGTTCATATGCCGTACTGTGCGCAACGGATAGACGGATAGGGCGCGCTACGGCGGGCGAACTACAGAAGAGAAAAAGCCCGCCGAAGCGGGCTCTTGGCTTTTCGAGACGATTGGTCTTACGCGCTATGCAGCAACTTCGTCTTCGATGGTGATCTTCGAGGACCAACCCTTGGTCTTCGAAGTGGTAGCCACGATTCTTTGGTGCACCAGGCTTTCAATAGTCTTCAGGCGGTCGATGGCCTTTGCTACAGGAGTGTCCTTATCCACATGACCGATGTAGTACATGCGGGTAAGGCGATCGTTGGCGATCGGTAGTCTTCCTGTGCGCTCCCAATTGCTCACAGCTTGCTCTGTGACGCCGTGTAGCTTGGCGAACCCTTCTTGCGATAGACCCATCTGGACTCGCAGGAAGCGGAGCTCCTTGCCGGTGAGGGTGCCCTTCTTTTTGGCAAGGTCGCAGGCCAGGAGCTGGTGTAGCTCGCGGGCCTTGGTGATCGACACCGACTGCCCATAGGCGGTGTCTCGCTCCACATACCCGTTCGTCAGCCAGACGTTGTCTAGACCGCACGCGGTGTAGTGGTACATGTGCTCTCCATTTCTCTATTTAACGATGACGGTGACGACGATGACCGCTGGGTCAGCCTCGTCCAGTGCAGCGCAAACTGCGAGGTTCTTGCTGGCTCCGTAGCACTCCATCCGGCAAACGAGGTGCCCGGTCTTCATGTCTTCTTCGGGTGTTTGAAGAATTTTTCCTCCTTGAAGGCAGTGGTAGATCTCGTCGGCCAGCACGCTGTACTCCTGCATACGAGCCAAGGCGTGCCTTGTCAGCCGAACGAGGCCGGTGTCCTTGGCTACAGAACGGATGTGCTTCTGTAGCTGGGACTGAGACATTGACTTGAACAGCGGCATGTGTTCTCCAGCCTTTTCGCTCCTCCCCAGAAAAATCTTAACCCCTGGGAGCTAAAAAAACATTGGGGTAGCAAAAAAATAGTCAGCTCAATCAACAACTTATACGACACATGTCAGTCGATAAAGTTTACAACTTTACAAATTGAACGAAGAAAAACCAGGCAGATCACAGGACAAGGTGAGCCGTTCCCATGCAAGCCGATCCTCTGGTGGGCGCTCAGCGGCCCGCGCCGTCTTTTGTCGTAGTGCGACTGCCGCCACCCCGGCGCGCCGGGCCGCGCAAGTCCGGTTTGCGATGGTCAAGCGCTTGTGCCGTCACGTATGCAAGTTCCCGTCATTTTGCACATGCGACTAATTCGCATTATGATTTCCTAACTCCATTCACACCCTCCTCCGCCGCCCCGCACAAGCCAGCCGCATCGCCAGCCGTGCTCTTCAGAAGTACACGACTGAGCGATGACTTTGAACCAGACCCCGCATGGGCGGGCAGGCCATGTGCAAGCCTGACCCGGACCTGCTCGAAACCCGGGTACGCCAGGCCCTCGTCGGCAGCGACACCACGCTCGTCACGATAGAGCCGGCGGCGACCGGATCGCGCCGCCGCCGGCTGTGGGAACTGGACAGCCACGCCCATTGCCCGGTGGTCGGCGTGTGCCTGCCCATCGCCGCGCTGCGCCGGCTGGCCGACAAGGTGCTGGGCGGCCGCGCGCTGGCCGACGACTACGAACTGCACTGCGGCGTCATCGCCGAATGCAAGCTGCGCACGCCGATGGCCGAGGCCGTGCAGCGCGAACTCGACCGCCGCGGCCTGCTGGCGCTGCGCCAGTCGGCCGGGGCCAAGACCACCGAGGCACTCGCCGCCTGGTGGGACAACGCGTCGCAGGGCAAGGATCTGGCCGCCGCCTTCTGGGCCACGCTGACCCACGCGCGCTGCACGCCGGCGCTGCAGCACCGGGTGCTGGGCGAGGTCCACATGCTGCAGCACCAGGTGGGCATGGCAAGGCGCGTGGACCTGCAGCGCTTCGAGGCGCTGGCCGATGAGAACGGCGCGCTGTCACGCGAACTCGCCGCCGCGCAGGCGCGCAACACGCGGCAGGCGGATGAGCACGCGCGGCGCTGCGACCAGCTGCAGACCGAAGTCATGCAGATGCGCGCCCAGCTCATCGGCCGCGACACCGCCGTTGCGACGCTGCAGGACGATCTGCAATCGCTGCGGGCCGCCGCGCCGGGGCTGAAGAGCCGTATTGAGCAGGCGCGCGAGATCGGGCGGCTGCTGGAACGCAATCAGGCGCTGCAGCGCGGCCTGCAGCAGTCGCAGGAGGAAAGCGAACGCCTGCGCCGCCGGGCCGACGAACGGGGCACCGAACGGGGCACCGAACTGCGCACGCAGGCGCAAACGCAAGCCACCGAGGCCGGCGCGCCCGGCAGCGAAACGCCGGCCCGGCTGGACGACAAGGCCGTGCTGTGCGTCGGTGGCCGGCCGGCCAGCGTGCCCGTCTACCGCCAGCTGATCGAAGGCACCGGCGGACACTTCCTGCACCACGACGGCGGCGACGAAGACAACCCCGCCAGGCTCGACGCCTTGGTCGCCGCCGCCGACCTGGTGATCTGCCAGACCGGCTGCATCAGCCACGACGCGTACTGGCGCGTGAAGGACCAGTGCAAGCGCAGCGGCAAACGCTGCGTCTTCGTCGAGAACCCGAGCGGCACCGGCCTCAAGCGGGCGCTGCAGACGCTGGTGCCGGCGGCCGCATGACCCGAAGCCATGAACCCAGGACGCCGATGAAGCCCGTCAGCATGCGCAGCCTGCTCGTCCTGCTACACCGCTGGTTCGGCCTGGCCGCCGCGCTGTTCCTGTTCATCGCCGGCGCCACCGGCGCGGTGATCTCGTGGGATCACGAACTCGACGAGTGGCTGAACCCGCAGCTGTACCAGGCGCAGTCGGCCGGCACGGCCGGCCAGCCGCTGCCGGCGCTGGCACTGGCTGCGAAGATCGAAGCCGCCGACCCGCGCGTGCGCGTCGTCTTCATGCCGCTGGACATCGAGCCGGGCCACACCTTCACGGCGTCGGTCTCGCCGCGCGTGGACCCGGCCACCGGCAAGCTCTTCGAGCCCGGCTACAACCAGGTCGCGCTCGACCCCGTCAGCGGCGCCATCCAAGGCCAGCGCGAATGGGGCAAGGTGTCGCTGACGCGCGAGAACCTGCTGCCCTTCCTGTACAAGCTGCACTACACGATGCACATCCCCGACGGCTGGGGCATCGAGTTCGGCATGTGGTTCATGGGGCTGATCGGCATCGCGTGGGTGCTGGACACGCTGATCGCGCTGTGGATCTCGTTCCCCAGCTGGGCCGCGTGGCGCCGCTCGTTCGCCTTCCGCTGGCAGGCCGGTAGCCACAAGCTCACCTTCGACCTGCACCGCTCGGGCGGCATGTGGGTCTACCTGCTGGTGCTGATGCTGGCCGTGACCTCGGTGGCGATGAACCTGCGCGACGAGGTGATGCGGCCGCTGGTGTCGCTGTTCTCGCCGCTCGCGCCGTCACCCTTCGCCAGCCGCGCTGCCGCGCCGCCAGGCAAGCCGATCGAGCCGCTCGTGCCGGCCCCGCGCGCCGTCGAACTGGCGCGCGCCGAAGCGCAACGCCGCGGCTGGACGGCCCCGGCCGGCGGGCTGTTCCTGTCCACCGACTTCGGTGTCTGGGGCGTGGGCTTCTACACGGCCGCCAACAGCCACGGCGACGGTGGCCTCGGCAACCCATGGCTGTACTTCGACTCGCGCAGCGGCGCGCCGGCCGGCGCCGACGTGCCGGGCAGCGGTAGCGCCGGCGACATCTTCCTGCAGAGCATGTTCCCGCTGCACTCGGGCCGCATCATCGGCCTGCCCGGCCGCGTGCTGTTGTCGCTGATGGGGGCCGCGATCGCCCTGCTCAGCGTCACCGGCGTGCTGATCTGGGCGCGCAAGCGGCGTTCGCGCGTGCGCGCGGCGGCTCTGCAGCCGCAGGGGCTGGCGAACACGGCCACGACCTGAAGCCCCGGCGCACCAGGCGGGGCCTGCCATCGACGGCCGGCTCCTGACCTAGCGGTTCTGTTCGCGTTCGCGCATGTCCTTGCGCGACTCGGGGGCGTGTTGACGGCCTTCTTCGCGCGCGGGTTCGCGCTGCTGCTCAGCCGGCTTCGGCCGCGCGGCAGGGGCCGGGGCCGGGGCTGCGGCCGGCGCCGGCGCAGGTGCCGCCTGTGGTGCGGCGGCCGGCGGCTGGGCAGCCGGGCGGTTCGGGGGCTCGGGCCGCTCCTGGCGCTCCGGGCGGTCCTGGCGCTGGCGCGGCTCGGCGGCCGGGCGCTCCGGCTGTTGGGCGTGTGGCTGCGGTTGTGGCTGTTGTTGTTGCTGCTGTTGTTGTTGCTGCTGCCGAAGGTCGACCACCGCCGGAGGACGCGACGGTGCTGGCACCACTTCGCGTTGCGGCTGTGGCTGCGGCCGCCCCTGCGGTTGCGGTTGCGGCTGCGCTTGGGGTTGCTGTTGCTGTTGCGGTTGCGGTTGCTGCCGCCCCTGCGGTTGCGGCTGCGCTTGGGGTTGCGGCTGCACCGGCTGAGGCTGCACGAGCTGCGGCTGCCCCGGCCGGACCGGACGCGGCGCGACGGGCTCGACCGCAGCGGGCGCCGGCCGGTCGGCCTGCGGCGCGGCAACCGCCGGCGCCTGCGGCGCAATACCCGGCCGTCCCCGCACGGGCACCGGCCCGCGGCCCGGTACCGCGGCCATGATCGGCGGGCCTTCGGGTGCGGCCGCGGGTGTGACGGGTGCACGCTGCAGCGGCTCGCGGTTGCGCAGATCGATGACGGCGCGGGCAACCGGCTCGCGCCGCACCAGCACGTCGCGCGGCACCATGGTCACGGCACCGGGCACGCCCTGGTTGCCGTACATGATGGGGCCGGTCGGCACCTGCACCGGCGGGCGCGGGCGGCCCGGCGGCTGGTGGTTGACGCGGTCGCCGTAGACCGGGCTGGCGCGGTAGTACGGCACGAACACTTCGCGCGGCGCCAGCGGCACCCAGCCGACCGCCGGCAGCGCCGGGCCGCCGACGGAGATCGACACGCTCAGGTGCGGCCCGCCGACCCAGGCCACCAGCGCCGGCGCGTAGACCGGCCGCGCCACGTAGCGGCCCGGCGACCAGCACCAGCGCCCACCCCAGCTGACCCAGCGCCCGTAGTGGAAAGGCGCGAAGCCCCAGCGTGCGTCGTCGACCCAGGTCCAGCCCCACGGGCGTATCCAGGCCCAGTGGCCGAAGCGGTACGGCGCCCAGCCGGCCTGCACCGACAGCGGGATCCAGACGGCGCCAAACTCGGGGTGCTGCTCCCAGCGGCCATCGCGGTCCAGGTCTTCGGCGCCGGTCATTTCGGGCGAGACGTACTTGTTCGATGCGCTGCGCTCGTCGCGCTGGTCTTCGCGCAGCGCCCAGCCGGCGAAGGCATCGTCGGGCACCGATGTCCAGCTATGGCGCAGCTCGCGCCCGCCGCCTTCGCGCCAGATCTCGGCACGGCGGCCGCCGTCGATCGTGAACGGGTCGCCGCCGTCGTCGACGCGCAACTCGCCGCGCCAGCTGGTGGCAAAGGTGCTGTCGTCGACGCGGTCGACGCGGAAGTGCCCGCCACGCAGCGGGCGCAGCCGGGCTTCGGCGGTGACGATCTCGGTTTCGTCGGCGACTTCGCGGGAGCGCACGCGCAGCGCAACGCTGCCGCTGTGCAGTTGCACGCTGACACGGTCGTCGTCCAGGCGCAACACTTCGAGTTCGCTGCCGGCGGCCAGGCGCAGCGTGGTCGAGCCGATGCGCAACTCGGCGCGCCCGTCTGCGTCAGTGGACAGACGGTCGCCGCTGGTCAGCGGCCGGTTGCGCGAGGCCGGAGCCCACTGGCCCTGCTCGGCCTCATAGACCGAAACGTTGCCTTGCAGGTCGGCGAGGCGGCCGACGCGGCCGGGTGGGTCGTCTTCGGCCAGCGCGAGCGTGGTCCTCGAGAGGGCCACCAGCGCCAGCATCGCCACAACGAAGCCGCGCGAGAGTCTTTTCGTGCACCACATGCCGCAGCAACGCGCTGGCGTCCGTGGCGGCTGACGAGGGGCTTGTAAAGTCGTGTGTCATGCACCGGCCGCGTGGCGCCCGCGGCCGACCCCCTCGCCGAGCCCGCCTTACGACGGCTGCCGGACCGAGATCCCGTAGCGCGCGTTCGACGTGCTGCCGGTGTTGCTTTTGGGTACATACCAGGCCGTGATGCCGAAGCCGATCAGGCGCAGCGCGTACATCTCGCGCACGTTGACCCCGGTGCCGTCGCTGGCGGTCACGCTGGCCGCGACGCGGTGGATGTAGCCGTCGCGCCCACTGCTCAGGAACAAGGTCTGCGGGGCGGTCACGGTGCTGCCGCCGCCCTGCGTCGACGCCCGGATGAAACTGTTGTTCGCCGTGTCGAGCGAGACGATGGTGTGGGTCACGGCATCGACGGCGTCGACCGCCACGCCGCCGACGTTGGCCGTCACATTCCAAAGGCTCCACGAGAAGCCCACGCTCGGCAGGCCCAGGGTGCGCGTCTTCGTCGCGAAGGTGATTTCGCCGGCGGCGTTGGCGATCACGAGCATCATCTCGCCGTTGCCGGCGCGGTAGGCGAAGGCACGGCTCTTCCACACGTCGGCCGGGTCGGTCGACGCCAGGTCGAAGCCGCCCGTGCTGTTGCTGCTGAACCTGGGCAGCAGCGTGGTCGCTGCGCTGCAGCTGGCGGTGGCGGTGGCCAGCGTGTCGTCCTCGCACTTGACGCTGTTCAGCGCGCCATCGCTGCCGATGGCGATCGTCGCCGCCTGGACGCCGAACACCTTGTTTTCGTCGGGCTGCCAGCTGAGATAGTTCCAGCTGCCGGCCAGTTCGCCGACGGCGATGCTTTGCGCCGGCAAGGCGACCATCATGCGGTACTTGCCCGGGTCCGACGTGGTGTCGTCGTCGCTGCCGACGAGCGCCCGCAGCACGATCACGCCGCTCGGCGAGACCATGACGTCGGCGCCTTCGGTCGTGGTGTAGCGGCAGGCACCGGTGGCCGTCCAGCCCTGCGAGCCGCCGTCGCTGCTGAAGGTGGCCGTCAGCGCGGTGGCGTCGACGACCATCGTCTCGCTCGTCGTCAGCGCGTCGCTGGCGCCGGTGGTGACCGACGGTTCGACCTTCAGCAGCCGGTAGGTCGTGCTGCGCAGTGCCGCGCAGTTGGTGGCCTTGGGCTTGAGCAGCAGGTCGGCGGCGAGCGAGAAGGTCTCGATGTTCTCGTACGCCACCACCGCCGGCGAGGCGCTCGCCGCCGCGGCCGTGGTGGCCACCGTCGTGCTCAGCTCGGTCAGCGTGGTGCCAGCGGCCGCGAGCGCGGTGCCCAGGTTGTCGAGCACCTTGTCGTAGCCGTTGCCGCTGCTGCCGGTGGTGGCGGCCACCAGCGTGTCGGTGATCGGGTTCGCGATGCCGCTGGTGTCGAGCCCGGCGGCCGTCAGCGTGGCCACCACCGCGGCCTGCGCGGCGCTCAGTGCGTCGCTGGTCAGCGTGCCGGCCAGGCTGGTGGCCGCGATGCTGCTCATGAACGTGGCCGGGTCACTGCCAACCAGCTGGGCGACGAGCAGCTCGGTCAAGGGCGTGATGTTCGCGGTGGTGCCGGTCGCCACCGAGTGCAGCACCGTGGCGGCATCGCTGCTCGTCGCCGACAGCACGCAGGGCAAGGCGCCGGCGTCGACGCTGACGGTGTAGGCGCCGCTGCTGCTCGTCGTGGCCTGGCCGGTGCCGGTGGCGCACTTGACGCTGACTGCGGCGCCCGCCAGCGCCGCGCCGCGCGCGGCCACGCCGCTGATCGACAGCGCCGTGCTCGTGCCGCCGCCGGTGGTGGGCACGGTAGGGGTGGTCGTGGTGGTGTCGGCCGAGTCGCCGCCGCCGCAGGCGGACAGGAGACCAGCGCTGGCCAGCGCGAGGGCGAGAGAACGAAGCTGCATTCGAGACTCCAAAAACGAATGAAGGATGCGGACGCGGTCTGCAGCCGCAGCGCCGGCAACGGTGTGCTGCAGGCATGGCGAGAGCTTCCGCGAACACGGCCCGGCGCCGCTTCAACCGAACGGCTGAACCCGCGACGGCGCGCCGTGCACGACTTCACAATCAGCCGATGCACAGCCCGTCTCGCCCCATCGCACGCCTTCTGGCGCTCTGCTTCGCACTGGCCTGGCTGCTGCTGTCGTCGACGATGCCGGCCCGGGCCGAAGCCGAGCCCGTCATCACGATCACGCAGGCCGAATTCGCCACCAGCGCCAGCGGCCCCTGGCAAGGCGTGGCGCTGCCCGACACCTGGGCGCTGCGCGGCCAGCCACCGCGAACCGTCGGCCACTACCGTGCCAGCTTCGACCTGGCGCAGGCGCCGCAAGGCATGTGGGCCTTGCGTGCCGACCGGCTGAGCACGCACCACGAACTGCGCGTGAACGGGCAGCTCGTGCACGGCACCGGCGACCCGCCCGAGACGCTGTACCGGCCGATGCCGACGCTGGTGGCACTGCCGCCGGGGCTGCTGCGCGCCGGCCGCAACACCGTGGAGATCAGCGCCCAGCACGGCACGCGGGCCGGCCTGTCGACGCTGATCGTCGGCCCCGAACGGGACGTGGCGGCCGGCTTCGCGCTGGGCCAGTTGCTGGCCACCACGCTGCCGATGCTGTTGAACTTCGCCAGCGCCGGCGTGGCGTTGTTCATGCTGCTGCTGTGGTGGCAGCGGCGCCGCGACGCGGCACTCGGCAGCTTCGCCGCGCTGACCTTGCTGGCGGCGCTGCGAAACAGTGGCTACTTCCTCGCCGGCGGCCCGCTGAACGTGCCACTGACGGACTGGATCTTCTTCGTGCTGCAGGTCGCCACCAGCGCCCTGCTGGGCGTGTTCGCGATGGCGTTCTCAGGCCACCGCCCCAAGCTCTACCGCGGGGCGCTGGCCGCGACTGCCGTGCTGCTGCCGCTGGCCGGCGCCGTCGCGGCCTGGCACGGCCAGCTACATGTGCTGCGCACCTGGCTGTACCCGTGGCTGATCGTGCTGGTGGTGGTGCCGGTGGCGCTGGTGCTGCGCGCCGCGCGCGAGCGCCGCTCGGCCGTGGAGTACACGCTGGTGGCCGCCTTGTTGACGGTGCTGGCCGCCGGCCTGCACGACTACCTGTTCCAGCAGGGCCGCACCAGCATCATGCACGCCTACTGGCTGCCCTACGCCGTGCCGGCCGTGCTGGTGATGTTCTCGGCCGTGCTGCTGCAGCGCCTGGTGGGGGCGCTGAACGGCATCGAGCGCATGAACACGACGCTGGAGCGCCACGTCGCCGAACGCACCCGCGAGCTGCAGGCCGCCAACAGCGCCAAGACGCGCTTCCTCGCCGCCGCCAGCCACGATCTGCGCCAGCCGATGGTCAGCATCGGCCTGCTGGTGGGCCTGCTGCGCGAGCAGGTGCGCACGCCGGGGCTGCTGGGCGTGGTGCTGCGGCTGCAGGAAGCCACGCGTGCGATGGAAGGCCTGCTGAAACGCCTGCTCGACCTGTCGCGGCTGGAGTCGGGCACGGTGCGCGTGCGCCCGCAGGCCCTGGCCTTGCAGGCGCTGTTCGACGCCATCGCCAGCCACCATGCCGAGCAGGCCGCGAACAAGGGTTTGCGATTGGTGCTGCGGCCGACGCGAGCGCTCGTGCACAGCGACCCGGCGCTGCTCGAACAGCTGCTGCGCAACCTGGTCGGCAATGCCGTGCGCTACACCGAAAGCGGCGGCGTACTCGTCGCCGCCCGCGGTGCCGGCGCCGGCCGGCTGCGCATCGAAGTCTGGGACAGCGGCCCGGGCATTCCAGACGAACAGCGCGACACCATCTTCGACGAATTCGTGCAGCTCGAAACCACGCCGCCGCGCAGCGCGCAAGAGGTCTCGGCCGGCCTGGGCCTCGGCCTGTCCATCGTCAAGCGCTGCGCGGCCCTGCTCGACGCACCGGTGCGCCTGCGCTCACGCGTCGGCCACGGCTCCTGCTTCGACGTGCTGCTGCCGCGATCCACCGAAGCGCCGCCCGCCGCGGCCGGCGCCGCGCTGCCGCAAGGCGGCTTGTTCGCGCAGCGCCGCGTGTGGCTGCTCGAAGACGACGACGGCGTGCGCAGCTCGATGGCCCTGCGGCTGCAGCGCTGGGGCGCGACGGTGCAGGCCTGGTCGACGCTGGGCGCCTTGCTGCGTGAACTCGACGGCGCGGCTGCGCCGCCGGATCTGCTGGTCACGGACCAGCGGCTGCCCGATGGCCACGGCAGCGCCGCGGTGGCCCGGCTGCGTGAACGCTGGCCCGAAGCGGCCGCACTCATCGTCACCGGCAACACCGCACCGCAGGACCTGGTGCAGCTCGAACGCTGGTTGAGCGCCGGCGTACCGGTGCTGCACAAACCCTTCGAGGCCGACGCCTTGCTGGCCGCGGCTCAGCAGGCGCTGGAGGCCGGCGTCAGAGCGTGAGCCCGAGCCGCGCCGCGGCCAGCACGGCCTGCGTGCGCGTGTTGACGTCGAGGCGGCGGAACACCGCCTGCAGATGCGTCTTGACCGTGGCTTCGGACAGGTCCAGCTCGCGGCAGATCAGCTTGTTCGGCTTGCCGTCGATCAGCAGGCGCAGCACATCGCGCTGCCGCTCGGTGAGTTCGGGCAGCGCACGCGGCTGCGCCCAGACCGGGCTGGCACCGGCATCGGCCGGCACGACCACGCCGCCGGCCACCAGCCGCTGCACGGCCTTCACGAGCGCCTGCGCATCGACGGTCTTCGACAGGAAACCCGCCGCGCCGAGGTCGATGGCCGCGAGCACGTTCTCCTGCTCGTCGGACGCCGACAGCACCACCACCGGCGTCATCGGCGCCGCTTCGCGTGCCCGCTTGAGCGTGGCCAGGCCGCGGCTGTCGGGCAGGTCCAGGTCGAGCAGCAGCAGGTCGATGTCAGGCTCGTCGGCGAGCAGGCGCAAGGCGCCGGCCAATGTGCCGGCCTGGCGCAAGGCCAGCCCCGGCAGACGCGCTTCGAGCAGCAACAGCAGGCTTTCGCGGACCAGGGCGTGGTCCTCGACGAACAACAGCTTTCTTCGCATTCGTCTGATTCAGCGCATCAGTCGTCGTCGGCCGGATCGAGCTCCGGGAACAGCACGCTGGTGTAGCCGAACTGCGTCAGGTCGGTCATGCGCGTCGGGTACAGGCGGCCGATGAGGTGGTCGCACTCGTGCTGCACAACGCGGGCGTGGAAGCCGTCGGCTTCGCGTTCGATCGGCCGGCCCAGCGCATCGAAGCCGGTGTAGCGGATGCGCGTGTGGCGCGGCACCACGCCGCGCAGCCCGGGCACCGACAGGCAGCCTTCCCAGCCGTCGGCCATCTCGCCATCCAGCGGCGTGATGACGGGGTTGATCAGCACCGTCATCGGCACCGGCGGCGCTTCGGGGTAGCGCTCGTTCTTCCTGAAGCCGAAGATCACCAGCTGTTGGTCGACGCCGATCTGCGGCGCCGCCAGGCCGGCGCCGTTGGCCGCGGCCATCGTGTCGAACAGGTCGGCGATCAGTGCGTGCAGCTCGGGCGTGTCGAACAGCTCGACGGGTTTGGCGATGCGCAGCAGGCGCGGGTCGCCCATCTTGAGGATTTCGCGAACGGTCATTTGAACGAGACGTTGACTTTCGGGTTGCCGGGCAGGCCTTCGTAGCTGATCTCGACGGCCAGGCCCGGCTTCGGCGGCATCAGCTTCGAGAACGAACCCAGGCTGACGAGGTCGCCCTTCTTCAGCGCCTTGCCTTCGCGCGCCATGTCCTGCACCAGCCAGACGACGGCGTTCAGCGGGTGTTCGAGGATGTCGCTGCCCTTGCCGCGGTCGAGTTCGTTGCCGTCGCCCTTCACCACCACGACCATGTCGCGCAGCGCGTTGCCGAACTCGGCCGTGCGCTGCACCGGCACCGGCGCGCCCATCACGCCGAGCCGGGCGCCGACGTTGATGGCCGTGATGCCGGCGCCGTTGAGCTTGGGCGGCGCCTGCACCACCAGGTCGGGCAGCTCGATGAAGGGGATCACCTGGTCGATGGCGCGCAGCACGTCGTCGGCCGTCTTCGCGCGGTTGACGGCTTCGTCGCTGATGCGCACCAGCATGTCGGCCTCGAACAGCGGCCGCGCGCCGAACGCGGCGTCGACCACCGCGCCGTTGGCCAGCAGCATGTTCGCGTACAGCGTGCCCCAGACCGGCGCGTCGGCGCCGAAGCGCTTCTGCACCGCCGGGTTGGTGAGGCCGGCCTTGTAGCCGACCGGCTTGCCCAGCCGCGCTTCGAGCAGCTTGTTCAGCTTGCCGCGCGTGCACTCGCCGTCGGCGGCGTTCAGGCCTTCCGGCGTGACGGCCGGCGTCTTCGCTTCGTAGGCGGCCAGCAGCGCGGCAACCTCGGCGTCGCTCAGGCAGGCGGCCAGCGTCGGTGCGGCACTGGTTGCGGCCAGCACGGCCAGCGCAGCGAGCCAGGCACGGTGCATCGTCATCGTCGTTCTCCTCGATGGGCTTCTCGGCTGCGCGGGATTATGGCCGTTGCCCGCTGGCTATACTGGCCGCGCAGCCGGGGGAGCGTGCATTGGGCAAGCGCTGGAACGGATGGGGCCGCGACACCGAAGAGCACCCGCTCGGCACGCGCCGCCTGCAGTTCCTGGCCGAGCGCATCGGCAGCGCCACGCCGGCCGTCAGCGCCAGCCGCAGCACCGCGCTGCAAGCCGTAGGTGCCAGCCGGCTGCCGGCCTCTTCCTACTTCGACACCGACGCGGCAACGCGCCTGGACCACGCCTTCGGCCAGAGCCTGCCCGACTGGATTGCGCTGCGCAGCGGCCGCACCGCCGCGTGCGCCGACGGCGTGGCCTGCCCGGCCACGCACGACGACGCGCTGGCCGCGCTGGCCGAAGCGCGCCGCCTGGGCGCCATCGTCATCCCCTACGGCGGCGGCACCAGCGTCGTCGGCCATCTGCGTGTGGCGCGCAGCGAGCGGCCGGTGGTGAACGTGTCGCTCGAACGGCTGTCCGGGCTGCAAGCCGTCGACCCGACCCAGCTGACCGCGACCTTCGGCGCCGGCACGCCAGGCCCGGCGATCGAAGCGGCGCTGGCACCGCACGGGCTGACCTTGGGCCACTACCCGCAGTCCTTCGAGCTGTCCACCGCCGGCGGCTGGGTCGCGACGCGCTCGTCGGGCCAGCAGTCGCTGCGCTATGGCCGCATCGAGCAGCTGTTCCACGGCGGCAAGCTCGTCACGCCGCGCGGCACGCTGGTGGTCGGCGGCCTGCCGGCATCGGCCGCCGGCCCGGACCTGCGCGAAGCCGTGCTCGGCAGCGAAGGCCGGCTCGGGCTGTTGACCGACCTGACGCTGCGCGTGCGGCCGGCCGCCGCGCACGAACGCTTCCACGCCATCTTCTTCCCGGACTGGGCCAGCGGCCTGCAGGCGATGCGCGAGCTGGCGCAAAGCGGCGCCGGGCTGTCGATGCTGCGCTATTCGTGCCCGACCGAGACGGAGACACAGCTCGCGCTGGTCGAAGGCCACGAGCGCGCGCTGGCCTGGCTGGGCCGCTACCGGCGCTGGCGCGGCGTCGACCGCGGCGCCTGCCTGCTGATGGCCGGCGTGACCGGCAGCGAACGTGAAGCACGCGAGGCACGCGCCGCGCTGCTGGCCGCGGCACGGGTTCAGCGCGGCGTGCATGTCGGCACGGCGCTGGGCCGTGGCTGGGTGAAGAACCGCTTCGCGTCGCCCTATCTGCGCAACAGCCTGTGGGACGCCGGCATCGCCGTCGAGACGGTGGAGACCTGCGTGCCCTGGGCCCAGGCCGGCGCGATGCTGAATGCCTTCGAAGCCGCCGGCGCCGCGGCGCTGGCTGCCGACGGCGAGCGCGTGCACACCTGCACCCATCTGTCGCACGTCTACCGCCAGGGCTGCAGCGTCTACACGACCTTCGTCTACCGCCTCGCTGCCGACCCCGACGCGAATCTCGAACGCTGGCGGCGGCTGAAGGCCGCGGCGTCCGAAGCCATCGTCGCCATCGGCGGCAGCATCAGCCACCAGCATGGTGTCGGCATCGACCACGCGCCCTACCTGGCGGCCGAGAAGGGCGAGCTCGGCCTGGCGCTGCTGCGCGCGATGGCCCGCGAGTTGGACCCCGACGGCATGATGAACCCGGGCAAGCTGTTCGCGTGAAGGTCGAGGCGCATTACGACCTGCTGGTCGTGGGCGGCGGCATCACCGGCGCCGCGGTGCTGCATGCCGCTGCCGAGCGCGGTTTGCGCGCGCTGCTGGTAGAGCGCGGCGACTTCGCCGGCGGCACGTCATCGTGGTCGTCGAAGCTGATCCACGGCGGGCTGCGCTACCTGAAGTCCGGCCAGTGGCGCCTGACGCTGGAGTCGGTGCGCGAACGTGAACGGTTGCTGGTCGAGCGGCCCGGCCTGGTCGAAGCGCAGCCCTTCCTGATGCCGATGTTCGATGGTGAAAGCCCCGGGCCGGCGACCTTGAGCACCGGCTTCTGGATCGCCGACATGATGGCCGGCCGGCGCACGTCACGCCGCGTCGACGCCGACGACGCCGCGGCGGCCGAGCCGCTGTTGACGCGCAACGGCTTGCGCGGCGCCATCGCCTACCGCGACGGTGTCGTCGACGACGCGCGGCTGGTGCTGCGCCTGGTCTTCGACGCGGTGAAGCTGGGCGCAACGGCGCTCAACCATGTCGAGGCCACGCTGCTCGAACCAGGCGGCCGCGTCACCGGCGCACGCCTCGAAGACCGGCACAGCGGCGAGCGGCACGAGGTCACCGCCACCGTGACCGTGCACGCCGCGGGCGTCTGGGCCGGCCAGGCGCCGGGGGCGCCGCGGCTGCGGCCCTTGCGTGGCAGCCACCTCGTCTTTCCGCAAGCCCTGCTGCCGCTGCGCAGGGGCCTGGCCTGGATGCACCCGCGCGACCGCCGGCCGGTGTTTGCGCACCCGTGGGAAGGCGCTGTCGTGGTCGGCACCACCGACGTCGACCACGCGGATGCCGAAGCGCCGGCACGGGTGTCGGCGGCCGAGGCCGCGTATCTCGTCGAGGCCTTGCGCAAGCCCTTCCCGCAGTTCGCGCTGCGCTCGGGCATGGCTGTGTCGGCCTACGCCGGGCTGCGCGCCATCGTCGTGCCGCCGGGCCGCGAGAACGCAGCGCCGTCGGCGATGGCGCGCGACTCGGCCCTGTGGAGCCGGCCGGGCCTCGTCGGCATCACCGGCGGCAAGCTGACGACGCACCGCGCCACCGCGCTGGCGGTGCTGCGTGAAGCGGCGCGGCAAGGCCTGCGGATCACGCAGCGACCGGCCGCGGCAGCACCCGTCGAAGGCCGGCTGGCCGGCCGCCTGGGTGCCGACGGCGCAGCCTGGGTGGCCGCACGGCCGGCCGACGAGCGACGCCCGCTGCTCGGCACGCCGTATGCGCTGGCCGAGCTGCTGTGGTCGCTGCAGGCCGAACAGGTGCGCGGGCTCGACGACCTGCTGCTGCGCCGCACGCGGCTGGGCCTGGTCGCGGCCGACGGCGCCGCGGCGCTGCTGCCGCTGCTGGAAGCGCCGTGCCGCGAAGCGCTGGGCTGGGATGCCGAGCGCTGGGCCGACGAGGTCGCGCGCTACAGGGAAACCTGGGCCGCCCGCCACGCGCCGCCGGCCGACAATGCGCCGCCATGACGCCCGACCAGTTGCTCGCCATCGACGTCGGCACGCAGAGCGTGCGCGCGCTGGTGTTCGACCGCACCGGGCAACTGCTGGCGCGCCAGCGTGTCCCCTTCGACCCGCCCTTCGAGGTGCCGCAGCCCGGTTGGGCCGAACGCGACGCCGGCAGCTACTGGCAGGCGCTGGTCACCGCCTGCCAGGGCCTGTGGCAGCACGGCGCGGAACCGGCGCGCATCGCCGGCCTGGCGCTGACCACGCAGCGCGGCACGGTGGTCTGCGCCCGTGAAGACGGCACGCCGCTGCGGCCGGCCATTGTCTGGCCCGACCAGCGCCTGTGCAGCGAGCCACCGCCGCTGGGCCCGCTGTGGTCGACGCTGTTCGGCCTGGCCGGCGCCGGCGATCTGCTGCGCCACCTGCAGCGCCAGGCCGAAGCCAACTGGCTGGCGCAGCACGAGGCCGATCTGTGGCGGCGCAGCGAACGCTTCGTGCTGTTGTCGGGCTGGTTGACGCACCGTCTGCTCGGCGACTGGGTCGACTCGGCCGCGTGCCAGGTCGGCTACCTGCCTTTCGACTACCAGGCCCAGCGCTGGGCCGGTGCGTCAAGCTGGCACTGGAAGGCACTGGCGATCCGCCCGCAGCAGCTGCCGCGGCTGGTGGCGCCGGGCGCGCCGCTGGGCCCGCTGAGCGATGGCGCCGCGGCGCTGCTCGGCCTGCCGCGCGGGCTGCCCGTCATCGCCGCGGCGGCGGACAAGGCCTGCGAAGTGCTCGGCTGCGGCGCACTCGACCCCGGTACCGCGCACCTGTCCTTCGGCACCGCGGCAACGATCAACACCACGCAAGCCCGCTACGTCGAAGTGCAGCGCCTGCTGCCGGCCTACCCGGCCGCGCTGCCCGGCGCCTTCAACACCGAGATCCACATCCAGCGCGGCTTCTGGCTGGTCAGCTGGTTCAAGCAGGAGTTCGCGCAGGCCGAATGCGCGCTGGCGGCCGAGCGCGGCGTCAGCGCCGAGTCGCTGTTCGACGCGCTGATCGATTCGGTGCCGCCGGGCTCGATGGGGCTGACCTTGCAGCCCTACTGGTCACCCGGGCTGCGCGAGCCCGGCCCCGAAGGCAAGGGCGCGATCATCGGCTTCGGCGACGTGCACACCCGCGCCCACCTGTACCGGGCGATGATCGAAGGCCTGGCCTACGGGCTGCGCGCCGGCCGCGAGTTGATCGAGGCGCGGCTGAAGCACCCACTGACGCGGCTCGTCATCTCCGGCGGCGGTGCGCAGAGCGACGGCGCGATGCAGATTGCCGCCGATGTCTTCAACCTGCCGGCCGAACGCCCGCAGGTGGCCGAAGCCTCGGCGCTGGGCGCTGCGATGCTCGCGGCTGCCGGCCTGGGCTGGCATGCCGACGTGCCGACGGCCGTGCGTGCGATGGCCCACGGCGGCCGCCGCTTCGAGCCGCAGCCCGCCGCCGTGCAAACCTACGACGCGCTGTACCGCCAGGTCTACCGGCCGATGTATGCGCGCCTGGCGCCGCTGTACCGGCGCATCCGCGCGATCACCGGCTACCCGGCCTGATGCTCAAGCCGGCGGTTCAAGCCGGCGCGGCACCCAGCAGCGCCTGCAAGCCCGCTTCGTCGAGCAGCGCAATGCCGAGCTCGCGCGCCTTGTCGAGCTTGCTGCCGGCCTCTTCACCGGCGACGACGAAGCTCGTCTTCTTCGACACCGAACCTGCCACCTTGCCGCCGGCGGCTTCGATCATCGCCTTGGCTTCGTCGCGGCTCAGCGTCGGCAGCGTGCCGGTGAGGACGAAGGTCTTGCCGGCCAGCGGCTTGGGCGTGGTGTCGGCCGTGCCGTCGTGTTCGGCCCATTCGATGCCGGCGGCGCGCAGTTGTTCGACCACCTCGCGGTTGTGCGGCTGTTCGAAGAAGGTACGCAGGCTCAAGGCGACGACGGGGCCGACGTCGTCGACTTCGAGCAGCTGTTCGATGCTGGCGTCCATGATGCGGTCCAGGCTGCCGAAGTGCTTGGCCAGATCCTTGGCCGTCGACTCGCCGATCTGCCGGATGCCCAGCGCGTAGAGGAAGCGCGGCAGCGTCGCCTGCTTGCTCTTGTGCAGCGCCGCCACCAGGTTGGCCGCACTCTTCTCGGCCATGCGCTCCAGCGCCGCGAGCGAGGCCACGCCGAGCTTGTACAGGTCGGGCAGCGTGCGGATGACGCCGCCGTCGACGAGCTGATCCACGATCTTGTCGCCCAGGCCTTCGATGTCCATCGCGCGCCGGCCGGCGAAGTGCAGGATCGCCTGCTTGCGCTGCGCGCCGCAGAACAGGCCGCCGGTGCAGCGGTGGTCGATGCCGCCGGCCTCGCGCAGCACGCGGCTGCCGCAGACGGGGCACTCGCGCGGCATGCGGAAATTCGGCACGTAGCCCGCGCGCACGCCCGGCATGCGGCCCACCACTTCGGGGATCACGTCGCCGGCGCGGCGCACGATCACCGTGTCGCCGATGCGCACGCCCTTGCGGCGCAGTTCGAACAGGTTGTGCAAGGTCGCGTTGCTGACCGTCGTGCCGCCGACGAACACCGGCTCCAGCTTGGCCACCGGCGTCAGCTTGCCGGTGCGGCCGACCTGGATCTCGATGCCCTTCAGCCGTGTCGTCTGCTCCTGCGCCGGGTACTTGTGCGCCACCGCCCAGCGCGGCTCGCGCGTCACGAAGCCCAGACGCTTCTGCAGTTCGATCGAGTTGACCTTGTAGACGACGCCGTCGATGTCGAAGGGCAGCGCATCGCGCTGTTCGGCAACACGCCGGTGGAAGGTCACAAGCCCGGCCGCGCCTTGCGCCACCGCACGGTCCTTGTTCACCGGCACGCCGAATGCGGCGATGGCGTCCAGCATGCCGCTGTGCGTGCCGGGCTGGTCCCAGCCGCGCAGGTCGCCCAGGCCGTAGGCAAAGAAGCTGAGCTTCTTTGCGGCGACCTGGGCCGGGTCGAGCTGGCGGATCGCGCCGGCCGCCGTGTTGCGCGGGTTGATGAAGGTCTTGCCGCCGCTCTGGCGCTGGCGTTCGTTGAGCCGTTCGAAGTCGTCGCGCCGCATGTAGGCCTCGCCACGGATCTCGATCAGCGGCGGCGCCGCGCCGAACAGCCGCAGCGGGATCTGCCCGATGGTGCGGATGTTCTGCGTCACATCCTCGCCGGTCTCGCCGTCGCCGCGCGTCGTGGCCTGCACGAGCAGCCCGTCTTCGTAGCGCAGGTTGATCGCCAGGCCGTCGAACTTGAGTTCGGCGCAGTATTCGATGGCCGGCGCGTCGGGCGGCAGCGCCAGCTCGCGGCGCACGCGCGCATCGAAGGCCTCGGCGCCGGCGGCGGTGGTGTCGGTCTCGGTGCGGATGCTGAGCATGGCCACGGCGTGCCGCACCGGCGTCAGGCCGTCGAGCACCTTGCCGATGACGCGCTGCGTCGGCGAATCGGCCGTCAGCAGCTCGGGGTGCTGAAGCTCCAGCGCCTGCAGTTCCTGGAACAGGCGGTCGTACTCGGCATCCGGGATCTCCGGCGCGTCGAGCACGTAGTAGCGGTGGGCATGGTGGTGCAGCAGCGCGCGCAGCTCGGCGGCACGGCCGGCGTAAGGTTCGGCAGACATGTGCGACATTGTGTGGCAGGAGAGCCAGGAGAGCCCATTGCCATGACCCACGACTTCGACCTGATCACGCTCGGCGCCGGCTCCGGCGGCGTGGCGGCTTCGCGCCGCGCTGCGCTGCACGGCGCCAAGGTCGCCATCGTCGAAGGCCGGCGCGTCGGCGGCACCTGCGTGCTGCGCGGCTGCGTGCCGAAGAAGCTGCTGATGTACGCGGCGCAGTTCGGCGACAGCTTCGGCGACGCGCGCGGCTACGGCTGGGACATCGGCGAGCCGCGCTTCGACATGGCGCGCTGGCAGGCAGCGAAGGCGGCGGAGACGGTGCGGCTCGAAGGCATCTACAAGCAGCTGCTGGCCGGCAGCGGCGTCGAGCTGGTCGAAGGCTGGGCCCGGCTCGACGGGCCGAATGCCGTCGTCGTCGGCGAACGCCGCATGACGGCGCGCCACATCCTGGTGGCCACGGGCTCGTCGCCGGTCGTCGACAGCATCCCCGGCATCGAGGCCTGCGCCACCAGCGACGACCTGCTCGACCTGAGCGTGCTGCCCGAGCGGGCCGCCATCGTCGGCGGCGGCTACATCGCGGTCGAATTCGCCAGCATGCTGGCGCGGCTGGGTACGCAGGTCTCGATGTTCTACCGCGACCGGCTGCCGCTGCGCGGCTTCGACGAAATGCTGCGCACCGCCGCCGCCACCGCACTGCAGGCCGCCGGCGTCGAGCTGTGCCCGGGCAGCGCGCCGCGGCGCGTGCAGCGCCTGGACGACGGCTTGCTGCTGGTGCTGGGCGACAACCGCGTGCGCGCCTTCCCGTGGGTGCTGAACGCCACCGGCCGGCGCCCGAACAGCGCCGGCCTCGGGCTCGAAGTCGATGCCCAGGATGCGGTGCTGATCGATGAACGGCTGCAGACGCGCACCGCCGGCATCTACGCCATCGGCGACGTCACCAACCGGCGCAACCTGACGCCGGTGGCCATCGCCGAAGGCCGGGCTTTCGCCGACTCGCTGTTCGGCCCGGCACCGCGCGAGGTCGACCTGAGCCGCGTCGCCAGCGCGGTATTCATGCTGCCGCCGATCGCGAGCGTCGGGCCGACGGAGGAGCAAGCGGTCGCCGCGGGCCACGCCCTGAAGATCTTCGAGACCGACTTCCGGCCGATGAAGCAGGCCTTCGTCGGCGGCCACGAGCGCACGCGCATGAAGCTGCTCGTCGACGCCGCCGACGACAAGGTGCTGGCGATCCACATGACCGGCACCGACGCGCCCGAGATCGTGCAAAGCCTGGCCGTGGCCCTGAGCGCCGGCGCGACGAAGGCCGACTTCGACCGCACGATCGCCGTGCACCCGACGGCGGCCGAGGAGTTCGTGCTGATGCGCGAGGTGTCGCGCACCCGACCCTAGAGGCGTTGCAACGCGGCTGCAACGGCGGCCTGGGAAGCTTGGGTCCATGGCGTGTCCATCGGCGCGCCCAGGAGGAATCCCATGATGGCCAAGCACCTTGCACCCGCGCTCGCCTGCGCCGCGGCCCTGTCCACATTGCCGGCGGCCGCCGGCCCCAGCCAGGGCGGGGTCAACCCGCCCGGCGGCTTCGTCTCGGCCTGCGCCAGCGATCTCAGCCCGGGCAGCGGCTTCACCCCCGGCGGCGACATGCTCGCGGTCTTCAGCTCCCATCCCCAGAGCGCCAGCTGCCAGGGCCAGTACTTCGCCGGCACGGCAGGCTCCACGGCCGCGGCCAGCTACGCCACCAGCACCATGCACAGCCAATCGTCGGTCGGCGCGACGATGGGCAAGATCGGCTTCGGCGCGTCGACCACGGCGCCGAGCATGTCCTTTTTCGCCGTCGGCGTCGGCGGCGGCGGCTGGTCGGACACGGTGGTGGTCGACCTGGCCGGCCACAGCGGCGAGCAGGCGATCTGGCGCTACACCATGCACGTGGGCGGCACGATGTCCAGCGCGGGCTATGCCGGCGCCACCGTGCTGCTGAACGGCTACAAGAACGAGGTCGAGCTGCTGAACAGCGTCGCCGGCTTCGACCGTGGCGACTCCGACGCCTTCACCACCGACCGCCAGCGGGTGGCCTGGAGCGTGCACTACAACGTCGGCCGCACGGTCGACGACGTCGTCACCTTCGCCGTGCCGGTGACGCTGGGGCAGTCCTTCGTGTGGGGCGTCTACGCCACCGGCAACGCCAGCGTCGGCTACGCCGGCATCGGCGGCAACAGCACGTCGGAACTCGACTTCGGCGACGGGCTGCACTACGGCGGCTCGGCCGGGCTGTACATCGGCGGCGTCGCGATGGACGGCTACACGCTGCAGTCGGCCAGCGGCGTCGACTGGATGCAGGCCGCGGCCGTGCCCGAGCCCGGCACCTGGGCGCTGTGGTCGGCCGGGCTGATGATCGGCGTGATGCGGCTGCGCCGTCAGCCGCGCTCGACGTCGGCCGCCACGGCCTGACGCAGCGTGGTGGCCATCAGCTGAACAGCCGCCGCGCCGCTGGGGTGCCGGCGCCCAGATCCAGTGCTTCGAGCTGGCCGTAGAGCTGGTCGAGTTCGCGGCCGATCGCGGCAAAGGCATGCAGCGTGACCGGCTGGCCTTCGTCGTCGACCGGCGTCGCGTCCATGTCTTCGGCCAGCGCGGTGGCCGTTCGGTGCCACAGCGGGAACGGTTCGTGGCGCGCCTCGGTCTGCGGCACGTCGAGGATCAGCGTGCATTCGCGCACGGCGGCCTTCTGCGCGTCGTCGGCCAACGCGGCCTGGGCGTCGAAGCCCAGCACCAGCGCCGGCGGCGCGGTTTCGTCCGGGCCTGGCAGCACCAGCCGGCCCGGCACGGCGCCGGGCACGAAGCCCTGGCGCGCAGCGCATTGCTGGATGTAGCCGACCGACCAGGCGACGGCATTCGAGCGCAGCGTCACCGTCAGCTGCGCGTCCAGCGGGCTGGCCAGGCCGTCGAGTTCACGCGCGCGGGCCACGACTTCGAGCATGTCGGGAAAGTCGGCCATCGCGCCGACGCCTTCCGCAAAGGCCTGCACCTTCTGCACGAACTCGGAGTATTCGATCTCGTTCAGCGCGCCGCTGCGGCCGGCCAGCTGCACGCCGGCCTGCAGTTCGCCGTAGCGGCGGCCGGCGGCCGGCGGCTCCCATTCGCCGCTGTCGGTGTCCAGGCCTTCGATGTAGAACGGCTTGGTGCCGGCGCGCCGCGATGGCGGCAGGTGCGAGATGACGAACTCGCCGCTGACCGGCGCTTCCAGCGTGAGCGGCGCGATGGCGTCGATGAGGGCGTCGATGCGTGCGACGCGGCGCAATGGCGCCGGGCGCAGCACCGGCGGCGGCGTGGCAGCCTCGGCACCGAGTGCGGGCTCGACGCGGTCTTTGGCCGCCATCGGCAGCGCAACATCGGCGCGCCGCGGCTTGGCCCGCCGTGCCGCCCAGACGCCTTGCACGACCACGGCCAGCAGCACCACGCCACCCAGCAGCAGCAGCGCGGTGGTCAAGGTCATGCGGCCTCGGCCAGGCTGACGGCCGATTCCATGTCCACCGCAACGATGCGCGACACGCCCTGCTCCTGCATCGTCACGCCGATCAGCTGCTCGGCCATCTCCATCGCGATCTTGTTGTGACTGATGAAGAGGAACTGCGTGCCCGCGCTCATCTCGGTGACGAGCTTGCGGTAGCGCTCGGTGTTGGCGTCGTCCAGCGGCGCGTCGACTTCGTCGAGCAGGCAGAACGGCGCCGGGTTCAGCTGGAAGATCGCGAACACCAGCGCGATCGCGGTCAGCGCCTTCTCGCCGCCCGACAGCAGGTGGATGGTGCTGTTCTTCTTGCCTGGCGGCTGCGCCATGACCTGCACGCCGGCGTCGAGGATCTCGTCGCCGGTCATCACCAGCTTCGCGGTGCCGCCGGCAAACAGCGTCGGGAACATGCGGCCGAAGCCTTCATTGACCTTGTTGAAGGTGTCGGCCAGCAGGTCGCGCGTTTCCAGGTCGATCTTCTGGATCGCGTCTTCCAGAGTCGTGATGGCCTCGGTCAGGTCGGCCATCTGCGCGTCGAGGAAGGTCTTGCGTTCGCGCGACGCGGTCAGCTCGTCCAGCGCCGCCAGGTTGACGGCGCCGAGCGCGGTGATTTCCTTGCCGATGCGGTCGATCTCGGTCTGCAGGCCCCAGAGCTTGACGTTGCCGTCTTCGATGCTCTTCGTCAGCGCTTCGAGGTCGACGGCGGCCGCCGTCAGCTGCTCCAGGTACTGCGCGCCGCCGAGCTGCGCTGCCTGCTGCTCCAGCTGCAGCTTGCCGATCTTCTCGCGCAGCGGCTCCAGGCTGTGCTCGAAGCTCAGGCGCTGTTCATCGGCACGGCGCATCTGCGCGCTCAGGTCGTCGTACTGGCTGCGGGCGGCGCCGAGCTGCTGTTCGCGTTCCAGCTTCAGCGCCAGCGCGGTCTGCAGGCCGGACTGCGCGGCCGCGTCGTTGAAGCTGCCGAGTTCGAGTTCGAGTTGCTCGCCGGCCTGTGCATTGGCCGCCACCTGGGCCGCGGCGGTCTCGATGCTGCGCTGCAGCTCGTCGCGCCGCGCCGCCAGTGCACGGGCCTGGAAGCGCGCTTCCTGCGCCTGGCGCTCCAGCGCGCGCTGCCGCTCGCGTGCGTCGGCCAGCTGGCGCTCGGCGGCGATCACGGCGTCGTCGAGTTCGGCGTGCTTTTCCTGCGTGTTGGCGAGTTCGATGTCCAGCTCTTCGAAGCGCGCTTCGCCGGTGGCGCGGCGCTCTTCCAGCGCTTCGAGCTGGGCGTCGATTTCGCCCAGCTCTTCGGCGAGCTGTTCGCGGCGCTGCGTTGCGGCGTCGGCGGCCTGCGTCAGGCGCAGCAGCTCGACATGCAGTGCATGGGCGCGGTCCTGCGCTTCGCCGGCGGCGCGGCGGGCTGCCAGCAGCCGCTGAGACGCATCGGTGTAGGCGGCTTCGAGCCGCACCGAGCCGGTCTTGGTCTCGTCGGCAATCAAGGCCTGTGCGCGCTGCTGGCGATCGAGGTTCTCGATCTCCTGCGCGCGCGCCAGCATGCCGGCCTGTTCGGAGTCGGGCGCGTAAAAGCTGACGGCGTGCTGGCTGACCGCGTGGCCTTCGCGCGTCATGATGACTTCGCCATGCGTCAGCTGCGAACGCTTGGCCAGCGCCTCGTCGATCGACGCCGCGGTGTAGACGCCTTCGAGCCAGTCGTTGAGCAGTGCGGTCAATCCCGCGTCGCCCAGCCGCAGCAGATCGCTCAAGCGCGGCAGCGTCTGATGCGTGTTGCTGATCGCACCCGTCGGCAAGGCGTAGAAGGCCAGCTTGGCCGGCGGCGCGTCGGTAGCGAAGGCGCGCACGGTGTCCAGGCGGCCGACCGACAGCGCGTTCAGGCGCTCGCGCAGCGCCGCTTCGAGCGCCGTTTCCCAGCCGCTTTCGATGTGCACCTGCGTCCACAAGCCGGCCAGGCCGCCGAGGCCGTGGCGTTCCAGCCAGGGCTTGAGCTTGCCTTCGGTCTGCACCTTTTCCTGCAGCGCACGCAAGGCTTCGAGCCGTGCGCCGATGTCGGCCAGCCGGCCCGATTCGCGGTTCACCGCCTCCTGCGCGGCGCGGCGCTGTTCGTCCAGCGCCGGCACCTGTTCGGACAAGTCGTGCAGCCGCGCGTCGGCTTCGTCGCGGGTTTCGCCGGCCGCCGCTTCGCTGGCTTTCAGCGCGTCGATCTTCGCCTGGTCGGGGGCTTGCAGGCTCTGGCGTTCGCCCATGCGGCGCTCGCGCTGGCCCTTCAGCTGGCGCGATTGTTCTTCGATGTTGCGGCTGTCCGCGGCCAGCACCTGGATCTGCTGCTGCACCTGCGCCACCGCGCCGCGCTGCTGGTTGCTGCTGGCCTGCGCCGCGCGCACCGCGTCTTCCAGCGCCGGCAGGCCGAGCGACTGCTCTTCGGCCTGCGCCACCAGCGTTTCCGCCTGCTCCTCGCCGGCGACGATCTGCCCGGCGATGTCTTCCAGCTCGGCGCGCGCCGCGTCCTGGCGTTCGGCCCAGGTCGCGTTCTGCGCCTGCAGCTCGGCCAGCCGCGCCTCGGCGCGCTGCCGGCCTTCGACGACGTAGCGGATGCGCTCTTCGAGCCGGCTGACTTCCAACGCCGCTTCGGCCAGCGAGCCCTGCTTGTCGTGCAGCGCGTCGCTGGCGGCGTAGTGCGCCTGGCGCACCTGCTCGAGCTGGGCCTCGACGTGGCGCAGCTCGGCGACACGCGCTTCCAGCGCGTTCGTGGCTTCGGCCACCGCGGCCTTCACGCGCTCTTCTTCGCCGTGCGCGTCGCGCGCCTTCAGGAACCACAGCTGGTGCAGCTTCAGCGTGCCGTCGTCCTGCAGCCGGCGGTACTGCGCCGCGACCTGGGCCTGGCTCTCGAGCTTGTCGAGGTTGCTGTTCAGCTCGCGCAGGATGTCTTCGACGCGCGTCAGGTTCTCGCGCGTGTCCTTCAGCCGGTTCTCGGTCTCGCGCCGGCGCTCCTTGTACTTGGAGACGCCGGCGGCTTCTTCGAGGAACATGCGCAGCTCTTCGGGCCGGCTCTCGATGATGCGGCTGATCGTGCCCTGGCCGATGATGGCGTAGGCGCGCGGGCCCAGGCCGGTGCCGAGGAACACGTCCTGCACGTCGCGGCGGCGCACCGGCTGGTTGTTGATGAAGTAGCTGGAGCTGCCGTCGCGCGTCAGCACACGCTTGACGGCGATCTCGGCGAAGCTGTTCCACTGCCCGCCGGCGCGGGCGTCCTGGTTGTCGAAGACGAGTTCGACGCTGGCCCGGCTGGCCGGCTTGCGCTGACCCGAGCCGTTGAAGATGACGTCCTGCATCGACTCGCCGCGCAGCTCGCTGGCCTTGCTTTCGCCCAGCACCCAGCGCACCGCATCCATGATGTTGCTCTTGCCGCAGCCGTTCGGCCCGACGACGCCGACGCGCTGGCCGGGAAGCTGGAAGGTGGTGGGTTCGGCGAAAGACTTGAAGCCGCTGAGTTTGATCTGGTTGAGGCGCATCGAAGCGGATGCAAGTGCTTGATCTGAATAGGAAAATGCGCTCGGACCGCGAGCGCACAAGGGCCAGGATGATAGCATCGCGACCCCGCTGAAAACCCCGCTTCCATGGCCCGCCAGACCCCACGCCCTTCGCCTAAAGAGAGGCCCGCCCCCGCGGTGCCGCCCACCGCACCGAGCAAGGAGTTGCAGGTGTTTCCAAACCCGGCACCGGAGCGCGACTACACGATCCGCTTCGACGTGCCCGAGTTCACCTGCCTGTGCCCGCTGACCGGCCAGCCCGACTTCGCGCATTTCACGATCGAGATCGTGGCCGACAAGCTGTGCGTCGAAACCAAGAGCCTGAAGCTGTACTTCTGGAGCTACCGCAACGAAGGCGCCTTCCATGAGAAGGTCACGAACACGATCCTGAGCGACTTGGTGCAGGCCATCCAGCCGCGCTTCGTGCGCATCCACGCCGACTGGTTCGTGCGCGGCGGCATCCGCACCTTCGTCACGGCCGAGCACCGCAAGAAGGGCTGGAAGCCACAACCGCGCGTCGAACTGCCGCCGGCCTAGAGAAGTTCTTCCGGCGCCAGCGGCGACAGGATGCCCAGCCAGAACAGCAGCCAGGCGCTGGCGTCGGGCTCGGCGTCGAGCACAACTTCGCCGTCGTCGTCCTGCGCCAGCCATTGCACGGTCTCGGTGCCGGGCTTCAGACGCAGCCGGTACGAAGCCTGCAGCTTGTCCAGGTCCATCAGCCGCAGCACCTCGCGCGCCAGCTGCGGGCTGTCGATGAAGATGCCCATCTCGGTGTTGTGCACGTCCGAGCGCGGGTCGAAGTTCATCGAGCCGATGAAAACCTGCTTGCGGTCGATGACCGCGGTCTTGGCATGCAGCCGGCCGTGGCTGGTGCCGAACATGCCCAGGCGCAGGTTGCGCTTCACGCGCGTCGGGCTCAGCTCGTAGAGTTCGACGCCGAGCTTGAGCATCTGCGTGCGGTAGCGCATGTAGCCGATGTGCACCAGCGGCTCGTCGGTGGCGGCCAGCGAATTCGTCAGCAGCTTGATCTTCACGTCGCGCCGGCGCAGCCCGGCCATCAGGTCGATGCCCTTCTGGCCGGGTATCAGGTACGGCGACGTCAGCACCACTTCCTGCTGTGCGCCGCGCAGACGGTCCAGCACGTTGTAGCGCACGGCCTCCTCGTCCAGATAGGCCAGCCGCTTCTTGCCGGCCAGCATCTCGGCGATCTTGTCCGGCGGGTCGGCGTAGGCTTCGGCCGTGGCCCAGACCAGGCCGATGCGGCCGTCGTCGAACTCCTCGGACACCGGTGCGTAGCCGAGCACGTCGTTGGCCGGCGGCACCGGCGGCGGCGCGGTGTGGGCTTCGTCGGTGGCTGTCTCGAACTGCTGGCGCAGCGTCTGGGCATCGGCGTTCGGCCGCACGATGGCGTGCAGCGGAAAGACGAACGGGCTGTTCCAGTAGTAGTCGAACAGGAACTGCAGCTGCGGCACCAGCGCGCCGGTGATGAAGCTGTCCAGGTCGACGAAGTTCGCCATGCCGTCGCGCATGAAGTACTCGTTGCCGATGTTGCGGCCCCCGGCGACGGCGAAGGCGCCGTCGGCGATGAACAGCTTGTTGTGCATGCGGTGGTTGACGCGGGTGAAATCCGCCAGCGAAGCGACGAAGCGCGTCACCACGCCGCCGTCGCGCCCGGCCGGGAACGGGTTGAAGAGCCGGATCTCGATGTTCGGGTGTGCGGCCAGCGCCAGCAGCAGCGGGTCCATGCCGCCCAGGTACAAGTCGTCGAGCAGCAGGCGCACGCGCACGCCGCGCTGCGCCGCGTCGCGCAGCGTGCGCATCAGGTAGCGGCCGGTATCGTCGTTCTGGAACTGGTAGTACTGCAGGTCCAGCGAGACCTGGGCCCGCTGCGCCAGCGCCACCCGCGTGTTCAGCGCGAAGCTGCCGACCGGCAGCAGCCGGAAGCCGGTGAGCCCGGGCGCCGGCAGCGAGTCGGCCGCAATCTTGCCGAGCACCGTGTCCTTGGACGCCAGGATCGCCGACGACGGCGTGCGCTGCACCTGATCCTCCGGCGGCAGCGTCGCGCAGCCGCCGGCCAGCGCCGCCAGCAGAACCAGGAGAAATCGAATGCTCAGTGTGGCCATGGTCAGGGGATGCAACCGCCGGGGCGTGGCCTGCGTATCATGCTTCAGGATTCACCTCGATTCATCACGAACCCGTCCCGAGACGGGCACCAAGGATTCGCCATGCGACGTTTGTTTGCCCTGTCGGTTGCCGCCTTCGCCCTGGCGGCTGCGTTCACACCGTCGGCGCAGGCCGCACTCGACGTCGGCGACAAGGCGCCCGATTTCGCCATCGACGCATCGCTGGGCGGCAACGTCTTCAAGTTCAAGCTCGCCGACGAACTGAAGAAAGGCCCGGTGGTGCTGTACTTCTTCCCGGCCGCGTTTTCGGTCGGCTGCACGATCGAGGCACACGAGTTTGCCGAGGCCACCGACCAGTACCGCGCGCTCGGCGCCAGCATCATCGGCGTCTCGGCCGACGGCCTGGACGCGCTGAAGAAGTTCTCGGTCACCGAGTGCCGCAACAAGTTTCCGGTCGGCGCCGATGCCGACCAGAGCGTCATGAAGTCCTATGACGCCGTGCTCGCGCTGAAGCCCGAATACGCCAACCGCACGTCCTACGTGATCGCCCCGAACGGCACCATCCTCTACCAGTACACCAGCCTGAACCCGTTCAAGCACGTCAACAACACGATGAACGCGCTCAAGGGTTGGGCCAAGCGCTGATGTCGGCCGCGCCGCGGCCGGCGTACCAGAAGTTCGCCGTCGACGTGGCCGCCAGCGCCATCGACGGCCAGGGCGCATTCGCGGCCGAGGCGATCCCGCCGCGGCTGAAGATCGGCGAGATCCGCGGTGAAAGCGTGACGGTCGAAGAAGCGCGCATCCGCGCCACGCGCAGCGAACGCATCATGATCGTCGAGCTGTCGGCGAAGAAGGCGATCGACTTCACCAAGTCCGCCGACCCGATGCGCTACACCAACCACAGCTGCAAGCCGAACGCGCAGCTCGTCATCCGTAACGGCCGTGTCGAGTTCTACGCGCTGCGCGCGATCCGCCCCGGCGAGGAGATCACCGTCGACTACGGGCCGACGCACCACGAAGGCCGGCTGGCCTGCCGCTGCGGCGCACCGGGCTGCCGCGGGGCGCTCTGACCGCGCTGCGGACACAGTCGCTTGCGCCGCTCCGCGCCCAGGCGCGACACTCAGGCAACCGGAGATGCCTGCGATGCGGATTCCTGCTCTCGCCACCCTGGCCTGTCTGGCCTGCAGCGCCGCCGGCGCCGACCCGGGCTACTACGTCATCACACCGTACGACCGCGAAGGCCAGCTCAGCGCCGAGTTCCGCTACTGGAGCGTGAAGCCGCGCGACGAGTACGAAACCGTCTGGCCCGAGGTCGGCATCAGCTATGGCGTGAACAGCCGCTGGACGACGCTGCTGCTGGCGAGCTGGATCGGTTCTTCCGAAGACGCGACCGTGCTCAGCAACGTCAGCTGGCAGAACGAAGTGCTGCTGACCCAGGGCAAACAGGATTTCGACCTCGCCTTGCACGGCGCACTCATCCACCTGGCCGGCGAAAACCCCGGCGATTCCTATGAGTTCGGCCCCATCTTCCAGACCGAGTTCGGCGCCACCCAGCTCAACGCCAACCTCTTGTTCGAGCGCGTGCGCAAGCGCGGCACCTGGCGGCCGACGGCGCTGAAGTACCAGTGGCAGCTGCGCCGGCACGGCACCGGCTGGCTGCAGTTCGGCTTGCAGGGCTTCGGCGAGCTCGGCCCCTGGAACGACTGGTCGCCGCATGATGAGCAGTCGCACCGGGCCGGGCCGGCGCTGTTCGGCACGCTGGGGCCGGGCGGGCCGCAGGCGGTGCAGGTGCAGGCGGCGCTGCTGTTCGGCTCGACCTACGGCGACAACGGGCGCATGTTCTCGCTGCGCGTGCTGTGGCCGTTCTGAGAACCTGAAAGGCGGCGTCCGGGATAATCCCGGCATGAACCCGCTGTTGGCCCGCCTGCATCCCTATCCTTTCGAACGCTGGCGCGAACTGACGCAGGGCATCACGCCGAACCCGGCGTTCAGCCCGATCAGCCTGGGCATCGGCGAGCCGAAACACGCAACGCCGGCGCTGATCGAAGAAGCGCTGGTGCAGAACCTGAAAAGCCTGTCGGCCTACCCGGCCACCGCTGGCGAGCCGGGCCTGCGCAATGCCTGTGCCGGCTGGCTGCAGCGGCGCTACGGCATCACCATCGACGCGGCGACGCAACTGCTGCCGGTGAACGGCTCGCGCGAAGCGCTGTTCGCCTTCGCGCAGACCGTCATCGATCCGACGCTGCCGGGCGCCACCGTCGTCTGCCCGAACCCGTTCTATCAGATCTACGAAGGCGCGGCGCTGCTGGCCGGCGCGCAAACCGTGTTCGCACCCAGCGACCCGGCGCGGAACTTCGCCGTCGACTGGTCGACGATCCACGATGCCACGTGGGCGAAGACGCAGCTGCTCTACGTCTGCTCGCCCGGCAACCCGACCGGTGCGGTGATGCCACTGGCCGAATGGGAACAGCTGTTCGCGCTGAGCGACCGGCACGGCTTCGTCATCGCCAGCGACGAGTGCTATTCCGAGATCTACTTCCGCGACGAACCGCCGCTCGGCGGCCTGGAAGCCGCCTGGCGGCTGGGCCGGCGTGACTTCCGCCGCCTGGTCGCGTTCACCAGCCTGTCCAAGCGCAGCAACGTGCCGGGGCTGCGCTCGGGCTTCGTCGCCGGCGACGCGGCGTTGATGAAGGCCTTTCTGCTGTACCGCACCTATCACGGCAGCGCGATGAGCCCGCTGGTGCAGCGCGCCAGCATGGCGGCCTGGAACGACGAAGCCCACGTCGTGGCCAACCGCGAGATGTACCGGGCCAAGTTCGCCGCGGTGACGCCGGTGCTGCAGCGGGCGCTGGACGTGGCGTTGCCCGACGCCAGCTTCTACCTCTGGGCCGCCATACCCGGCGGAAACGACATTGCTTACGCCCAGGGCCTGCTCGCTCAATACAATGTCACCGTGCTGCCCGGCAGCCTGCTCGCGCGCACGGCGCCAGGCCGCGAGCCCGCGAATCCTGGCCAGGGCCGCATCCGCCTGGCGCTGGTGGCGCCGGTCGAGGAATGCCTGGAAGCCGCCCGCCGCATCGTCTCCTACACCGAAAGCCTCTGAATGTCCGCCGATCTGCAATCCTTCATCGACATGGCCTGGGAAAGCCGCGCCACGCTGTCGCCGAGCAACAGCCCCGAAGTGCGCGAAACCGTCGAACGCGTGATCTCCGAGCTCAACGCCGGCCGCCTGCGCGTCGCCGAGCGCCAGGGTGTGGGCCAGTGGACGGTGAACCAGTGGGTCAAGAAGGCCGTGCTGCTGAGCTTCCGCCTCAACGACAACCAGCTCATGCACGCCGGCGACCTGGCCTTCTTCGACAAGGTGAAGACCAAGTTCGCCCACATCGACGAAGAAGCCGTGCGCGCCAGCGGCGTGCGCATCGTGCCGCCGGCGGTGGCGCGGCGCGGCAGCTACCTGGCCAAGAACGTGGTGCTGATGCCGAGCTACGTGAACATCGGCGCCTATGTCGACGAAGGCACGATGGTCGACACCTGGGCCACCGTCGGTTCCTGCGCGCAGATCGGCAAGAACGTGCACCTGTCCGGCGGCGTCGGCATCGGCGGCGTGCTGGAGCCGCTGCAGGCCAACCCGACCATCATCGAGGACAACTGCTTCATCGGCGCCCGCTCCGAGGTCGTCGAAGGCGTCATCGTCGAAGAGAACTCGGTGCTCGGCATGGGCGTGTACCTGGGCCAGAGCACGCCGATCTTCAACCGCGAGACGGGCGAGTTCAGCTACGGCCGCGTGCCCAGCGGCAGCGTCGTCGTCAGCGGCAACCTGCCCCGGACCTGCGCCGACGGCACGCCGTACAGCCTGTACGCGGCCATCATCGTCAAGCGTGTGGACGCGCAGACGCGGTCCAAGACCAGCATCAACGACCTGCTGCGCGCTTAAGGCCATGAATGCTTCACCGCAGAGGGGCAGAGGACGCAGAGATTCGCGGAGGAAAACCATCATGAGTTCCTCTGCGCGGCCTCTGCGCCCACCGCCCCTCTGCGGTGAAGGCTGTTCTTCTTCCACCTCGGAGGCCCGGCCATGAGCGGCAACATGGAGCGGGTCCTTCGCCTGATGGCGGAGAAGAACGCGTCCGACGTCTACATGTCGGCGAACACGCCGATCCTGATCAAGATCCACGGTCAGATCATGCAGCTGTCCGACCAGCTGCTGACGCCGACGCAGACGCGCCAGTTGCTGTCCGAACTGCTCAGCCCGCAGCAGATGGAAGAGCTCGACGACACCGGCGAGCTGAATGTCGGCGTCGGCCTGCAGCGCGTGGGCAGCTTCCGCTTGTCGGCGTTCAAGCAGCGCGGCTCGATCGCCGCCGTTTTCCGCTGCATCCCGCACCAGATTCCGGCCTTCGACACGCTCGGCCTGCCGCCGCTGCTGTCGAGCCTGGTGGTCGAAAAGCGTGGCCTGATCCTGATGGTGGGGGCCACCGGCACCGGCAAGAGCACGACGCTGGCGTCGATGATCGAGTGGCGCAACCAGCAGGTCACCGGCCACATCCTGACCATCGAAGACCCGATCGAATTCCTGTTCACGAACAAGAAGTCCATCGTCAACCAGCGCGAGGTCGGCCGCGACACGCAAAGCCTGCAGACGGCGCTGCGGAACGCGCTGCGCCAGGCGCCCGACTGCATCATGATCGGCGAGATCCGCGACCGCGAGACCATGACCTCGGCGATCTCGTACGCGCTGTCCGGCCACCTGGTGCTGGCCACGCTGCACGCCAACAACAGCTACCACGCGCTGGGCCGCATCCTGTCGTTCTACTCGCCCGAATCGCGGCCGACGCTGCTGTCGGACCTGGCCTCCGGCCTGCGCGCCGTGATCTCGCAGCGCCTGCTGCGCGCCAACGCCGGCGGCCGCGTGCCGGCGATCGAAGTGCTGCTGAACACCAAGCTGGTGTCCGAGCTGATCGAAAAAGGCGACCTCGGCGGCGTCAAGGAAGCGGTGGAGAAATCGCTCGCCGAAGGTTCGCAGACCTTCGAGCAAGATATCGCGCGCCTCATCACCGAAGGCGTGATCTCGCGCGACGAAGGCCTGGCCAACGCCGATTCGCCGACCAACCTGCTGTGGCGGCTGCAGAACGACCAGGGCGCGATCTCGCGCGTGGCGCCGAAGAAGGAAGAGTCCGAAACGGCAACCTTCACCGACATCACGATCGAAGTGCGGCCCGACGAGGTGCGTCTGCCCGGCGTGCCGTGGGCGGTGCAGAAATGAGCGAAGCACTGCGCCTGGCCGAAGCGCTGATCTCGCGCCGTTCCGTCACGCCGGCCGACGGCGGCTGCCAGTCGCTGCTGGCCTCGCGCCTGGCCGCTATCGGCTTCGAATGCGAGATGCTGATGCGCGGGCCCGACGACGCGCGCGTCACCAACCTGTGGGCGATCCGCCGCGGTGCCGAGCCCGGCCCGGTGCTCGGTTTCGCCGGCCACACCGACGTGGTGCCGACCGGCCCGCTGGAGCGCTGGACCAGCGACCCCTTCGTGCCCAGCCACCGCGACGGCCATCTGTACGGCCGCGGCGCCGCCGACATGAAGACGTCGATCGCGGCGATGACGGTCGCGGTCGAGGAGTTCGTCGCTGCGAACCCGGGCCATGCCGGCAGCATCGCCTTCCTGCTGACCAGCGACGAAGAAGGCCCGTCCGTCGACGGCACGGTGCGCATCGTCGAGGCCTTGCGTGAGCGCGGCCAGGCGCTGGACGCCTGCATCGTCGGCGAGCCGACCTCGGTGGACCAGCTCGGCGACATGATCAAGAACGGCCGCCGCGGCACGCTGTCCGGCAAGCTCGTCGTCAAGGGCGTGCAAGGCCACATCGCCTACCCGCAGCTGGCGAAGAACCCGATCCACAGCCTGGCGCCGGCGCTGGCCGAACTGGTGGCCACGCGCTGGGACGACGGCAACGCCTTCTTCCCGCCCACCGGCTGGCAGGTCAGCAACGTGCACGGCGGCACCGGCGCGACCAACGTCATCCCGGGCGACGTGACGGTCGACTTCAACTTCCGCTTCAGCACCGAGTCGACACCCGACTCGCTGAAGTCGCGGCTGCACGCGGTGCTGGACAAGCACGGCGTCGACTACGAACTGGCCTGGACGCTGGGCGGCGAGACCTTCCTCACCACGCCGGGCACGCTGACCGAAGCGGTCAGCGACGCGATCGACGCCGAGTGCGGCCTGCGCCCGGCGCTGTCGACCACCGGCGGCACGTCCGACGGCCGCTTCATCGCCCGCATCTGCCCGCAGGTGATCGAGTTCGGGCCGATCAACGCGACCATCCACAAGATCGACGAACGCGTCGACGTGGCGTCGATCGAGCGGCTGAAGAACATCTACCGCGGCACGCTGGAGCGCTTCCTGCGATGACGGTCATCGAGCTGATCGAATCGCTCGCCGCCCGCCTCGACCAGGCGGGCGTTTGTTTTGGGCATGGCACGACGAATGCCTTCGACGAAGCGGCCTGGCTGGTGCTGTGGAAGCTGGGCCATGCGCTCGATGGCCTCGACGAGGTCGCCGAGACGCCGGTGTCAGAGTCGCAGCAGGCCGCCGCCGCGGCGCTGGTCGACGAGCGTATCCGCACTCGCAAGCCCGCCGCCTACCTGACCGGCGAAGCCTGGCTGCAAGGCGTGCCCTTCTTCGTCGACGAACGCAGCATCGTGCCGCGCTCGCTGATCGCCGAACCGCTGGCCGACGGCACACTCGACGCCTGGCTGTCGGACCAGACGCGCCGTGTGCTCGACCTGTGCACCGGCAACGGCAGCCTGGCCGTGCTGGCGGCGCTGGCCTGGCCCGACGTGACGGTCGACGCCAGCGACCTGTCGGCCGACGCGCTGGCCGTCGCGCAGCGCAACGTCGAACGCCACGCGCTGCAGCACCGCATCACGCTGCGCCAGGGCGACGGCCTCGCCGCCATCGACCCGGCCAATGGCGCCTACGACCTCATTCTCTGCAACCCGCCCTACGTGAACCGAACCTCGATGAATCAACTGCCGCCCGAGTACCGTGCCGAGCCGGCGCTGGCGCTCGATGGCGGCGCCGACGGCATGGACTTCGTCCGTGCCCTGCTGCGCGACCTGCCGCGGCACCTGAACCCGCGAGGCGTGCTCGTTCTCGAGATCGGCCACGAACGCGAGCACTTCGAAGCCGCCTTCCCGCGCCTGGCAGCCGCCTGGCTGCCCACCAGTGCCGGCGACGACCGGGTGCTGCTGCTGACGCGCGAGGCCTTGGCATGATCACGCTGCGCAACATCACGCTGCGCCGCGGCGTCAAGGTCGTGCTGCGCGACGCCAGCCTGGTGCTGCAGCCGGGCGAAAAGGTCGGCCTGATCGGCCGCAACGGCGCCGGCAAGTCGAGCCTGTTCGCGCTGCTGACGGACCGGCTGCACGCCGATGCCGGCGACGTGGAGATCCCGCCGCGCTGGCGCATCGGCGAAGTCGCGCAGAACATGCCCGAGACCGAAGACGGCGCCACCGAATACGTGCTGCAAGGCGACCTGCCGCTGATGGCCGCGCAAACCGAGCTGGCCGAGGCCGAGGCCAGCGGCGACGGCAACGCGATGGCGCACGCGCACCTGTCGCTGGACGAAGCCGGCGCCTTCGGCGCCCGCGCCCGCGCGCAAGCCTTGCTGCTCGGCCTGGGCTTCAAGACCGAACAGCTGGACGCGGCGGTGAACAGCTTCTCCGGCGGCTGGCGCATGCGGCTGCAGCTGGCACGCGCGCTGATGTGCCCGGCCGAACTGCTGCTGCTGGACGAGCCGACCAACCACCTGGACTTGGACGCACTGGTCTGGCTCGAAGCCTGGCTGAAACGCTACGACGGATTGCTCGTCATCATCAGCCACGACCGCGAATTCCTCGACGCGATCACGCGTGTCACGGTGCACCTGGACGAGACCACGCTGACGCGCTACACCGGCAACTACAGCGCCTTCGAAGAGATGCGTGCCGAGCGGCTGACACAGGCGGCCGCGGCCTATGGCAAGCAGCAGGAGCGCATGGCGCATCTGCAGCGCTTCATCGACCGCTTCAAGGCCAAGGCGAGCAAGGCCAAGCAGGCGCAGAGCCGCGTCAAGGCGCTGGCGCGCATGGAAAAGCTGGCACCGGTGCTGACGTCGAGCGACTTCGAGTTCGAGTTCCGCGAGCCGCAAAGCCTGCCGAACCCGATGCTCAGCTTCGACGGGCTGGTGTGCGGCTATGGCAAGACGCCGATCGTCGGCAACGTCAACCGCTCGGTGCTGGCCGGCCAGCGCATCGGCATCCTCGGCGCCAACGGCCAGGGCAAGTCGACGCTGGTGAAGACCATCGCCCATTCGCTGGCGCCGCTGGCCGGCACGATGACCGAAGGCAAGGGCCTGGTCATCGGCTACTTCGCGCAGCAGGAACTCGACGTGCTGCAGCTCGACGACGGCCCGCTGATGCACATGGTGCGGCTGGCGCGCGATGTCGGCCCTGCCGCGCGCGAGCAGGAGCTGCGCGACTTCCTCGGCCAGTTCCGCTTCACCGGCGACATGGTCAACCAGGCCGTCGGTTCGCTGTCGGGCGGCGAGAAGGCGCGGCTGGTGCTGGCGATGCTGGTCTGGCAGCGCCCGAACCTGCTGCTGCTGGACGAGCCGACCAACCACCTGGACCTGACGACGCGCGAAGCGCTGTCGATCGCGCTGAACGAGTTCGAAGGCACGGTGATGCTGGTCAGCCACGACCGCGCCCTGCTGCGCGAGGTCTGCGACGAGTTCTGGCTCGTCACGCGCGGCGGCGTGCAGCCTTTCGACGGCGACCTGGACGACTACCAGCGCTGGCTGCTCGAAGTCTCGCGTGCCGCGGCGCGTGGCGGCGTGGCGCCGCCGGTGCCGCAGGCCGCACCACCCGTGGCCGCACCGGCGCCCGCGCCGCCACCCGCCGCGCGGCGCGGCGACGACCGCAAGCAGGCGGCGGCCAGCCGCAGTCAGATCGCCAACCGCACGCGCCCGCTGCGCCAGGAAGTGCAGCAGATCGACGCGCGGCTGGAGAAGCTGTCGGCCGAGCGCGCTGAACTCGAAGCGATGCTCGCTGCCGGCAAGCGCCCGGGTGCCGAGATCGCCGACGCCGGCCGGCGGCTGAACCACGTCGCGGCCGAGGTCGTGGTGCTCGAAGAGCGCTGGCTGGCGCTGCAATCCGAGATCGAGGCGATCACGGCTGCTGGGTGACGTCCTTCTCGAAATCCCGCTCGAAGTCCATTTCCCAGTTGGTTTCCCACGTTCGGCCGGCGTCGGTCGAAAACGCCTGCTCCCAGCGCGGTGTCGGCGTCGTGGTCTTCAGCCAGAGGAAACGCACGCGGATCGGCCGGTCTTCGAAAACCTCGTCGGCGTAGAAGGTGCCGGTGCCGCCTTCGAAGCGGCCGACCATCGGCGGGTCCAGCCGGGCCGCGGGATAGCGGCCGTCCAGCCACCAGATCGACCACTGGCGCAGCGCCGGGTCGAAGGCACGCAGCGTCGCGGCGCGGTAGGTGCCGCCGGGCGGATTGATGACGTTGTCGTCGACGTTGCCGGCGCCGCCGAGCAGCGGTGCAACTTCGCAGCTGCCGCTGAATTCTTGCCAGTCAGTACAGCCGGCCAGGCGTTGCACCAGGCGGCGGTGCTTCACGGTCCAGCGTCCGTGGAAGAAGTCGAAGTCATTCGCACTCATGAGAAGGTTCCTTTCAGCGCAGCGGTGAGCGGGGGGTGGGCAACAGGTTCAGCACTTGCGGCGGCCCGGCCAAGCGGGCAGCCAGCGCCGGCGGCAGCGCGATGGCGGTCGGTGACAGCGCCACCAGCACCGTTTCACCGCTGCGCACGGGCAGGCGCGGGAAGTTGTTTTCGGCCGGCTCGGTTTCGAGCCAGGTGAATGGGCCCGCTCGCAGCGCGTCGAGCAAATCCGGCTCCGGCGCGCTCGCGAGCGGGCAGACCATCGCGTGCCAGCTTCGTACGGCCTCGGCGGACAGCGGCCAGGCCGTTACCGGGCGCAGCAGCAGCACATCGCTGGCATCGATCATCGTCGCGTTCGCGGCGTCGCGATGCGCGTGCCAGATGGGACCACCGTAGAACGCTTCCAGCCCGCGCGCCCGCGCCGCCATGTCGGCGAAGCCGCGCAGCCAGACGAAGCGGTCCGGCCGCTCGGCATCGCGAAAGATGCCGAGCACCTGCAGGCCGACTGCGGCCTGCGTCTCGATGAACTCGCGCTCGAACAGCGTGATCAGCTCGTCGCGGCGGCCGGGCTGCATCGTGTACTGGCGCAGTTCGATCACGCGGCAGGTGGGTGTCGTCATCGGGTCTCCATCGCAAAGACTGCATCCTGCGGCTTGAACCCTGACAAGACCTGTCATGGTTTTCGGCGACACTGCCCGGCATGCGCGCGAGCCGGCTGCTGACCATCCTGATGCTGCTGCAGACGCGGGGCGGCATGAGCGCGCCGGCGCTGGCCGAGGCGCTGGAGGTCTCGCTGCGCACCGTCTACCGCGACATCGACCAGCTCAGCGCCGCCGGCGTGCCGGTGTGGGCGCAGCCGGGGCGGCAAGGCGGCATCCGGCTGCGCGACGGCTGGCGCACGCAGCTCACCGGGCTGACGGCCGGCGAGGCGCGCGCCGTGTTCCTGGCGGGGCTGCCCGGCCCGGCGGCCGAGCTCGGTCTGGGCGAGGCGATGGCGGCCGCGCAGTTGAAGCTGCTGGCGGCGCTGCCGGCCGACGCCCAGGCCGATGCACAGCGGGTTGCCGCGCGCTTCCACCTTGACCCGGCGGACTGGTTTCGCAGCGCCGCGCCGCCGCCGCAGTTGCACGCGGTGGCCGCTGCGGTGTGGAACGGCCGGCGCGTGGCCATGCGCTACGAAAGCTGGCAGCGAACCAGCGAACGCATCGTCGAGCCGCTCGGCCTGGTGCTGAAGGCAGGCGCCTGGTACATGGCGGCGCGCGCCGTCGGCGGCAGCGAGCCGCGTGCCTACCGGCTGGCGGCGATCGAGTCATTGCAGCTGCTGGACGACGTCTTCACGCCGCCGGCGCGCTTCGACCTGGCCGCGTGGTGGCGCGCCAGCACGGCGCGTTTCGAGGCCGGCGTCTACACCGCCACGGCACGGCTGCGCGTCACCGAAACGGGGCTGGCCCGGCTGTGCCGATTCAGCGCCGCGGTGGCCGAAGCGGCCCTGGCCAGCGCCACGCCATGCGAGCCGGACGGCCAGGTCGAGGTCGAAGTGCCGATCGAGTCGCTGACGCATGCCGGGCACGAGATGCTGCGGCTCGGCAGCGAAGCCGAGGTGCTGGCGCCGCCGGCGCTGCGCGAGCGGCTGCGCGAAGCAGCCCGCCGGCTGTCGGCGATCTACGCCGGGCCTGATTGATGCCTCGTTTCAGTATTTACATTGCGCACAATTAAATTGTGAGCTATACTTCTATCCATGGCACGCAAACAAGTCACCGACCGCAGCAGCTGGCTGACGCTGGACCACCAGCTCTGCTTCGCGCTGTATTCGGCGTCGCTGGCGATGACCAAACTCTACAAACCGCTGCTCGACCCGCTCGGCCTGACCTACCCGCAGTATCTGGTGATGCTGGTGCTGTGGGAAGGCGACGGCGTTGCCGTCTCGCAGCTCGGCGAACGCCTGGCGCTCGACTCCGGCACGCTGACGCCGCTGCTGAAGCGGCTACAGGCCTCGGGCCTGGTGCAGCGCCTGCGCGATGCCGCAGACGAGCGCCGCGTGCTGCTGCAGCTGACCGCCGCCGGCCGCGCCTTGAAAGCGCGCGCGGTCTCGGTGCCCGAGGCCGTGGCCTGCGCCGTCGGCTGCGAGCTCGACGAACTGGCCACGCTGACGGCGCGGCTGAAGACCCTGCGCACGCAAATCATCGATTCCACCCCCCGCGTGGCCTGAACGGCCGCGCCCCAACCCTGCCAGAAGGAAGACAACCATGGCCATCGACAAAGCCCTCTACACCGCCCACGCCACCTCCACCGGCGGCCGCACCGGCACCACCGAATCGTCCGACGGCCGCGTCAAGCTGCAGCTGTCGACGCCGAAGGAACTGGGCGGCGACAGCGGCCCGGGCACCAACCCCGAGCAGCTCTTCGCGTCCGGCTATTCGGCGTGCTTCATCGGCGCGATGAAGGCCGTGGCCGGCAGCCAGAAGATCAAGCTGCCCGCCGACGTGTCGATCACCGCCGACGTGTCCATCGGCCCGATGACCGGCAAGGCCGGCGCTTTCGGCATCGCCGTGTCGATGGCCGTGTCGATCCCCGGCATGGACAAGGCCGCGGCCGAAGCCCTGGTGAAGACGGCGCACGAAGTCTGCCCGTACTCGAACGCGACGCGCGGCAACATCGACGTGGCGCTGACGGTCGTCTAAGTTCGCCTGAACGTCACGGGCCTGTCACGGGCCCGACCTAGGCTCCGCGGTTGACCTCGATCAACCCCGGAGCCTTTCGATGTTTCGTCCCCGCCTGCTCGCGCTGCTGATCGGCAGCGCCTTTGCCCTGCCCGCCGCCCACGCCATCGACCTGATCGCGGTCGGCAGCCTGACGGACAGCACCGACAAGTCGGGCCTGAACGGCCTGCTCGAAAACGGCGTCGATGCGGCCAACGTGCTCGGCGGCATCGGCTCCGGGCTGGCCTGGGCCGGCGGCAACACCTTCATCGCCCTGCCCGACCGCGGCCCGAACGCGACGAACTGGAGCGCCGGCGGCGGCGACGCCGTCGACCAGACCACGTCGTACATCTCGCGCCTGCAGACGGTGCAGCTGACGCTGACCCAGGCGCCGTCGGGTGCCCTGCCGTACACGCTGGCGCCGACGCTGAGCGCGACCACGCTGCTGTCCAGCGCCACGGCGCTGAACTACGGCTCGGTGACGCCGGGCATCAACACGGCGTCGAAGTTCTATTTCGACGGCCGCTCGGACAACTTCGCGCCGGGCACGAATTCGGTGAACCCGAACAACGCCCGCTTCGACCCCGAAGCCGTGCGCATGTCCAACGACGGCCGCAGCGTCTTCGTGTCCGACGAATACGGCCCCTACGTCTACCAGTTCGACCGCGCCAGCGGCCAGCGCGTCAAGGCCTTCGCGCTGCCCGGCGCGTTCACGGCGGCGAACATCAGCGCCCAGGGCGCACTGGAGATCAGCGGCAACACGTCGGGCCGCGTCGCCAACAAGGGCATGGAAGGCCTGGCCATCACGCCCGACGGCAAGACGCTGGTCGGCTTCGAGCAGAGCCCACTGATCCAGGACGGCGGCGACGGCGGCCGCGCCAACCGCATCGTCACCATCGACGTCGCGACCGGCGCCACGCACCAGTACGTCTACGACAACCTGCTCGCCGACACCAACAAGGCCTACAACAGCAGCGAGATCCTGGCGCTGAACGACCACGAATTCCTGGTGCTCGAACGCGACGGCAAGGGCAAGGGTGACGGCAGCAACGCGGTCGTCAAGCGCATCTACAAGATCGACATCGCCGGCGCCACCGACATCGGCGCGCTGAACGGCGGCGCCGGCATCAGCGGCGAAAGCGCGCTGCTGCAGTACGCGGTGAACAAGACGCTGTTCCTGGACATCAAGGCCAACCTGGGCAGCCATGGCATCAGCGCCGCCAACGTGCCGGCCAAGCTGGAAGGCATGGCCTTCGGCGCCGACATCGTCGAAGACGGCAAGACCTGGCACACGCTGTACGTCGGCAACGACAACGACTTCGTGCCCGGCGTCGCCGGCCCGAACAACTTCTACGTCTTCCGCTTCGACGATGCCGACCTCGGCGGCTCGGTGTTCCAGAACCAGGCCCTCTCGGCCGTGCCCGAGCCGCAGACCTGGGCGCTGATGATCGGCGGCCTGTTCGCCGTGGGCGCCGCAGCGCGCCGCCGGCGCTAAGCGCTAAGCGCGCTCGGCCAGCAGGTCGAGCAGCAGCTCGATGCGCGCCTGCACCGGCGTCAGCGGCCCGGCCGACGGCAAGGCACCCGGCGTCGTGCCGACGACGCCGCCGAGCAGGCAGCGCGAGCTGCGCAGCACGCGCACACCCGCCGCCTGGGCACGCTCGGCCGCGGCACGCAAGCTGGCGTGCACGCTGCCGTTGCCGGTGCCGGCGATGACGATGCCGGCGGCGCCGGCCGCCGCCAGCGCGTCGATGACCGCACCGCGCGCACCGGCGTGGCTGGTGACGATGTCGACGAGCGGCCAGCCGGCGGGATCGCTCCCGAATACGTCGGCACGGTGCAGCGCCTCGTTCGGCCAGTGGCGGAAAGTTCGCACGCAGCCGTCTTCGAACAAAGCCACGGCGCCGGCATCGCCCGAGCTGAAGGTATCGACGCGGTAGCCGTGCAGCTTGCGCAGGTCGGCACCGGCATGCACGCGGCCGGCCAGCACGGCGAGCACGCCGCGGGCACCCGGCTCGCGCGCCAGCGTTACCGCGTCGAGCAGGTTTTGCGGCCCGTCGGCCGACAGCGCCGTGGCCGGGCGCATGGCTGCGGTCAGCACCAGCGGCTTGGCGGCGCGCACGGTGCGGTGCAGGAAGTACGCGGTCTCTTCGAGCGTGTCGGTGCCATGCGTCACCACGACGCCGGCGACCTCGGGCCGCGCCAGGTGCCAGGCGGCGCGGCGCGCCAGTGCCACCCAGGTGGCGTGGTCGATGTCGCAGCTGTCGATTCGGGCCAGCGTTTCGGCTTCCAAGGGCTGGTCTTGCAGCGCCGGCACCGCGGCGATCAGCGCATCGATACCCAGCGCGCCGGCGGTGTAGCCGATGTGGTCTTGCGGACGCGCCGCTGCGCCGGCGATGGTGCCGCCGGTACCGATGACGACAACACTTTGCATTTCAGCGCACTCTGGATGAAAATACAGTCACTGGATAAACCATCAGTCAACCTACAGGACCGCCATGGACGACAGCCCCAAGCTCACCGCGCGCCAGCAGCAGATCCTGGATCTGGTGCAAAGCGCGATCGAACGCACCGGTGCGCCGCCCACGCGCGCCGAGATCGCCGCCGAACTCGGCTTCAAGTCGGCCAACGCCGCCGAAGAGCATTTGCAGGCGCTGGCGCGCAAAGGCGTGATCGAACTGGTGGGCGGTACTTCGCGCGGCATCCGCTTGAAGTCTGACACATTGCGTGCCCTGAACGAGGCGCGGCTGTCGCAGTACGGCAAGCAGTTCAGCCTGCCGCTGCCGAGCCTGGCGCAGCTGACCTTGCCGCTGGTGGGGCGCGTGGCGGCGGGCAGCCCGATCCTGGCGCAGGAGCACATCGACCAGACCTATGTCGTCGAATCATCGCTGTTCCCGCGCAAGCCCGACTACCTGCTGAAGGTGCGCGGCATGAGCATGCGCGACGCCGGCATCATGGACGGCGACCTGCTCGCCGTGCAGAAGGCCAAGGACGCGAAGAACGGCCAGATCGTCGTGGCGCGGCTGGGCGACGATGTCACCGTGAAGCGGCTGCGCCGCACCAAGAACGGCATCGAGCTGATCCCCGAGAACCCCGACTTCCAGACCATCGTCGTGCCCGCCGGCACCGACTTCGAACTCGAAGGCGTCGCCGTCGGGCTGATCCGCAACACCATGCTGATGTAGGGTCTGTCGACCATGCGAACACTCACCCGCCCACCGAAAGCCCTGAAGCCGCTGAAGGCGCGCCACGCGGCCGAATGCGAGTTGCTCGAACAGTTGCCCAACATCGGCCCGTCGCTGGCGGCCGACCTGCGGCTGCTCGGCGTGGCGCACCCCAGCGAGCTGGCTGCGAAAGACGCGTTCGTGCTGTACCAGTCGCTGTGCGCCAAAACCGGCAAGCGGCAGGATCCGTGCGTGCTCGACACCTTCATGGCCGCCACCGACTTCATGCGCGGCGCCGAGGCCAAGCCGTGGTGGACCTACACCGCGCAGCGCAAGGCGGTGTACGGAACGGTCTAGCCGATGTCTAGCGTGGCTTGACCACCAGCGTCTGCGCCGGCGGCCCGCTGGCCCACAGCGGCACATAGCCGCCCTGCACCCACGGCTGCATGAAGCTGCGGTACAGCGGCGAGAACAGGATGCCGCTCTGCCCGGTGCTGTGCATCACGCGCGACTGCGCCAGCTCGCCCACGTCGTACAGCGCGCGCAGGCTGGGGCCATGTTCGTCGAGGTACAGCTCGCCGGTGGTCGCATCGGGCTTCAGGCCGACGCGCGACACGTTCACCGTCGTCGTGTCGCCGCCCACCGGTGCGCGCAGCTCGAAGACACGAGCCAGCGCCGGCACGCGGCTGAACGGCCGGTGTTCGCTGCGCGCCACGTGCGCGTCGCTCCAGCGCCAGCGGGCGATGTCGCTGCCGTGGCGGGCCTGCAGTTCGCCCAGCGCCCGCGTGAACGCGGCGTCGTTCTGCATCGCGCAGGTTTCGACAGCCGGCGTGCGACGGTCGTCGCACCAGGACGTGTCGTCGCGTTCCAGCACGCCTTCCAGCGCGTCGCGGAAGCTGCGCGAGCTGCGGTTCCACACGTCCGGCCCCAGGTCGTCTTCGAACACGCCTTGCGACAGCTGGCGCAGCCAGGCCCAGAAGATCAGCGGCGCCGCGCGGTCGGCGGCCATCGTGCCGTCGAAGCCCTGCAGCTGCTGCTTCGCAGCCGAGGCCAGTGCATGCGCTGACTGGGCCTTCAGGAGCCACGGCAGGATCACCGGCGCGGCCAGCGACTTCACGTCGGCCTGCAGCGCGGCCAGGTCGTCGATCGTGTGCTTGGGCCGCGACTGCAGCACTTGTTCGATGCGCTGCTGGCGGTATGGCGGCGCCCAGTCGTTGGTGACGTAGTACGGGTAGTCGGGCGCGATGACGCGCTGGTTGGCGGTGGCGATGAAGCCGCGTACCGGGTCCATTTCGCGTGGCGTTTCGTCGGCCGGGATCCAGCCGGCCCAGTCGTAGCGGGCATCCCAGCCGGGCGACGGCACCTGGCCTTTCAGGTCGTTGTCGGGCCGGCGCAGCGGCACGCGGCCCGGGGCGACCATGCCGATGTGGCCGTCGCGGTCGGCGACCACCATGTTCTGCATCGGCGCCACCCAGCTGCGCGCCGCAGCCACGAACTCGGCCACCGAAGCCGCGCGCTCGAATCCCAGGCCGACGCTGACGGCGTCAGCGTCGGGGTCCAGCGCCGTCCAGCGCATGGCCAGCACGTGCGTCGGCTTGCCTTTCGGCCCGAGCACGTCGTCGCTGACGCCGGCATCCGAGATGACGGGGCCGTGGCGGGTGCTGCGCAGCGTCACCGGCACGTCGGGCTTGCCTTTGACCTTGATCACGTCGGCGCTGCTCTCGAACTTCGCCCAGCCGCCGGGCGTGCGGTACATCGTCGGATCGCCGTCCTTGATCTGCTCCAGGTACAGGTCCTGCACGTCGGGGCCGGTGTTGGTGAAGCCCCAGGCGATGCGCTGGTTCTGCCCCAGCACCACCAGCGGCAGCCCCGGCATCGTCGCGCCGGCAACCTGCAGGCCCGGCGCCTGCAGCCGGGCGAAGTACCACAGCGCCGGGGCGCTGAGCTTCAGGTGCGGGTCGTTGGCCAGCAGCGGCCGGCCGCTGGCGGTGCGGCTGCCGGCAAGCACCCAGTTGTTCGAGCCCACGCCTTCGATGCCCGACGGCGGCGCAATCTGCGGCAGCCGCGCCAGCGCCTGCTGCGTGCCGCCGGCATCGAGCTTGAGGCCGCGGAACAGCGCGGCGTAGTCGGCCGTGGGCAGCGGCCTCTCGCCGGGATACGGCGGCAGCAACTGGTTGATGCGTTCCACCGGCATCTTCAGTGCCAGCCGCAGCCGCAACAGCTCTGTCGACCAGTTGCCGCCCAGGTCCCAGGCCATCATCGTCGCCCAGGCCAGGCTGTCCTGCGGCGTCCAGTCTTCGGTGGCCAAGCCCAGGATCACGAACTCCGGCGGCCGGGCCCGCAACTGGTGCTGCACGGCGTTGACGCCGGCGGTGTAGGCCGTCAGCAGCTCGCGCGCTTCGGCGCCGAGGCGGGCCCACTGGGCATCGGCGGCGCGACGCACGCCCAGCGCGCGCAGGAAACGATCTGTTTCCAGCGCCCCTTCGCCGAAGGCCTCGGCCAGGCGGCCGGCGCCAATGCGACGGTGTGTTTCAAGCTGCCAGAGCCGGTCTTGCGCATGCACAATACCCAGGCCGAAGGCCAGGTCGTGCAGGTTTCCGGCGCGTACCGTCGGGATGCCGTATTCGTCGCGCTCGATGTGCAGCTCGCCGCGGGCCCCGGGCAGGACCAGCTCGCCGCCGGTCTGCGGCAGCGCGCGCTGGACATAGATCCACAGCGTTGCCGCGATCAGCAGCAGCAGCCCGGCCAGAACCAGCAGCGCGCGCTTGATCCACCTCATGGAAGCCCCCTCGTCGTGTCGGCGGCGGCAAGCGTAGCGGAACTGGGCTGCCAACACCGTGTTGTTCGGGCATTTGCCACAGCGCCCGAATTTCCACAATGACTTAACTTTCTGTGTCCGTGCCCGATATCACACCCATGAGGTCCTTGCGCTTGTTATCCCGCTGGAGCTACCGCTCCACCCTGCTGGCTCCGAGCAGCTCGCGCATCGAAGTGCGCCCGCCTTCGCTGCGCCACGCGCCGGCGTCGCCGTGGCAGCGCGTGGTGTGCTGGCTGATGGCGCCGGCCGCGCAAGACACCGCGCCGCCGCTGAACCGCCTGCCCGCCGTGCGCGGCGACTTCGTCCACAGCCTGGCCGACATCGGCCACAACGAAGCGCGCGCACTGATCGACCGCATCGGCCTGGCCCGCTCGCTGCGCGAACTGTGGCATCTGCGCACCGAGGTCTACCGCCTGGTTGCGCTGCACCACAACCAGCACGAGGCCGAACAGCGCCTGGCGCGCCTGAACCGCCATTTCCCGACCCGCGCCCCGCGCTCGGCATTCGCCCCGCTCTAGGAACGACGCCCATGCTCACCGCCCCGCGCCACTTCATGCCGTCGCCCGGCCTGCCCGGCGTCGGCCTGCCGCACGACCGCATGGCGCGGCTGGCGGCGCGTCAGGCTTTCGTCGATCTGAAACTGAGCTTCCTGCATGCGGTGGCCGACGTGGAAGGCGGCGACGGCGACTGGCTGCGCCGCCAGGTGCGCTCGGCCGAAGAGCCGACCGACCTGTGGCTGCTGCGCGCGCGGGTCTTTGCCGCGCTGGTCGGCAGCGGCCTGGACAGGCGCCACCGCCGCAACGTGCTGCGGCGCAGCCTGGAGTCGCTGTTCCCGGACAGCGAGCCGCCGACCGGGTTCGGCAGCTTCTAGCCGATCAGGGGATCAGGCCTTCACCCGCGCCTTGAAGGTGCGGCGGAACTTCTCGACCTTCGGCGCCACCACGAAAGCACAGTAGCCCGCGCTCGGGTTGTTGGCGAAGTAGTGCTGGTGGTAGTCCTCGGCACGCCAGTAGTTCTGCAGCGGCTTGACCTCGGTGACGACGCGGCCGCGGTGCGTCTCGTTGGCCTCGGCGATGACCTCGCGCGCCACCGCCGCCTGCGCTTCGTCCTGCCAGTAGATGCCCGATCGGTACTGCGTGCCGATGTCGTTGCCCTGGCGGTTCAGCGTGGTGGGGTCGTGGATCGTGAAGAAGATCTCCAGCACCTCGCGCAGCGAAATGCTGTCGGCGTCGAAGGTGACCTTCACCACCTCGGCATGCCCGGTGTCGCCTTCGCAGACCTGGGCATAGCTCGGGTTCTGGACGGCGCCGTTGCTGTAGCCCGACTCGACCGCCAGCACGCCGTCGACCTGCTCGTACACCGCTTCCAGGCACCAGAAACAACCGCCGCCGACGGTGATGGTTTGCTTGCTCATCGAGACGCTCCTTGTTGCTCCCGCATCAGTCGCACCGCCGGCCGACTCCTTACACTTGCGGGGATTATCCGAAAGACGCACAACCATGACGCCGAAGTTCCCGTGGGATGACCCTTTCCTCTGCGACCCTCTCGGTCGCGTGCAAACCGGCCTGCAGGCGTTTTTCTGAATGAACGATCTCTTCGTGATGCTGGGCATCGAGGCCTGGAAGCCGGTGCTGGGCGCCGTGTTCATGCCGCCGATGCCGTTTGTGCTGATGGTGCTGGTGGGCGGCCGGCTGATGTTCCGCAACCGGCTGCTCGCCTGGTCCCTGCTGCTGTTCGGCGCCCTGGGCACCTGGGCGATGTGCACCACGGCGGTCAGCGGTGCCTTGAGCAACGTGCTGCTGATGCCGCCCCGTGCGCTCAGCCCGTCGGAGATCGGCGACCTGAAGAAGGCGCCGAAGACGGCCATCGTCGTGCTCGGCGCCGGGCGCTACCTGCTGGCGCCCGAGTACGGCGTGTCGAACCTGAAGCCGATGTCGATGGAACGGCTGCGCTACGGCCTGTGGCTGGCGCGCGAGACCGGGCTGCCGGTGGCCTTCAGCGGCGGCATCGGCCATGGCGGCTCGCCCGGCCCGTCGGAGGCCGAGATCGCCGCGCGCATCGCCGAACGCGAGTTCGCGCGCCCGCTGCGCTGGACCGAGACGCTGTCGCGCGACACCACGGAGAACGCCTTCCGCTCGATCGCGCTGCTGCATGAAGCCGGTGTCGAACGCATCGTGCTGGTGACGCATGGCTTCCACATGCGGCGTGCGCTGTCGGCCTTCGAGCGCGCCAAGCAGCGCTCGAACACGACCATGGAGATCATCGCCGCGCCGATGGGCCTGGACGCACCGGGCAAGCTGACCGTGCTCGACTGGCTGCCCAGCGGCGACGGCTTCGAGGAAACACGCATCACGCTGCACGAGTGGCTCGGGCGGCTGGTCGGCGCCTGATCAACGCGCGGTCAACGCCCCATCAGCGCACGACCAGCGGCTTCTTCTGCGCCTCTTCCTGCGCCCGGCGCTCCGCCAGTTCGGCGTCGGCCTGCGCCTTCTCCTGCGCGGTGCGCAGCGCGCGCAGCCGCTTGGCGTGTTCGGCGGCATTCGAGCGGCGGAATTCGCCCATCAGCACCGCGTCGGCCTTGGAGCCCTGCGCCGCCAGCCGTTCGCTCAGCCGCAGCCCGGCCGCCGGGTCGCCGCCTAAAGCGGCCACCACCTCGTTGGCAAACAGGTCGGCGCTGCCGACGATGCTGTCCACCGCCAGCGTGCGTTCGGCCTGCGCCTCGGCGGCCGTCAGCAGCATGCCGGCGCCGGGCACGGCCAGCAGCAGGATCTTGCCGACGACGAAGCCGGTGCTGCGGTCTTCGGCCTGCCGCGCCTTGCCGATCGCGTTTTCGCTGGCCTGGAAGAACGTGCCGAAGGCCGCCAGCCAGCGGAACTCATCTCGCGTGCGGGCTTCGAGCATGGCGTTGGCGGGGATCTTGGCGCGCTGGTTGCCCAGGCGCCAGAACTGGTCCGGGTCGGCGTCGAAGGCGCTGGCGGTCACGCTGCCGGCACAGCCGGACTGCGTCTCGACCTTCAGCTTGCGCCCGTCGGCCAGCGTCACCGTCATCGGCGTGCCTTCGGCGGCCTGTTCGCGCGCCTTCAGCAACACGTCCCAGAAGCCCTGGTCGTCGTTGGACACCATCGAGCCGCCCTTGAAGATGGCGCTCAGCTCGATGCGGGTCGCGCCCCCCGGCAGCGGCCGGTCGTTGATGGCGACGACCACGTCGCCGACCTTCATGTCGTCCGGCGCGCTCTCGTCGAGCCAGGCGACGCGCCACTTGTCGTCCATGCCCGTGGCTCGGCGCAGGATCTCCATCTCCTTGGCCGACAGGCTCTTTTTGAGCGAATGCACGGACCAGAGCACGAAGGGCTCGATCTCGGTGGTGCTGTCGCACAGGTTCTCCGCGCCCCACGCGACGTGGATGGCCGCGGCGCGGAAGTCGATCTCGTGCTGGAAGCGGGTCTTGAACAGATCGAGTTCGAAGTCGCCGGCCTCGGCGGCACGCCCCGGGCCGGCGGCCAGCAGGCCGGCGAGCAAGACCGTCATTCCGCCAAAACGCGCGATTCGCGAAACCATCGCGGGATTGTGCGGTAACTGGCGGTAACTCGGGCCGCATGGCGACCACCTGACCGGCGCAGATGGTGCCGGGATACCGCGTTTCAAGCTTTTGCGCACACATCTCGCAGGGCCATCGACGCCCGGCTTGGTGCGCCGGTCTACAGGCCTCACACTGCGCGCGTTCTCTTGACCGAGGTTGATTCAATGAAGACAAGTTGGCTGTCCGCTGTGCTGGTTTCGCTGTCCCTGGCCCTGGCGCCTGCGTTGTCCGACGCCGCGCGGCTGGGCGGCGGCAAGTCGTCCGGCCTGCAGCGCAACATGCCGGCGCGCACCGCGCCCGACGCGACGCCGGCCAAACCCGCGACGCCGACCCAGGCTTCGCCGACAACGCCGGCCACCCCGGCCACCGCACCGGCGGCAGCGCCCAAGCGCAACTGGATGGGCCCGCTGGCCGGCCTGGCTGCCGGCCTGGGCCTGGCCGCGCTGTTCAGCCACTTCGGCATGGGCGAAGGCATGGGCAGCTTCCTGATGATCGCGCTGCTGGCCGTGGCCGGCTTCATGCTCGTGCGCTGGCTGATGTCGCGCATGAATCCGCGGCCGGCCACCGCGCTGGCCGGCAACGGCCTGCAGCGCAGCAGCACGCAGGTGGCGTGGCCGCCGGCCGAAGTGATCCCGGCTGCGGCCGCCCCGGCCGTATTGGCCACCGCGGCCGCGCCGCTGGCGCTGGCTTCGCCCGCCAACGACGTGACGCGCGCCTTCGTGCCCGCCAGCTTCGACAGCGAAGGTTTCGCGCGCACCGCCAAGACCATCTTCATTCGCTTGCAGGCGGCCAACGACAGCGGCGACGTCGAAGACCTCCGCCGCTTCACGACGCCGGAGATGTTCGCCGAACTGCGCATGGACCTGCAGGACCGCGGCAGCCAGGCGCAGCAGACCGACGTCGTGCGTGTCGACGCCGAAGTGCTGGACCTGGCCGATGACGGCCAGCGCCAGATCGTCAGCGTGCGCTTCCACGGCCAGGTGCGTGAAGCAGCCGGTGCCGCGGCGAACGATTTCGACGAGGTCTGGCACCTGGCCAAGCCGCACGACGACAGCCGCAACTGGGCCATCGCCGGCATCGAGCAGATGCGCCGCTAAGGCGCGGAAGCAGTCTCAGAGCGGCGGCGTGCCGAGCAAGGCGCGCGCGCCCAGCCAGAGCTGCTGCACGAGTTCACCGGCCGGCGCATCGCCGGCCAAACCGACACCCTGCCCGGCCCAGGCCTGCATGTGCTGCAGATTGCCGCTGCCTTCAGCGGCCTTGCGCATCGCCGTGGTCAGGCCGCGCTGCACCGGGTACGGCGCCGGCAGCGGCGCACCGGGCGCTGCGGCGGCACGCACGTAGTCGGTTTCGATCGCCCGCCCCCAGCGCCCTGAGAAAGCACGCGTCAGCCGCGTGCCTTCGGGCGGCAAGCCCTTCAGCCCCGCCGCCCAGGCCGGTGCCAGACCGGCTTCGGGGCAACGCAGGAAGGCGCTGCCGACCTGCACCGCGCTGGCGCCCAGCAGCAGCGCCGCGGCAACGCCGCGGGCATCGGCAATGCCGCCGGTGGCGACCACCGGCAGCTTCACGGCGTCCACCACCTGCGGCAGCAGCGCAAACAGGCCGACGGCGCGATCGACCGCCCGCGCCGCTTCGAAAGCACCGCGGTGGCCGCCGGCTTCCGAGCCCTGGGCGACGATGACATCGGCGCCGGCCGCTTCGGCCGCGCGCGCTTCGGCCACCGTCGTGGCAGTGGCGAACCAGGCGATGCCGGCGGCCTTCAGCTCACGCACGAAGGCCGGCGGGAACAGGCCCATGATCGACGACAAGGCCGCCGGCCGCGCCGCCAGCACGGCGCAGCACTGGGCGTCGAAGTCCTGCAGCGCTGCGTCGCCGGCGGCGGCCGGCACCTCGGGCCCGAAGCCGGCCAGGAAGGTGCGCAGCGCGGCTTCGTGCGCGGCGTCGCGCAGCGGTGCCGGGTCGGGCACCCACAGGTTGATCTGCAGCGGCGCCCGGGTCTCGGCGTGGTAGCGAGCCACCCAGTCGGCGATGGCTGCCGCGTCGAAGAGCAAGGCGCCGACCGCACCCATGCCGCCGGCGTTGCCCACGGCCGCCGGCAAGGCCACCGCCGGCACGCCGGCCATCGGCGCCAGCAGCACGGGCCGCTCGAGCCCGAAGCGCTGCGCAAAGGCGTGGATGCGTTCGTTCATGCGCGGGCCACCGGTGGTGCCAGTTCGGCGTGCGTGGCCAGCCATTGCAGGCCGGCGGCGCCGTCGGCGTTCGCCGGGTGGAAGTCATGCGCCAGGTAGCGCCGCCACGGCCCGAAGCAACGCCGCACCAGCCCGTCGCGGCCGAACAGCATGCGCGTGCCGCTAGCCCAGGTGCCGAGCCGCCACCAGCTGCCGTCGCGCCACAGGTTGTGCGTGGTCTGGCGTGCCAGGTCCACGACGAAGTGGAAGCTGACGATGAAGAACAGGCGCCGGCGCCACTTCTCGTTGCCACCGAGCTGGCGGTACAGGTCAAAGGCGACGCTGCGGTGTTCGAGTTCTTCGCTGGCATGCCACAGCCACAGGTCGCGCAGGCGCGGCTCGGCGCCGCCCAACGCCTGGCCGTGCTGCGTCAGCAGGTAGTCGGCGAGGATCGCGGTGAGGTGCTCGGTGGCCGCGGTCACGCCGACCCAGACGCGGGGGTCGACCCCGTCGAGCCGGCGCGCACGGCGCAGGATGCGCCCTTCCCAGCCGTTGACCAGGCCGTGGCCGAACAGCTGTTCGTTGAAGCGCTCGTGGATGCGCCGGTGCGTCGCTTCCTGGCCGATGAAGCCGCGCAGTTCGTCGTCGATGCCTGCACGCTCGCCGGCTTCGAGCTGTTCGGCGCCCAGCCGCACTGCGTCGATGAAGAACTGTTCGCCGGCCGGGAAGCTGAACGACAAGGCGTTGAACAGCGCCGTCCGGAACGCGTCGCCGCCGTTCCAATGCCGCGCCACCGGCGACTTCAGGTCGACGAGCAGGCGGCGGACGACGAGATCGCTCATCCCAGGGCGCGGCGGGCGTTGCGGAACATGCGCATCCACGGACTGTAGGCCGATGCGTCGCCCGAGGTCCAGCTCATCAGCACGTTGCGGAAGACGCGTTCGGGGTGCGGCATCAGCGCGGTGAAGCGGCCGTCGGGCGTGGTCACTGCCGTCAGGCCGTCGGGGCTGCCGTTCGGGTTGGCCGGGTAGGCCTCGGTGGCGCGGCCGTGGTGGTCGACGAAGCGCATCGCGCGCTGCACGCGGGCGGCGTCGCCGCGCTGCGAGAAGTCGGCGAAGCCTTCGCCGTGCGCCACCGCGATCGGCAGGCGGCTGCCGGCCATGCCGTCGAAGAACAGGCTCGGGCTGGCCAGCACTTCCACCAGCGACAACCGGGCTTCGAACTGCTCGCTCTGGTTGCGCGTGAACTTCGGCCAGGCGTCGGCGCCGGGGATCATCGGGCTCAGCGCGGCCATCATCTGGCAGCCGTTGCAGACGCCCAGCGCCAGCGTGTCGCGCCGTGCGAAGAAGGCCGCGAAGGCGTCGGCCAGCTGCGGGTTGAACAGGATCGAGCGCGCCCAGCCTTCGCCCGCACCCAGCGTGTCGCCGTAGCTGAAACCGCCGCAGGCGACGAAGCCCTGGAACTGGTCGAGCCGGGCGCGGCCGGCCTGCAGGTCGCTCATGTGGACGTCGAAGGTGTCGAAGCCGGCGACGTGCATTGCACGGCTCATCTCCAGATGCGAGTTGACGCCTTGTTCGCGCAGGATCGCCAGCTTCGGCCGCGCGCCGCTGGCGATGAAAGGCGCGGCGACGTCGTCGGCCGGGTCGAAGCCGAGCTGCACGTGCAAGCCGGGGTCGTCGGGCGCACCGGCTGCGGCGTGTTCGCTGTCGGCCGCCTCGGGGTTGTCGCGTTCACGCGCGATGCGCCAGCTGACCTCGTCCCATTGCTGGTGCAGGTCGCGCAGGCTGGCGCCGAACTGCAGCTTCGTGTCGCGCCAGACCTCGACGACGCCGCGCTCGTTGCTCTTGCCGATGACGTGCGCGTGGCGGCTCAAGCCGTGTTCGCGCAAGGTCGCCATGACCTCGTCGCGCACGGCGCTCGGCACCTGGATGACGACGCCGAGCTCTTCGTTGAACAGCGCCTTCAGCGTCAGTTCGTTGCGCCGCTCGCCGACCTGGCCGGCCCAGTTCTTCGAGTCGCCGAATTCGGCGCGGCTGTCGGTGATGCCGTCGCTTTCGGTGACCAGGATGTCGACATTCAGGCTGACGCCGATGTGGCCGGCAAACGCCATCTCGCACACCGTCGCCCACAGGCCACCGTCGCTGCGGTCGTGGTACGCCAGCAGCCGGCCTTGCGCGCGCAGCGCGTTGATGGCGGCGACCAGCGACTTCAGCGCCTGCGCGTCGTCGAGGTCCGGCACCACGTCACCGAACTGCCCCAGCACCTGCGCCAGCATCGAACCCGCCATGCGTTTGCGGCCCTGGCCCAGGTCGATCAGCAGCAGCGTGTTGTCGCCGGGCCGCAGCTGCGGCGTCAGCGTGCCGCGCACGTCGGCCAGCGTCGCGAAGGCGCTGACGATCAGCGACACCGGCGCCGTGACCTGCTGCGTCTTCTCGTCATCACGCCACTTCGTGCGCATCGACAGCGAATCCTTGCCGACCGGGATGCCGATGCCTAAGGCCGGGCAGAGCTCCAGGCCGACCGCCTTCACCGTGTCGTACAACGCCGCGTCTTCGCCGGGCTCGCCGCAGGCCGCCATCCAGTTGGCACTGAGCTTGACGCGCGACAGTTCGATCGGTGCGGCGAGCAGGTTCAGGATCGCCTCGCCGACCGCCATGCGCCCCGATGCCGGCGCATCCAGACTGGCCAGCGGCGCGCGCTCGCCCATGCTCATGGCTTCGCCGCGGAAGCCGGCGTAGTCGGCCAGCGTCACCGCGCAGTCGGCCACCGGCACCTGCCACGGGCCGACCATCGGGTCGCGGTGGTTCAGGCCGCCGACGGTGCGGTCGCCGATGGTGACGAGGAAGCGCTTGCTGGCCACCGTCGGGTGGCGCAGAACGTCGAGCGCGGCCTGCTCCAGCTTCACGCCGGTCAGGTCCAGCGGCGGCGCGGTGCGCGCCACGCGCTGCACGTCGCGGTGCATCTTCGGCGGCTTGCCGAACAACACGTCCATCGGCATCGCGATGACGGCTTCGTCGCCATCTTCGACGATCAGTTCACGCTCGCCGGTGGCCACGCCGACGATGGCGAACGGGCAGCGCTCGCGCTCGCACATCTGCTCGAACAGCGGCAGCAGATCGGGGTTCAGCGCCAGCACGTAGCGCTCCTGGCTTTCGTTGCACCAGATCTCTTTCGGCGCCAGGCCGCTTTCTTCGAGCGGCACCTTGCGCAGGTCGAAACGCGCGCCCTGCCCGGCGCCGTCGACCAGTTCCGGGAAGGCGTTGCTGATGCCGCCGGCGCCGACATCGTGGATCGCCAGGATCGGGTTCGTTTTGCCCAGCGTCCAGCAGTGGTTGATGACCTCTTGCGCGCGGCGCTGGATCTCGGGGTTGCCGCGCTGCACCGAGTCGAAGTCCAGTGCCGCGGTGTTGCTGCCGGCGGCCATCGAGCTGGCGGCGCCGCCGCCCATGCCGATGCGCATGCCGGGGCCGCCCAGCTGCACGAGCAGCGTGCCGGCGCCAAAGGGCAGCTTGTGCGTCTGGTTGTCGCTGATCGAGCCCAGCCCGCCGGCAATCATGATCGGCTTGTGATAACCGCGGCGCACGCCGGCCACGGCCTGCTCGAAGACGCGGAAGTAGCCGCCCAGGTTCGGCCGGCCGAACTCGTTGTTGAACGCGGCGCCGCCGAGCGGGCCCTCGGTCATGATCTGCAGCGCGCTGGCGATGTGCGCGGGCTTGCCGACCGGGTCCCGCTCCCAGGGTTCGTCGGTACCGGGCAGGTGCAGGTTGCTGACCGAGAAGCCGTTCAGCCCGGCCTTCGGCCTGGCGCCGCGGCCGGTCGCGCCTTCGTCGCGGATCTCGCCGCCGGCGCCGGTGCTGGCGCCCGGAAACGGCGAGATCGCCGTCGGGTGGTTGTGCGTTTCCACCTTCATCAGCACATGCGAAATTTCATGACGCGCGCCGTACAGCGGCGCGTTCGTGAAACCCTGCGGCAGCCAGCGCTCGACCGGGCCGCCTTCCATCACCGCCGCGTTGTCGCTGTAGGCGACGATGCTGTGCTGCGGCGAGGTCTTCTCGGTGTGGCGGATCATGCCGAACATCGACAGCGGCTGCTTCGCGCCGTCGATCGTGAAGTCGGCGTTGAAGATCTTGTGCCGGCAGTGTTCGCTGTTGGCCTGCGCGAACATCATCAGCTCGACGTCGCTGGGGTTGCGTTTGAGCGCGACGAAGGCGTCGACGAGGTAGTCGATCTCGTCGTCCGACAGCGCCAGGCCGAACTCGGTGTTGGCTTCGGCCAGCGCCGTCCTTCCACCTTTCGGGCCGCGGCCCAGCACGTCGACATGCGCCAGCGGCGGCGCCGGCCGCGCGTCGAACAGGTGTGCCGCGGCTTCGCGCTCGAAGGCCGCGCTTTCGGTCATGCGGTCGTGCAGCAGCGCGGCCACGGCCGCGCGTTCATCGTCCGATAGCGGCTTGCCAGCGCCGAGCAGGCCGCTCTTCAGCGCCAGCCGGAACTCGGTCACGCGCTCGACGCGGTGCAGCTCGAGCCCGCAATTGCGCGCGATGTCGCTGGCCTTGCTGGCCCACGGCGACACCGTGCCCAGCCGCGGCATCACGACGACGAGTTCGGTGCCGGCGCCACCCGCACCACCCGCGTCACCCGGATACGGATCGCCGTAGGCCAGCAAGGCCTGCAGCTTGTCGATGGCGGCGCGTTCGGGCGCCTGGTCGAAGGCGACCCAGTGGACGTGGCGCGCGGCCACGGCGGCGACCCTGGTGCAGGCGGCCTGCAGGCGGGCCAGCAGCGAACGGGCGCGGAACGGAGAGAGGGCATTGCCGCCCTCGAAATGCAGCAGTTGCAGGGCGGAAGGTGGCATGGCGGCGATTTTACGGGCACGGTGGGATAATCCCGGGATGACGATCCCCATCAAATCCGGCAGCGACATCGAAGGCATGCGCCTGGCCGGCCGCCTGGCATCCGAGGTGCTGGACATGTTGACCCCGCATGTCAGGCCGGGCATCACCACCAAGGAGCTGGACCGCCTGGCGCACGAGCACATGGTGAACGTGCAGCGCGGCATTCCGGCCACGCTGGGCTACCAGCCGCCGGGTTACCCGGCCTACCCGGCGTCGCTGTGCACGTCGCTGAACGACGTGGTCTGCCATGGCATCCCCGACGACCGGCCACTGAAGAACGGCGACATCGTCAACATCGACGTCACCGTCATCAAGGACGGCTGGCACGGCGACAACAGCCGCATGTACGTGGTCGGTGACGGCTCCATCGCCGCCAAGCGGCTGTGCCAGATCACCTTCGACGCCATGTGGAAGGGCATCGCCAAGGTCAAGCCCGGCGCGCGGCTGGGCGACATCGGCCACGCCATCCAGACCTTCGCCGAAAACGCCGGCTTCTCGGTCGTGCGCGAGTTCTGCGGCCACGGCGTCGGGCAGCGTTTCCACGAAGAGCCGCAGGTGCTGCACTACGGCCGCCCGGGCACGCTGGAAGAACTGGTGCCGGGCATGATCTTCACGATCGAGCCGATGATCAACGCCGGCCGGCGCGAGATCAAGGAAGACCGCAAGGGCAACCGCCCCTACGACGGCTGGACCATCGTCACGAAAGACCGTTCGCTGTCGGCGCAGTGGGAGCACACCGTGCTCGTCACCGAAACCGGCTACGAGGTGCTGACGTTGTCGGCCGGCAGCCCGGCGGCACCGGCGTTCGCGCCGGCCGGTTACGGGGTCGTGCCGGCGTTCGTGGCTGCAGCGGCAGCAACGGCGCCCGCGGTCGCTACCAGCTCGTAACTCCATGTCTGCCCTGCCGGAGACGCCCACGCGCGCGCCGGGCAGCGTGGCGGCGCTGCGCGCGCGCTTTCGCAACGGCAAGGCCGCGCTGATCGAGCACTTCGGCGCCGCGCGCCCCACCGCCACGGCGGCGAGCAAGCTGCTGAAGTCGCTGGCCCGCCACGTCGACGCCACGCTGGCCGACCTGTGGGACCACGCCGGCATGCCCAACGGCGCGGCGCTGGTGGCCGTGGGCGGCTACGGCCGCGGCGAGCTGTTCCCGCATTCCGATGTCGACGTGCTGGTGCTGCTGCCGCGCGGCCAGTCGGCCGACGCGCTGCGCGCCTCCATCGAAGGCTTCATCACCGCCTGCTGGGACATCGGGCTGGAGATCGGCTCGTCGGTGCGCACCGTCGACGAATGCCTGGAAGAAGCGCAGCGCGACGTCACCGTGCAGACGGCGCTGCTGGAGTCGCGCTTCATCTGCGGTACGCGGCGCGTCTTCGCGGCCTTCCGCGACGCCAGCGGCCAGGCGATGGACGCGAAGGCCTTCCTGCGCGCCAAGACGCTGGAGCTGCAGCAGCGCCACGTCAAGTACGAAGGCACGCCGTATTCGCTGGAGCCCAACTGCAAGGAAAGCCCGGGCGGCCTGCGCGACCTGCAGTCGCTGATCTGGGTTGCGCGCGCCGCGGGCCTGGGCCGCACCTGGAGCGAGCTGGCCGCCAAAGGCCTGGTGACGCCGTTCGAGGTGAGCCAGCTGGTCAAGCACGAAGGCACGCTGAAGCTGATCCGCGCCCGGCTGCACATGGTGGCCGGCCGGCGCGAAGACCGGCTCGTGTTCGACCTGCAGACCGCCGTCGCCGAAAGCTTCGGCTACCGGCCGACGAAGGGCCAGCGCAGCTCCGAGGTGCTGATGCACCGCTACTACTGGGCGGCCAAGGCGGTGACGCAGCTGAACCAGATCCTGCTGCTGAACATCGAGGAGCGCATCAACGCGTCGGAAGCGGCGCCGATGCGGCCGATCACCGCACGCTTCCTCGACCGCGCCGGCATGCTGGAAGTGGCGCGCGACGACCTGTACCTGGACAACCCGCACGCCATCCTGGAGACCTTCCTGGTCTTCGCGCAGACGCCGGGCATCCAGGGATTGAGCTCGCGCACCTTGCGCGCGCTGTACAACGCGCGCAACGTGATGGACGCCGGCTTTCGCCACGACCCCATCAACCGCGAGCTGTTCCTGGAGATCCTGCGCCAGCCCAAGGGCCTGACGCACGCCTTCCGGCTGATGAACCAGACCAGCGTGCTCGGGCGCTACCTGTGGGTCTTCCGGCGCATCGTCGGGCGCATGCAGCACGACCTGTTCCACGTCTACACGGTCGACCAGCACATCCTGATGGTGCTGCGCAACGTGCGCCGCTTCTTCATCCCCGAGCACGCGCACGAGTACCCGTTCTGCAGCCACCTGGCGTCGCAGTGGAACGAGCCCTGGCTGCTCTACGTCGCAGCGCTGTTCCATGACGTGGCCAAGGGCCGCGGCGGCGACCATTCCGACCTGGGCGCGGTCGAGGCGCGGCGCTTCTGCCGCGACCACGGCCTGCCGCGCGACGACACGCAGCTGATCGAGTTCCTCGTCAAGCACCACCTGACGATGAGCCGCATCGCGCAGAAGGAAGACCTGTCGGACGCCGACGTCATCGGCGCCTTCGCCAAGCTCGTCGGCAGCGAACGCCGCCTGACGGCGCTGTACCTGCTGACCGTGGCCGACATCCGCGGCACCAGCCCCAAGGTCTGGAACGCCTGGAAAGGCAAGCTGCTCGAAGACCTGTACCGGCTGACCTTGCGCGCCCTGGGCGGCTCGCGGCCGAACCTGGACGCCGAGATCGAGGCGCGCAAGCAGGAAGCGCGGCAGAACCTGGCCTTGCACTCGGCGCTGCCGGGCACCGAAGAGCCGCTGTGGAAGACGCTGGAGATCAGCTACTTCGCACGCCACGACGCAACCGACATTGCCTGGCATGCGCGCTCGCTGTGGCGCCACATCGAGACCACGGCGCCCATCGTGCGCGCGCGGCCGTCGTCGGTGGGCGACGGGTTGCAGGTGCTGGTGTACTCGCCCGACCGGCCGGAGCTGTTCGCGCGCATCTGCGGCTACTTCGACGGCGCCGGCTTCAGCATCCAGGACGCGAAGATCCACACCACGCGCACCGGCTATGCGTTGGACACCTTCCAGGTCGTCAGCACGCGCGACCGCGGCAACGGCGCCGACAGCCCCGGGGTTTACCGCGACCTGATCTCGCTGGTCGAAACGCAGGCCACGACGGCGCTGGGCGCCAGCGGGCCGCTGCCCGAGCCCAGCCGCGGCCGCGTCTCGCGCCGCGTGCGTTCGTTCCCGGTGGTGCCGCGCGTCACGCTGAACCCCGACGAACGGGCGCAGCGCTGGCTGCTGACCGTCTCGGCCAGCGACCGCTCGGGCCTGCTCTACGCGGTGGCGCGCGTGCTCGAACGCAACCGCATCAACCTGCAGCTGGCCAAGGTCACGACCCTGGGCGAGCGCGTCGAAGACACCTTCCTCGTCGACGGCCCGGCGCTGCAGCAGCCGAAGGCGCAGCTGCGCATCGAGAGCGAACTGCTCGACGCGGTGGCGGCGGTGCCCGGGTGAGCCTGCGGCGCATCGCCGCGCCGGACGCGATCGAGCGGCTGGCGGAATTCAGCGCCGTCATCGACGCGCGCAGCGAAAGCGAGTTTGCCGAAGACCGGCTGCCGGGCGCCGTGAACTGGCCGTCGCTGACCGACGCCGAGCGCATCGTCGTCGGCACGCAGTACCGCCACGAGTCGCCGTTCGCGGCGCGCAAGCAAGGCGCGGTGCTGGTGGCGCGCAACATCGCGCGCCACATCGAACGCGAGGTGCAGGCGCTGGAACGCGACTGGCGGCCGCTGGTCTACTGCTGGCGCGGCGGCCAGCGCTCGGGCGCGCTGGCCACGGTGCTCGACCAGATCGGCTTCAGCGTGCAGGTGCTCGAAGGCGGCTACCGCGACTTCCGCCGCGCCGTCATCGCCGACATCGAAACCCGCCCGGGTGCGCTGGACCTGCGCGTCGTCTGCGGCCGCACCGGCTCGGGCAAGAGCCGGCTGCTGCAGGCCTTGCGCGAAGCCGGCGCACAGGTGCTGGACCTGGAAGCGCTGGCCTGCCACCGCGGCTCGGTGCTGGGCCCGATGCCGGGCGTGGCGCAGCCGTCGCAAAAGGGCTTCGAGACGGCGCTGTGGCAGGCCCTGCGCGCCTTCGGCGGGCAGCGGCCGGTGTTCGTCGAAGGCGAGAGCCGCACCATCGGCCGCCTGCGCGTGCCCGAGCCGCTGCTGGAGCGGCTGCGCGCCGCGCCGGTGCTGCACCTGGAGATGCCGCTCGAAGCCCGCGTCGCGCTGCTGATGGAAGACTACGCGCACTTCGTCGACGACGTCGACAGCCTTTGCAGCCGCCTCCTGGCCTTGCGCGAGCTGCGCGGCGCGGCCACCGTCGAGCGCTGGCAGATCGCCGCACGCGCCGGCGACATCGCCGACGTCGTGCGCGGCCTGCTCGCCGAGCACTACGACCCGATCTACGAGCGGTCGATGCAGCGCAACTTCGCCGGCTTTGCCGATGCCGTGCCGCTGGCGCTGGCCGACGGCTCGCCGGCGGTGCTGGCGGCAGCGGCACGCCAGCTGGCCGGCTGACCGATGCGCGACACCCCTGCCCTCGTCGAGTCGCGCCGCTTCGGCGTGCGCAGCATTCCGGCGCTGCGCCCGCTGGCCTGGCTGGCGCGTGGCTGGGCCGACCTGCGGCGCTGCCCGCTGCCGGGGCTGCTGCACGGCCTGGCGTGCGCGCTGTTCGGCGGCCTGCTCATCGGGCTGACGCGCCAGCACTTCTGGCTGCTGTGCGGCGCCTTCAGCGGCTTCCTGATCGTCGCGCCCATCGTCGCCACCGGCTTGTACGCCGTCAGCCGCGGGCTCGAACGCGGGTGCCCGGTGGGCCTGGCCGAGTCGCTGGCCGTGTGGGTGCCGCGCGATGGCCGTCTCATCGTGTTCGGCCTGCTGCTGGCCTTTGCCGGCACCGGCTGGGTGCTGACCTCGGCGTCGCTGATCACCGGCTTCGCGGCGGCGCCGGTGCACAGCCCGGCCGAGTTCCTGCGCGTCGTCGTGCTGGACGATCGTTCGTGGCTGTTCGAGGCCTGGCTGGCCCTCGGCGGCGTGCTGGCGGCGCCGGTGTTCGCGTCCAGCGTGGTGGCGATCCCGCTGCTGCTGGACCGCGAGGTCGGCGTGCTGGCCGCCGTGCTGACGAGCTGGCGCGTCGTCATCGCGCACCCGCTGCCGCTGGCGCTGTGGGCCGGCCTCATCATGGCGCTGACGCTGCTGGGCATGGCCACGGCGCTGCTCGGGCTGGTCGTCGTCGTGCCGTGGCTGGCGCACGCCAGCTGGCACGCCTACCGCGACCTCGTCGACACGGGCTCGCTGCCGGAACGGCCATAGATGTTCGGCTACGGCGAAGCGCAGATCGCGCAGTTCGGGCTGACCTTCGGTGTCGGCGCGTTCATGCTGTACATGGTGTTCATCATCTGGCAGCTCGCGCGCGAATCGAAGGCCGGCCGCTTCGGCACCTTCGTGCTCTTCATCGCCCTCGGCTTCGGCCTCATCGGCTTCGCGGCCAAGGGCTTGATCAAGTACTTCATCGCCGGCACCTGAGCGCCGGTGCCGGCCCGCGCCGTTCAGCCGCCCGTGCTGAGCACGTCGCCGAAGCCCTGCCACTGCACGCCAGTGAAGCGCGCGAGCTGGCCCTGCTTGACGAGGAAGTAATCGTCCGGCGTGGTGTTCAGGCTCATGCCCGGCAGCAGCAGCGGCAGCTTCAGGTTCCTGATGTTCGTGGCCTGCTTCATCAGGTTCTCGCGCGTCAGGTCGTTGCCGCAGGCCTTCAGCACATGCACCATCGTCTGCACCGTCAGGTAGGCGTAGAGGTTGGCCGCGTCCTTCGGGTCGCCGTCGCGGTAGTAGCGGCCCATGAAGGCGCGCCATTCGAGCATCGACGGGTCGTCCTTCCACTGCGGGTCGTTCGGGTCCTTGTAGTACTGCAGCGTCAGCAGCCCCACCGACTTGTCCAGCCCGGCCGGCACCAGCACCGAGCCAACCGACGCGCTGACGTTGTTGATGATGTGCAGCGGCTTCCAGCCCGTGTCCCAGGCCTTGCGCACCGCCTGGGCGCCGAACTTCGGCGTCGTGATGTTGATGAATGTGTCGGCGCCCGAGCCTTGCAAGGTCAGGATCTGCGAATCGACCGTCGCATCCGTCACCTCGTAGCTGGCCTCGGCGACGATCAGCTTCGCGCCGGCCGTGCCCAGGCCGTCCTTCACGCCCTTCAGCACGTCTTTGCCGTAGTCGTCGTTCTGGTACAGGATCGCGATCTTCGCCGCTGGCTTGTTCTTCAGCAGGTACTTGGCGTAGATCTGGCCTTCGGCCTGGTAGCTGAGGTTGAAGCCCAGCGTCCACGGGAAGTTCTTCGGGTCGGCCCACTTGGTGGCGCCGGTGGCCAGGAACAGGTGCGGCACCTTCTTCGCGTTGATGTACTTGTGGATCGCCGAATTGCTCGGCGTGCCCAGGGTCTGGAACAGCGCCAGCACCTCGTCCTGCTCGACCAGCTTGCGCACCTGCTCCACGGCCTTCGGCGGGCTGTAGCCGTCGTCCAGGCTGATCAGGTTGATCTTGCGGCCGTTGATGCCGCCGCTGTCGTTGACCCTCTTGAAGTAGGCCGTGTGCAGCTTGCCGATCGTGCCGTAGGCCGAGGCCGGGCCGCTGTACGGCATGGTCTGGCCGAGCTTGATCTCGGTGTCGCTGGCACCGGGGCCGTATTTCTTGGCCTGCGCAACCGCGCGGCCGGCCACGAGCGCTGCTGCGGCGGCGAGAACGCTGCGACGGGTGATGGGGTGTCTCATGTTGGTCTCCTTCGGGGTCGTTACGAGCGCCGGCGGCGCCAGCGCGCCACGGCGATGCGGATGAAACCGGCCACGCCGGTCGGCATCACGTACATGAAACCGATCAGGAAGACGCCGTAGATGGCCCACGGCGCGGCCTTCGAGATCTCGTCGGCGACATTCGGGATGAACTGGATGAAGATCGCACCGTACAGCGCACCGGAGATCGACGCCAGCCCCCCGACGACGATGCCGACGACGAGGCTGATCGACAGGAAGATCGTGAACGAGTCCGGCGCCACGAACTGGATCGCGATGGCGCCCAGCGCGCCGGCGACGCCGGTGTACATCGCCGAAACGCCGAAGGTCATGGCCTTGATCATGGACGTGTCGACGCCCATCGCCTGCGCCGCGATCGGCTGGTCTCGAATGGCCACCATCGCGCGGCCGATGCGCCCGCGCAGCAGGTTCCAGCCGAGCGCGAACATCAGCACCGCGGTGGCCAGCGCCACGAAGTACAGCCACTGGTCCTGCGTCAGCGGCACGCCGGCCGGTGGCTCGGGCTTGACGATGACGATGCCTTGCGCGCCGCCCGTCCAGTGCTCGATGCCCTTGTACTTCAGGATCTGCGGCAGCGCGACGCCCAGGGCAAAGGTGGCCAGCGACAGGTACAGGCCTTCGAAGCGCAGCGCCGGCAGCCCAAACAGGAAGCCGGCCACCGCGCACACCGCGCCGGCCACCGGCAGCGTCAGCCAGTACGGCACGCCGAAGCGGTCCATCAGGATCGCCGCCACATAGGCGCCGATGGCATAGAAGGCGCCGTGGCCGAGCGAGATCTGGCCGTTGTAGCCGGTCAGCATGTTCAAGCCGAGCAGCGCGATCGCATACACCAGCACCAGCGTGCACTGGAAGACGCGGTAGTTGCTGACGACGAAAGGCAGCACGCAGGCCAGCATCAGCAGCAAGGCCAGGCCGGCGACGCGGCGCGACGGGGTGTTCATACGCGCGTCACGATCCTGCGGCCGAACAGCCCCGAAGGCCGCACGACCAGCACGCCGACGATCAGCACCAGCGCCACCGTCAGCTTCAGCTCCGTGCCGAGCAGCGAGCCGACGACGTTTTCGAGCACGCCGACGATGAAGCCGCCGAGCACCGCGCCGCCGGGGCTGTCGATGCCACCAAGCAAGGCCGCGGCAAAGGCGTAGAGCAGGATGCCTGACATCATGTTCGGCTCCAGGAACACGGTCGGCGCGACCATGATGCCGGCGATGGCACCGATGGCGCCGGCCAGCCCCCAGCCCAAAGCCAGCATCCAGCCGACGCGGATGCCGACGAGCCGGCTCGACACCGGGTTCTGCGCCGCCGCGCGCATTGCCAGGCCCAGCGGCGTGAAGCGGAAGAAGACGAACAGCAGCGCCAGCACGACCAGCGTGATGCCGATCGAACCCAGCTCATGGCTCGAGACATAGCGGTTGCCGAACAGCGGCTGGGCCGGAAACGGGCTCGGAAACGGCTTGATCGTGTAGCTGAAGATCCAGCCCGCCAAGCTGTTGATGATGACGAGCAGGCCGATGAAGACGATCACCACCGACAGGATCGGCGCATTCTCCACCGGCCGCACGATGACACGCTCGATGACGACGCCGAGCACGAAGGCGATGGCCACCGTCAGGAAGAACGCGGCCCAGTACGGCAGGCCGGTCTGCAGCAGGCTCCACGCGATGTAGGTGCTGAACATCGCCAGCTCGCCCTGCGCGAAGTTCACCAGATGCGTGGCCTGGTAGATCATCACCAGCGCCAGCGCCACGCTGGCGTAGATGCCGCCGGTGGCGAGCCCCGAGAACACCTGGTGGATCAACAGGTCGAAGCTCATCAGTAGCCCAGGTAGGAGCGGCGCACCGACTCGTCGGCGCCGATCTGCTCGGCGCTGCCCGAGATGACGACACGCCCGGTTTCGAGCAGGTAGGCCTGGTTGGCCAGCTTCAGCGCCAGCGCAGCGTTCTGCTCGACCAGCAGCATGCTGACGCCGTCCTGCGCGTTGATGTCGCGCAGGATGCTGAAGAGCTCCTGCACGATCAGCGGCGCCAGGCCGAACGACGGTTCGTCCAGCAGCAGCAGCTTCGGTCGCAGCATCAGCGCGCGCGACACGGCCAGCATCTGCTGCTCGCCGCCCGACAGCGTGCCGGCCTGCTGGCGGCGGCGTTCCTTCAGGCGCGGAAAGTAGGCATAGATGCGTTCGAAGTCGGCGGCAACGCCGGCCTTGTCGCCACGCGTGTAGGCGCCCAGGCGCAGGTTCTCTTCGACGCTGAGGTTGACGAAGGTACCGCGCCCGTCGGGCACGTGGGCGACGCCCAGGCGCACGATGCTTTCCGTCGCCAGGCCGTCGATGCGCTTGCCGCCGAAGCTGATTTCGCCACGCGTCTTCACCATCGCGCAGACGGCCCGCAGCGTCGTCGTCTTGCCGGCGCCGTTGGCACCGAGGATGGTGGTGATGCCACCTTCCTCGACGGCGAAGTCCATGCCGTGCAGCACCTGCGTCGGCCCGTACTGGGCCTGCAGGTTGCGGACTTCCAGCAGGCGGGCCACTCAGTTGCTCCAGCGCGAAGCAGCCGGAACAACAGCCTTCACCGCAGAGGTGCGGAGAACGCAGAGGAAGCGCAGAGGAAGACCTTGAAGTTCTCTGCGCAGACTCTGTGTCCTCTGCTCCTCTGCGGTGAATGACTTCATTGCAGGCACCATCAGGCTTCGACCCCCAGGTAGGCGCGGATCACGTCCGGGTGCGCCTGCACCTCGGCCGGCGTGCCGTCGGCGATCTTGCGGCCGAAGTCCAGCGCCACCACCTTGTCGGAGATGCGCATGACCATGTTCATGTGGTGCTCCACCAGCAGCAGCGTCAGCTGCAGCCGCTCGCGCACCTGGCGCAGCAGTTCCATCAGCACGCCGACTTCTTCGTGGTTCAAGCCGCCGGCGGGTTCGTCCAGCAGCAGCAGCTTCGGCTGGCTGGCCAGCGCGCGGCCGAGCTCGACGCGCTTTTGCGTGCCGAACGGCAGGTCCATGACGCGCGCTTCGGCCACGCCTTGCAGTTCGAGCAGTTCGATCAGCGCGTCGGCATGCCCCGCCAGCTGCTGCTCTTCGCGCGCCACGCCGGGCAGGCGCAATGCGTTGGCGAAGAAGCCGCTGCGGCTGCGGCAATGGCCGCCGAGCATGATGTTCTGCCGCACCGTCATCGTGCGGAACAGCGCCAGGTTCTGGAAGGTGCGGCCGATGCCCAGGGCTGCGATGCCATGCGCCGGCGTGTCGAGCAGCGGCCGGCCGACGAAGCGGATGTCGCCTTCGCTGAAGGCGTACAGCCGCGACAGGCAGTTGAACAGCGTCGTCTTGCCGGCGCCGTTGGGCCCGATGAGGCCGACGATGTGGCCGGCCGCGACGTCGAACGACACCTGGTCGAGCGCCGTGATGCCGCCGAAGCGCACGGTCACCCCGTTCACCTGCAGCAGCGGCGTGGCCGATTGCGAAGCGTCGATCGCGGGGCTCCCGGTGTTGGGCGCCCCGGGGTACGGTGCGCTCAGCGCCTACCGTACCGGGTCGTCGAAACAATCAAAGGGGGGCTTCCCGAATAGGGCAGCCCCTGAGACTCACCCCATGTGCAGGCCGCCGTTGCACGAGAAGTCGGCCCCGGTGGTGAAGCCCGAGTCCGAACCCGCCAGCCAGGCGACGATGGCGCCGATCTCTTCCGGCGTGCCCAGGCGCTTGACCGGGATCGTGGCGACGATCTTCTCCAGGATCTCGGGCTTGATCGCGCGGACCATGTCGGTGCCGATGTAGCCCGGGCTGACGGTGTTCACCGTCACGCCCTTGGCCGCCAGCTCCTGCGCCAGCGCCATCGTGAAGCCGTGCATGCCGGCCTTGGCCGCCGAATAGTTGGTCTGGCCGGCCTGACCCTTCTCGCCGTTGACCGAGCTGATCTGAATGATGCGGCCGAAGCCCCGCTCAACCATGTCCGGCACCACCTGCTTGGTGACGTTGAACATGCTGTTCAGGTTGGTGTCGATCACTGCGTGCCAATCATCGGGGCTCATCTTCAGGAACATGCGGTCGCGCGTGATGCCGGCGTTGTTCACCAGCACGTCGATCGGGCCGAACTCGGCCTTGGCGCGGCCGAAGGCCTCGACCGTGGAGTCCCAGTCGGCGACATTGCCCACCGAGGCGTGGAACTGGTAGCCGAGCGCTTTCTGCTCGTCGAGCCACTTGACGAAGTCGCGGCTCGGGCCGCAACCGGCGATGACCGTGAAGCCTTCCTTGTTCAGGCGCTGGCAGATGGCGGTGCCGATGCCACCCATGCCACCGGTCACGTAAGCCACTTTGTTTGCCATGCTCATCTCCTTGGTTGTTATGCAGGACTTTAGCGTTCCACCGTCAAAGCGACACCCATACCTCCCCCAATGCACAGCGAGGCGATACCGCGCTTGGCGTCGCGCTTGATCATCTCGTGCAGCAGGGTGACCAGGATGCGGCAGCCGGACGCACCGATCGGGTGCCCGATGGCGATGGCGCCGCCGTTGACGTTGACCTTGCTCGTGTCCCAGCCCATTTCCTGGTGCACCGCGCAGGCCTGGGCGGCGAAGGCTTCGTTGATCTCCAGCAGGTCCAGGTCGGCAGGCTTCCAGCCGGCACGCTCCAGCGCCTTGCGTGCCGCCGGCACCGGGCCCATGCCCATGAAAGCCGGGTCCAGCCCGGCCGACGCGTAGCTGGCGATGCGCGCCAGCGGCTTCAGCCCCAGCGCCGCGGCCTTCGCGGCCGACATCACCACCACGCCGGCGGCGCCGTCGTTCAAGCCCGACGCATTGCCGGCGGTCACCGAGCCGGCCTTGTCGAAGGCCGGGCGCAGGCCGGCCAGCGCTTCGGCGCTGGTCTTCTTGTTGATGAACTCGTCGGCGGCGAAGACGATCGGGTCGCCCTTCTTCTGCGCGATCGAGAACGGCACGATCTCGTCCTTGAAGCGCCCGCCTTCCTGCGCGGCCGCGGCCTTCAGCTGCGAGGCCAGCGCCAGCGCGTCCTGGGCTTCGCGCGTGATGCCGTACTTCTTGGCCACGTTCTCGGCCGTGATGCCCATGTGGTACTGGTTGTAGACGTCCCACAGGCCGTCGACGATCATCGTGTCGACCATCTTCCAGTCGCCCATGCGCTGGCCGTCGCGGCTGCCGTTCAGCACGTGCGGGCTCATGCTCATGCTTTCCTGGCCGCCGGCGATGACGATCTCGCTGTCGCCGTCACGGATGGACTGCGCGGCCAGCATCACCGCCTTCAGGCCGGAGCCGCAGACCTTGTTGATGGTCATCGCCGGCACTGCCTGCGGCAGCCCCGACTTGATGACCGCCTGGCGTGCCGGGTTCTGGCCGACACCGGCCGTCAGCACCTGGCCGAGGATGACCTCGCCGATCTGGCCGCCTTCGAGCTTGGCCCGTTCCAGCAGGGCCTTGATGACGCTGGCGCCAAGTTCCGACGCCGGAGTCTTGGCGAGAGTGCCGCCGAACTTGCCGACTGCCGTGCGGGCCGCGGCGACGATGACGATGTCCATGCTCATGGGGGTCTCCTGACGATGAATGAAAACTACGCTTTGACCTTGACGTAACGGCCGGGTGCGGGCTCGATGGCCTTGAACTGCCGGTTGCCCGGGGTTTTGGGTGCGGCGACGAGTTTGCCGCCATGCGGTTTCAGCCAGCCGGACCACTCGGGCCACCAGCTGCCGGGGTGCTCGGTGGCGCCTTCGAACCAGGCTTCGGCGGTAGCCGGCAGCTTGTCGCTGGTCCAGTGGCTGCGTTTGCCCTTGGCCGGCGGGTTGATGACGCCGGCGATGTGGCCGGATGCGCCGAGCACGAATTTACGCTTGCCCTTGAGCAGCGGGATCGACGCGTAGGCCGCCGTCCACGGCACGATGTGGTCTTCACGCGAGCCGTAGACGAACACCGGCGCCTCGATCCTGCCGAGGTCGACCTTCTCGCCGCAGACCGTCAGCGCGCCGGGCTTCTTCAGCTCGTTCTGCAGATAGGTGTGGCGCAGGTACCAGCAGTACATCGGGCCCGGCAGGTTCGTCGAATCGCCGTTCCAGTACAGCAGGTCGAACGGCGGCGGCGTCTCGCCCTTCAGGTAGTTGCCGACGACGTAGTTCCAGACCAGGTCGTTCGGCCGCAGGAAGCTGAAGGTCGTGGCCAGCTCCTTGCCCTTCAGCAGCCCGGGGCCGCCGGGGGCCTGCGGGCCGATGGTCATCTCGCGCAATTGCACCGAGGCTTCGTCGATGAAGATGTCGAGGATGCCGGTGCTCTGGAAGTCGAGCAAGGTGGTCAGCAGCGTCACCGAATGCGCCGGCTGCTCGCCGCGCGCCGCCAGCACCGCCAGCGCGGTGCTGAGGATGGTGCCGCCGACGCAGAAGCCCAGCGTGTTGATGGTCTCGGCACCCACCAGCGACTGCACGGTGCGGATGGCGCGGATGGCGCCGTTCTCGATGTAGTCGTCCCAGGTCGTGTCGACCATCGACTCGTCGGCATTGCGCCAGCTGACGACGAAGGTGCGGTGGCCTTGTTCGACGCTGTAGCGGATGAGCGAGTTCTCCGGCTGCAGGTCGAGGATGTAGTACTTGTTGATGCACGGCGGCACGAACAGCATCGGCCGCTCGTGCACCTTCTCGGTCAGCGGCTTGTATTCGATCAGCTGGAACAGCTCGTTCTCGAACACGATGCTGCCTTCGGACGTGGCGACGTTGCGGCCGACCTCGAAGACGCTTTCGTCGGTCTGCGAGACGTGGCCCTTCTGCAGGTCTTCCACCAGGTGCTGCATGCCGGCGGCGATGCTTTCGCCCTTGGTCTGCAGCGCCTTGTTCAGCGCCTCGGGGTTGAAGGCGAGGAAGTTGCTCGGGCTCGACGCGTCGATGAACTGCTGCACGGCGAAGCGCACACGCGCTTTCGTCTTCTCGTCGCCGTGCACGCTGTCGGCCATCTGCATCAGCGTGCGCGCGTTCAGCAGGTACATCTGCGCGGTGTATGCGGCGGCCGGGTTCTGCAGCCAGTCGGCACCGGCGAAGCGGCGGTCGGCTATCGGCTTGGGCTTGTCGGCCTCGCCGCCCAGCCGCTGCAACGACTGGTTCCAGATGTCGGTGACGCTCTTCAGGTAGTCGCCCTGCAGCGAACCGAAGTCCGGCATCGGCACGCTCAGTGACGACATCTGCTTCCAGATGTCGCCGACGGCGGTGCCGAAGGCAGCGGCATCGCCGCCGGCTTCAGCGGGAGTAGCCTTGGTCTTGCTTTTCACGCTCGTCTCCTCGCATTCGAGCTGCTTGATGCTCGATCGTCACTTGCGCATAGCGAAATGATACACCATATTCTGATATGCACCTCGTCACAGTAGCCTGGTTGTATGTCGTGCTGATGATGGCGCTCGTCGAAGCACTTTCCAGCCAAGGCACCGTGCTCGGCGCGGTCTTCACGTTCATCTTGTACGGTCTGCTGCCGCTGTCCATCGTGCTTTACGTGATGGGCACACCGGCACGCCGCAAGGCCAGGGCGCGGGCGGCCGAGGCCGAGGCTTCAGCCGCGGCGCCAGACGGCGGCGGCCAGGCGCCCGGTGACGCCATCGCGGCGGAAGGAAAAGAACCGTGACGGGTCTTCGACGGTGCACCAGCCGCCGCCGCCGACGTGCTGGACGCCGGCGCGTGCCAGGCGCTTGCGCGCCAGCGCCGGCAGGTCGGCCAGCCAGCGCGGGCTGCCGTCGGGGCGCGGCCGACTGACGAAGTCGGTGCCGTCATCGGGGAAGGCGGCCAGCACGTCGGCGCCGACTTCGAACTGGCGCGGCCCGATGCAGGGCCCGAGCCAGGCCACCACGTCCTGCGGCGTGCAGCCGCTGCCTTCGCACATCCCGCTCAAGGCGTTTTCGATCACGCCGCCGGCCAGCCCGCGCCAGCCCACGTGTGCGGCCGCCACGGCGCGGCCGTCGCGGCGCGCCAGCAGCACCGGCAGGCAATCGGCAACTTGGATCACGCAGGCCAGGCCGGGTTCGTCGGTCCAGGCGGCGTCGGCCGCAACGTCGTCGTCGCGGCCGAGCGGGACGACGCGCGCGCCGTGAACCTGTCGCAGCCACACCGGCACGGCGCCGGTGGCGGCCGCAAAGCGGCGCCGGTTCTCGGCCACCGCCGCGGCATCGTCGCCGACCGCGATGCCCAGGTTCAGGCTCGCCCACGGCGCGGCGCTGACACCACCGGCGCGCGTGCTCATCAAGGCGCCGACGTTCGCCGGCGCGTCCCACTCAACGGCCAGGACGCCCTCAAGCGCCATCAAGCCGCATCCGGGCATTTCTCCGGCCGCGTGTTCTCGAACGCGTCCAGCTGCATGCAGGCCTCGAACACGCGCATCACGTTCGGCACATGGTCGAGCCGGCATTCGAAGCGCTGCGCGTTGAAGATCTGCGGCACCAGCGTGCAGTCGGCGATGGTCGGCGTGTCGCCATGGCAGAAGTGCGCCGGCGCGGCCGCCAGCTGGCGTTCGACAACTTCGAGCCCGGTCTCGACCCAGTGCTTGTACCAGCGGTTCTTGTCGTCCTCGCTGATCTTCATGTCGCGCACCAGGTAGCGCAGCACGCGCAGGTTGTCCAGCGGGTGGATCTCGCAGGCGATGTCCAGCGCCAGCGCTCGCACGCGGGCGCGGGCCAGCGGCTCCTTCGGCAGCAGCGGCGGCTCGGGGTGGGTTTCTTCGAGGTATTCGATGATCGCCAGCGACTGCGTCAGCAGGTTGTCGCCGTCGCGCAGCGTCGGCACCAGCCGCGCCGCCGAGACCGCGGCATAGCTCTCGTTGAACTGCTCGTTCTTGGCCAGGTGCACCGGCTTGTAGTCGTAGTCCAAGCCCTTCAGCGCCAGCGCGATGCGCACGCGGTACGACGCCGACGAACGGAAGTAGTTGTAGAGCTGCATGGCGCTAGACCACGGCCACCTTCAGGCTGCCGAGGCCGGCGATCGCGCCTTCCATGATGTCGCCGCGCACCACCGCACCCACGCCGGCCGGCGTGCCGCTGAAGATCAGGTCGCCCGGCTGCAGCAGCCAGGCGACGCTGAGCTGTTCGATGGTCTCGTTGACGCTCCAGATCAGTTGCGACAGGTCACCCTTCTGCTTCGGCGCGCCGTTGACGCTGAGCGTGATGGCACCGTTCAGCAGCTCACCGGTCTTCGCCTTCGCCTGCAGCGGCCCGATCGGCGCCGACTGCTCGAAGGCCTTGCCGATGCACCATGGCCGGCCCTGCTTCTTCATGTCGTTCTGCAGGTCGCGGCGCGTCATGTCCAGGCCGATGGCATAGCCCCAGATGTGCGCCGCCGCGTCGGCAGCCTTGATGTCGCGGCCGCCGGTGCCGATGGCCACGACGAGCTCGATCTCGTGGTGCAGGTTCGCCGTCAGCGACGGGTAGTCCATGCGGCCCGTTTCGCCATCGGCCACCGGCAGCACCGCATCGGCCGGCTTCATGAAGAAGAACGGCGGCTCGCGCCCGGTGTGACCCATCTCCTGGGCATGCTCGACGTAGTTGCGGCCGACGCAGTAGATGCGGTGCACCGGGAACTTGCCGCCGCCGGACACCGGCAAGGTCACGGGGTGCGGCGGGGCGATGACGAGGGTCATGGTGCGGTCTCCAGTTGTCCCCGGGGATGATGCCACGCGCCGGCCAACGGCAGGCACGCCGCTACACTGGCGCGCATGTTCGAGCCCCGCCGCATCAAGCATTGCCGGGTCTGCGGCAACCCGACGGTCTACCGCGTTCCCGCCGACGACAACCGCGATCGAGCCGTCTGCACCGTGTGCGGCGAGATCCACTACGAGAACCCGATCAACGTCGTCGGCACGGTGCCGATCTGGGGCGATCAGGTGCTGCTGTGCCGGCGCAACATCGAGCCGCGGCGCGGCTTGTGGACGCTGCCGGCGGGCTTCATGGAACTCGGCGAGAGCACGGCCGAAGGCGCGCTGCGCGAAACCGATGAGGAAGCCGGCGCCCGCATCGAGCTGGAAGGCCTGTTCACGGTGCTGAACGTCGTGCGCGTCGGCCAGGTGCACCTGTTCTACCGCGCGCGGCTGCACGACACGCAGTTCGCGCCTGGCCCGGAGACGATCGAAGCGCAGCTGTTCCGCGAAGACGAGATCCCCTGGGACGAGATCGCGTTCCGCACCGTGCGCGAGACGCTGCTGCACTACTTCGCCGATCGCCGCCGCGGCGAGTTCGGCTTTCACGCCGGCGACATCAGCTGACGGCTTCGGCCTCGGGCTCGGCTTGGACCTCGGCCAGGCGCACGGCCGGCCCGGTGGCGCCATCGAAACCCAGCGCCCACAGCGCGCTGAGATCGCGGCTGTCGTCGATACCTTCGGCGATGATCTTCAGGCCCAGGCCATGCGACAGCTGCACCAGCCCGCGCGCGAAGTCGCTGACCACCGGCTCGGTGTCGGCACCGCGCACGAAGCGCGCTTCGATCTTGACGTGGTCCAGCCCGGCGCCGGACAACCGCGCCAGCCCTTGCATCGAGCCGCCGGCGTGTTCCACGCCCAGGTGCACGCCGTGGCGGCGCCAGGCGGCGCCGGCTTCGCGCAAACGCGGCAGCGCGCGGTCCAGCGAGACGCCTTCGGCGACCTCGATCCACAGCCGGGCGCTGGCCTCCGGCGCGGCTTCGAGCCGGCGCTGCACCTCGCCGACGAAGCCGGCCGTGGCCAGCGACGCGGCGCTGACATGCACGCCGCGCGGCCGGCCGTCGCGGGCGATGGCGATCAGCGCCAGGTCCAGCGCAGCCAGATCCACCCGCGGCAGCAAGCGGCTGCGCGAAGCCATCGCAAGCCAGCGCTTGGCCTCGCGGAACGGCCCGCCGACCTCGAGCTGCACGCGCAACGGGCATTCGAGCTGAATCAGCCGGCCGTCGCAGTCGAGCACGGCGAATTCGCCCAGGCTGGCGCGGCCTTCGTGCAGCGCCTCGTCGATGCGCACGCGCCAGGCACGCTCGCCCAGCGGTGCTTCGCCGGACGCGCCGGCGACGTGGATCTCGATGCAGAACGGCCCTGCGGCCTCGGCCTGGGCCAGTGCCTCGTCGGCGGCGGCCAGCGCTTCGCTGGCGCTTTCGGCATGCAGCGCGTCGACGCCGCCCAGCGCTAGTTCGGCAGCGCCGGCGCTGGCGGCCGGCGTCGCGCGCAGCGCGCGCAGCAGCGTCGCCGCGGTCTCGTCGGCCACACCTTGCACCGGCAGGCACAGCCCGAAGTCGCTTTCGTTCAGGCGGCCGGCGAAGGCGCCGGGCACATGCTGCTGGTAGGCCGCCAGCACGTCGGCGATGACCGACAACGAACGGCCGACGGCTTCGTCGCCCAGGCGCTGCTTCAGCGCATCGAGCTGCAGCACGCGCACGATCAGCAGCGCCGCGCCGGGCGCACCGGCATCGGCCAGCGTGCTGCGCAGCCGGCCGACGAAATAGCGCCGGTTCGGCAGGCCGGTGTCGCCATCGGTATGGGCCAGACGGCGCAAAACCTCGACCTGCTCGGCCTGGGCGGCAAAAGGATGGCGCTTGCGCTGCAGCGCCGGGCCGGTGCTGGGCGCCGTCGGTGGGCGCTCCGCCGCCGGCAACTGTGCCGGCACCGGCGCCGCCTGGCCCGGGCGCATGCGGCCGAAAAGGCCTTGCAGCCATGCGGCGAAGCGGCGGCCCAGCGGCTGCGGAGTGGCGGACAGAGGCGACAAGGGTTGGGTCAGCTGTGACGGGATTACAGCAAGCATCGTCATTCCGCCGGCGGACTTGAGCCGCAATCGCTCGGCAGCCGCCCCAGAGACGCCATTGACGGCCGAAAGTGCGAGAACGATTCTCATTCGCGGCGTTTGCCGACGATTTGCAGCGTCAACGCGACACGAAGCCGCGCTTTCGTCAGCGGAAAGGCGCTCTCTTGCGTTAGCGTCATGGCCTGCGTCCGGTTTTCGACGGCCGGGCGCGCCCAGCTGTCCCAACCTATTTCGGAGACCCGCGAAATGACTTCACGCCGTCAATTCATCCAGATCGTTCCCGTCGCCGGCGCCGCGCTGCTGACCGGCCGCGAAGTCATGGCACAAGCCATGGTGGCCGACAAGGATCCGCAAGCCACCGCCCTGGGCTACGTGTCCGACGCAACCAAGGCCGACAAGGCCAAGTACAAGAACTACGCCGCCGGCCAGACCTGCGGCAACTGCGCGCTGTACCAGGGCAAGCCGGCCGACGCCGCCGGCGCCTGCCCGCTGTTCGCCGGCAAGCAGGTTGCCGCCAAGGGCTGGTGCAGCGCCTACGCGAAGAAGGCGTAAACGCCGCACTGCATTGCAAAAGGGCCCCGAACGGGGCCTTTTGTCATCGTGGCGGCTACTTGCGCACCGGCGGCAGGTCGGTGCAGCTGCCGTGCGCAACTTCGGCGGCCATGCCGATGCTTTCGCCCAGCGTCGGGTGCGGGTGGATGGTCTTGCCGATGTCGACTTCGTCGGCACCCATCTCGATGGCCAGCGCCACCTCGCCGATCATGTCGCCGGCGTGCGTGCCGACAATGCCGCCGCCGAGGATGCGGTGGGTGGCCGCGTCGAACAGCAGCTTCGTGAAGCCTTCGTCGCGGCCGTTAGCGATGGCGCGGCCCGATGCCGTCCACGGGAACAGCCCCTTCTTCACCGCGATGCCCTGGGCCTTGGCTTCGTCCTCGGTCAGGCCGACCCAGGCCACCTCGGGGTCGGTGTAGGCCACGCTGGGGATGACGCGCGCGTCGAACTGCACCTTGCTGTCGCCCGACGCCACCTCGGCAGCGACGTGCGCCTCGTGCACCGCCTTGTGCGCCAGCATCGGCTGGCCGACGATGTCGCCGATGGCAAAGATGTGCGGCACGTTGGTCCGCATCTGCACATCGACCGGGATGAAGCCGCGGTCGCCGACGATGACGCCGGCCTTGTCGGCACCGATCTTCTTGCCGTTCGGCACCCGGCCCACGGCCTGCAGCACCAGGTCGTAGAGGCCTTCGCTCTTCGTGCCATCCAGGCCTTCGAACTGGACCCGGATGCCGCCGGCCGTGGCCTCGGCGGCGACGGTCTTGGTCTTCAGCATCAGCTTGTCGAAGCGCTTGGCATTCATCTTCTGCCAGACCTTGACGAGGTCGCGGTCGGCGCCCTGCATCAGGCCGTCGAGCATCTCGACCACGTCCAGCCGCGCGCCCAGCGTCGAATACACGGTGCCCATCTCCAGCCCGATGATGCCGCCGCCGATGACGAGCATGCGCTCGGGCTTCTGGCGCAATTCCAGCGCGCCGGTGGACGTGACGATGCGCGGGTCGTCCTTGGGCATGAAGGGCAGCTTCACGGCCTCGGAGCCGGCCGCGATGATGGCGTTCTTGAAGCGGATGGTCTGCGTCTTGCCGTCGGCCATGGCGACCTTCAGGTGGTTCGGGTCGGCGAACTCGCCGCTGCCCTGCACCACCGTGACCTTGCGCATCTTGGCCATCGCCATCAGGCCGCCGGTGAGCTTGCCGACGACCTTGTTCTTGTGCGCGAGCAGCTTGGACAGGTCGATCTGCGGCGCCGCGAAGCTGACACCGAGGTCGGCGAAGTGGCTCACCTCGTCCATCACCGACGCCACGTGCAGCAGCGCCTTGCTCGGGATGCAGCCGACGTTCAGGCAGACGCCGCCGAGCGTGGCGAAGCGCTCGACGAGCACCGTCTTCAGGCCGAGGTCGGCGGCGCGGAAGGCCGCCGAATAACCGCCCGGGCCGGCGCCGAGCACGAGCATGTCGCATTCGAGATCGGCACCGCCGGCATAGCTGGCAGCCGCGGGGGCTGGGGCAGCAACCGCAGGCGCTGCCGGCGCAGGAGCCGGGGCGGCCGGGGCCGAGGCCGAGGCGGCCGCAGTGCCGCTGTCCAGCGACAGCAGCACCGTGCCCTGGTTGACCTTGTCGCCGACCTTGATCTTGATCTCTTTGACGACGCCGGCCGCCGACGACGGAATCTCCATCGAGGCCTTGTCGCTTTCCACCGTGATCAGGCTTTGTTCGGCCTTCACCGTGTCGCCCGGCTTGACCAGCACTTCGATGACGGCAACGTCCTTGAAATCGCCGATGTCCGGCACCTGGATGTCGATGAGGGCCATGTTCAGACTTTCAACTTGAGGGTGTGCAGCCGCACCGGGGCGGCGGAACTGGTGTCGAATTCGCAGCCGGCCAGCACGCCGGCCTCGGCCAGCTCGCGCGCCGACTTCGAACGTTCGTAGGTGGCATGCATGGCGCCGAGCGCGAAGCGGCGCCCGGAGCCGATGGCCCAGAAGCGTTCGAACTCGAACACCTCGCGGTAGGACTCGACGGCGAAGATGCCGTGCCGGTTCGCGATCAGGATCGAGAACTGGCTGCTCTCGTAGGGGTCGTTGTCATGCTCCTTCGTGTTCATGAAGAAGCGGTCCTTCAACCGGGGATGCAGGCGCAGGAAGGTGTCGAAGATCGCGTCGCGCGACTGCAGTTGCAGCTCGGCCGCCGTCAGCGCACCCAGCGCCTGGCGCAGCACCGGGATGTGCGCGGTGCTGCCGACGGCGCCGATGAAGGAGCCGCCGACCTCGAAGATCTTCGCGTTCGCTTCGTAGCCATGCGGCAGCCGCGTCTCGCCGAAGGTGACGAGCGAGTCCGACGCGATGGCCAGCGTGCCGCCCTTGCGGGCGACGACGACGGTGCTCACAGCAGGACGCGACGGAAGTCGGCTAGAACTGCGCCGAGATAGGCGTTGAAACGCGCCGCCGAAGCGCCGTCGATGACGCGGTGGTCGTACGACAGCGACAGCGGCAAGGTCAGCCGCGGCACGAACGCCTTGCCGTCCCAGACCGGCTTCATCGCGCCCTTCGACAGGCCGAGGATCGCGACCTCGGGTGCGTTGATGATGGGCGTGAAGTGCGTGCCGCCGATGCCGCCCAGCGAGCTGATCGAGAAGCAGCCGCCGGTCATGTCGGCCGGGCCCATCTTGCCGTCGCGCGCCTTCTTCGCGAGGTCGCTCATCTCCTGGCTGATCTGCAGCAGGCCCTTCTTGTCGGCGTCTTTCAGCACCGGCACGACCAGGCCGTTCGGCGTGTCGGCGGCGAAGCCGATGTGGAAGTACTGCTTGTAGACGAGCTGGTCGCCGTCCAGGCTGGCGTTGAAATCGGGGAACTTCTTCAGCGCCGAGACCACGGCCTTGATGACGAAGGCCAGCATCGTGACCTTGACGCCGCTCTTCTCGTTTTCCTTGTTCAGCTGGACGCGGAAGGCTTCGAGCTCGGTGATGTCGGCGTCGTCGTTGTTCGTGACGTGCGGGATCAGCACCCAGTTGCGGTGCAGGTTGGCGCCGCTGATCTTCTTGATGCGGCTCAGGTCCTTGCGCTCGACCGGGCCGAACTTCGCGAAGTCGACCTGCGGCCACGCCAGCAGGCCGGGGATGCCGCCGCCAGCCGCCGCGGCAGCCGCCGGTACCTTGGCCTTTTGCGCGGCAGTCTGAACGCCGCCGGCCATCACGCCCTTGACGAAGCCTTGCACGTCGTCCTGCGTGATGCGGCCCTTCGGCCCGGTGCCCTTGACTTCAGCCAGCGGCACGCCGAGCTCACGCGCGTAGCGGCGGATCGACGGCGACGCATGCGGCAACGCCGCCGACGGCGCGCCCGGTGCGTGCGGCGGCAGCGCCGCGGCCGGGGCTGCTGCCGCAGCCGCGGGCGCAGCAACCGGCGCCGCGGCCGCAGCAGCCGGTGCGGCCGCAGGTGCTGCCACCGGTGCCGCCGCCGCAGCGCCTTGCAGCACCGCGACCAGCGAACCCTTCTTCACCTTGTCGCCGACCTTGACCTTCAGCTCGCTCACCACGCCGGCATGCGACGACGGGATCTCCATCGACGCCTTGTCGCTTTCGACCGTGATCAGGCTTTGCTCGACCTTGACCGCATCGCCGGGCTTGACGAAGACCTCGATCACCGCGACCTCGTCGAAGTCGCCGATGTCGGGCACCAGCACTTCGATCGGCCCAGTCGCGGCCGCAGCCGCGGCAGGCGCAGCAGCGGGCGCAGCCGGCGCCGGGGCCGGGGCCGCCGGTGCGGGAGCAGCAGCCGGCGCTGCAGCCGCGCCAGCCGCTTCCAGTATCAGCACCAGCACGCCCTGGTTGACCTTGTCGCCCAAGGCAACCTTGAGTTCCTTCACCACGCCGGCATGCGACGACGGAATCTCCATCGACGCCTTGTCCGACTCCACCGTCAGCAGGGACTGGTCCACCGCGACCGTGTCGCCCGGCTTGACCAGCACTTCGATGACTTCCACATCCTTGAAGTCGCCGATGTCCGGCACCTTCACTTCGACCAACGCCATGTCTCGTCTCCGGAAGTTGTTGTTATGCGTAGAGCGGGTTGATCTTCGCCGCGTCGATGCCGTACTTGGCGATCGCCTCGGCCACCTTGGCTGCCGGCACCGTGCCTTCTTCGGCCAGTGCCTTCAGCGCCGCGACGGCAATGTAATGGCGATTGACCTCGAAGTGCTCGCGCAGCTTGCTGCGGAAGTCGCTGCGACCGAAGCCGTCGGTGCCCAGCACCTTGTAGACGCGGCCCTTCGGGATGAAGGCGCGGATCTGCTCGGCGTAGTTCTTCATGTAGTCGGTCGACGCGACCACCGGCCCGGCGTAGGCGCCGAGCTGCTGCGTCACGAAGGGCACCTGCGGCTCGGCCGTCGGGTTGAGCAGGTTCTGCCGTTCGCAGGCCTGGCCGTCGCGCGCCAGTTCGTTGAAGCTGGGGCAGCTCCAGACGTTGGCCGAAATGCCCCAGTCGGCATCGAGCAGGTCGCGCGCGGCCTGCGCCTCGCGCAGGATGGTGCCGCTGCCGAGCAGGTTGACGTGCGGCGCCTTCTTCACACCTTCCTCGAGCAGGTACATGCCCTTGATGATCTGCTCTTCGGTGCCGGCCCTGAGGCCCGGCATCGGGTAGTTCTCGTTCAGCAGCGTCAGGTAGTAGTAGACGTTCTCCTGCCGCTCGACCATGCGCTTCAGGCCGTGGTGGATGATGACGCCGACCTCGTGCGCGAAGGTCGGGTCGTAGCTGACGCAGTTCGGGATGGTGCCGGCCAGGATGTGGCTGTGGCCGTCTTCGTGCTGCAGGCCTTCGCCGTTCAGCGTCGTGCGGCCCGAGGTGCCGCCGAGCAGGAAGCCGCGCGCCTGCATGTCGCCGGCGGCCCAGGCCAGGTCGCCGATGCGCTGGAAGCCGAACATCGAGTAGTAGATGTAGAACGGCACCATGATGCGGTTGTTGGTGCTGTACGACGTCGCCGCGGCGATCCAGCTGGCCATGCCGCCGGCTTCGTTGATGCCTTCCTGCAGGATCTGGCCGTCCTTGGCCTCGCGGTAGTACATCACCTGGTCCTTGTCGACCGGGGTGTACTTCTGCCCTGCGGGGTTGTAGATGCCGATCTGCCGGAACAGCCCTTCCATGCCGAAGGTGCGCGCCTCGTCGACGAGGATCGGCACGACGCGCGGGCCCAGCGCCTGGTCGCGCAGCAGCTGCGTCAGGAAGCGCACGTAGGCCTGCGTGGTGCTGATCTCGCGGCCTTCGGCGGTGGGTTCGAGCACGGCCTTGAAGACTTCGAGCGCCGGCACCGTGAAGCTCTCGTCGGCCTGCGTTCGGCGCTTGGGCAGGTAGCCGCCCAGGGCGGCACGGCGCTCGTGCAGGTACTTCATCTCCGGCGTGTCGTCGGCCGGCTTGTAGAACGGGATCTCGGCCAGCTGGCTGTCCGGAATCGGGATGTTGAAGCGGTCGCGGAAGAAGCGGATGTCGTCGTCGGTGAGCTTCTTCGTCTGGTGCGCGGTGTTCTTGCCTTCGCCGGCGCGGCCCATGCCGTAGCCCTTGACGGTCTTGATCAGCAGCACCGTCGGCTCGCCGGCGTGCGCGTTGGCGCGGTGGAAGGCGGCGTAGACCTTCTGCGCGTCGTGCCCGCCACGGCGCAGGTTCCAGATGTCGTCGTCGCTCATCTTGGCCACCATCTCCAGCGTGCGCGGGTCGCGGCCGAAGAAGTTCTTGCGCACGAAGGCGCCGTCGTTGGCCTTGAAGGCCTGGTAGTCGCCGTCCAGCGTGTCGAGCATGATCTTGCGCAAAGCGCCTTCCTTGTCGCGCGCCAGCAGCGGATCCCACTCCTTGCCCCAGATCAGCTTGATGACGTTCCAGCCGGCGCCGCGGAACTCGCCTTCCAGCTCCTGGATGATCTTGCCGTTGCCGCGCACCGGGCCGTCCAGCCGCTGCAGGTTGCAGTTGACGACGAAGATCAGGTTGTCGAGCTTCTCGCGCGCCGCCAGGCCGATGGCGCCCAGCGATTCCGGTTCGTCCATCTCGCCGTCGCCGAGGAAGACCCAGACCTTGCGCTTGGACGTGTCGGCGATGCCGCGCGCATGCAGGTACTTCAGGAAGCGTGCCTGGTAGATGGCCATCAGCGGCCCGAGGCCCATCGACACGGTCGGGAACTGCCAGAACCCGGGCATCAGCTTCGGGTGCGGGTAGCTCGACAAGCCCTTGCCGCCGACTTCCTGGCGGAAGTTCAGCAACTGGTCTTCGGTGAGCCGGCCTTCCAGGTAGGCACGGGCATAGACGCCGGGCGCGCTGTGGCCCTGGATGTAGAGCAGGTCGCCGCCGTGGCCTTCGCTGTCGGCGTGCCAGAAGTGGTTGAAGCCGGCCGCGAACATGTGCGCCAGCGACGCGAAGCTGCTGATGTGGCCGCCGAGGTCGCCGCCGTCGGCCGGGTGCAGGCGGTTCGCCTTGACCACCATCGCCATCGCGTTCCAGCGCATGAAGGCGCGCAGCCGGCCTTCGAGCTCCAGGTTGCCGGGGCTGCGCTCTTCCTGGTCGGGCGCGATCGTGTTCAGGTAGGCCGTGTTGGCCGAGAACGGCATGTCGATGCCGGCATGGCGCGCTTCGTCGATCAGCTGGTCGAGCAGAAAGTGCGCGCGTTCCGGCCCTTCGGCGGCGATGACGGCGGACAGCGCCTCGAGCCATTCACGCGTTTCCTGCGCGTCGGCATCGTTGGCAGCGCCGAGAAAGGACTCCGGCAATGCGGACATGGTTTTGTCTCCTGCAGCTGTTGGTTTTGCGATGGGGCCGAAGTTTGGCACAAGTCTCTAAAATTTCAAATAGTGCCTATCGATATCATGATGCGAAACGAACATGGTGGGTGCGGCCGTGCCAGGGCGCCGCCCGGATAATCGGCCGATGGCTCGTCCGCGCTACCCCTTTTCCGGCCCCCAGCCGCCCTTGCCCGACGCACGCCGATTGTTCGGCCTGTGGTGGCGCCGCCAGTCGCCGGCGCGGCAGGACCGCTTCGCGACGCTGGCGCCGCTGATCTCGGTGCTGCTCTTCCTGGCGGCGATCATCTCGGCCTTCTGGTACCTGCGCAACGAGGAAATCGAGCGTGAGACCGAGTCGGTCAAGCGCGACGCCGAGATCACGCAGCAGCAGATCGGCCTGCGCCTGATCCAGAACCAGGAGCAGCTGATCCGGCTGGCGCGCGAGATGGTGGCGCGCGAGATCGACGCCAGCGGCTTTCTCGACCAGGCCGTCAGCTTCACGCGCGACCGGCCGGAGATCACGCAGCTGAGCTGGGTCGGCGCCAACCGCGTGCCCCGGGCCAGCCACTGGGCGCTGCTGTACTCGGCCGAAGGCACGCCGGGCGGCGACGCGCCGGGCCCGTCGCTGCCGACGGCCGGCCGCGACACCGAATCCGAACTCGCCTTTCGCGCCGCGCGCTCGTCGCGGCTGCCGACCTATTCGCGCGCCTTCGCCGACGCCAGCGGCGCGCCGGTGTTCCAGCTGCAGATGCCGCTGATCGAGCACGGCAACTTCAACGGCACGCTGATCGCCGAATACTCGATCGATTCGCTGCTGCGCAACTTCGTGCCGGCCGAGGTCTCGCGGCGGCACATGATGGCCGTCGTCGACGATCAGCAGAAGCTGCTGTCCAGCACCGTCACGGCGATGCCCGGCCAGGCGCGCAGCCGTGCGCCCATCGTCAGCGACGCGCCTTTGACGCCGGCGCTGAACGGCCTGCTGCTGCGCGGCCAGGGCTACCGCACGTCGATCGGCCTCATCAGCAACACGCTGTTCTGGATGGTGGTGGCGCTGTCGGTGCTGACGGTGTGGATGCTGCTGGGCACCTGGCGCCACATGCGCCGGCGCTCGCAGATCCAGAGCGCGCTGGTGCAGGAGACGAACTTCCGCCGCGCGATGGAAAACTCCATGCCCACCGGCATGCGCGCGATGGACCTCGAAGGCCGCGTCAGCTATGTCAACGCCGCCTTCTGCCAGATGACCGGCTTCGCCGAGGCCGAACTGGTCGGCCGGCTGCCGCCCTTCGCCTACTGGCCGCCGGACCGCATCGAAGAGAACAGCCGGCTGCTGCAGCAGGAACTGCAGGGCCGCAGCCCCGGCGGCGGCATCGAGGTCAAGGTGATGCGCAAGGACGGCATGGTGTTCGACGCGCGCATGTACGTCAGCCCGCTGATCGACCCGAAAGGCCAGCAGACGGGCTGGATGACGTCGATGACGAACATCACCGAGGCCAAGCGCATCCGCGACCAGCTGTCGGCGTCGCACGAGCGTTTCACGACCGTGCTCGAAGGCCTGGACGCATCGGTCTCGGTGCTGTCGGTGCAGCAGGGCGAGCTGCTGTTCGCGAACCGCTCGTACCGGCTCTGGTTCGGCGGCGACGCACGCGGCCATTCGCTGATGGCCGGCGGCATGGCGCCGACGAACTTCGAGCCCGGCAGCGACGACGACGTCGACAACCTGTCGGGGCTGCCGACGCAGGAACTCACCGAGGCCGGCACCAGCCCGCGCGAGGTCTTCGTCGAGTCGCTGCAGAAGTGGTTCGACGTGCGTTCGCGCTACCTGCAGTGGACCGACGGCCGGCTGGCGCAGATGCTGATCGCCACCGACATCACGGCGCGGCTGCGCGCCGAGGAGCAGGCTTCGCTGCAGGCCGAGAAGGCGCAGGTCACGAGCCGGCTGGTGACGATGGGCGAGATGGCGTCGTCGGTGGCGCACGAGCTGAACCAGCCGCTGACGGCCATCACCAACTACTGCAACGGCATGGTCTCGCGCGTGAAGGCCAATTCCATCGACCAGGGCGACCTGATCGCGGCGCTGCAGAAGACCGCGCGCCAGGCCGAACGCGCCGGCCAGATCATCCACCGCATCCGCGCCTTCGTGAAGCGCAGCGAGCCGCAGCGCCAGGCGGCCGAGGCGCGGCAGATCGTCGACGATGCGGTCGAACTCGCCGGCATCGAGCTGCGCCGGCGCAACGTCGCCATCCATACCTATGTCGCGCAGCGCCTGCCGGGGCTGATGGTCGACCCGATCCTGATCGAGCAGGTGGTGCTGAACCTGCTGAAGAACGCCGCCGAGGCGATCGACAACGCGCAGCTGCCGTCGTCGCGCCGGCACATCGAGCTGCGCGTGGTGCCGCGCCACACCCCCGAGGAAGGGGGGGTCATCGAGTTCAGCGTCACCGACATGGGGCCGGGCCTGAAGGAAGAAGTGATCGGCCGGCTCTACGAGGCGTTCTTCTCGACGAAAGCGGAAGGATTGGGCATCGGACTGAGTCTTTGCCGCTCCATCGTCGAGTCGCACCGGGGCCGGATGCGGGCACAGAACCTCTACAATGGCAGCCACATCGTCGGCTGCCGTTTTGCGTTCACGCTGCCCGTCGACATCCCGGTCCGCACCGAGCCAGCCGCCCCCGCGGCCGAGTTCGGAGCGGTCGCCTCCCAGAACCCCACCGTGACCTCCTGAATGAGCCTGATACCCAAAAAAGGTACCGTTTACGTCGTCGACGACGACGAGGCCGTGCGCGATTCGCTGCAGTGGCTGCTGGAAGGAAAGGACTACCGCGTCAAGTGCTTCGATTCCTCGGAATCCTTCCTGTCGCGCTTCGACCCGCGCGAGGTGGCCTGCCTGATCGCCGACATCCGCATGGACGGCATGAGCGGCCTGGAGCTGCAAGACCGGCTGATGGAGCGCAAGAGCCCGCTGCCCATCGTCTTCATCACCGGCCATGGCGACGTGCCGATGGCCGTGACGACGATGAAAAAAGGTGCGATGGACTTCATCGAGAAGCCGTTCAAGGAAGAAGAGCTGCTCGGCCTGGTCGAGCGCATGCTCGACAGCGCGCGCAGCGCCTTCAGCCAGCACCAGGAGCAGGCCAGCCGCGATGCACTGCTTTCTCGCCTGACGACCCGAGAGGCGCAGGTGCTGGAGCGCATCGTCGCCGGCCGGCTGAACAAGCAGATTGCCGACGATCTCGGCATCAGCATCAAGACCGTCGAAGCTCACCGTGCCAACATCATGGAAAAGCTGAATGCGAATACAGTCGCCGATCTGCTGAAGATCGCGCTCGGCGCGCAGAGCAAGGCCTGATCGTCCGCCGCGTCCATCGCGTCCAATACCCCTGACCAGGCCGCTTGCACGCGGCCTTTTTCGTTTCTTGCCATGACCGCCATGACCGCCAAACTCATCGACGGGGCCGCCCTGTCCCGCCACCTGCGCGCTGAAGTCGCGGCACGCGCCGCGCACCTGCCGCACCCGCCCGGGCTGGCGGTGATCCTCGTCGGCGACGACCCGGCCAGCGCCGTCTACGTGCGCAACAAGGTCAAGGCCTGCGCCGAGGTCGGCCTGCATTCGGTGCTCGAACAGTACGCCGCCACGCTGCCCGAAGACGAGTTGCTGGCGCGCATCGCGACGCTGAACGCCGACTCAGGCATCCACGGCATCCTGGTGCAGATGCCGCTGCCCAAGCACATCGACGCGCAGAAGGTCATCGCCGCGATCGCCACCGCGAAAGACGTCGACGGCTTCTCGGTGCATTCGGCCGGCACGCTGCTGACCGGCCTGCACGGCTTGCGCCCGGCCACGCCGTACGGCTGCATGAAGCTGATCGAAAGCACCGGCGTCGATCTGCGCGGCAAGCACGCCGTCGTCATCGGCCGCAGCAACACGGTGGGCAAGCCGATGGCGCTGCTGCTGCTGCAGGCCAATGCAACCGTCACCGTCTGCCACAGCGCCACGCCCGACCTGGCGCTGCACACGCGGCAGGCCGACGTGGTGGTGGTGGCCGTCGGCCGGCGCAACACGCTGACCGCAGAGATGGTCAAGCCGGGCGCCATCGTCGTTGACGTCGGTATGAACCGCAATGACGAAGGCAAGCTCTGCGGCGACGTCGACTTCGCCGCGGTGAAGAAGGTCGCCGGCTGGATCACGCCGGTGCCGGGCGGCGTCGGCCCGATGACGATCACGATGCTGCTGGTGAACACGCTGGAGGCGGCCAGCGCCGCAGCCCGATGACGAACCCCCTGCTCGACGTTGCCGGGCAGCCCGCCGAGCTGCCCCGCTTCGCCGACATCCGGCCCGAGCACGTGACGCCGGCCATCGAGCGCCTGCTCGCCGATGCCGACGCCGCGTTGCAGCAAGCCGTCAGCGACGCCGTGCCGGCCGACTACCACGCGCTGTCGGCCGTGCTCGACGTGGCCGTCGAACGGCTGCGCCGCGGCTGGGGCGCCGTCGGCCATCTGCAGGCCGTGGCCGACACGCCGGCGCTGCGTGCTGCGTACGCCGAGAACCTGCCGCGCGTGACCGAGTTCTACACGCGGCTGGGCGCCGACGAGCGCCTGTACGCCAAGTACAAGGCCGTGGCCGCGAGCCCGGCCGCGGCGCACTTGCCGGCCGAGCAGCGCAAGGCGCTGGCCGATGCGCTGCGCGACTTCGTGCTCGGCGGCGCCGAGCTGCAAGGGCCCGCGCGCGAACGCTTCGCGCAGGTGCAGGACCGCCTGGCCGCGCTGTCGCAGACCTTCGGCGAACACGTGCTCGACGCCACCGACGGCTATTCGCTCGTGGCCAGCGCCGGGCAGCTCGACGGCGTACCGGCCGACGTGCTGGCCGCCACGCGCATCGATGGCAGCGAAGACCACAAGCTGACGCTGCACGCCCCGGTCTACATGCCGGTGATGCAGTACGCGACGAACCGCGCCTTGCGCGAACAGCTCTTCCACGCGCACAGCACGCGGGCCAGCGAGTTGGGCGCACCGGCGTTCGACAACACCGCAACGCTGCGCGAGCTGCTCGAACTGCGCCAGGAAGAAGCAACGCTGCTCGGCCACGCCAGTTACGCCGATGTCTCGCTGGTGGCGAAGATGGCCGCGTCACCCGGCCAGGTGCTGGACTTCGTGCGCGACCTGGCGCGCCGCGCGCGGCCGTTTGCCGAAGCCGACCGCGACGAGATGGAAGCCTTTGCGGCGCGCGAGCTCGGCCTGCTCGACGTGCAGGCCTGGGACCGCGCCTTCGTCAGCGAGAAGCTGAAGCAGGCCCGTTTCGCTTTCAGCAGCGACGAGGTCAAGCAGTACTTCACCGAGCCGCGCGTGCTGGACGGCCTGTTCCGCCTGGTCGAGACGCTGTTCGACGTGGCCATCCGCCCGGGCAGCGCGTCGGTGTGGCACGACAGCGTGCGCTACTTCAGCGTCGAACGCGGCGGCGAGCCGATCGCCGGCTTCTACATCGACCTGTACGCCCGCAGCGGCAAGGACAGCGGCGCCTGGATGGACGACGTGCGCCAGCGCTGGCAGCGCCCCGACGGCCGCGGCCTGCAGCTGCCAGTGGCGCACCTGATCTGCAACTTCGCGCCGCCGGTCGGCGCGTTGCCGGCATTGCTGACGCACGACGACGTGATCACGCTGTTCCACGAATTCGGCCACGGCCTGCATCACATGCTGACGCGCGTCGACGAACTGGCCGTGGCCGGCATCGCCGGTGTCGAGTGGGACGCGGCCGAGCTGCCGAGCCAGTTCATGGAGAACTTCTGCTGGGAATGGGACGTGCTGTCGCACCTGTCCAGCCATGTGCAGACCGGTGCGCCACTGCCGCGTGCGCTGTTCGACAAGGTGGTCGCGGCGCGCAACTTCCAGAGCGGCCTGGCGATGCTGCGGCATTGCGAATACGCGCTGCTCGACATGCGGCTGCACCTCGAACCCGATGCGGCCGCGCGCGTGGCCGCCATCGTCGATGAAGTGCGTGCCGAGGTCTCGGTGCTGGCCATGCCGGCCTTCCACCGCTACCTGAACACCTTCACGCACCTGTTCGACGGCGGTTATGCCGCCGGCTACTACGGCTACGCCTGGGCCGAGGTGCTGTCGGCCGATGCCTTCAGCGCCTTCGAGGAAGCGGGCCTGTTCGACCCCGCCACCGGGCGCCGCTACCGCGAGGCGATCCTCGAAGTCGGCGGCAGCCGGCCGGCGCTGGAAAGCTTCGTCGCCTTCAGAGGCCGCGAGCCGCGCATCGATGCGCTGCTGCGCCACCAAGGCATGGTGCCGGCCTGACGCCAGGCTGTTAACAGCCGATTACATGATCACGCGCGCGCGCCGCTGACTGTGTGCAACAGGTCGCGCCGCACTGTGGCGTGGCTTGAGCCCGGCCCCGATGTGGGCTAGATTCGACGGATGACCCGCCTGCCGCCGTTTGGACCGCTTCTTCTCGCCGCCTTGCTCGCAACCGCTCTGCCGGCCAGCGCCCAGTACAAGGTCATCGGCAGCGACGGCAGCGTCACCTACACCGACCGGCCGCCGACGGCCAGCAACGTGAAGGTCACACCGATGCGGCAAAAGGGCGGCCCGGCAGCGGCCGAAGCCGAACTGCCGTTCGATCTGCGCCAGGTCACGACGCGCTTCCCGGTCACGCTGTACACCGCTGCCGACTGCACGCCTTGCGAAACCGGACGCCAGTTCCTGCAGCAGCGTGGCGTGCCTTTCACCGAGCGCCGCATCGTCAGCGAAGAAGACGCCACGGCGCTGGAACGCACCGTCGGCGGCCGCACCGTGCCGGCCTTGACGGTGGGCGCGCAAGCGCTGCGCGGGCTGTCGCAGACCGACTGGACGGCTTTCCTGGACGCCGCCGGCTACCCGCGTGAATCGCGCCTGCCGCGCAGCTACCAGGCGCCGGCCGCAACGCCGCTGGTCGAACGGGCGGCGCCGGTCGCACGCGCGCCGGTCGCGCCGCCGCCGGCTGTGGCCACGGTGCCGGACACCCCGCCGCCGGACTCGTCGATCAAGTTCTGACCGCTTCCAGCCGCCGCGCCGCCCACGAGCCGGCGCCGACGGCGCCACCGACGGCCCAGAACAGCACCGCCGCGCCAACCACCGTGCCGGCGGCGCCGAACAGCAGCGGCATCACCGTGCTCGATGCGTTGATGGCCATCGAGCGGAAGGCCAGCGCCTCGCCATGGCGCTGGTCGGGCGTCAGGTGGTGCAGGGTCGACATGATCATCGGCTGCACGCAGCCCAGCGTCAGCCCGAGCAGCACGGCGCAGCCCGCCATCAGCCACGGCGAATGCGCCAGCGGGTACAGCGCGAACACGACGCCGGTGCCGAGCATCGCGCCGCGCACGACCTGGATCTCGCGCAGCCGGTGCGCCAGCATCGGAATGAAGATGCGCACGCAGGTTACCGACAGCGTGAAGGTGCCGAGGATCAGGCCGATGGTCGACGCGCTGAAGCCGCGCTCGTGGCCGAGGATGGGCACGGCGAAGCTGTGCACGTCCCAGCACATCGACAGCAGCCAGTTCACGAGCAGCAGCCGCTTCATGCCGGGTGCGTCGAGCAGGTCCCATGCGGTGCGGTCGACCGGCGCCGTGGCGGCTTGCGGCAGCACGCTCTGCGGCACGCTGCGCGCCGAAATCAGCGTCGCCAGCGGCAGCACCAGCAGCAGCGCGTAGCCGGCGGCAAAGCCGGCGAAGTCGATCATGAAGCCCACCGACACCGGGCCGATGACGTTCGAAAACGACGGCGCGACGCCGAGCCAGCTGAACACGCGCATGCGCTCGGTGGCGTCGCGCGCGGCCAGGCCCGCGGTGCGCTGGATCGTCAGCATGCCCATGTTGGCGCCCGAGCCGGTCAGCATCGCCGCGGCGCAGAGCAGGCCGAAGTGCCAGTTGCCGTGCAGCAGCGTCGACAGCAGCGCCAGCAGCATGCCGGCACCGGTCATCGCCGCGGCGATGCGCACCGGCCGGTGGTAGCCCAGGCGGTCGGCCAGCCGGCCGGCGTGCAGCGCCAGCAGCACCGGCGCGGCGGCGAACAAGGCCAGCAGCAGGCCGACGGCCCAGGCGCTGTAGCCTTCGTGCAGCGCCTGCAAGGGCGCGGCCATGCGCAGCCCGGCCATCGCCGAATGCAGGCCGAGCTGGCCGACGATCAGCGCAATCAGCGTGCGCCCGCTGCGTCCGGCATCAGGCCTGGCATCAGGCGTGGCATCAGGCATGGGATCAGACATCGGCGGCATCGCTCAGGCCGGGCAGCAGCAGTTGCGCCAGCGACTCGGGCATGGTCTCGACGCTCTTCAGCTGCCGCACCATCGCCCGCGTGCGGGTCTCGGCCTGGTCGATGGTGTTGCTGGCTTCCTCGAGCTTCTTCTTCGTCTTCGCCAGCACGTCGCCGAACTTGCCGAACTCGGTCTTCACCGCGCCCAGCACCTCCCAGACCTCGGCCGAGCGCTTCTCCAGCGCCAGCGTGCGGAAACCCATCTGCAGGCTGTTCAGCGTGGCCAGCAGCGTGGTCGGGCCGGCGATCATGACCTTGTACTCGCGCTGCAGCGCTTCCATCAGCCCGGGCCGGCGCAAGGCCTCGGCGTACAGGCCTTCGGTGGGCACGAACAGGATCGCGAAGTCGGTGGTGTGCGGCGGCGCGATGTACTTCTCGCGGATCGTCCGGGCCTCCAGCCGCAGCCGGTTTTCGATCGCCTTCGCCGCGGCTTCGGCGGCCACCGGGTCGGCGCGCTCCTGCGCGTCGAGCAGGCGTTCGTAGTCTTCGCGCGGAAACTTGGCGTCGATCGGCAGCCACAGCGGCTTGCCGTCGTCGCGCTGGCCCGGCAGCGAGATCGCGAACTCGACGCGCTCGCCGCTGCCCGGCACGGTGGCGACGTTGGTTGCGTACTGCTCGGGCGTGAACACCTGCTCCAGCAGGCCGGCCAGCTGCACCTCGCCGAAGATGCCGCGTGTCTTGACGTTGGTCAGCACGCGATTCAGCGAGCCGACATCGCGCGCCAGCGTCTGCATCTCGCCCAGGCCCTTGTGCACCTGTTCCAGCCGGTCGGCCACCTGCTTGAAGCTTTCGCCCAGGCGCTGCTCCAGCGTGGCGTGCAGCTTCTCGTCGACGGTGGCGCGCATCTGGTCGAGCTTCTTCTCGTTGCCTTCCTGCAACGCCAGCAGGCGGTTGTCGACGGCCTGGCGGACATCGTTCAGGCGCCGCTCGTTGGCGTCGGACAACAGCCGCAACTGCTCGGCCAGCGTGTCGCTGACGCGACGCAAGGCGGTCTCGGTCTGCGCCTGAGTCGCCGTGAGCTGGCTGCGGAAGGAGTCGATCAGCCCGTTCTGCGTGCGCGCGACGTCGCTGCTCTGCGCCAGCAGCATCTGCTGGAAGGTGCCGAGGTCGCCGCGCGTGGCCTGGGACTGGCGGCCGAGCTCGTCGCGCAACTCGCCTTCCAGCCGCTGCAGCGGCCCTTCGTCGCTGCGCCGCAGCGCGATCCACAACAACAAGACCAGGTTCAGCGCCAGCAGCGCAAGGACGATCCAATCGGGCATCCGGCCATTGTGTCAGCTGCGCAAGGGCAAGCCCGCGCTGCACGTTCGCGCCGAACGCGATAGGCTCGCGCCCGGTCAACCCAGAGGAGACGACGTGATCAAACTGACCGTGAACGGCAAGCCCGTATCCGTGGACGCCGAAGCCGACATGCCGCTGCTGTGGGCGCTGCGCGAAAACCTGCAACTCACAGGCACCAAGTTCGGCTGCGGCATGGCGCTGTGCGGCGCCTGCACCGTGCACCTGGACGGCGCCGCCGTGCGCTCCTGCGTGACGCCGCTGTCGGCCGCCGCCGGCAAGAAGGTCACCACCATCGAAGGCATGGCCGCCAACAAGACCGGCCAGGCCGTGCAGGCCGCCTGGGTGGCACGCGACGTGCCGCAGTGCGGCTACTGCCAGTCGGGGCAGATCATGAGCGCCTGCGCGCTGCTGTCGAAGACGAAGAAGCCCGGCGACGCCGACATCGACACCGCGATGAGCGGCAACATCTGCCGCTGCGGCACCTACAACGAGATCCGCGCCGCCATCAAGGACGCCGCGGTGACGCTGGAAAGGATGGGCTGAGATGGACACCACCTCGATCCCCACCGGCCCAGCCACCCCGGCCACCCGGCGCGGTTTCCTGCAGACCGGCGGCGCGCTGGTCATCGGCTTCGCGCTGCCGCAGTCGGGCCGCGCGGCCACCGCCGCCGCCAAGGCCCCGGCAACGACCTTCAAGCCCAACGCCTACCTGCGCATCGGTTCCGACAACCGCGTCACCGTCGTCTGCGGCTCGTCCGAAATGGGCCAGGGCGTGCTGACCGCGATCCCGATGCTGGTGGCCGAAGAGCTGGACGCCGACTGGAAGCTGGTGGGCGTCGAGCAGGCGCCGGTCGACGCGGCCTATGCGAACCCGATGTTCGGCATGCAGGCCACCGGCGGCTCGACGACCGTGCGCGCGCACTGGGAGCCGATGCGCCAGGCCGGCGCCGCCGCGCGCGAGATGCTGCTGGCCGCGGCGGCCGCCGAGTGGAAGGTCGACGCCAGCCAGCTCAGCACCGACAAGAGCATGGTGCTCGGGCCTGGCGGCAAGAAGGCCACCTATGGCTCGCTGGCCGAAGCCGCCTCGAAGCACGCGGTACCGGCCAAGCCCAAGCTGAAGGATCCGAAGGCCTTCAAGATCCTCGGCAAACCCGCACGGCGCCTGGATACGCCGAGCAAGACCAACGGCACGGCGCGCTTCGGCATTGACGCCCAGGTGCCCGGCATGCTGGTGGCGGTGATGGCGCGGGTGCCGGCCGGCGGTGCCAAGCCGAAGAGCGTCAACGACGCCAAGGCCAAGGCGGTGAAAGGCGTGCGCCAGGTCATCACGCTGCCCACCGGCGTGGCCGTGCTTGCCGACGGCTACTGGGCGGCGAAGAAGGGCCGCGACGCGCTCGAGATCGACTGGGACCTCGGCGCCGCGGCCACGCTGAACAGCGCGGCGGTGAGCGAGATGCTCGACGAAGGTGCGCGCGAAGGCGGCGCCGTGGCGCGCGACGACGGCAACACCAAGGACGCGGCGGCGAATGCCGCCAAGACGCTGGACGCGCGCTACGAAGCGCCCTACCTCGCCCATGCCTGCATGGAGCCGATGAACTGCACCGCGTGGGTCAAGGGCGACGAGGTCGAGATCTGGGCCGGCACGCAGAGCCAGGGCCCCGTGCAAGGCATCCTGGCCCAGGTGGCGCAGGCCACGCCGGCGAAGGTGAAGATCAACACGATGATGCTCGGCGGCGGTTTCGGCCGCCGCTTCGCGCCCGACTTCACGATCGACGCCACGCTGCTCAGCAAGATCAGCGGCAAGCCGGTGAAGCTGATCTACGCCCGCGAAGACGACATGGCCGCCGGCTTCTACCGGCCGGCGTCGGTGGCGCGCTTCGAAGGCGCGCTCGACGACAAAGGCGCGCCGAGCATGCTGAGGGTCGGCGTCGGCTCGCCGTCGATCATGGCCGCGTCGGGCTTCATGCAGATCCCGCCGAACGGCGTCGACACGTTCGCGCTCGAAGGCTTGGCCGACCACCCCTACGACATCCCGAACCAGCGCATCGACTACGGGCGCAAGGAGCCGGGGCCGCAGGTCTGGTTCTGGCGCTCGGTCGGGCATTCGCAGAACGCCTTCTTCATCGAAGGCTTCATCGACGAGCTGGCCGCGGCGGCGAAGAAGGATCCGTTCGAATACCGGCGCTCGCTGCTGGGCAAGTCGCCGCGGCACAAGGCGGTGCTGGAACTGGCGGCGTCGAAGGCCGGCTGGGGCACGCCGCTGGCCGCCGGCGTCGGCCGCGGCATCGCGGTGGCCGAGAGCTTCGGCACCTATGTCGCCGAGGTCGCCGAGGTCTCGGTCGCGGCCGACGGCACGCCGAAGGTGCACCGCGTCGTCGCGGCGGTCGACTGCGGCATGACGGTGAACCCCGAGATCATCCGGCGCCAGATCGAAGGCGCCATCGTCTACGGGCTGTCGGCGGCGCTGTACGGGCGCATCAGCTTCAAGGACGGGCGCGTCGAGCAGGGCAACTTCCACAACTACCCGGTGCTGCGCATGAACGAGATGCCGCGCGTCGAGGTGCACATCCTGCCCAGCACTGAAGGCCCGGGCGGCATCGGCGAACCGGGTACGCCGCCGGCGGCGCCGGCGCTGGTGAACGCGATCTTCGCGGCCACCGGCAAGCGCCTGCGTTCGCTGCCGGTCGACACGGCGGCGCTGAAGAAGGCGTGAACGGTGCGTGCGCCACGGCAGACGCCGTGGCGAGCGTTCAGCGTCGCACCTCGGGGTTGATCGGCGTCGGCGGCGTGCCGCCGGTCAGCGCCGCGATCAGGTTGTCGGCGGCCAGACGGGCCATCGCGTGGCGTGTTGCCACCGTGGCGCTGGCGATGTGCGGCGTCAGCACGACGTTGGGCACACGCAGCAGGTCCGGATGCACCGCCGGTTCGCCCTCGAACACGTCCAGCCCGGCGGCGGCGATGCGTCGCTCGCGCAAGGCCGCGGCCAATGCCGCGTCGTCGACGATGCCGCCGCGGGCGATGTTGGTCAGCGTCGCGCTCGGCTTCATCAACGCCAGCTCGGCGGCGCCGATCGCATGGTGGCTGGCCGCCGAATACGGCAGCACCAGCACCAGGTGGTCGGCTTCGGCCAGCAGCGTCGCCTTGTCGACGTAGCGCGCGCCGATCGGCGCTTCCTGCTCCAGCGGCAGGCGGCTGCGGTTGTTGTAGATCACCTTCATGCCGAAGCCGAGCGCGCCGCGACGCGCGATGCCCTGACCGATGCGGCCCATGCCCAGGATGCCGAGCGTCGCGCCATGCACGTCGCTGCCGGTGAACATGTCGTAGGCCCAGCGGTTCCACTCGCCGCGGCGCAAGAAGTGTTCGCTTTCGCCGATACGCCGCGCCGTGGCCATCATCAGCGCAAAGCCGAAGTCGGCGGTGGTCTCGGTCAGCACGTCGGGCGTGTTGGTGGCCAGCACGCCGCGTGCCGTGCAGGCGGGGATGTCGAAGTTGTTGTAGCCGACCGCCATGTTGCAGACGACAGTCAGCTGCGGGTTCGCGTCCAGCACCTCGGCGTCGATGCGTTCGCTGCCGGTGGTGAAGGCGCCCTGCTTGCCACGCAGGTGTTCGATCAGCGCCGGCTTCGCGAAGATCGTGTCGCCGGGGTTGTCTTCGACATCGAAATGCGCGCGCAGCCGATCGACGATGTCGGGGAAGACGGCGCGGGCGACGAGAACGGCGGGACGGGTCATGGGCAGCTCGGGTTCAGCGGGCAGGCGCCGATGCTGCCACGGCCGGAACGACGGTGTCGCGGCGCAGGCCGGTGTCGGGGTGGAAGCCGATGACGGCCAGCATCACGAAGAACCCGACCACGTAGGCCAGCGCCACATGCCAGCCGTGGCGCAGCCATTGCCCGACGTTGCGCGCCTCGGGGTACATGTTCGACAGCGCCACGCCGGCCGACGAGCCGAACCACAGCATCGAGCCGCCGAAGCCCACCGCATAGGCCAGGAAACCCCAGTCGTAGCCGCCCTGCTTCAGCGCCAGCGCGGTGAGCGGGATGTTGTCGAACACCGCCGAGACGAAGCCCAGCCCCAGCGCCGTCGGCCACGACGCGGCCGGCAGCCGCTCCACCGGCATCATCGACGCGCACAGCACCAGCGACAGCAGGAAGGCCGAGCCCTTCAGCGCGCCCGGCAGCAGGCCCCAGTTCGGCCGCCTGAACGCAGCGCAGAGCACGATCGCCGCCCACACCGCGGCGCCGAGGAACGGGAAGGCATCGGACACGGCATTGAAGCGCGTGTTGACGACGACATTGACGACGATCGCCGACACCAGGATGAAGGCGACGATCGCCACCCGCGCCCAGTCGACGTGCGCACGGGCGTCGGCGTCCTTCTGGATCGGCGAATAGGCCTGCTGCTGCAGCGAAGCCGGGATGCCGAAGATCAGCAGCGCGACGCCCGAGCCGACGAAGCCTTCCAGCACCATCAGCGGGTCGACGCCGGCGATCCACATCATCGTCGTCGTCGTGTCGCCGACCACGCTGCCGGCACCGCCGCCGTTGGACGCGGCGACGATGGCCGCGAGGTAGCCGATGTGCACCTTGCCGCGGAACACCGTGTGCGCGACCGCGCCGCCGATCATCGCCGCGGCGATGTTGTCGAGAAAGCTCGACAGCACGAACACCAGCACCAGCAGCACGAAGCCGCCCTTCCAGTCGTCGGGCAGAAAGCGTGGCAGCACCGCCGGCACCTCGCTCTGCTCGAACAGGTCGGCGAGCAGCGCGAAGCCCAGCAGCAACAGCAGCAGGTTGACGAGGATCACCCACTCGTGGCCCAGATGGCCGGCGAAACCGGCGACGCCGGCGCCGGTCTTGAACGGCGACCACAGGATCTTGTACAGCGCGATGGCCACCGCGCCGCCCGCCGCGATCGGCAGCGTGAAACGGTGGAACAGCGCGACGCCCGCCAGCACGCAGCCGAAGAGGATGAACTCGATCGGCACGCGCTTATTCGAGGAAGCGGGTGAAGCGGGACACCGGGTCGCGCTCGGTGACGAGGCTGTTTTCCACCGCCACCGGGTCCGCGTGGCCGAGCGACATGCCGCAGACCACCATCTGCGTCGGCGGCAGGCCGAGCTGCGCTTCGATGACGCGGTGGAAAGGCGTGAACGCCGCCTGCGGGCAGGTGTGCAGCCCGCGCCCGCGCGCCGCGACCATGATGTTCTGCAGGAACATGCCGTAGTCCAGCCAGCTGCCCTGCTGCAGGATGCGGTCGATGGTGAAGATCAGCCCGACCGGCGCGTCGAAGAAGGCGTAGTTGCGGCCGTGCTGTTCATGCATGCGCGCCTTGTCGGTCTTGCCGATGCCGAGCAGGCCGTACAAGTCCCAGCCGACCTTGCGCCGGCGGTCGATGTAGGGCGAAACCCATTCGGTCGGGTAGTAGGTGTACTCCTCCTGGTGGCGGGCGCGCTCGGCCGGGTCGTCGTAGGCGGCGCGCACGCGGTCCGCCAAGGCTTGCCGCGCCGCGCCGGTCAGCACGTGCACTTGCCAGGGCTGCGTATTCGTGCCCGAAGGCGCACGCGCGGCAACCTGCAGGATGGCTTCGATGGTTTCGCGCGGCACCGGCGTCGGCAGGAAGGCGCGCATCGAGTGGCGCGACGTGATCGCCGCGTCGACGGCGGCCGTGGTCTCGGGTGTGATCGGGGTGGTGGGGGTCATTCGGCCAGTCGCAAAGGTTGAAGGGCAGCCAGCATCTGCGCCGGCAAGGAAGCGGGCCGCCGCGTCGCGCGGTCGACATAGACATGCACGAAGTGGCCCGCGGCGGCCGACAGCGGCTCGCCGGCGGCGAACAGGCCGACCTCGTAGCGCACGCTGGAGCGGCCGACATGGGCCACGCGCAAGCCGGCTTCGACGAGCTGCGGAAATTCCAGCGGCGCGAAGTAGTTGCACCGCGTCTCGACGACCAGGCCGATGACCGCGCTGCGCTGGATGTCCAGCGCGCCGCTGTCGATCAGGTAGCGGTTCACCGCCGTGTCGAAGAAGCTGTAGTAGACGGTGTTGTTGACGTGGCCGTAGGCATCGTTGTCCATCCAGCGGGTGTGGATGGGGCTGAAGTGGCGGTAATGCTCGCGCGGGTTCGGTTGCGGTCGGTCGCTCATGCCGCGCATTCTGCCGCCCAGCCGAGCCACGACGCGTGGGCGATTTCCAGCGTGCGCCGCTGTACCGCCACGGTGATGGCCAGCTCGCGGCCGTAGCCACCGGCCATCGACAGCGCCACCGGGATGCGGCGCTCGCGCAAGGCCTGCAGCACGCGCCGGTCGCGCTCGGCCAGGCCATCGCTGCTGATCTTCAGCCGGCCCAGGCGGTCGTTCTCGTGCGGGTCGGCGCCGGCCAGGTAGAAGGCCAGGCCGGGCAGTTGCTCGCCGTGCTGCGCCCAGGCTTGGGCCAGCGCCGCGTCCAGCGCGGCCAGGTAGGCGGCGTCGGCGCAGCCGTCGGGCAGCTCGACGTCCAGGTCGCTGGCCTCCTTGCGGAACGGGAAGTTCTTCGCGCCGTGCAGCGACAGCGTGAACACGGTCGGGTCGTCGGCAAAGATGGCGGCAGTGCCGTTGCCCTGGTGCACGTCGAGGTCGATGACGATGACACGCAGCAGGCGCCGCTTGCGCCGGTTCCACTCGGCCTGCATCAGCCGCGCCGCCACCGCCACGTCGTTGAACACGCAATAGCCCGAGCCCTTGTGCGCATAGGCGTGGTGCGTGCCGCCAGCCAGGTTGGCGGCCACGCCTTCGCCGTCGAACAAGGCGCTGCGGGCGGCGGCGATGGTCGCGCCGACCGAGCGCCGGGCGCGCTCGACCATGCGCTCGGACCACGGGAAGCCGATCTCGCGCTGCTGCGCGGCGCTGGTCGTGCCTTCGACGACGGCGCTGATCCAGCCCGGCTCGTGCGCCAGCGCCAGCTCGCCGTCGCTGGCCGGCGGCGCTTCGGTGACGCGCACGCCCGGCAGTGTGGCTTCGGCGGCTTCGCGCAGCAGGCGGTACTTCGTCATCGGGAAGCTGTGGCCGGGCGGCAACGGCAGCACGAAGTGGTCTGAGTGGTAGGCGCGCATCGGCCGATTCTAGAAAAGCATCCCTAGTTTGCTGCAGCGCAACAAAAACCGCTTGCATTGACACGAGCGATCTCTATACTTCGATTCATGCTGCAGTGCAACAAAAGTACTGGCAGCCCAAGATACCTTGACCAACCCCCTGATGGAGATCCACATGACCTTTACCGCCGAACAATTCCTGGCCGCGCAAAAAGCCAGCGTCGAAACCCTCTTCGGTCTGACCGGCAAGGCTTTCGAAGGCGTCGAGAAGCTCGTCGAGCTGAACCTGCAAGTCGCAAAGACCACGCTGGGCGAAGCCGCCGAAACGACCAAGGCCGCGCTGTCGGTCAAGGACGCGCAGGAACTGCTGGCGCTGCAAGCCAGCCTGCTGCAACCGGCCGCTGAAAAGGCCGCCGCCTACAGCCGCCACCTGTATGACATCGTCGCCGGCACCAACGCTGAAGTGACCAAGGTTGCCGAATCCACGATCGCCGAAGGCCAGAAGAAGGTTCTCGCCGTCGTCGACAACGCCGTCAAGAACGCCCCGGCCGGCACCGAAAACGCCGTCGCCCTGGTGAAGTCGGCCGTCGCCGCTGCCAACAACGCCTACGAAAGCGTGCACAAGGCTGCCAAGCAAGCCACCGAAGTCGCCGAAGCCAACTTCACGGCGATGACGAACACGGCGGTCAAGGCCACCCAAGCCGCCACCAAGACCGCCAAGCGCGCGGCCTGAACGCTGAAGGGTTGAACTTTCGAGTCGGCAGCCGCATCTGACAGTCGCCCCGGGCACATGGCCGGGGCTCCTGTGGAAGGTTGTCTCCTCGGTACCTGCCAACCCTGAAGGTACCTTCGGCCCGGTCGCGAGACCGGGCCGTTTTGTTTGGCGCGGCACCCGCTTCGCCGGACAATAGCGTGATGAGCAGCACCCGCACCGAAGCCTTCTTCGACCCGCGCACCGCCACCGTCAGCTACCTGGTCTGGGACGCGGCCACGCTCGGCGCCGCCATCGTCGACCCGGTGCTCGACTTCGATTTCAAGTCGGGCCACACCGGCACCGAATCGGCCGACCGCCTGCTGGCGCGCGTGCGCGAACTCGGCCTGCACGTCGACTGGATCCTCGAAACGCACGCCCACGCCGACCACCTGTCCGCGGCGCGCTACCTGAAAGACCATCTCGGCGGCCGCATCGCCATCGGCGAGAACATCCGCCGCGTCCAGGAAACCTTCAAGGCCATCTACAACCTGGAGCGCAACTTCCTGCCCGACGGCAGCCAGTTCGACCACCTGTTCCACGACGGCGAAACCTTCCTCATCGGCAGCGTCGAAGCCACCGCCATGCTGGTGCCCGGCCACACGCCGGCCGACATGGCCTACCTCGTCGCCGGCGCGGTCTTCGTCGGCGACACGCTGTTCATGCCCGATGTCGGCACCGCGCGGGCCGACTTCCCCGGCGGCAGCGCACGCGAGCTGTACGCGTCGGCGCGCCGGCTGCTGGCCTTGCCGCCCGAGACGCTGATGTACGTCTGCCACGACTACCCGCCGGCCACCCGCAGCCCGGCCTGGCAGACCACGGTGGCCGAGCAGCGCGCGCGCAACATCCACGTGCACGACGGCGTCGACGAAGACGCGTTCGTCGCGCTGCGCGAGAAGCGCGACGCGACGCTGGAGATGCCGACGCTGATCCTGCCGTCGATCCAGGTCAACGTGCGCGCCGGCTGCCTGCCGCCGGCCGACGACAACGGCGTCAGCTACCTGCGCATCCCGCTGAACGCGCTGAAGGTGCGCGCCTGAGCTACTTGGTCAGCGCGGCGATGCGCGCCTTCAGCTGGGGCAGCAGCGCCGTCGCGACGTCGCGCCCGGCCTGAATCGCGCGCTTGCGCGCCGTGAAGTCGGCGCTGGACACGCCGGCCAGCGACGGGCGCAGCACGATGTCGGCGTCGCGCAGCTCGAACTGGTTGATGCTGCGGCCCATGATCGCGAAGGTCTGCAGCAGCATCTTCATGACGTCGGTGGTGGCGTTGCCGTCGGGCGGCGACGTGATGTCGACCGCGATCACCAGCTCCGCCCCCATCTGCCGCGCAAAGCGCACCGGCACCGGCGACACCAGGCCGCCGTCGACGTATTCGCGGGCGCCGATCTTCACCGGCTGAAACACCGCCGGCACCGCGCTGGACGCGCGCACCGCCGAGCCGGTGTCGCCACGCTGGAACAGGATCGGCGCGCCGCTGTCCAGGTCGGTGGCGACGATGCCCAGCGGCAGCTTCATCTGCTCGATCGGCTTGCCGCCGGTCTGGTCGCGCACGTAGCGCGCCAGGGCCTCGCCGCGGATCAGGCCGCGGGCGGGGAATGACCAGTCGGTGATCGCGCCTTCGTCCATGGTCTGCGCCAGCAAGGCCATTTCGGGGCCGCTCTTGCCTGACGCATAGAGCGCCGCCACCAAGCTGCCGGCCGAGGTGCCGGCCACCAGATCCGGGTGGATGCCGTTTTCTTCCAGCACCTGGATGACGCCGATGTGGGCAAAGCCGCGCGCCGCGCCGCCACCCAGCGCCAGGCCGATGCGCGGCAGCCGCGGCGCCGGTTTGGGCAGCGCCACCGCCGGCGGCAGTTCAGGGGCAACGGGGGGTGGCGTCGGCGGCAGCGCGGGCGGCGGCACGGTCTGGCAGGCGGCCAGCAGCACGACGCTCAGCGCCCAGAGGAGTTTGAGCATGTTGCGAATTGTAGGAAGATCGCCAAATAGCCACAAGGCATAAGCAAGATACTTATTTGTTCTTTTCAACCATATAGAGCTTTCCTACAGTTCAAGCTCCTGCAAAAGCTTTGCGCCCTCTGCCCTTTCAGCACCCGTCGTCACCATGTACCGCTACACCGAGTTCGACCGCCAGTTCGTCAAGGCCCGCGCCGCGCAGTTCCGCGACCAGCTGGTGCGCAACCTGGCCGGCGAGCTGGCCGAAGACGACTTCCGGCCGCTTCGCCTGCAGAACGGCTGGTACGTGCAGCGCCATGCGCCGATGCTGCGCGTGGCGGTGCCCTATGGCGAGCTGTCCAGCCGCCAGCTGCGCCAGCTGGCGAAGATCGCCCGCGAACACGACCTGCAAGACGCCGGCACGGCGCAGGAACGCGGCGGTTTCGGCCACTTCACGACGCGCCAGAACCTGCAGTTCAACTGGATCCCGCTGCCGCAGGCCGCCGACGTGATGGACCTGCTGGCCGACGTCGAGATGCACGGCATCCAGACCAGCGGCAACTGCATCCGCAACATCACCACCGACGCGCTGGCCGGCATCGCCCCCGACGAAGAGGTCGACCCGCGCCCGTACTGCGAGATCCTGCGCCAGTGGAGCACGCTGCACCCCGAATTCGCCTTCCTGCCGCGCAAGTTCAAGATCGCCGTCAGCGGCGCGCGTGAAGACCGCGCCGCCATCGCCTGGCACGACATCGGCCTGCAGCTGCGCAAGAACGCGGCCGGCGAAGTGGGCTTCCGCGTGCTCGTCGGCGGCGGCATGGGCCGCACGCCGGTGATTGCGTCGCTGTTCAGCGAGTTCGTGCCCTGGCAGCAGATCCTCGTCTACATCGAGGCCGTGGTCCGCGTCTACAACCTGCACGGCCGGCGCGACAACCTCTACAAGGCGCGCATCAAGATCCTCGTCAAGGCCGAAGGCCAGAAGTTCGTCGACGACGTGAACCGCGAGTTCGACGCGCTGCTGCAGCACAGCCCGCACGTCATTCCGCAAGCCGAGTTCGACCGCGTCGCCGCCTGCTTCACGTCGCCGGCCGCGCCGCTGCCCGCCTCCGCGCCGGCCGTCGACGCCGACGCGCCGCGCGCCCCGCTCGCATTTCAGCGCTGGCTCGAACGCAACGTGCACGCGCACAAGCTGCCCGGCTACCGCGCCGTGACGCTGTCGCTGAAGCGCGCCGGCCTGCCGCCCGGCGACGTCACCGCGGACCAGATGGACGGCGCCGCCGAACTGGCCGAACAGTTCAGCCAGGGCGAGCTGCGCGTCACGCACGACCAGAACCTGCTGCTGCCCTGGGTGCCGGAAAGCCAGCTCCGTGCGCTGTGGGTCGCGGCGCGCGAAGACGGCTTCGCCACGCCGAACGTCGGCCTGCTCACCGACATGATCGCCTGCCCCGGCGGCGACCTGTGCGCACTGGCCAACGCCCGCTCGATCCCGATCGCCGCGGCCATCAACGAACGCTTCGACGACCTCGACACGCTGTACGACATCGGCGACATCGACCTGCACATCAGCGGCTGCATCAACTCCTGCGGCCACCACCACAGCGGCCACATCGGCATCCTCGGCGTCGACAAGGACGGCAGCGAGTGGTACCAGGTCACGCTGGCCGGCTCCGACGGCTCCACGATCAGCGGCGCCGCGACGCCGGGCAAGGTGATCGGCCCGTCGTTCGCGGCCGACGAAGTGCCCGATGTCATCGAAGCCGTCATCGACACCTTCCGCCGCGAGCGCCAGGCCGGCGAGCGTTTCATCGACACCGCGCGCCGCCTGGGCACGCCGCCTTTCCGCGCCGCCGCCGATGCGGTGCGCCGTGCAACCGCCACCGTGGCCGCCTGAGAGGAGAGACAGCATGCAACTCATCTCTGCCCAAGACACGACCCCGGCCGACGCACTGCTGCTGGCCAACAGCGACGACGTGCTGGCGCTGGCCGCCGAGGTCAAGCGCGCCCCGGTCGTGGTGCTGAACTTCCCGAAGTGGACCGACGGACGCGCCTATTCGCAAGCCGTGCTGCTGCGCGGCCGGCTGCGCTACACCGGCGAGATCCGCGCCGCCGGCGACGTGCTCGTCGACATGCTGCCGCTGCTGCGCCGCTGCGGCTTCGACGCCGTGCAGCTGCGCGCCGACCAGAGCCTCGAAACCGCGGAACGCACGCTTGGCATCCTGCCCGGCCCCATCCCCGCCTTCCCCGGCCATTACCAGGGCGACATCACCGGCGCACGCCCGGTCTTTGCCCACCCGCTCGCCTGAAGCAAAGAAGAATCATGCCGTCAGCCATCGAACAACACGCCCGCAAGACCCGCGGCTACGAAGCGCGCGTCGCGCATGCCGTGGCCTTGCTGCGCGAAGCCGCCGAAGACCACGCCGGCCGCATCGTGCAGGCCTCGAGCCTGGGTGTCGAAGGCATGGTGCTGACCGACATGATCGCGCGCCACAAGCTGCCGATCGCCGTGGCCACGCTCGATACCGGCAAGCTGCACGCCGAGACGCAGGCGCTGATCCCGCGCATCGAACAGCGCTACGGCCTGAAGGTCGAGGTCTTCCGCCCGCGCAATGAAGCCGTGGTGCACTTCGTGCGCCGCAACGGCGAGAACGCGATGTTCGAAAGCGTCGATCTGCGCAAGGGCTGCTGCGAGGTGCGCAAGGTCGAGCCGATGCAGCGCCTGCTCGAAGGCCGCAGCGCCTGGGTCACGGGGCTGCGCCGGGAGCAGTCGGAAACGCGCGCCAACGTGCCCTTCTTCGAACTCGACGCCGACGGCCGCGAGAAGTTCTACCCGCTGGCCGACTGGAGCGAAGCCGACATCTGGCACTACATCGCCACGCACGAGGTGCCGTACAACGAGCTGCACGACCAGTTCTTCCCGAGCGTCGGCTGCGCACCCTGCACGCGCGCCATCGCGCTGGGCGAAGACCAGCGCGCCGGCCGCTGGTGGTGGGAAAGCGAGACCGCCAAGGAATGCGGCCTGCACATGCGGCCGGAGCCGGCGGCCGTCGCGGCATGAGTTCGAGAAACATGGGCCGAGTCGTCTTCATCGGCGCCGGCCCGGGCGCGGCCGACCTCATCACGCTGCGCGGCGCCAGCCGCCTGGCCGAAGCCGAGGTCGTGCTGTTCGACGCGCTGACCGACCCCGCGCTGCGCGACTTCGCGCCGAATGCGCGCTGGGTCGACGTCGGCAAGCGCGGTTTCTGCGATTCGACCGGCCAGGCCACCATCGACGCGATGCTGGTGCGCTTCGCCGAAACGCACGGCGTCGTCGTGCGGCTGAAAGGCGGCGACCCCAGCATCTTCGGCCGGCTCGAAGAAGAGCTGCAGGCGCTGGCCGCCCACGGCATCGAATGCGAAGTGGTGCCCGGCGTCACCGCAGCCATTGCCGCCGCGGCCGCCACGCAGCGCCCACTGACACGCCGCGGCAGCGGCCGCAGCGTCAGCCTGAGCACGGCCATGACGCGCGAAGGCCAGCTGCACGCCGGCCGCAACGCCGACACCGAGGTCTTCTACATGGCCGGCAAGCAGCTCGCCAGGCTCGGCCGCCGCCTGCTGCAGGCCGGCTGGCCGGCCGACACGCCGGTCAGCGTGGTCTCTCGCGCCGGCTGGCCCGACCAATTGGCCAGCGACCACACCCTGCCCGGCCTGGCCCAGGCGGCCCTGCTGCACGCCGGCCGGCCCACGGTGGTGGTGGTCGGCGCCGGGGCGCAGGCACTGGCCAGCGCCCCGCAAGCGGCATGGCCTGATCTGGCGCAAGCCTCGGCGGCCCGGCACGCGCCTTAAAATCGACTGTTGAACGCAAGAGCCGGCCATGCCGGCCGCGTCGACCCGACCCCTACAACAGAGCCCGCCCATGACTCACGTCGTTCTCGAATCGTGCATCCGCTGCAAGTACACCGACTGCGTGGACGTCTGCCCCGTCGACTGCTTCCGCGAAGGCCCGAACTTCCTGACCATCGACCCCGACGAGTGCATCGACTGCGCGGTCTGCATCCCCGAGTGCCCGGTCAACGCCATCCTGCCCGAGGAAGACGTGCCGACCGAGCAGCTGCAATTCATCAAGCTCAACGCCGAGCTGGCACGCAAGTGGCCGAGCATCACCAAGCGCAAGACGCCGCTGCCCGATGCCGACGACTGGAAGGACCGCAAGGACAAGCTGTCCGAACTGATCCGCTGAAGGACGCATGAACCTGGCCCTGCACGCCGAGATCGCCGACACCGCCAACGCGCACGACCTTGACGGCGGTCGTCCGATCGAGACCGACGCCGTCATCGTCGGCGCCGGCCCGGTGGGCCTGTTCCAGGTGTTCGAGCTGGGCCTGCTCGAGATCCAGGCGCATGTCATCGACTCGCTTGCCGTCCCCGGCGGGCAATGCGTGGAGCTGTACCCCGACAAGCCGATCTACGACATCCCCGGCGTGCCGGTGTGTACCGGCCAGCAGCTCACCGACAACCTGCTGGCGCAGATCAAGCCTTTCGGCGCCAACTTCCACTTCGGCCAGGAAGTGACGCAGGTGCAGAAGCAGGCCGATGGCCGCTTCTTCGTCGAAACCAGTCGCGGCACGCGCTTTCTGAGCAAGACGATCTTCGTCGCCGGCGGCGTGGGTTCATTCCAGCCGCGCACGCTGAAGGTCGACGGCATCGAGCGCTTCGCGGACACGCAGCTCTTCTACCGCGTGAAGAACCCGGCGGCCTTCGCCGGCAAGGACCTGGTCGTCGTCGGCGGCGGCGACTCGGCAATCGACTGGGCGCTGAACTTCGCGCAGAGCGGCCCGCACCAGGCCGCCAGCGTGATCCTGATCCACCGCCGCGATGTCTTCCGTGCCGCGCCGGCCAGCGTGGCGAAGATGAAGGCGCTGTGCGACGCGTTCGGCATGCAGTTCATCGTCGGCCAGATCACCGGCCACGAAGAGCAGGACGGGCGGCTGCAAGGCATCAAGGTCAGCGGCACCGACGGTGTCACGCGCGTCGTGCCGCTGGACATGCTGCTCGTCTTCTTCGGCCTCAGCCCGAAGCTGGGGCCCATCGCCGAATGGGGCCTGGGCCTGGACCACAAGCAGGTCGTCGTCGACACCGAGAAGTTCGAGACCTCGGTGCCCGGCATCTTCGCCGTCGGCGACATCAACACGTATCCGGGCAAGAAGAAGCTGATCCTGTCGGGCTTCCACGAAGCCACGCTGGCGGCCTTCGGTGCCGCGCCCTACGTCTTCCCGGACAAGCGCGTGCAACTGCAGTACACAACGACGAGCTCGAAACTGCACAAAGTGCTCGGCGTCAATTCGCCGGTGTTCGACTAACGGCTATAGTTCCGCCCGGCTGTGTTTCGTCGCAGCCACTTCGCTAGGGGTGTTGGTGCCGCGCAAGCGGTGCCGACTGAGAAAGACCCTTTGAACCTGATCGAGGTAATGCTCGCGCAGGGAAGCAGTCTTCAGGCACTGGCCCATTGCGGCAGTGCCACTGGCTTGCAGCCCTGCTTTTCGCTTGGAAAGCAGCACGATGGCACATCGACTTCATCTCTCGCGCACCGCGCTGGCCACGGCCGCGTTGTGTTCTTCGTTGGCAGCCACCGCCGCCGACACCATCACCATCACCGGGCGCAACGAAGCGGGCTCGGCGCTGGCCGGCTTCGGCGACGTGCCGCTGGCCCGGTCGCCGCTGCAGGCCGTGGCCTATGGTTCGCAGCGGCTCGCCGACAGCGGCGCCATGCGCATCGGCGACCTGACCGGGCTCGACGCCAGCGTCACCGACGCCTACGACGCACCCGGCTACTGGAGCATGATTTCGGTGCGCGGCTACACGCTGGACAACCGCTTCAACTACCGCCGCGACGGCCTGCCCATCAACGCCGAAACGGCGATCGCGCTCGACAACAAGGACCGGCTGGAACTGCTCAAAGGCACCAGCGGCATCCAGGCCGGCAGCAGCGCACCGGGTGGCCTGGTGAACCTGCTCGTCAAGAGGCCGGTGGCCGGGCAGCGCAGCGCGCGCATCGAGTTCCGCGAGAGCAATTCGCTGCTCGCCGCCGTGGACATCGGCGACCGCAGCGGCCCTGAAGGCGCGATCGGCTGGCGCGTCAACGCCGCCGCCGAGCACCTGGACCCGAAGGTGCGCGACACCCAGGGCCACCGCTCGCTGCTGGCGCTGGCCACCGACTGGCAGCTCGGCCCCAACACGCTGCTCGAAGCCGAGATCGAATCGAGCCGCCAGACCCAGCCCAGCGTCGACGGCTTCAGCATGCTCGGCGACACTGTGCCCGCGGCCGGCAGCATCGACACCCGCGTCAATCTGAACCGCCAGCCCTGGAACAAGCCGGTGGTGCTGGACGGCAACACCGCGTCGCTGCGCTGGCAGCAGCGCCTGGGCGAAGACTGGCGCTTCAAGGCGCACGCGATGACGCAGCGGCTGAAGAGCGACGACCGCACCGCGTTCCCGTACGGCGTCTACGACGCCAACACCTACGAATGCGCGCAGTGGTGCGACCGCTTCGCGCCCGACGGCACGTTCACGTACTGGCAGTACGTCAGCGACAACGAACGCCGCACCAGCGACGCGCTGGACCTCGCCGTCAGCGGCCGCGCGCGCACCGGCGGCGTCGAACACACGCTCGAAACCGGCGTGCTGTCGACGCGCTACAAAGGCCGCTTCCAGGACCAGATCTTCGACATCGCCGGCACCGGCCGCATCGACGGCAGCCTGGACACACCGCCGTCGCCCGGCTTCCCCGACGCCAACACCAACCGCGACGAGCGCAGCACCGAGCTGTACCTGCGCGACGCGATGCGCTTCGGCGACAGCTGGAGCCTGTGGGCCGGCCTGCGCCGCACCCGGCTGCAGCGCGACAGCGAACGCACCAGTCCTGACGGCGACGGTTCGCTGCGCGCCACGAGCTACAGCCAGACCGTCAACATCCCCTGGCTGGCGCTGGCGCAGCAGCTGACGCCGCAAACGATGCTCTACGCCAGCTGGGGCCAGGGACTGGAATCTGACGTGGCACCGAACCGCCCGCGCTACACCAACGCCGGCCAGGCGCTGCCGGCGCTGAAGAGCCGACAGGTCGAGATCGGCGTCAAGCACGCCGGCGAGCGGCTGGAGGCGGCGCTGGCGCTGTTCGACATCGACCGCCCGCAGCGCGCAGACATCGGCAGCTGCGGCGGTGACGACACCTGCACGCATGCCATCGATGGCAGCGCGCGGCACCGCGGCCTGGAAGCGCAGGTCGGCTGGCGCGAAGGCGCATGGGACTGGCAGCTGAGCACGATGCTGCTCGACGCCGAACGCCGCGGCTCCAGCCAGGCCGGCGTCAACGGCACACGCCCCGTCAACGTGCCGCAAGCCACGCTGCGCCTGGGCACGGCCTATCGCGTAGCAGCCGTTCCCGGGCTGGAGTTGCAGGCCGCGCTGGCCGCCGAGAGCGACCGGGTCGTGCTGCCGTACGACGCGTCGGTGCGCATCCCGGGCTGGTCGCGCATCGACCTGGGCGCACGCTGGGCGCAACGCATCGACGGCACGACCGTCACTTGGCGCACGGGCGTCGACAACGTCACCGACCGCCGCGCCTGGAAGGAGTCTCCGTACCAGTTCGGCCACGTGTACTTGTACCCACTGGCACCCCGCACCTGGCGCGCATCAGCCCAGGTTGCGTTCTGAGCGGCGAACATTTCGGGCTATACTCACGGGCTGTATTCCCCGATAGCTCAGTCGGTAGAGCGCCGGACTGTTAATCCGTAGGTCCCTGGTTCGAGCCCAGGTCGGGGAGCCAAGATAGTGTTTTAAATCAAGGCCTTGCAGAGATGCAAGGCCTTTTTTCTTGTCCGGCTCAATCCCGCTTTCGACGAACTGTCAACGCAGAAATCGACCTACGTTTCTGAACTCCGGCGGCTCTGGATCAACGTCATTCCAGCGGCCCTTGCCGCTCCGACGTCGAACGTCATCGTTCTCTCGCAGTCGGCGTTGGAAGCATCCCGCTCGATGAGGCAGTCCGCGAAGTCTGCGGACCCGGCGTTGCAGACGCGCGGCGCCTTGAGCACGAGATCTGCCCGGCCCCATATCGATCTCCTTGGAGGGCAGGAGCATTTACAGTGCCTGCGCAAGTTGCGCACGCGAGAGCTGATAGCACGATGACGGCACCCAGATGATCTCCACCACGGGCACCAACGCCACGAAGCTTGGCGCGTCGATCGTGAGCGCCTCGATCAGCCGGTTGGCCTTCGGCGACTGCTTCGGGTCGTCTTGCATGATGTATCGAACCAGCACGTTGGTGTCCAGGGCGATCATCGGGCAGATGCTCCGCGTGCAGCGAGGGCCTCGTTCATGTCGTCGATCGAAACCGGCTTGGCGGACCGACCGAACATGCCCTTCAGTTCCGTGATGGACCGGGTTGCCGCCACGACCTCGAATCGCCCTGGCTCGACCTCGACGAAACTGACGCGATCCCCCGCCTTGACTCGCAGCGCCTTGCGCACCTCTGCAGGGATGGTGACCGTGCACACTCCCGCGCCGGGGGTCGAAAGGGCCTCACAGCGTGGTCTGTCCCAGGGCCGGCGCCAGTGCGTCAGTGCGGGGCAACTGCATGAAGGCTAGAACCGCAATGACACCCAGCACCAGCGCGGCAAGGCCGATGGCCTGATAGCCGGAGAGCTTGACTAGCGTGCCGCCCAGCACCGGGCCGATAGCGACGCCGGTCATCATCATTGCGGGAGTCGCGGCCAGCACGCGGCCGGTGGTCTCCAGGCGCGCGAGCAGGCCGAAGCCGAACACGTGCGTGAAAAGCAGCACCCCCACGAACAGCGAGGCCGCCATCGCATAGGGCATAAATGACGGTGAGGTGAAAACCGTCGCCACCAACAGCGCTTGGAGCACCGGTCCGACCAGCAGCACGCTGCGCGCGGACCAGCGCTTCTCGAGGAAAGCCGCCAGCGCGGTAGGGAACAGATTCACCGCGCCCAAGGCTATCAGCACGCCGGTCACCCTCTCGACCCCGAAGCCCCTGTCAACGCCGACCCGCTCGAGGAAGCCGAAAGCCATGCCCTGCACCACGGCCATGCAGCACAGGCCGATGACACCGCCCCAGACCCCACGCGATGAGTGTCCGTGCCGGCCGGCCACGGCTTTCGGCGCGCTCCGCGCCGCATCGGCTGCCGGGAACAACAGCAGTGACACCGCGGCACCGACGATCATGACGCCAGTGAACACCTTGAAGAGCACCGGGCCGCCGGCATCAGCAACAATCGGTGGCACGACACCCATGAAGACGAGCGCGAACACGCCCAGTGCCACGCCGCACATCGCAAACAAGCGATGCGGGTTGGCGCTGCGCGCAACGGTACCGTGAGTCATGCTGAGCGCCATGCCGATGCCCACGCCGCCCAACGCATGCAGCGCGGCCATGGCACCGAATTCGGCCGTACCGGCTAACGCGCCGAAAGCGAAGGCAGCGCAGGCGAAGCCGAGGGCCGCCAGCCAACGCCCGGTCGCCAGGCGATGGAACAAGGGCGCGACGACGATGCTGGCGAACACCGCGCCAACAAGAAACAGCGTCACCACGAGACCCGCCTGTTGCGGGTCGAATCGGTAGTGCTGAATCAGCGCGCCCACCCAGACCGGCAAGGCCACCATGTCGACAAGGCCAGCACAGTGCGCCACGGCCAGCGCGGTACGGCCGCGCCGCGAGTCGGTTCGAATCATTTTGATGTCTCCTTCGATGCTGTTTCTATGAGTTGGCGCGGTTTGCGCATGAGCGAATCGATGCCCAGGCTTCTGAAAATGAGATGGTCGAATACCCGATCCGGCAGCAACCGGCCCACACGCCAGACAGGATCGAGCGGATAGCGTGTGCGCGGCTTGGCGGCCTCGATCGCGTCGCGCACGACACGCGCAACGGACTCCGGCGGCTGCGCCGCGCGCTCCATGCCCAGCAGGGCCTGGTTGAACTTCCGCCAAGCGGCGGCGACGGCCGTATCGGCATAGCGCTCGGAGGCCTCGGAGGGAGCCGCCTTTTCGAACATGCGCGACCGGATGAAGCCGGGCTCGATCGTCGACACCTCTATGCCGTACGGCCTCAGTTCGCGCCGCAGCCCTTGGGACAAGGCTTCTACGGCATGCTTCGCTGCGGAGTACCCGCCCATGAACGGCACGGTGACGGCGCCCGACACCGAGCCGATGTTGACGATCCTGCCCGGCGCGTGGTCGGTGCCGGGGCGCGCGCCCAGCAGTGGTAGAAAGGCACGGGTTACGGTCAGCAGGCTGAACACGTTGACGTCGAACATGTCACGCAATTCCTGCAACGGCTGGTGCATCAGCGGCCCTGAATGGCTGATCCCGGCGTTGTTGATCAGCGCCTTCAGCCCCTGCCCTGCCAAGGCGTCGGCCACCTGCGCGACGACACCTTGCAACGCCGCGGCGTCAGTGACGTCGAACACAAGCGGAACAAAGGCGTGAGGCCATTGCTGCGCCAACGCCTGAGCATCCGAGGGCCGGCGCACGCTGCCGAAGACGCGGTACCCGCGCGCCAGCAATTCATTGGCAATCGCCAGCCCGATGCCGCTGGACACGCCGGTAACCACCACGGCCAGCGGTTTCGATGGCACACGTCGATCGATGGGGGTCCAGAGGTTCATTGAGGCCTACGGTACCGGCAGCGCCCACTGCGCACCCCCCCATACCGGAGTGGGGCACCCCGGGTGCAAACCCTTCCTCAGCCTTGCCTTCCGTTGCCCGTCGAGCCGCGCCCTGCTCGAGCTAGGAACGTCTCGTGGTTACACCGTTGATGGCCCGACTGCCCGCAGCCACGCGGCGAGCGCGTCGCCGACGGCCGGCGCCTGCTCCATCGTGCTCATGTGGCCGCAGCGCGCCACCACCGCCAGCTGTGCACCGCGGACGCGTGTCGCCATCTCTTCGTGGCGGCAGAGCGGGCTCCAGCCATCCTCGCGGCCGCACAACACGAGCGTCGGGCAGGCAATGGCATCCAGCACATCGGCGGCATCGGGTCTCCGCATCAAGGCTTGCTGCTGCGCGGCAAAGCGCTCGACCGATTGGCGCTCAATCATGGTCAGCACCTCGGCATGCACCGCCGTTCCGATGTGCTCGGGATGCAGCATGCCGGGAACCCAGCGCTCGCCCATCGCGCGCATGCCTTCGCTTCGCGCCACGGCCACCAAGGCGTAGCGCGAAGCGCATTCACGTTTACCGGCCTCGCCTGCAGGCAAGCGCTGCCAGCCGCTGTCCAGCAGGGCCAGGCGCTGCACACGCTGCGGCGCGCGGCGCAGCACCTCCAGGGCGATGCGGCCACCCAACGAGTGGCCGGCCAGCGCGAAGCGTTCTGCCGGGGCATCGCGCAACAGGGCATCGGCCATCGCGCCGATGCTGTCGTGCACCGCCGCTTGCGGCACCCAGGGCCGCGCCAGCTCGGCCAATGCCGGCAGCACCGGCTGCCACACGGTCTGGTCGCAGGCCAGCCCGGGCACCAGCACCAGCCAGGGAAGTGCGGAGCCAGTCATGTGGGACAACCCGCGGTGGCGCGAGCGCGCAGCACACGTGCGTCGGGCACATCGGCGTAAAGCGTCTCGACCAGTTCGGCGCGCAGCTTCAGCACGGTGCGCTGGTTCAGCGAGCCCTTGTCGGTGAGCTCGCCGCGCGCGGCTGAGGGTGCGTCCTGCATCAGCATCGCCCGCTCGACGCGGTTCGAGCTGCCGGTACCGGTGGCTGCCAGTGCGTCGAGCCAACGTTGGACCCATGCGCGCAGGTCGGGCGCCGCTGCCGCGCTCGGGGTCAGGAAGACCAGCAAACCCACGCTGCTGCGCCCGTCGCCGGTGACGACCACGTCTTGCACATGCGGCAGCGCATCGGCCATCGCCCGCGCGCGCACCGCGCTCACGCTCACCCAGGTGCCGCTGCTGAGCTTGAAGTCCTCGGCGATGCGGCCGTCGAAGCGCAGGCCCAGCGATGGGTCGGCGGGGGCGATGAAGGTGGCGGCGTCGCCGCTGCAGAAGAAGCCCTCGTCGTCGAACGACTCGGCGTGCAGCTCCGGCTGGCGCCAATAGCCCGGCGTGATGCTCGGGCCGCGGTAGCGCACCTCGAGCTTGTCGCCCACGGGAGCCAGCTTGAGCTCCAGCCCCGGCGCCGGCAGCCCGATCACGCCCTGCTGCCAGCCCGGCCGGTGGTGCGAGACCGCGAACGGTGCTGTCTCGGTCATGCCCAGGCCCATGGTCATCGGCACGCGACAGCCCAGGGTCTGCACGGCGAGCCGGTCGACGAGCTCGATCACGGACTGCGGCATCGCCGCGCCGGCGGCAAAGATCAGACGCAGCTCGCTGAACACGCGCCCGCGCAGCGCCTCGTCGTACTGCATGTGCTGCGCCAGCATCTCCAGGCCCTTGGGCACGGTGTAGATCGCCGTCGGCGCTACGTCGCGCAGGTTGGCCAGCGTCTCGCCGATGCCGTCTGCGGTGGGCTTGCCTTCGTCGATGTACAGCGTGCCGCCGTTGCGCAGCACGAGGCCGAAGTTGGAATTGCCGCCCGCCGTGTGGTGCCACGGCAGCCAGTCCACCAGCACCGGCGGCACCTGTTCCAGGAACGGGTAGCACTGCGCATACATCTGCTGGTTGGCGCACAGCATGCGGTGGGTGTTGATCACCGCCTTCGGCGCCTGGGTCGAACCGGAGGTGAAGAGGAACTTGGCGATGGTGTCGGGCTGGACACACGCGTGCGCATCTTCCACCGCCGGCGTGGGTACAGTTGCCTGCAAGGCATCGAAGGACAGTGCTTCGCGCCCCTTCACCGCCCCGTGGGCCAGCAGCAGCGGCACGTCTCGCGGCACGGCGCGTTCGATGGCCGCCCCGAACGCGTCGCCATCGGCCGCGAAGACGAGGCCCGGCGTCACCAGGCCCAATGCGTGCAGCACGCGCGAGGCGGCCGGGTCGAGCAGCGAGTACGAAGGCGAGATCGGCACCGCAGGCACGCCCACGTGCAGCGCCGCCAGCGTCAGCAGCGCATGCTCGAAGCCATTGCCCGAGAGCAGCGCCAGCGGCCTATCGGCCGACAGGCCCAGATCCAGCAACGCCTGCCCCAGGCAGCGCACGCGCCGCAGGGTTTCGGCGTAGCTCAGGAACAGCCACGGCCGACCCGGCGCAAGGCTGCGTTGTGCCAGGAAGGGTTGCTCAGGCCGCTCCGCAGCCCAGCGCAACAGGTGCGCGGTGAACCGCTCGGGATACGACGCCAGCGACTCGCCGGCGCTCAGCAGCACGCAGCCATCAGCGCGGTGCACGATGTCGGCCGCGTAGGGACCGAAGGCCACCGGGCGATAGGCGGCAGTGATGGTTGCAGCGACGGGCAAGACGATGTCCTTCGCGAGCGCTGCCGCTCAGCCGCGCCCCACCTTGGCCGCACGCTTGGCCAAGAAGTCATTCACCCGCTGCTTGGCTTCCGGCTCGGACTGGGCGATGGCCGCCATCAGCGACTCGGTCATCAAGCCATGGCTCATCGGCTGCTCGGCGATCAACGGCAGCGCATGCATGATCGCGTAGTTGGACATCTGCGCATTGCCGGCGATGCGCGCCGCAAGTTCGCGCGCCTGGGCCATGCCGCTGCCCGCGGCCAGGCTGTAGTGCGCCAGGCCGATCTGGAACGCCTCGTTAGCGCTGTAGACACGGCCCGTCAGCATCATCTCGGTGACGCGAGAGAACCCGATCAGCTTGCTCACTCGCACCGAACCGCCGCCACCCAGGAAGATGCCGCGCTGCCCTTCCGGCAGGCCGAAATAGGCCGTCTCGTCGGCAATGCGCACGTGCGCGCACGAGGCCAGCTCCAGCCCGCCGCCGACCACAGCGCCATTGAGCACGCAGATGACGGGCACCCGGCCAAACTGCAGCCGGTCGAACACGCGGTACCAGGACTGCGAGTGGTATACGCCCTGCGCGGCCGACATCTCCGGGATCTCGGACAGATCCAGCCCGGCGCTGAAATTGTCGCCGCGCGCGGCAAGGATGATCACCTTCACCGAAGCCGGCAGCTCGGCAACGCAGCGATCCAGCTCCTGCATGAGCGCCTGACTGATCGCGTTGCGTTTGTCCGGGCGGTTGAGTTCCAGGGTGGCGACCGGGCCTTCGATGTGCTGAAGGACGAGGCGCCGATCCGGCGTCGAGGCAGTGGATTCGGGCATGTGGGATGGGGGTGAGTCGAGGCAACTGGACGGGGATGCGTCAAACCGAACGCAGGCCCGGCGGCCACCAGGCCAGGCTCATGTAGGAAATCTTGTCGCCGCGCAACTGGTACGACGCGAAAAATCGCATCTTCAAGGAGTCGCCCAACTTCAAGGGCCCGAAGTGAAAGTCCGGCCTGTCGGCGGTTGCCGTGAACTCGACGTTGACGACCGCCATGATCTTGTCGCCCTCGCGGACCACGAACAGCGGCACGAGCCTCTCATGCAGGCCGATGTGCGAGAACTTCAGCATCCCGAGCCATTCTTCGAGGCCGTTGAACGTGCGGTCGGGGCCGTCGCAGACGATGTCTTCGGTGAAGAAGAGCTTGCCGAGCAGGTCCTCGTCGTTCTGGTTGAACACCTCGACGTACCGATTGAAATCGAATTCCATTCGCATTTCCTTTCTGTTGAAAAACGTGTGAGGCGGCCGCTACTGCGCGGCGGGTGCCGGCAGGACGCGGTCGGTGGCATTGACGAGCGACTTCAGCAACTGCTTCAATGCCCGCACCTCTTCGTGGCTGAAATGCCCCTCGACCTCAGCCTCGATGGACTTGAACATCGCCGCCAGCTCGATCGTCAACTGGCGCCCCCCGGCGGTCAGCCAGAGCCGCGCGCCCGCGGGGTCATCGGCCAGGCGAATCAGCCCGCGTGCCGCGAGGGCGCCCATGAGGTCCGGCGTCACGTACACGCCGGTGTACGCAATGATCGACTCGAGTTCCGGCACCGACTGCCCATCTTGGATCGCCAGCAGCCCCAGGACATAGTTCTCCGCATCGCTCAGGCCGCGTCGAATCACGTGGGGCCTGACGCGCGTATAGAACTGAAAGTGCGCGCGCCCAAGCAGGTAGCCGAAATAGTCTTCACCGAAACCACCTTCGTGCCCGGGCCAGCCCTGCCGGTCTGCAGGCGTCGTCTTGCTCGCCGCGACGGCGTAGCGCCCCGAGTGAAAGGCCAACGGCCGCCGCTCGGAGTGCACGAAGGAGCGCACTTCGCCCACGAAGATGATGTGGTCGCCACCCTCGTAGCGATGCACCGTGCGGCACTCGAAACGCGCCGTGCAATCGCGAAGAAGCGGCAACCCGCTCTCACCTCGCTCGAGTTCCACGCCCTCGAACTTGTTCTCGCCGCGCTTGGCGAAGCGATTCGACAAGGCCTCCTGGTCAACCGCCAGAATGTGCACGGCAAAACAGTCGGCCTGCGTGAAGGCCGCTCGGCTGGCCGCCGTCTTTGCCAGGCTCCACAGCACCATCGGCGGGTCCAGCGACACCGAATTGAAGCTGTTGGCCGTCAGGCCGACAGCGGTGCCATCGGCCGCGCGCGTGGTGACGATCGTCACCCCCGTCACGAACGAGCCCAGCGCCTTGCGAAACTCAACCGAGTCGACAGACATGTTTTTCCGCTCCTGCTCAAAGCCCTAGACAAGTACGCTGGCGGGCCGCGCTTCTGTGCGCCCACGCTGCGCCCGCTTCGCAACCACTGCCGTGGGCAGCAGGAAGTGCGACAGCGCTGGAATCAGGATCAGCGCCCCCAGCATGTTCCACACGAACATGAACGTCAGCAGGATCCCCATGTTGGCCTGGAACTTGATGGGCGACCACGCCCAGGTCACGACGCCGGCCGCCAGCGTGATGCCGATCAAGGCCACGACCTTGCCCGTGAAGTGAACGGCTCGCCCATAGGCGGTCGACAGTGGAACGCCGCTGCGCTGCTGCGCAAGTTGCACCGAAAGCAGGTACAGCGCGTAGTCGACGCCGATGCCCACGCCCAAGGCGATGACGGGCAAGGTCGCGACTTTCACGCCGATGCCCAGCGCCACCATCAGTGCTTCGCACAGGACCGAAGTAACCATCAGCGGCACCACCGCGACGACGACCGCCCGCCAGCTGCGGAAGGCCAGGAAACACAGCACGGTGACGGCCGCGTACACATACGCCAGCATGGCCCGGTTGGCCTCCCGCACGACGATGTTGATGGTCGCTTCGATCCCTGCACTGCCCGCCGCGAGCAGGAACTGCAAGTCCTTCTGGCTGTGCTTCTCGGCGAACTCCGCAGCGGTCTTCACGACACGGTCGAGCGTTTCGGCCTCGTGGTTCGCGAGGTACGCCACGACCGGCATCACCGAACATTCGGTATTGAAGAGATCCGGGTTGTTGACCGTTCCCTGCTGCGCCCCGTAGTTGAGCACCTCTTGGCTGCGGCTGATGGTCGACCACTTGATACTGCCGTCGAACGAGCCGGAGGTGATCTGCCGCACGGCATCGGCCAGGGATACCGTCGCCTGGACGCCCGGCACTTGGCGCAAGTCCCAGGCCAGACGGTCGGCCTCGACCAACGTCCGGTACTTGACGCAGCCCTCCGCGGGCGTCTTGACGATCACCGCGAAGAGGTCGCTCGACAAGGAATAGTTGCCGACGATGTAGGCGTTGTCCCGGTTGTAGCGCGACTCGGCGCGCAGTTCCGGCGCACCGGAGTCGAGGTCGCCGACTTTCAGATACTGGCCCATCCACAGCCCGCCGAGCGTCAACACCGCCGCGACGCCGATGGCCGCCGTTGCCCATGTCCGCTCGGTGAAGCGGTCGAGTACCGCCCAAAGCGCACCAGCCCCTCTTCCTGCCTGCTCACGCTGCTCCTCGTTCAGGCTTCGTGCCGCGGCCTTGGGACTCACGCCCGTGAAAGACAGCAACACCGGCAGCAGCAACAGGTTGGTGAAGATCAGAACGCCAACCCCGACGCTCGCGGTCAAGGCGAGATCCCGGATGACCGGAATGTCGATCACCATCAACACCGCGAACCCCACCGCGTCGGCCAGCAGCGCCGTCAAGCCGGCGAGAAACAGGCGGCGGAACGTGTAGCGCGCGGCCACCCACTTGTGGGTTCCACGTCCGATGTCCTGCATGATGCCGTTCATCTTCTGTGCACCATGGCTGACGCCGATCGCAAAGATCAGAAACGGGACCAGTACGGAAAACGGATCCAGGTCGAATCCCAGGCTCGCGACGATGCCCAATTGCCAAACGACCGCGATGATCGAGCACGCAAGGACCAGGACCGTGCTTCGCACGCAGCGGGTATAGGCGAAGATCAGCACGGCCGCGATCAGCGCCGCGCCGGCGAAGAAGCTCATCACCTTCGCCAGCCCGTCGATCAGATCGCCCGCCAGCTTCGCGAAGCCGATGATGTGGACCCTGATTCGAGGACTCTTCTCGCCGCTCTGCACGCGCTCGAACTTGGCGCGGACGTTGTCTTCGAGCAGCTTCGAGAGCTTCGAGTAGTCCAGCGGCTTGCCGGTCTGCGGATCCTTGTCCAGCAACGGCAGGAACACCATGCTGGATCTGAAGTTGTTCGCCACCAGCTGGCCGACGATCCCGGACCGGGCGATGTTCCGTCTCAGCTCATCCACCGCTTTGGGCGTGCCGTCGTAGGAGTCTGGCATCACCGGCCCGCCGCTGAAGCCTTCCTCGGTGACCTTGGTCCAGCGCACGCCCGGAGTCCACAGGGACTTCATCCAGGCCCGATCCACCCCGGGCGTCAGAAACAGCTCGTCGTTGATTTCCTTCAGTGCTTCGAGATAGCGCGTCTCGAAGATGTCTCCGTCGACGTTCTCGACGACCACGCGAAGCGAGTTGCCGAGACCGCGCAGGTCATCCTTGTACTTGAAATAGTTGTGGATGTACGGATGCCCCTGGGGAAGCATCTTCTCGAAACCCGCATTCACCACCAGCCGAGTCGCCTGGAAAGCCAGCAACACCGAGACGATCGCGCATCCGACGATCATCCACAGGCGATGGTTGAACACCAGCCGCTCGAGCACAGTACCGGAGTGCTTGTCGAAGTCATCGATGCTGCGCACCACCGGCGGCGCCTCGAATGAATCGTCACTTGCAGCCATCGAACGTCTCCTGCGTCTTGTAGTCATATGCCTTCGCGCGGCAATAGCCGGCTGTTAGCGCAAGGATTGAACCCGTACACCCTGGATGCCGGCGACGGCAATGCGATTGCGGCCGGCACCCGATACGGCGGAGAAGACCATCGACTCGACTCCCTTCTCCGTGTCGAAAGTGAGTCCGTGGTCGCGACTCACCATCACCTGACCGGCCTGGCTGACCGCAACGATGCGACCGTCCTCCAGGGCACAGGCCGCCGAGAAGTCCGACTCCCCGTTGACGCCGGCCTTCTTCCAGGTCAGGCCCTTGTCACTGGACATGAATGCGTTGCCACGCATTCCGAATGCAGTCAGGTAGCCAGAGTTCACGGCCAGCGCGAAGAAGCTGCCCACATAGGGAGTTGGCCGGGCGACAAAGCGCCCGACTGACGTGTCCAGCCGGAGAACGAGACCCCGCTCGCCGACCGCATAGAGCTCGTCGCCCGCGCCCCGGATCGCATTGAGATGGTGGAAGCCGGGGTTGTCCGTCCTGTCGAACCAGGATTCCCAATGCGCGCCACCATCCGATGTGCGAAAGATCAAGTTGTACGCACCAACAGCAAAGCCGTTCTTCTCGTCCGGGAACCACACGTCCAAGAACGGCTTGTCAGGCCCTTCGTCGCGGTACCGCTTTGCCTCTGTCAACAGCGCTTTCGTGCGTTCCGGGTATTTGCCGGAAGCGACCTTTCTTTCGAGGTCTTCCACCATCAGTGAATGCGCCTGCCGCCCGTCGAGCTGCTTCACCCAGGTCTGCCCGCCATCCGCACTGTGCAAGATGACGCCATCGTGTCCGACGGCCCACCCTGCCCTCACGCCGGCAAACCACACCGCCGTCAGGTCGGAACTCACGGGAACGCCGGCCTGCTTCCAGGAGGCACCTTGATCGTCCGAATAGACGATGTGCCCTCTTTGCCCGACGGCAATCACACGATCGCCGGCACGCGCCACTGACAGCAACAGGCTCTGGCTGGCCAGCGGGCTGGGCCGAGCCGCCAGATCCAGAGGATCGGCGAAAGGGAGGCATACGGCCGGAAAGGCCAGCATCATCGACGCGACTGCCGTGCGGATCCCGGGGCTCAAAGTGCGCATGTACATAGCAACCTGATGGAGTTCACTTCACGTGCAGCGATCGATCCAACCGGATCGATCGCCTGCCGACAAACCTATCGGACCCCGGCTGCGGTCAGTGAATCAGGAGCCCATTCAGCCTCCGGAAGCGGATCGACGAAGGTATTGCCGTAGTACCCGCCCAGGTGCGCCATCAGGCTGTAAGAGTTGGCGACAAAGTCGTAGCTGACCTGTTCGTCGAACGACGGTGCCGGCATTTCATAGGCCGGTGCCGGGAACACATACTGCGAACGGAAGAGCTGTCCGCGGGCATCGTATTGGTCCGACGCAAGCATGGTCCAGCTGTCTTCGTCGAGGTAGAAGACCCGCTTCGCGTAGATGTGCCGCTTGCCCGGCTTCAGCGTCGCTTCGACGACCCACACGCGATGGGTTTCCCAACGAACCAGATCCGTGTTCAGATGGTTCGGCGTGACCACCTCTTGCACTTGCTTCGTGTAGATCAGCTTGTAGCAGTTATAGGGAACGATCAGTTCCTTCTTCCCCACCAGCTTGAAGTCGAACCGGTCCAGGGCGCCGTTGAAGATCAGCGCATCGTCGTAGGTATTGCCGCCGGCAGTCCCCGGGTTCGGGGTGTCGTAGCCCACTTCAGGCGCCAGCTTCACGCGGCGCTGGCCGGGCAGGTAGATCCACGCGCGCCGGCCCTGAACCATCGGATTGAGGGAGTCGTAGTTGATCAGCGCTTCACCAGCGCGCCGCGGCGGGCCCAGCCAATAGATCTTCGACCGGGAGAAGACCTCTTGCTCGCCCAGCATGCTGGTGCGCTTCGGGTCGTATATCGGGAAATGTGAAAACACCTCGCCGACGGTGGCCAGCGTGGCCTTGCCGGACGAATCCACGTTGTACGCGTCGAACTTCCACTTGTACATGTATCCGACATAGCGCATCAAGTGGTTCCACATGGCCTCGTTGCCGGTCTTCGGGATCGGGAACGGGTAGCCTGCATACGCCTTTTGGACCCCCAGGCCACCTTCGGTGGTGAGGGCGCTGGTCGCGTTCCTGACTGTGTTGTCCAGAACGTACTTCGGGAAGGCCACCGTACGGTGCGTGGGATACACATCCAGCCGGAAGGTGTTGGGATAGCGCTTGAGCAGTTCCTTCGTCCCTTCGGTCAGCTTGGACTCGTACTGGGCCATGTTCTTCGCCGTCACCGCGACCGAAGGCTTCTCGCTCGCGAACGGGTCCGGGCGAATGCCGCTGCCCTTCGTGTAGCTGGGGGGAGGTGTCGTCAGGCCGCCGGTATAGGCCGGGATGACTCCATCAGCGCTTCCAGCCTTCTCCGCACCCACCAGAGTCAGCGAAGTACCCAGTTGCTTGGCCTCTTCGGCCGGCACGGCGGCCTGTACGGTCGCGGCAAACACACCGGCTGCCGCGGCGCCGATCAGGGTTCGGGAAAATTTCATGCTTTTCTCCTCAACAGGGGGGATGCTCAGTACGTCGTCTTGAACGTGAGGGACACGAAGCCTCGATCCTTGGCCAGCGAGGACGGTCCCGTGTTCGAAGTGATGATGCCGTTGGCATCGGTGCGGAACGGACCGAAGGAGTCGACGTAGCTCAGGTCGAAGCGGTATTTCTGATAGGCGTCGGCGCCGAGGCCCACCGAATAGTTGCCCGCCTTCTTGTTACCACCGCCCACGGCCGATGAGCCCGACAAACCTGTCGAGAACGACACCGGCGCCAGCAGATCGACACCGGGAAACACCTGGTACCAGGTCGGCGTGAAGACGATGCCCAGGCCGAAGTAGTCCTGGGTCGCCTTGTCGATGCCGGCATAGTCGGCGCGTCCGGTGAACATCGATTCGCCCTGGGTCACCTTGGACAACCGGTTCCACTGCACTTCCGCGATCCAGTTGGCCGAGTCGAATACCGGAGTCTTCGGAAGGATGCCCATCAGGTTGACGACACCATGAACCGTGTTGCCGCGGGGCCCGGCCGTTTCGCCCGAAGTCGGCAGCGCGAAGACGGCGATGCCGTCGGTGGCCAGCGGCATGTTCTTGCGGTAGCTCACTTCGGCGCCGAGGCTGAGCGAGCCCACGGTCTTCGCCAGGCTCACGCCGAGGATGTCGATCTTCCCCGGATACACCATGTGGTAGGTAAAACTGCTCAGATTCACGTGGACCTGGGGCGCAATGTCGGCCGTCTTGCGGTAGTAGAAGCCCAGCGTTCCGTCCAGCGCCTGCGGCCGCCAGCGAGCCGACACGCCCCAGTCGCCGGTCTTCTTCGGCGTGACGTCCGCGCCTCGCAGCGCCAACACGCCTGGCCCCAGGATCAGCGACTCGCCGCCTTCCAGCATGAAGTCGGCAGCGCCCTGGTAGGACCCGGCCTCCGGAATCCGGAACGGTTTCCAGTCGAGGAAGTACTGCGCGGCGAGCGACAGCGCAGGCGTCAGCTGCGCCTGCGCGGCGAGGGCGTTGCGCGGCATGAACAGTTCCTTCGCCTCGACACCGGGAACGGACGCTGCCTTGCGCAGGTCGAGCGGCGCCTGTCCGTAGCTCAGGCTGTGGATCGGCGACAGCAGCGCTTCGCCCCAGAAAGTCGTGTGGCGCCCCAGCTTCACGCTGACCGGCACGTCGCCCAGGTCGAGCCGGCCGAACACGAAGGCATCCAGTAGTTCCCCCGACGGACCTTTGAGATACCGCTTCGTGGCATCGCTCAAGCCAATGGCCTGGGCCCCATTCACGAGATGGTTCGACGTCGCGGCACTCGTGTTATCGAGGTGACGGTAGGCATCGTCGTACCAGGCCGCCGCGCTCAGCCGGAAACCCGTGGTCCGGCGATAGACCAGATCGAAATCCGTCAGGATGTCGATGCGATTGGAAACGGTCCCCTTGTTGAAGTTGCGGTCGCCATCGTCGAGATTCGCGTTCGCCAGGATCGTCGTACTCTGCCGCTCGACGCGGTTGATGTAGTTGTACTTGAACGTGTTGTCCCACCGGATGGCCAGGTCGGGATTGCCGGTTTCGAACTCGAACGAATGCGCTGTGCCGATGCTCGTTGCGGCAAGCACGATGGCCGCAGCACCCTGCCGTCGCGATACAAGATTTCTCACTCCGTGTCTCCTTGCTATTTCGTTTGTATTCGGCCCGGCCAATGCCGGCCCTCGATCAAAGATCAGGCGTTGGCATCAGGCCCAGCAGATGGCGCCCGTAGTGCTGCAGCGTGAAGTCGTAGTCCATGCCCTGATGCAAACGGGCGGTGTGCCCATCGCGCCAGTAGCGCTGCATGTTGTTGAAGTCGGCAATGGCGCTGGAACCGGCGCCTTCGAACAACCGGTCGATGACGTGCGTCGCCCGCGTTGCGATGAACGGGAACTTCTGCATCTCGAAGAACTTGTCTTCGGTCAAACGCTCCCCGCGCTCGCCGAAACCCTGCATCTCGACGAGCAGGTGGCGGTAGAACACGGAGAGGCTGTCCAACTCGTGCTTGGACTCGGCCAGGCGCATATACCCCGCAGGATTCAAAATGCCCTGCGCACCCGTGTAGGCGTTCTTGCGCACCTTTTGCCGCTTGGTGTATTCATCGACCATGCCGTCTGCGCAGGCCAGGCCGATCGCGGGAAGAAACGACGCAAAGAGCAAGGCATAGGGAACACGCGCGATCCAGCTGTCGACCGTGCCGGCGCCATGGGCGTACCCCAGGGTCAGAGCGTCCAGGCGCTCCATGTGCGAAAACGGCACGAAGACCTTGTCGAACACCAGGTCCTTGGATCCCGATCCGCGCATACCCGTCGAATACCAGGTGTCGTCGATCGTGTATTGGCTGCGGTGCACCACGAACTGGTAGTCGCGATAGCGGCGTTCCGGGTATTGGGAATCGCTGGTGTCGGGCACCTTGATGCCGATCAAGGCCCATTCGGCGTGATCGCAACCGCTGGCCCAGCGCCCTCTTCCGGAGACGACGATGCCGCCATCCACCAGCTTCGCCTTCATCTGCGGAGAACCCGACGAGCAGATGATCACGTCGAGACCGTTCGCCCAGACTTCGTCCCGCACCGCTGGCTTGAACAGGAGCAGGCCGGCCTGGTGCACGTTCTGCACGCCCGCCACCCAGCCCGTGGAAGGGCAGGCCTTGGTCAGGGTTCTGACGCCTTCGCAGTAGTCCCACAGGTCGCGCTCGTCGCCGCCGAGGCAAGCCGGGATCAGTGCGCGGGCAAAACCCACCTCGCGGATGATCTCGATGTTCTCGCGCGGCACCATGCGTGCCGCTTCCGTCGCAGCCGCCCTTTTCGCGATCGTCTCGAGGTGCGGACGCAGTCGCTCGGACAGGGTTTCTCGCGCCGCGGGTTTCGCGGCGCCTTCGGATTGAATTGCCATTCGCTTCTCCTGCGCTGCTGCCGTCAGGCGGCCAGGCGCGCGATGACGCTCTCGGCATTTCGCAGGATGTCCTGGGTCTCTTCGGTTCTCTGCCGCAGGCCTTCGGCGCGGATGAAGGAGACGTCGAACATGCCGAGAAACCCGAGGTGGACGCGCAGCAGCGGTTCCTGGAAGTCGAACGCGTTGACGGGGATGTCGGTGTAGTCGCCGCCGCGCGCCTCGATGACGAAGACCTTCTTGCCGAACAGCAGGCCCTTCGCGACACCGGGCGCGGAGTACTTGAACGTCCTCCCGGCCACCGTGATGTGGTCGAGCCAGGACTTGAGCTGGGTGCAGATCGTGAAGTTGATCATCGGCGCGCCGATGACCAGCACGTCGGCCGCCTCGACCTGTTTGCACAGCCGGTCCGACAGTTCAACGGCGCTGCGCGTCCTGGCCGACCATTCGCTGGGCGGTTTGGCCCCGGCCTGCAGAATGTCCGGGCCGAAATGCGGCAGCGGGTCGGCGGCCAGGTCGAGCACCTGGACCTCGACGTTGGCATGACTGCGTGTCCAATGACTCACGAACTTGTCGGACAACGAGCGTGTCACCGACACCTCGCCTTGGGGGCTGGACTGGATGTGCAGGAGTTGCGGCATGGGTTCCTCGGGTGATTCGATGTGTGAGACTTCAGAACTGGGCTTCGGCGATCTTCAGGATCAGCTTGCCGGGGTCCTTGCCCGAGAACATCGTCGGCAGCAGTGCCGGCGCCCTCTCGAAGCCTTCGAACAGACTCTCTTCGACGTGCAGCTTTCCTTCCGCGACCCAGCGGGCCAGTTGCTGCGCCCCTTCCGGGAAGCGGTCGCGGTAGAAGAACAAGAGAATCCCCGTGACCTGCAGCATCTGCGTGCAGATCCGCATGTAGTTGCTGGGGCCGGGTATCGCAGCCGAGTGGTAGCCGGAAGACATCGCGCCGCAGATCAGCACGCGGCCACGGGGCACCATGTTCTCCAGCAGGGTCTCGAGCATCGGGCCGCCGACGTTGTCGAAGTACGCGTCCACGCCTTGTGGACACAGGGCCTTCAGGCGCTCGTCGAGGTTCTCGTTCTTGTAGTCGATGGCGGCGTCGTAGCCGGCCTTCTCGACGATCCAGCGGCATTTCTCCGCACCCCCGGCAATGCCGATGACCTGCTTGGCGCCCATGGCTTTCGCGATGGCGCCCGCCAGCGACCCCGTCGCACCCGTCGCGGCGGAGATCACGACGGTGTCGCCCGGCTTGACCTTCAGGCCGTCCACCACACCGAAATACGCCGTCAGCCCGCCCACGCCGAACACGCCCAGATTCCACGTCACCGGGAAGTCGGCCTTGGGCAGCACCCGCAGCGGCATCGGGCCGTCGCTGCGCGCCACCACGTAGTCCTGCCAGCTCATGAAACCTTCGACGAGATCGCCCTGGTGGTATGCCGGATTGCGCGACTCCACCACCTGGCCGATGCCCATCGAACGCATGGGCTCGCCCACCTGGACGGGTGGCATGTAGCCGCCGTGGTCGGTGAGGTAGATGCGCTGGCTGGCATCGAAGCCGAAGTACAGGACGCGCACGAGGACATCGCCGTCGCGCAGCGACGGCAGCGGCCCTTCGACGTAACGGAAGTCACCGGGCTTCACGTCGCCGACGGGCCGCTGGGCCAGCAACCATTGGCGATTGAGAGTGTTTGCGTCGCTCATGGAATTTCTTTCTCCTGTCTGTGCGGGGTGACGGTGTTCAGATGCGGCGAGCGGTGCCGGCCCAATAGGGTTCGCGCAAGTCCTTCTTCAGGATCTTTCCGACCGGGCTGCGGGGCAGCGCCTCGATGAAATCCACGGTCTTGGGCGCCTTGACCGAGCCAAGCCGCTCCTTGCACAACGCGATCAACGCGTCGGCCGACACCTGCGCGCCCGGCTTGAGTTCGACCACGGCCTTCACGGCCTCGCCCCAGTGTTCGTCGGGCACGCCGATGACGGCGCAATCCAGCACCGCCGGGTGCGTCCAGAGCACCTGCTCGGTCTCGCTGGGGTAGACGTTGAAGCCGCCGCTGATGATCACGTCCTTCTTGCGGTCGGTGATGTGCAGGTAGCCCTCGCTGTCGAGGTGCCCCACGTCGCCGGTGTGCAGCCAGCCGTCGACAATGGCTTCGGCGGTCTTCTCGGGCTGCTTGTAGTAGCCCGTCATCACGATGTCGCCGCGCACGCAGATCTCGCCGCTGCTGCCCTGGGGCAGAGGGCGTCGCTGCTCGTCCATGATGGCCAGGGCGTTCAGCACCGACGGCCGCCCACAGGCGCTCAAACGCTCGTCCCCGGCGACTTGGCCATCGACGAAGTGGTCGCTCGGACGCAGGGCCGAGATGCCCCCCGGCGCTTCGGTCTGCCCATAGCCTTGCAGCATCACAGGGCCGAACAGCGCCAACGCCTGCTTGAGCTTTTCGACCGACATTGGCGCCGCGCCGTACATCAAGTACTTCAGCGAAGAGAAGTCCCGCTGCTGGATGCCGGGCATCTCCAGCAGCCGGTAGATCACCGTGGGCGGCAGGAAGAATTCGGTGACGCGGTGCTGTTCGATCGCATCGAGCAGCGTCACCGGATCCGGCTTGGTGATCACCACCACCGTGCCGCCGCGTGCGCTGACCGGAATGGACAGGTAGCCGGCCGTGTGCGTCATCGGCGCGGCGGCCAGGTTGACGATGCGTTCGTTCGGCTCGTAGTGGTTGTTCAGGATGGCGTTGGCCATCGACACGCTGAGGTTGCGGTGCGTCAGCATCACGCCCTTGGGCAGCCCGGTGGTGCCACCGGTGGGCATCAGCGCGGCCAGGTCCTCAGGCTCGACGGTGACGGCCGGCGGCGTGCGGGGGGCATCGGCAATCCAGCTGGGCAGCGGCTCGCAGCCCGGCGCCGCGCCGTCGATGCACACCAGGAGTCGCAGGCGCGGGCACGCCGCGCGCACCTGCTCGATCACCGGGGCGAAGGCCTGCTGGAAGAACAGCACCTCAACGTCGAAGCCCTGCAGCAACTGCTGCTGCTCCGGCACGCTGCTGCGCGGGTTCAACGGCACCCAGGCCAGCCCGGCGCGCCAGAGACCCAGCACGCACATCCACGACAAGGGGTGGTTGCCCGAGAGCACCGCGCCCTTGGTGCCTTTGGGCAGGCCCAGCGCCGCCAGCGCGTGGGCAACCTGGCAGGTGACGCCGTAGGCCTCGTCGAAGGTCCAGCGCTGGCCCTCCATCACGAAGGCCGTGCCCTGGGCGTTGATCGTGCGGCCGCGGTCGAAGAAGTCGGTGATTGCCATGTCTAGCGCTGCTCTGCGGCTCAGGGGAAGGTCGGGGAAACGCGGTCCAGGTTCTCTGGCAGATCGAGTTCGGACGCGCGCTCCTGGGGCACTTCCTTCATCGTCACGGCCAGGATCTGCTTCATCTCGCTGCCATCGAGCGCCGCACGCATGGCCGCGTTCTCGGCCGCGAAGCTGGCGAACAGCGGCTCGACCACCGCGGCAAAGGCCTGCTTCTGAACCTCGCGGTGCATCGCGATCACGGCGCGGGAACGGCGGGCCACGCGCGCCGCCACGTCTTCGACGTACGCGTCCAGTTCGCGCACCGGCAGTGCGCGGTTGACCAGGCCATAACGCTCGGCTTCCGAGCCGCTGAAGTCGCGTGCGGTCAGCAGAAACTCCAGCGCACGCGCCGGGCCGGCCGCCAAAGAAACGCGCGTGGTGCCGCCGCCGCAGGCCAGGAAGCCCGCCATGGCCTCGGGCGAACAGAACCTGGCGTCTTCCGCGGCGAAGCGCATCTGCAGGCCCATGATGAACTCCAGGCCACCACCCCGAACACGCCCTTTGACCTTGGCGATGGTGACCTGCGGCAAGGCCTGCCAGGACAGCGCCAGCGACTGCAGGATGTTGATGTCCGGCGACGCGCTGACTGGTGCGTTCGGGTCCATCAGATCGTTGAGATCGACGTGGGCGATGAAGAAGTCGGGATCCGCGCTGTCGAAGATCACGACCTTGGTCTTCTCGTCGGCAATCAATTGGCCGCCGAGTTGGAAGAGTTCCTGCATCATCTTCCCGCTCATCAGATTGATGGGCGGGTTCGACAGGGTCACGCGCAGGATGGCGCCGTCCTGCTGCAGCGAGAAAGTGGAGTAGCTCATGGGGAGTCCGCGGTGCTGGGGGTTGAAGGCAAGAGCGCGGCTCAGACCACGCGTTCGACCTTGATCGACGCGTAGCCGAAGCTCTGCAGTGCCGCCATGAGGGCGCGGTGGCCGAACACCTCGCTCGGCGAGCGCAGGCCCGTGCGCTCGGGCTTGCCGACGGCCAGGCGAGAGGCCGCGTAGGCCTGCAGTGCGCCCGTGGTCAGGTAGCCGCCGGTGCTGAACAGCGTGCTCTTGACGGCCACGTTGTTGCCAGTGGCCAGGCAGATGTCGATGGAGCGGTGCACTTGGCGCGTTTCACGCGGCGGCGTGGACGGCGTCACGGTGCGCGCCAGGTGGTCGAGCAGCGGGCGCAATTGCGCTTCCGGAATCCACTGCAGCTGCACCTTGTACAGACGCTCCAGCTCCAGCTCTTTCTTGTAGAGTTCCTGGTTCCAGATGGCCACGTCCATCTTGCAGTTGCGCACGCGGCCGTCATGGCGGAACCACAGCGGGTTGGACGAACCGCCCCACGACGAGGTCACCAATACTTCACCGGACGGCGTGCAGACCCGGCCGTTCTCGATGCCGGCGTAGCGCACCAGCTCACGATCCTTCAGGTAGTAGAACGGGCGGCTCGCCTGATCGAAGATCGTCTGCGCCGACGCCACGGTCGGCACGGCCGTGCCGACCGCATGCATGCGCAGCGAATCGACACCCTCGGTTTCCAGGCAGTAGCGCGCGCCGATTTCGCCGACCGCATACATGTAGGCGGTCGAAGGGATCATCACCAGACCGGCCTTGTCGAAGTCGCGCGCGTAGCGTTCTTCGAGCTGCAGGATGGACGATTGCTCGCCCGTGGTGTCGAGGTAGTGCACGCCCGTCTTCAGGCAGGCCTCGGCCACCTCGCAGTTGTAACGCGTGAACGGCCCCACGGTGTTGCAGACCACGCGCCGGCCCGAGAACAGCGCGGTCAAGGACTCGACCGTGTGCTCGACCTCGGCGATCTCGTACTTGGCATCTTCGATGCCGGGCACCAGGCGCAGCTGTTCTTCAATGCGTGCGCGGCTGCGGCCCGCGGCCACGAACGGCACACCGAGCTCCCGCAGGTGCTCCATCACCAGGCGGCCGGTGTAACCGCTGGCACCGTAGACGACTACCGGCTTCTTGTTGCTCACGACAATCTCCTTGAATGCTGATTCGCCTGACCGCACTCAGGCGCGGCCATAGCCTTCTTGTTGATGCATCCGGCTGAGCAAGTGGCCGTAGTGCATCTGCAGGATGTAGGACTCGCCGTCCTCGATCTGCATGGCCCGCGCGTCGCGCAGCAGCTTTTCCATCGGGTATTCACGCGTCAGGCCATTGCCGCCGAACAGCTGCATCGATTCGTTCACCACGGTGAACATTTCGCTGCAGCAGAAGGTCTTGCCGGCCGCCGTGAAATAGGGGTGCGGGCGCTCAGCCGTCTTCGTGAACAGCGCGACGTGGCGCGCCATGGCCTTGATGGCCTCCACCTTCGCGCCGATCATGCCCAGGCGGTATTGCGTCAGCTGCAGGTTGGCCAGCAGGCTGCCGCCTTGTTTGCGCTCGTGCACGTAGGTCAAGGCCAATTCAAACGCGGAGCGCGCCAGCCCTGCGGCCAGGTGGCTCATCGCCGTGCCGGCGTGCGCCCAGGCCATGGCGTGCTTGTCTTCGTAGTCGTCGCGCGTGGCCAGCGCAAAACGCGCCGGCACCTTGACGTTGTCGAAGAAGATCTCGCCCTGCGGCAGCGAACGCTTGCCGATTTTTTCCAGCGGCTTGCCGCGCGAGACGCCCTTGATGTCCAGCGGCACCAGGATGTTGCAGCCGAAGGTGTTGCCATTGGCGTCGTGGAAGCCGGCGCCGTAGTCGGCCACGATGTCCATCAGCGCGACCTGCGCCACCGGGCCGTTGGAGACCCATGCCGACGACTGGCCGTTGATGACGATCTCGTCGCCCTTGAACGTGGCCTGCAGGTTGCCCTTGTTGGCACGCGAACCGGGAAAGCGCTCCGCCTCGTACAGCATCAAGCCATCAGAGCCGCGGTCGGGCTGCGTCGCGCACCAGCAGCCCAGGCGGCCTTCGCAGAGGTCGATCAGTTCCTTGTTGCCGGTGGCCACGGCCATGTGCATCGGCAGCGCGCCGACACCGGTGACGACGGTCAGCCCGGGGTCGCCCCAGGCCAGCTCCTGGATCACGATGCCTTCGAGACGCGCAACCTGCGCGGCAGGCAGGCCCTCCATGCCGCTGGTGTCGTCCAGCCCGGCCTTCTTCGCTTCCGCCAGCACCTGCCAGAACGGCGAGCCGGGCAGATAGGCCTGGTCCGCGGGCATCTTGTCGATCTCGCGGCCCAGCGGGCGCATCACCTCTTTGGCGAAGCGATGCACACCCGCCTGGATGCCCAGCTCTTCCTCGCTCCAGCCGGCATCGAAGCCAGCCAGGCCTACCGTCGGCAACGCCACTTCATGTCGAGCGACCATGTGCAATCCCTTCGCGCTCAGCGCGTGAAAATGTTCACCGTGACAACGGCTTCTTCGTAGCCCGTGGAGCCACCGCCGTTCTCCTGCAAGGCGACCTTGGCGCCTTCGACCTGGCGCAGCCCGGCTTCACCTCGCAACTGCGTGACGAGCTCGTGGATCTGGCCCAGACCCGTGGCGCCGATCGGGTGGCCCTTGCACTCCAGCCCGCCGGACGGGTTGACCGGTACGCGGCCGCCGATCGACAGTTCACCGGCCTCGGCCGCGCGCCCGGCGCCGCCCATCGGCGCCAGCCCCAGGTACTCGACAGCCATGATTTCGCCCATCGCACTGGCGTCGTGCACTTCGACCACCGAGACGTCCTGCGCGCCGAGACCGGCCTGCTCGTAGGCCATGCGTCCGGCCCGGCGGCAGACAGCCAGGTCGAAGTCCGTGGCCGCGCGCATCGTGCCGGTCGTGATGGCAGTGGCCGCCACACGGATGGCCCGGCGACGGTCGCCGTCGAGGCGCTTCAAGCCGGCTTCGTTGCAGACGATCACCGCGGCAGCGCCGTCGGACAGCGGCGAGCACATCGGCAGCGTCAGCGGGTAGGTGATCGGCGGCGCCGCCAGAACCTGCTCGATCGTGAAAGGCTCGCGGTACTGCGACAAGGCGTTGTGCACCGAGTGCATGTGGTTCTTCGCCGACACCGCCGCCAGCTGGCGTTGCGTCGTGCCGAAGGTCTTCATCCAGAAGCGGCACATGGCCGCGTAGATCGCCATGAAGCGCGTGTAGGGCCGGTCGGACTCGCTGCCGGCAGGCACGTCGACCCCTTCGCCCAGCGCGAGCAGGCGGACCGCGTTTTCCTCTGCCGCGCTCACATCCCAGCCGCCTTCGAACAACGCGAAGGCGCGGCGCTTGTCCTCGATGTTCATCTTCTCGGCGCCGATCGCCAGGGCCACGTCGCAAGCGCCCGAACGGAGCGCCTGCACGGCCAACTGGAATGCCGAGGTGCCGGAGGCACAGGCGTTCTCCACGTTCCACACCGGCCGCGACACCAACCCCAGCTTGGTCAGCACCACCTGCCCAGGGATCGCGAACTGCCCCTGCAGCCCGCCCTGCGTCACACCCGAATAGAAGACCTGCGCGAGACCGTCCTTCGATGCGCCGGCATCCTTGAGCGCGGCATCCAGCGCCTCTGCCGCCAACGACTCCAGCGAGCGGCCGACGTGCTTGCCGAACTGCGTCATGCCGACGCCCGCAACGTAGATGGTGGGGTTCATGCCTTGAAGGTTTTGCACTTGCGATGGAGAGGACTGTAGGGAGGGCCCCGGGATGCAGCCCCCCTACGGAAGAGTGGGACGGGGCTCGGGCAAACCCTCCCGCCACGCCACTCGGCGCTGGAGTCGCGCGACCTAAAATTCGAGCCTCGGGGACAGGGCACGGGAGATGCTCGACCGGCCACAACAGAGCATCACCGCATCGTCGGTCTGCCCAACAGGAAGACTGCCATCACCTCAAGCCGACATCCCGCCCTCCTGCTCAAGTCGTCGGCGCCGCGCACGGTGCGTGGCATGCTGGAACGCGAACGACTGTCGCTCAGCCGGCTCGAGTCGAGCGGCACGCAGATCATCGCGTTGCTGGCGCCCACAGGCTTCGGCAAGACATCGCAATTGGCGCAGTGGCGGCGCCAGTCCCTGACCGAAGGCTGCGTGCCGATCTGGTACAGCGCCGACGGTCTGGACGAACCGATGATGCTGGTGCGCGGCCTCGCGCTGTCGGCCCAGAACGTGTGCGGAAAGCGTGCCTTCGGCGACTCGTTCATGCGCTGGCTCGACACCTGCTCGGAACCCCAGGAAGCGATGACGGGCTGGCTGGCCGAGCTGGTCGATGTGTCGGTCGAGGTCCTGCTGCTGCTGGACGATGCGGACCAGTTGCCCACCGCCACGCGCAACGAGTTGCTCCCCTATCTGCTGGGCAACGCGCCGGCCAATCTGCGCATCGCGCTCGCGGCTCGCCCCACCGCTGCGCTGATGGCCAGCGGTTCGCTCAGCATTGCGCCCATCGTTCGCGTGACGGCTTCGGACTTGCGGCTGCGCCTGGACGAAACGATGGCGGTGCTCTCGTCGACATTGGGTGCGCGCTGCAACCCCGAGACTGCCGTGCACTTGCAAGAGCTCACCGAAGGATGGCCGCTCGGAGTGCAGTTGGCGGCCGCATCGTTGCACCGCGGCGACGATCTCGAAGGCCTGCTCGCCAGCGCCACGGCGGACATCCAGCGCTACTTCGTCGACAAGCTCATCGATCACCAACCCGAAGAGGCGATCTATCTGCTGGTCCGGCTGGCGCAGTTCGAACTGATCCACCCGAACCTGTGCAAGGCGGCCCTGGCCCGCGAGGATCTCGGTGCACACCTGTTGCGGCTGCAGGACGAGACCCCGTTGCTGCTGCGCGCCGAAGGCGCAGACTGGATGCGCCTGCACCCGGTGGCTCGCGAGGTCTTGCGCGAACGCCTGGAAAAACTCCCGGCAGAGGAGCGCCAGACCCTGTCGCGGCGAGCGTCGCTCTGGTATGCGGCCCAGGAGCTCTACGAGGCGGCCGCCGAACAGTCCTTTCTTGCCGGCGATCTGGACACCGCGGTGTCCCTGGTCGAACGCTCCACCCAGCGCATGACTGTGCAGGGCCGCAGTGCCGCGGTGTTGGCCTGGTACCAACGCCTGTCGCCGCAGGAATTGCAGCAGCACCCGGGATTCTGGGCGCCGGTCGGGTGGGCACTGGCGATGAGCGAGCGCCATACCGAAGCGCAGTTGCTGATCGATCTCATGTTGTCGAGTCCTGACGTGACCGACGCCAAGCGCTTCACCGCCGACCTGATCGCCTCGACCGCTGCCGCCTTCGGCGACCGGGTCGAAGGGAACGGGATCCTGCTCAGAAACTGGCCCGAAGCGCCGCCGAACGCAGACTCGGGCGAGGTGGCGATTTTTCAGGTGGCGCGTGCCTTCGACTCGCTCAACCGCGGCCGGCCGGAACAGGCTCGCCTGCATTGGTCACGCCTGTCCGAACTCGACCGCACACAGGCCTACTCGCCGGTGTCGTATGGCTTTGCCGATTTCGGTGTCGGCCTCAGCCACTTGTGGGAAGGGCGCTGCGGGCTTGCGCAAGCCGGCCTTCGCCCCGCCCTGGCCCGCGCCGAGGAACGCATGGACCGTCGCAACCCGGTGGCCTGCATGCTGTCGGCACTGCTGGCGCAGGCCTGCTGGGAGAGCGGCCAGGACGATGCACCCGGGCCGCTTCTCGCCGGGCGGCTGGACGTGCTGTCACGCCACGGCCTGCCCGATGCCATCATCGCTGCCTACACGACACTGGCGCAGGTGGCCGATGGCGATGGCCGCCAGGACCACGCCACCGAACTGCTCGAATCGCTGCGGGCGCTCGGCCAGGCGCGCGCCATCATTCGGCTGCAGGTCGCCGCGCAATTCGAACTGGTCCGCCTGCATGCACGGCACGGGCGCGCAGACAGCGCTCAGAACGCCAGTGCACAACTCGACGCCCTGCTGCGCAGCCGGCGTCCTCAGCTGTCGGAGTTGCTGCTGCCCCTGCTCGACCTGCACGCCGAGTTGGCGCGCGCCCATGCCGCGCTGGCCCGCCAGGACAGCGGCCGCCTGGCGCAGGCCCTGCAGGCCGTGGAAGCCGCCGCGAGCCTGGCGGCAAGCCTCAAGCGCGGCGGCGATGCCGTGCGGGCGCGCCTGCTGCGCGCGGAAATCCTGCGGCGCCAGGGCGCCACGGACGCCCCGGCGCAGCGAACCGAGGCTCTCAGCCTGGCCGAGGCCGGTGGCATGCTGCGCGTTCTGCGCGACCACGGCGCACGCCAAAGTGCCGGCGACGGCGCTGCCGAGCCGCCCGAGTGGCAGCACCGGCCGCCGTCTGCGGCGCTGCCGCCGCGCGAACCCGACACCCGCGGCGCCGGCTTGCTGACGATGAAGGAGCGTGAAGTGCTCACCTTGCTGAGCCGAAACCTCAGCAACAAGGAAATCGCGCTGGCCCTCGGCATCGGCGAGCAGACGATCAAGTGGCACGTCAAGAACCTGCTGAGCAAGCTCAACGCGGGCAACCGCAAACATGCGGTTGCGCGTGCGCGCATGCTCGGCCTGGTCGGCCCCTGACGATTCAGAACACGGCGTCGTCCAGCGCCATCACCGCGTCACCGCCCTGCACTGCCACCTCGGCCATGCCGCCGGCCTGGGGCAACAGGTGCGCGGCATAGAACTCGGCGCTGGCGATCTTCGCCCGCAGGAAGTTCTCGTGGCCGCGCCCCTGATCCAGCAGGCGCTGCGCAGCCAACGCGGCGCGTGCCATCTGCCAGCCGCCGGCCACCAACCCGAACAGGCGCAGCAACGGCACGGACCCGACCAACACCCCCAGCGGCCGTTGTGCGAAGTTCGCCAGCGTCCAGTCGCAAGCCCTTTGCAAGGCTTCGACGGCGCGCCGCAGCCGGGTTCCGACGACCACCAGGTGGGCCTCCCGGCTGCTCTCCAACTCGCCCAAGATCTGATGCAGCTGCCCCAGCCAAGCGCGCAGCGCGGCGCCGCCGTCCCTGGCCAGCTTGCGTTCGACCAGGTCGTGCCCCTGGATCGATGTGGTGCCCTCGTAGATGGCGGAGATGCGCACGTCGCGCAGCGGTTGCGACACGCCGCTTTCCTCGACATAGCCGATGCCGCCGTGCACCTGGATCGACATCGACGCCACTTCGATGCCCACCTCCGATGCCCAGCCCTTGAACACCGGAATCATCAAGTCGACGAAGGCCTGCTGTTCGCGCCGCAGCTCGGCGTCGGGGTGGCGTGCGGCCAGGTCGCGAGCGCCGGCGAGCACCAGCGAAACGGCCCGCATCGCTTCGATCTGGCAGCGCATCGTCAACAGCATCCGTCGCACGTCGGGGTGGCGGATGATGGGCACCGGGCCGCCGCCGCCGGTGGCCAGGCGGCCCTGGATGCGTTCCTTCGCATAGTCCCGCGCCTGCTGGTAGGCGCGCTCCGCCATCGCGATGCCTTCTTGTCCGACGTTGAAGCGTGCCGAGTTCACCATCACGAACATGGTGTTCAGGCCCTTGTTCTCGGCCCCGACGAGCCAGCCGGTAGCGCCCTCGCCGCGGTCGCCGTACACCAGCGTGCAGGTCGGCGACCCGTGGCTGCCCAGCTTGTGCTCGATGCCCGTGCAACGCACGTCGTTGGGCCGGCCGGTGTCGGCCAGCATCTTGGGTACGACGAACAGCGACACCCCCTTCGTTCCCTCCGGCGCCTCGGGAATCCGCGCCAGCACCAGGTGCACGATGTTTTCGGTGAGGTCGTGCTCGCCGTAGCTGATGAAGATCTTCTGGCCGAACAGCCGGTAGCTGCCGTCGGGCTGCGGCAGCGCGCGCGTTCGCAGTGCGCCGACGTCGGAGCCGGCCTGGGGCTCGGTCAGGTTCATCGTTGCCGACCACTGGCCGCTCACCAGCTTCGGGATGTACTGCTGCTTGAGCGAAGAGCTGCCGCCGGCGGCCAGCGCCTTCACGCCGGCCGCCGTCAGCCCCGGGCAATAGCAGAATGACTTGTTCGACGACACGAAGACTTCGTTGATCGCCGCGCACAGCAGCATCGGCAGGCCCTGCCCGCCATGTTCGGCCGGCATGCCGATGTTGTTCCAGCCGGCCTCGACGAACTGTCGATAGGCGTCCCGGAAGCCCGGCGCAGTGGTCACCCCCTGCTCGCTCCACCGTGCGCCCTGACGGTCTCCCACCTCGTCCAGCGGCGCCAGCACTTCGCGTGCGAAGCGGGCCGCCTGGTCGAGGATGGCATCCGTCAATTCGCGGTCGGCCAGCGCTTCACTGTCAGGCAGCTTCGCGAGACTGTGCAGGTCCGACAGTTCCTGAAGGACGAACCGCATGTCCTCCAGAGGGGCGTTGTAGCTGTTCACTATTTTGGGATCCTGTGGCCGACGGCGGAGTCTCAAAGCATGCATCGCCGCACCCCATGCGGTTGCACGAAGTTGATGGCCCGCAGCGCAACACTCGGGTTCCTCCTCCCCCGGGAGGTGGCAAACGGGTGGGTCTTGCCCCCCCGCGGGGAGGGGGCCCCTCTCCTGCTTCGGAAGTTGGGGGCAAACCCGGTACGGCCTGCGCTCGCGCACCTGAACACTCGCCGCCCGTGGTGCACCTGGCCGACCCCAGGTGCCCATCCCCAAGCAGCGAGGAGATTCGATGAAGGTATTGGTGCCCGTCAAGAGGGTGATCGACCACAACGTGAAGGTGCGCGTCAGAAGCGACGGCAGCGGCGTCGACCTGGCGAACGTGAAGATGAGCATGAACCCCTTCGACGAGATCGCCGTCGAAGAGGCGGTCCGGCTCAAGGAACGGGGCGTCGCCAGCGAGGTCGTGGCCGTCTCGTGCGGCGTTTCGCAGTGCCAGGAAACGCTGCGTACCGCGATGGCCATCGGCGCGGACCGTGCCATCTTCGTCGAGACCGATGTCGAACTGCAGCCCCTGGCCGTGGCCAAGCTGCTGCAGGCGCTGGTCGACCGCGAGCAGCCGGGCCTCGTCATCCTCGGCAAGCAAGCCATCGACGACGACTGCAGCCAGACCGGGCAGATGCTGGCCGCGCTGGCCGGCCTGCCGCAAGCGACCTGCGCATCGCGGATCCGGATTGACGGCGCCCGGGTGACCGTGACGCGTGAGGTCGATGGTGGCCTTCAAACGCTGAGCCTCTCGCTGCCCGCGGTGGTGACCGCCGACCTGCGCCTGAACGAACCGCGCTACGTGACGCTGCCCAACATCATGAAAGCCAAGAAGAAGGCGCTGGACGTGTTCAAGCCCGCCGACCTGGGCGTGGACGTGGCGCCGCGCATCAAGACGCTGAAGGTCGCCGAGCCGCCACGGCGCAGCGCCGGCGTGAAAGTGCCCGACGTGGCCACGCTGGTGGCCAAGCTCAAGAACGAAGCCAAGGTGATCTGAAGATGAGCGTCCTCGTCATTGCCGAACACGACCACGACACTCTCAAGCCCGCGACCCTGAACACCGTGACGGCCGCGGTGCAATGCGGTGGCGCCGTGCACGTGCTGATCGCCGGCCACCACGCCGGCGGCGCGGCGCAGGCCGCCGCGGCCATGGCCGGCGTGGCCCGGGTGCTGCACGCCGACGGCGCCAGCCTGGCCGCACAGCTGGCAGAGAACGTCACCGCGCAGATCCTGCTGGTCGCCCAGGACTACAGCCACATCCTCTTCCCTGCCACCGCGCACGGCAAGAACGTGGCCCCGCGCGTGGCCGCGCTGCTCGACGTGGCGCAGATCAGCGACGCCACCAGGGTGCTCAGTGCCGACACCTTCGAGCGCCCGATCTACGCCGGCAATGCAATCGCCACCGTGCAGAGCGCAGATGCCATCAAGGTCATCACCGTGCGCACCACCGCGTTCGAGGCCGCCGGCCTGGGCGGCAGCGCCGCGGTCGACAAGATCGAGGCGGTGGCCGACCGCGGCCAGAGCGCCTTCGTCGGCGCCGAGATCGCCAAGCTCGACCGGCCCGAACTCACCGCGGCAAAGATCATCGTCTCGGGCGGCCGAGCGCTCGGCAGCAGCGACCAGTTCAACGCGGTGCTCACACCGCTGGCCGACAAGCTCGGCGCCGCTTTGGGCGCCAGCCGCGCCGCGGTGGACGCGGGCTACGCGCCGAACGACTGGCAAGTCGGGCAGACCGGCAAGATCGTCGCGCCGCAGTTGTACATCGCCTGCGGCATCAGCGGCGCGATCCAGCACTTGGCCGGCATGAAGGACAGCAAGGTCATCGTAGCGATCAACAAGGACCCGGAAGCGCCGATCTTCTCGGTCGCCGACTATGGGCTCGAGGCGGATCTGTTTACGGCGGTGCCAAGCCTCGTCGAGGCCCTGCGATGACCGCCCCCTACCGAACGGTCAACTGCGTGGCCGTGATCACGCTCGACCATCCACCCGTCAATGCGATGGCATGGGCCCTGCGGTTGCGGTTGCGCGAAGCCCTGCTCGACGCCATCGGCGATGCGGCCGTGCAGGCCATCGTGCTCGTCGGTGCGGGGCGCGGGTTCTGTGCCGGCGGCGACATCCGCGAGTTCGACCAGCCGGCGGTCGGCCAGGAACCCACGCCGATGGCCGTGCACGCACTCATCGAGAACGCGCCCAAGCCGGTGGTGGCCGCATTGCACGGCATGGCGCTGGGTGGCGGCTTGGAGCTGGCGCTGGCCTGCCATGCGCGCGTCGCGCAGGCCGACACGCAGGTGGGCCTGCCGGAAGTCACGCTCGGTTTGCTGCCGGGGTCCGGTGGCACCTACCGGCTGCCCCGTCTGGTGGGCATCGAGCGTGCGCTGGAGATGATCGTCCATGGCCAGCGCAGCGCGGCCACCGCGTTGCGCGACAGCGGCCTGTTCGACGAGGTCGTCGACGCCGAGCCCCTCGCGTGCGCGCTGGCATTGGCGCGCAAGCTGGCCAGCGGCGGGACGCTGCGGCGCACCGGCACGCTGCCACTGCAGATGGCCAACGCCCAGGCCTTCTTTGCCTTTGCGCGCAACGCCGTCAAGGCCAGTTCGCGCGGCCTGCCGGCACCGCTGGCGGCGCTGGACTGCGTCGAGAACGCGGTCACGCGGCCCGTTGCGGAAGCAGCGGCACTCGAACTCGAAGGCTTCACGCGCCTGCGCCAATCACCGCAGTTCCACGCCTTGCGACATGTGTTCGACGCCGAACGCGAAGCGACCGCGATTCGTGGCCTGCCCGCCAAGGTGCAGGCTCGCAGCCTGGAGCGCACGGTCGTCATTGGCGGCGGCACGATGGGCAGCGGCATCGCCATCAGCCTGGCCAACGCCGGCTTGCAGGTCACGCTGGTCGAACGCGACCCGGCAGCGCTGGAGCGTGCGATCTCGACCATTCGGCAACACCACGACGGCGCGTTGAAGAAGGGCCGCCTCACCGCGGCCCAGCACGCGCAGCGGCTGGCGCTGCTGCAAGGCGCCGTGGGTCACGACGCCGTTCGGAACGCCGACCTGGTGATCGAGGCCGTGTTCGAGGATATGGACACCAAGCGCACGCTGTTCGAGCAACTCGACGCGCTGGCCCGCCCCGGCACCGTGCTGGCCACCAACACGTCGATGCTGGACGTCAACCAGATCGCCGCCGCGACGAAGCGCCCGGACGATGTGGTGGGCCTGCACTTCTTCAGCCCCGCCCACGTGATGAAGCTGCTGGAGGTGGTGCGCGGCGAGCGCACTTCCGATGCCGTGTTGACCACCGCCATGGCGCTGGCGCGCCGGCTGGGCAAGACCGCGGTGGTCTCCGGCGTCTGCGACGGCTTCATCGGCAACCGCATGCTGATGGGCTACCTGCAACAGGCCGGCCTGCTGCTGGACGAGGGCGCGCTGCCGCCGCAGGTGGACCGCGCCATCGAGCAGTGGGGCATGGCGATGGGACCGTTCCGCGTGAGCGACCTCGCGGGCGTCGACCTCGGCGCCAAGATCCAGGCGCAGCACCGGGCACGCCATCCGCAGTGCGTGTTCTCGCGCACGCAGGAAACCATCGCCGCGCTGGGCCGCCACGGCCAGAAGGCGGGGCGCGGCTGGTACGACCACTTGCCCGGGCAACGCACGCCGCTGCCGAGCGCCGAGGTCGAGGCGGTCATCAGGGACGAGTCACGCCGCCTCGGCCTGCCGCGGCGGCACATCGCCGACGAAGAGATCGTCGACCGGCTGCTGCTCGCGCTGGTCAACGAAGGCGCGCGCATTCTCGAAGAAGACATCGCGCAGCGGGCCTCAGACATCGACGTCGTCTACACCGCCGGCTATGGCTTTGCACGTTGGCGCGGCGGGCCGATGTTCACCGCCGACCGGCGCAGCCTGGCTGACGTGGCGGCGACGATGCGCCGCTTCGCCAGCGGCCCGGCCTACCAGCGCGCTGCCGACTTCTGGCAACCGGCCCCGCTGCTGGCCCGCCTGGCCGACAGCGGCCAATCGTTCATGACCTGCAACGCATCGGAGTCCCTGTGATCGACGCCGTCATCGTCTCGACCGCCCGCACCGGACTGGCCAAGTCCTACAAGGGCGGCTTCAACATGACCCACCCGGTGACCCTGGGCGGGCACGTGGTATCGCACGCCATTCAACGCGCCGGCATCGAGCACGGCGAGGTGGAAGACGTCATCGTCGGCAGCTCCTTCCTCGAAGGCGCCGGGGGCGTGAACCTGGCGCGCATCGTCGCGCTGCGCGCCGGCTGCCCGGTCACGACCTGCGGTCTCACGATCAACCGCTTCTGCTCCACCGGGCTGCAAAGCATCGCGCTGGCATCGCAGCGCGTGATCGCCGGCGAAGGCGAGGTCTACGTGGCCGGCGGCATCGAGTCGATCACGCTCGTGCAGTCGCAGGCCAACGACTTCAACCTGAAGGAGCCGTGGATCGAGGCCCACCAGCCTGCGTTGTATTGGGGAATGCTGGAGACTGCCGAAGTGGTGGCGCGGCGCTATGGCGTTGCCCGCCCGGCGCAGGACGAGTACGGCGTGCGCAGCCAACTGCGCGCCGCGCAGGCCCAGGCGGAAGGCCGCTTCGACGCCGAGATCGCCGCGTTGGACACAACGATGGCGGTGGCCGATGCCGATGGCCGCATCACCACCCGCGCCGTGACCGTCGACCGCGACGAAGGCATCCGCGGCGACACCACCTACGAAGCCGTGGCCAGGATCCGCCCCGCCCTGCCCGACGGCGTGGTCAGCGCCGGCAACGCGAGTCAGCTGTCCGACGGTGCCTCGGCCTGTGTGGTGATGAGCGCCCGGCGTGCCGAGCAGCGCGGGCTGCGGCCGCTGGGCCTGTTCCGCGGCTTCCAGGTGGCCGGCTGCGAGCCCGACGAGATGGGCATCGGGCCGGTCTTCGCGGTTCCCAAACTGCTGGCCAGGGTCGGCCTGCAGGTCGACGACATCGGGCTGTGGGAACTCAACGAGGCGTTCGCCGTGCAAGTGCTGTACTGCCGCGACCGGCTGGGCATCCCCGACGACCGCCTCAACGTCAACGGCGGCGCCATTGCCGTGGGCCACCCCTATGGCGTGACCGGCTCGCGGCTGGTGGGCCACGCTCTCATCGAAGGCCGCCGCCGTGGTGCGCGCTACGTGGTCGTCACGATGTGCATCGGCGGCGGCATGGGCGCCGCGGGGCTGTTCGAAGTACTGCGTTAAGCCGCGATCGGTGGCACCGCGGCGCCACGCGCGCCAACGCGCGCCCAGCGCCATGCCGATTCCGGCAGCAGCCACTGCACGCCGAAACACGCAGCCTGCACCTTCTCGCCATGCCAGGCGCTGGCACTTGCCTGCGGGAGCGCCGCCTGCGCGCTGCGCAGCCAGGCCCACGCCAGCAGCGTGAAGCCGAGCGCACGCAGATAGTCGTCGGCCACGCGCAGCGGCCACTCCGGGTCGGACTCGCGGCCATCGACCAGCATCGCCGTGGCCGCACGGGCAGCCGCCACGGCGGACAGCAAAGCCGCGCTGAATTCGCCCAAGGCGGGGGTGCCGGCGGCATGCCGGGCATCCGCTTCGAGCAGGGCCAGCAACGAGTCGAGGTGGGCACCGCCGTTGTCGAGCACCTTGCGCTGCAGCAGGTCGATGGCCTGGATCTCGTTGGTGCCTTCGTAGATCAACGGAATGCGGCTGTCGCGCACGCATTGCTCGATGCCGTATTCGTGCACATAGCCGTAGCCGCCCCAGACCTGCAAGGCGTCGTCGGCACCGCGGTGGCCGTTGTCGGTGAAGAAGGCCTTGGCCACCGGCGTGAGCAGGCCCAAGATGGCCTCGGCTTGTTCGCGCCGCGCGGGGTCGGGGTGGTGGTGCGCCTCGTCGAGCAGCATGGCCGCCCAGTAGGCGATCACGCGCTCGCCCTCGGCCAGCGCGCGCAAACCCCACAGCGTGCGCCGCACGGCCGCATGCTCCGCGATGGGCCGGCCACGGCCCTGCACACGTTCGCGTGCGTAGGCGTGGGCATTGTGCTGCGCCGTCTCCAGGTGGCCGAGGCCTTGCATCGCCACGTGCAACCGGGCGGAATTCATCATCACGAACATCGCGCCCAGGCCGCGGTGCGCTTCGCCGATCAGCCAGCCGGTGGCGCCGGCAAAGTTCATCACGCAAGTGGCGCTGCCCTTGATACCCATCTTCTTCTCGATGCCGTCGCAGCGGATCGCATTGCGCTGGCCATCGGGCAGGATCTTCGGCGCCAGGAACAGTGACAAGCCCTTGGTGCCCGCCGGCGCATCGGGCAGGCGCGCCAGCACCAGGTGCACGATGTTGTCGCTGAGGTCGTGCTCGCCGCCGGAGATGAAGATCTTGCTGCCGCTGAGGCGGTACGAACCATCGGCGGCCGGCTCGGCCTTGCTGCGCACCAGGGCGAGGTCGCTGCCGGCCTGCGGCTCGGTCAGGTTCATCGTCGCAAGCCATTCGCCGCTGACCAGCTTGGTCAGGTAGCGCTGCTTCAACTCGTTGCTGGCGTGGGCGCGCAAACAGTCGTAGGCGCCGTGCAGCAGGCCGGGGTACATGGTCCAGCCATGGTTGGCAGCAGCGATCATCTCGTTGAAGGCCGCACTCAGCAGCGCCGGCAGACCCTGGCCGCCATGCGCCGGGTCGCAGGCGAGCGACGCCCAACCACCGTCGACGAAAGCCCGGTAGGCCTCGCGGTAGCCGGCGGGCGTGCGCACTTCGCCGTCCTTCCAGGTGCAGCCCTCCAGATCGGCGGCGCCGTTGATCGGCGCCAGCACGCCGGTAGCGAACTTGCCCGCTTCTTCGAGCACCGCGTGCGCTGTGTCGGCATCGCAATCGGCAAAGGCCGGCATCTCGCGCCAGGCCGCTGGCGCGCCGAGCACTTCGTCGATGACGAAGCGCATGTCACGCAGCGGCGGTGTGTAGTTCCACATGGTCGATGTTCCGCCCGCGATCACTCGGGCTTGTAGTTGATCGACCTCAGCGTCTCGCCGATGCTGGTGTGGTCGATGGCGAGCTGCCGGGCCAACTGCTCGGGTGTCGCGGGCTCGCCCGCGTTGACGACGAACCCCAGTTCGCCAAGCCGCTGCCGCACGCCGGGCTGCTCCATGGTCTGCAGCACAGCCGTGCGCATGCGCTGCTGTTCCGCGAACGGCAGGTCGGGCGTGGTCCAGACGCCGAGCCACGCCGTGCGCGTCATGTCCTTGTAGCCCAGCTCCGCCAGGGTGGGCACGTCGGGCAGCACCGCCATGCGCTGCGCGGACGACACGGCGAAGGGGCGCAGCTTGCCACTTCGGATGAGGGGCAGCGAGCTGGGGGGCGCGTCGAACATGAGATGGACCGCACCGCCCATCACGTCCTGCAGCGCCGGTGGCGAACCCTTGTACGGCACGTGCAACATGTCAAGGCCTTCGGCCTTGTTCAGGAGCAGCCCCATCACATGCGAGAGCGAGCCGGCGCTGAAGGAGGCATACGACACCTTGCCCATGTTCGTGCGCGCCCAGGCCACCAGTTCGCGCAGGTTCTTCGGCGGCAACGCGGAACTTCCCACGAGCACCAGCCCGCCGCCGCCGATCTCCACAAGCGGCTTCACGTCCTTCAGCGGATCGAAGCCGAGCCTGACCGTGTGCGGCGCTTCCGAGAAGAACCCGTTCACCGCCATCAGCCAGGTCTGGCCGTCGTGGCGTGCGGCAAGAAATGCCGACGTGGCGATGCTCCCGGACGCACCTGGTCTGTTCTCCACGATGACGGTTTGCCCCAGTACCTTGGCGACTGCTTCAGCGACGACGCGGGCCACCACGTCCGTGCTGGACCCGGGCGGAACACCGACGATCATGCGGACCAGCGGATGAGGCTGGGCGCAAAGGTTGCCGGAGCCGCCGACCAGCGGAAGTGCCAGCGCGGACAGCAGCGCGCGCCGGGTCATGGATGTGCTTCGGTTCAAACTCTGACTCCTGCTGGATTGAAGGGCGGGCCCGCCTGTGAAGCCGGCAGTCTGGGTCCGACGGCTCACGCACGCTTGTCTGCTGGCGCAAAGTTCGTGTGCATGCGCGCAGACCCCGGGTTGCTCCGGATGAAGACGGCGTGGCGCGCGACGGCCGTCCCACCCATGGAGAGGGGGCCGGAACGCTGCGCGAGCGACCACACTGGACACCGTGATCAGCGCAGTGGACGAAGGACAGCCGTGCGACATGCTCGTCGAACAGCGGCGTGCCGGTTCAATGCTGCTGTTGTCGGTGCAATCCCCCGCCACGTCGGGTTGTGTTTGCACGATGAACCACGGCGGTGCAGCTCACCATGCCGTGGTCTTCAACGTCGCCGGGATCCAGCGCTTGCCAGGCATCCAACCGGACGGCACGTTGTCGCCGGGCGACGCGCTGATCCTGGATGGGCGCATGCCATGCGACCTGCACCCATTGGCCGGGAACCAGCAGTATCGGATCCATGTGCCTTCGGCGTACTTCGAACGATCGTGGCCGGGCTTGCGCCCGGGGATCGCCCGCTCCTCAGGCAACGCCCTGCTCGCTGTGGCGCATGCCGGTGTGCAAGCGTTGTGGAGGGGACGGCTGCAGTTCTCGGAAGAGCACTTGCGCATCGGCTTGGAAACCGTGATCGACGTGCTGGCCAGGGCATGCCGGCCGGAGCAGCCTGCCGCCCGGAACAAGCCCGAACTTTTCGACCGGGTCCTGCGCTACATCGACAGCCGGCTCGACGACCGTGAACTCGGCGCGGCATCCATCGCTCGTGACCATGGCTGCTCGGTCCGCTCGCTACAGGCACTCTTCGCCGAGCGGGGGCAGACGGTGACCGGCCAGATCCGGCGACGCCGACTCGAAGGCTGCAGGGAGGTCTTGTGTTCCGACGGTGGCGCAGACCGCATCGGTCACGTGGCGCTGCGTTTTGGATTCGACGACGCAGCTCACTTCAGCAAGCTGTTCAAGGCCGCCTACGGCATGAGTCCCCGGCAGTATCGGCACCGCGCACGACGAGAGGTAGCCTGATACAGGCATGCTGGCGCGTGTCACGCGTCGCAGTGGTCAACATGCTCCTCCAGACGGAAGGCACCGATCAGCCCACGCAGGCCGTTCATCTCGCTGCTCAAGCGCAGCGCGGCGGCAGCGCCCTCCTCGACCAGCGCGGTGTTCTGCTGCGTCATGTCGTCCAGGCGCGCGACAGCTGAACCGACCTGCACGATCTCGCCGCTCTGGCTCTGCGTGGCTGACGAAATCTCCTCCACGAGGCAGCTGACCTGCTCCACGCAACGGGCGATCTCGCCTACCGTGGCGACCGCGGTGCCCACCTGCGCACTGCCGCGGCCCACGGCTTCGACGCTCGCGGTGATCAAGGTCTTGATCTCCTGGGCGGCGGCGGCGCTTCGGTTGGCCAACATCCTCACTTCGTTCGCCACCACGGCGAACCCCCGCCCCTCTTCGCCCGCCCTGGCGGCCTCCACTGCGGCGTTGAGGGCCAGGATGTTGGTCTGAAATGCAATGCCGTCGATGACGCCGGTGATCTCGGAGATTCGGCTGCTGGCCCGGTCGATGCAGGCCATGGTGGATGCCACGTCGGCCATCACGTGGCCGCCTCGTCCTGCGGCCTGCGAGGCGGACGCCGCCATCCGGGCCGCGTTGCCTGCCGCCGCGGCGGTGCCCTGAACGGTGTTCGCCAGATGCTTGAAGCAGGCGGAAGTGGCCTGGATGTCGCTCGCCGCATGCTCGGTGCGTTGAGACAGATCGAGATTGCCGGACGCGACTTCTTCGCTCACCTGCGCAATGCCTTCGCTCGATTGCCGCACCTCGGTCACCAGCGAGCGAAGCCCTTGCTGCATCTTGCCAAGTGCCTCGAGCAAGAGCCCTACCTCCCCTGGTTGGCCGGTGCGGATCGGTTGGGACAGGTCGCCGCGCGCCACCTGCTCGGCCAGGTCGACCGCACTGCGCAGCGGCCTGACCACGCTGTTGGAGATCAGCCATGCCGCCGCCACGCCCGACAGCAGCGAGACGGCGGCAAACCCGAGGAGGATGCGCTGGGCCAGTGCCGCTTCGTCTTCGCGGGCGGCAGAACTCTTGATCGCCTCTTGTTTGCGCAGATCCTCGAACTGCGAGATGGCTCGCCCCCAGGATTCGAAAGCAGGCGTCGTCGACGATGTCAGCGAATTGCCCAGCATTTCGCGCGAGTTCGGGTCGCCGATCCACTGCTCGTTGGATTTGACCAGTGCCGTCGTGTCGTACGCTTCGCTCTGCACCACAGCCAGCTGCTTGAGCAGGTCCTCGGACGAATGGCTGTCCGTCAGGAACGCCTTCAGCTCTGCGGAAACGGCGTCGAAGGCCTGCAGCGACTTCTTCACGGCCGTGTGTTCGAATTCGATGTCGTCGCGACTTGTCAGCACCACCGTGTTCAACAGCGAGGCCCTGGCGGTGCTGACCCGCTGAGCCATGGCACTGGTCAGCGTTGCGACCTTGGCATCGTATTGCGCCGAGTTGCTCATGACGCGAACCGTGTTGGTCAGCTGCCGGTGCGCCAAGGCAGTGATCGCGCCGGAGAAAAGCAGCACGATGCCAAAGCCCGCCGCCAGGCGCATGCGTATGCCGCCTTTGCGAATCCATTGAGAAACGTTCATTGCCATCTCCTTGAGGGGTCTGACCGGCACTCGGTGCGGTGCCCGGCGGATGTCGGTGTCGAAAAGGTCAAGTGGCATTTCGGCGCCAAGAAGGCGGAATGAAGTGTTCACAAAGTCGGCCTCGACCCGGTTTCCCAATGGGCGGCCGCGCCCCTCACAAAGGAGGGGGAAAACAGCCTCTGGATACCCCTCCGTGCACCCGGAGTAACCCCGAAACCGCGCCTGCGGACAAGTTCTTTGCAGTGGCACACAAGAACGTCGAACGCCGCCCTTCTAGAGTGCGAAAGCACCGCATTTGCCGTTGCAAGGAACCTTCAGCATGTTCAATGGAAAAGTCGTTGCCCTGACCGGGGCCGCCTCCGGCATCGGGCGGGCGGTCGCTGTCGAGCTGGCCGCCAACGGTGCCCGGCTCGCGCTGGCCGACGTGAACGAGGCAGCGCTGGCGGAAACGAGAGCGCAGCTTCCTGCCACCTCCGACGTGCGCGTCTACGTCGTCGACGTCTCTTCGCGCGACGCCGTACATGGCTTCGCGGAGCAGGTGCAGAAGGACTTTGGCGCGGTCGACTTCGTCATCAACAATGCCGGCATCGCGATTCTGGCGACCATCGCGAACCTCACGCTCGAAGAGATTGAAAAGGTGTTGGCGATCAATCTCTGGGGTGTCGTCTACGGCACCAAAGCCTTCCTCCCCATCATGCTGAAACAGCGGGCCGGCTGCATCGTCAACGTCTCCAGCGTCTTCGGCCTGGTTGCGCCGCCAGCCTACGGGGCCTACACCATCTCCAAGTTCGCCGTGCGCGGCCTGACGGAGTCGCTGTGGCATGAACTGGACGGCACCGGCGTGCGCGCGGTGCTGGTACACCCAGGCGGCATCAAGACCAACATCGCCAAGAGCCCCACCGGCCGCAACGCGGGCGACTACGAGCGCAACCTGGCGCAAGCCAATCTGGTGAACCTGACCACGGCGCCCGAAGATTGCGCCCGCCAGATCGTCGCGGGCTTGAGGACGAACAAGAAGCGGCTGCTGGTCGGTGACGGAGCACGTGCCCTGTTTGCGCTGTCTCGACTGTTCCCGAACAGCTATGGAACCCTGTTGCGCCGCAAGGTTGGGGGCTGACTCTCTCTGGCCGCAGCCCAATGAACATCGAACAAATTCACCCGGAACTGCGCAAGAGCTTCGGGCGCCTGCCCCGTTTGCCGCTCCACAACCGGCTCTTCGTCGCTCTGTTCGGGGTGTTGATGCGGCTCGTCCCGGCGCCGCAAGCCGGCCCCGGCGTGACGATCGAGAACCGCATACTGAAGAGCGCCGGCGCGCGCATCTATCGGCCTGAAGGCGCGCTCTCGGGGGCGGGGTTGTTGTGGATACACGGCGGCGGCCTGATCGGTGGCCGCCCTGCGCAGGACGACAGCATCTGCGGCGCTTTGGCACGCGATCTCAAGCTCGTCGTCGTTTCGGTCAAGTACCGGTTGGCGCCTGCGCACCGCTATCCCGCCGCCATCGACGACTGCTTCGAAGTGTGGCAGTGGCTGCAACGCTCAGCGCGCGATCTGGGTGTCGATCCCGCGCGCCTCGCCGTTGCCGGGCAGAGCGCCGGCGGCGGCCTGGCGGCCTGTCTCGCGCAGCGGGTCTTCGATGGCGGCGGCGTGCAGCCGGCGGCACAGGCGCTGCTTTGCCCGATGCTCGATGACCGCACTGCCACGCGGCACGAACTCGATGCCATCGAACATCCACTCTGGAACGGCCGCAGCAACCGTGCGGCATGGACCTGGTATCTCGGCCAACCCGCCGGCCTGCCCAGCGTTCCGTCCTACGCGTCCGCGGCCAGGCGCGGGGATCTTGCCGGACTGCCGCCCACCTGGATCTCGGTGGGCAACCTCGACTTGTTCCACGACGAGGACTCCCGCTACGCCGAACGCCTGCAGGAAGCCGGCGTGTCGTGCCAGCTGCACGTGTCGCCGCAGGCGCCGCATGCCTTTGAGGTGGTGGCGCCGGATGCGCGGCCGAGCCGCGAACTGTTCATGGCCCTCTACCGGTTTCTCGGCGCAACGCTGGGTTTGTAGCAAGCGGGACCAACAGACCCGCGCCTCATTCGAGGAACTGGCCGGCTTCGAACGTCACGAGTTCGCTGCCGGGCTTGAAGAACGCGCCGATCGGGTCTTCGCCCTTGGCCACCCTGTCGATCTGCTGCTTGAACAGGCGCCGCAACATCACGACGCCGCGGTCGCTGGTGGCCAGGTGCTCTTCGCCGTGCAGCGTGACAGCGCCCTGGCTGCCCTGCGCTTCCCAGTCGCCGGGAAAGCGTTGGAAGTGGTGCGGGTCGCTGGCGAGTTTCTCGTCGCGCCCGGAGCGCGCATCGCGCAGGCGGCGGAAGAAGCCGTCGTCGGCGCCGCGCAGAACGTTGAAGATGCGCAGGTGCGTGTCGTCCACCGGCAGCACGAAGCCGAGGTTGTCGATGCGGCCCGGCACGCCGAAGGGGTTGGACACGCCACGCACGCAGGGCAGCACCGTCTCGACGACGGCACGCAGATGGCGGCCGTCGGGGAGGGTCGCGCGGCGCTCGCCGAGCACGCCGCGCGGCGTGACGCGCCAGCTGTTGTTCTTCACCCATTCCCAGGGCTGGAAGTCGAGCTTGTCGAGTTCGCCATAGCGTGAGCCGAACTGCGGCCCGCTGTGGAAGTAGTGCAGCCACAGGAAGTGGCCGTAGTCCAGGATGTTCTCGTAGTGCTGCAGCCAGTTGAACGGCACGACGCCGTCGAAGTAGCGCCCGCTGCCGATGTTGTGCTCGTCGACGAAGAGCTGCTCGCCTTCCGACAGGTTCTCGAGCACGTCGTAGCGCGGCAGCAGCGGCTTCTTCCCGGGCGGGCCCATGTAGGCCCACAACATGCCGTAGCGCTCCTGCAGCGGGTACCAGGGCTGGCGCACCTTGTCGCGGAACTGCGCGCCGTTGTCCGGCTCGCACGGCTGGTCGGTGCAATGGCCCTGCACGTCGAAGGCCCAGCCGTGGTAGCAGCAGCGGATGCCGTGCTCGTCGATGCGGCCGTACAGCAGCGAACTGCCGCGGTGAGCGCAGCGCTCGTGCACCAGCCCCGGCCGGCCCTGCCTGTCGCGAAACAGGATCAGGTCTTCGGCGAGCATGCGCACCTGGCGCGGCAGCGTGGTGTCGGCCCACGCCGACGGGCCCACCGGCTGCCACCAGCGGCGCATCAACTCGCCCATCGGGGTGCCGCGGCCGACCTCGGCCAGCTCGGCGTTGTAGCCGGCCGGCTTGCGTTCGTACGCGGTGCCGGTGTCGATGGCGATCGGGATGGTCTTGTGGTTCATCGGTCGTGGTCCTTCAAAGATCGATCACCAGCCGGGCCGACTTCGCGCGTGAACAGCACGGCAGGAACTGGTCGTGGGCCGCCTGTTCCTCGGGCGAGAGGAACAGATCCTTGTGTTCGACTTCGCCGGCCCGCACCGGCGTCAGGCAGGTGCCGCAGACGCCCTGCTCGCAGGACGTTGGCACGTTGATGCCGGCGGCGGCCAGCGCCTCGACGCAGGTCTGGTCCGCCTGCACGCGGATCGTGCGGCCGCTCTTGTGCAGCACGAGATCGAAGCCGCGGTCGCGGGCGTCGTGCACCGCCTGCCCGGCGAAGTATTCGAAATGCACCTGGGCGTCCGGCCAGCCCTGGCCGCGCGCGGTGCTGCGCACGCTGTCGAGGAAACCGCTCGGCCCGCAGACGTAGACGTGGGTGCCCGGCTGCGGCGCAGCCAGCGTGGCGGCGATGTCGAGCTTCTGCGCAGCATCGCCGTCGTCGTGGTGGAAGTGCACGCGTTCGGCACAGGGGCCTTCGCGCAGGCGCTGCGCGAACGCGGTGCGCGCGGCGCTGCGGGTGGCGTAGTGCAGCGTGAATTCGGCGCCGCGCGCGGCCAGGCGGTCGGCCATTGCGATCAGCGGCGTGATGCCGATGCCGCCGGCGAACAGCAGGCTGCGCACCGCGTCCTCGCGCAGCGGGAAGTGGTTGCGCGGCGGGCCGATTTCCAGCGTGCTGCCCAGCCGCACGTGCTCATGCAGCCACGCCGAGCCGCCGCGCGATGCCGGGTCGCGCAGCACGGCGATCTGGTAGCCCGCGGTTGCCGTTGCCGGGCCGCACAACGAGTACTGGCGGATCGGCCCGCCGGGAACCTGCACGTCGATGTGCGCACCGGGCTCGTAGGGCTGCAGCGCCTGCGCCAGCGGCTCCAGTTCGAAGCACGCGATGCCTTCGGCCGCTTTAGTCCTGCGCGCCACACGCACGCGGATCAGCCGCTCGGCCAAGGCCGTCGTGGACATCGCGTTTGTTATTCCGCCGTCACGCCGGCGGCCTTGATCAGCTCGGCGATCTTCGGCGTGTCGCTCCTGATCTGCTGCGCCAACTCGGCCGGGCCGCTGTCGACCGGATCGAAGCCGCGATCGAGCAGCATGGCGCGCAGGTCGGGCAAGGCCGTCAGTTCGCGCCAGGCGGCGGTGAGCTTGGCGAGCGTGGCCGGCGGCGTCTTGGCGGGCGCGAACACGCCGACCCAGCTCTCGACGTCAAAACCGCTGAAGCCCTGCTCGGCGAACGTCGGCACCTGCGGGAACAGGCTCATGCGGCGGCTGCCGGCGACACCCAGGACCTTGACCTTGCCGGCCTGCACGTGCCCGCGCGCCGTGCCCGGGTTGGACCAGGTGACTGCGAGCAGGCCACCGAACAGGTCGTTGTAGTAGCCGGCATCCTTGTACGGAACATGGATGACCTCGATGCCGGCCTGCCGCTTGAGCAGTTCGCCGTACAGGTGCGCGCCGGAGCCGATGCCCCAGGTGCCGTAACTCGTGCCGGGTTTGGCCTTGGCGAAGGCGACGAACTCCTTGACGTCGGAGAACGGCGCGTCGGCACGCGCCAGCAGCAGCGGCGAGCCGGCGCCGATGCCGGCGATGGGCGCGAAGTCGCGCTGCGGGTCGTACGGCAGCTTCGGGTTGAGCACGGCCACGTTGATCTGCGTCAGCGGCAGCGTCAACAGCAGCGTGTGGCCATCGGGGGATGCCTTGGCGACGAAGTCGGCCGCGATCACGCCGCTGGCTCCGGGCTTGGTCTCCACCAGCACCGGCTGGCCCCAGCGTGCCTTCAGCTTGTCGGCATACGCGCGTGCGATGCCATCGATCGGGCCGCCGGCAGAGCCGAACGGAATGATGCGGACGGCGCGCTCGGGAAACGCGGTCGCCTGCGCGCGGGCCCGGGTGGCGGCCGCGGCGGCGAATCCTGCGAGCGACTGCATCGCGACACGGCGGGTGGGCAGCTTGGAGGTCGACATGGGCATGTTGTTGAACGCGCAACGGCACGACCTGCCCAAGATAGTTCGTTGCGTACGCAATGACATCGGAGTTTGTACCGATTCGGCGCATGTGCAACGATTCGGCTCCAAGCACGCTCCCACAGCCACCATGACGCCCCCCCGCAAAACCAGGCCTGCGCGCGCGCTGCCCGAACGCTTCATCGAGTTGCCCACGTTTCGCCTGGACATCCTGGCGTCCATCATGTCCAAGCACGGCGAACTGCTGTACGGGCGCCTGTTCGGCCTGCGCCTGATCGAGTGCCGCGTGCTCGGCGTGGTGCAGGTCTATCAGCCGGTCAGCCTGCGCCGCGCCTGCGTCGAACTGGGCATCGACAAGAGCCTGGGCAGCCGCATCGTGGCCAAGCTGGTCGAGACGGGGCTGCTGGAGCGGCGCGACGATCCGCAGGACCAGCGCTCGTTCTACCTGCTGCTCAGCGCCAAGGGCGGCAAGGTCCGCGAGCGCATCATGAAGGCAGCGTGGCAGCGCAACGAAACCTGGATGAACGCGCTCCCCGAACCGCAGCGAGCCGCATTTCTGCAGGCGCTGGACGCGCAGACGGCACGTGCGCGGCAGATGCTCGAGGAAGAGGAACAGCGCAGCGGCCAGCCGTCACGGCCAGCACCAAGCCATGAGCGCGACGCGCCGACGCCGCGCGAAGCAGGACCGGTGCTCGTGGAGCGTGACAGCCTGATCGACCTGCACCGGTGCCTGGGACGGCTGCTGCACGCCAGCGGCATCGAGCCGGACGCGTCGAGTTGACTGCGAGCACCGCTCGCGGGCCAATGCACCGAACTTGAGCCCGATCACGTGCAGACTAAGTGGGATGAGGCTTGAAGTGGCAGACCGGTCGCGGGCTCGTTTGAGGGACGCGAGCGCAAGGCGGCGGATCAAGGCCATGGCATTGGCGATCGAACGCAGTACGTCGCCGACGCACAAGATCGCGCGAGCCGGTGTGGGACGCAGCAAGCGGGCGACGCGAACTGGGGCAACGGGAGACCTATCCGGGCATCCGGCCGAGAATCTGCTGGCACGCAACTTCACGCCCGAAGCGCCAAACCGGGTGTGGACGGGCGACATCACGTACATTCAGCCTGGCCAAGGCTGGCTGTACTTGGCCATCGTGCTGGACCTGTTCAACCGCGAGGTTGTGGGCTGGTCGATCAAGCCTCGGATGACGGCCGACATCGTCACCGACGCGCTGACGATGGCCTGGTTCCGACGCAAGCCCGGCACGGGGGTGATCTTCCACAGCGATCGTGGCAGCCAGTACGCCAGCCAGGCCATGACCGCCAGGCTCATCGAGTACGGCATGACTGCCTCGATGAGTCGCAAGGGCAACTGCTGGGACAATACTCCCAGCGAGAGCTTCTTCAACAGCTTGAAGAACGCGCGTGTGCACGGCACGATCTACACGACGCGAGCCGACGCTGAAGCTGACCTGTTCCAATACATTGAGGTGTTCTACAACCGGAGTCGCCGCCACTCCACGCTGGGCTACAACTCGCCGGTTCGGTTCCTTCGGGACTGGATCAGCAAGCACGCTGATCAGCAATCAAAGGCGGCGTGAGTGCGGCCTGTTGGAAGGTGAAGTGCGGCGGGCACCTCAGTGCTCCAGCAGCTCGTCCAGCCGGATGTTTAGCGGTGGTTGATTGCCGTGCCGGGCTGCAGATTCACGGGGCGCATGAAGCGCCCGCTGCGATCCAGCAACCGCGCCGGATCTGGCAGCGCGCAACGCGCCGGGGCCGGCGAGTTTCTGAGCAAGCCTCTCCAGGCGGCCGCGGCGCAGTGCCGATAACGCCGCGCTAACGCCCGACAACCTACAACCGCGTCTGGCGGCACGGCAGAGCCATCCGGATCTGAGGCGCGCCATGTAGAAGGATCGTCCATGAGCACCATCGCATCGTCCCCGCGCCGTCATCGGCCGTGCCAGCGGCTGCGCGTCGGGCCTGCGGCCTGCGTGGCAGCCGCATTGCTGTGCGGCGCCACCGCCGCCGACGCGGCCACCTTCAATGCGCGCAGCTACACGAAGACGTTTCCACCGACGGCCGACAACGCCCAGTCGTTCAACGTCTCCGGCGCTGTGCCGCAGACGGTCTCGTCGCAGAGCCAGGGCTCGCTGGCGATGGGCGGCACACAGATCGATGTCGTCGCCAACGCCCGCGCGGCGGCCGATCTGGGCGGCCTGCACCTGAACATCGACGCGATCGGCTCGACGCTGCCGAGCCCGACTTTCGACTACGCCGAGTTCAGCGCCCAAGCCCGGGCCAGCGGCAGCTTCGGCGACAAGTTCTTCGTCAACGCACCGAGCCTGGCGCTGGGTGCGCAGATCTACGCCACCGCGGGCTTCGCCGTCTACGGCACGCTGGGCGGCGACATCGCCACCACCGGCACGGTGCTGGACCCGTCGTTCCAACCCTCGGGCGGATCCAACGCCAGCTGGACGGCGAGCATGAACATCAACGGCGTCCGCGTGTTCAGCGGCGAGCGTTCGTGCGGCATGAGCCTGGGCGCAACCGGCGCCTCCGCCTACAACTGCCTCGGCGACAACTTCGGCGTGTTCTGGATGCCGGTGGTGCTAGTCAACGGCTACAACAGCTCCGTCAGTTTCGATGGCGAGGTGCGGCTGGCGATCTTCGGCACGCAGGGTTGGGGCGTGACGGTGCTGGCGCAGTCGTACGCCGATCTCGGGCACACCATCGGCTGGGCGGGGCTGCGCGACGTGCACGATGCCAACGGCCAGGCCGTGACGATGACGGCGATCAGTGCCTCGACCGGGTTGAACCTTCTCGATCCGCAGGTGAGCCCGGTGCCCGAGCCTGCGGCGGCCTGGACCTGGGCGGCGGGGCTCGGTGTGATGGCGGCCCTGTCACGCCGTCGCGGCAGGCCAGCGCGTCAAACTGACAAATTGCACGGCTAAGCTGGCCGGCTTGTCGATACCGCTGTCCTTGTTGAGTGCGCAGCCGGCGCGGGCGAGCAATCTGCGCTCGCGCGTGGCTTTCGGCCTGATGGCTGCGTCGGGCTTTGCGGGGCTCGGCTACCAGATCGTCTGGACGCAACAGGCGGCACTGTGGCTGGGCCACGAGGCCGCGGCGGTGCTCGCGGTGGTAACGGCGTTCTTCGGCGGTCTGGCGGTCGGCGCACTCGTCGTGGGCCCGTTCGTCGAACGCAGTACCCGGCCCGAACGCCGGTACGCGGCATGCGAAGCCGTCATCGCGCTGTGGAGCCTCGCGTTGGCGCTGTTGATGCCACGCGTCAGTGGCTGGGTGCTCGATCTCACCGGCGCCCAGCCGGCCGCGATCTGGCAATGGGCGGTGGCCTTCGGCGGCACGTTCCTGCTGCTGCTGCCCGCGACCGCGGCGATGGGTGCCACGCTGCCGGCGATGGAGCGGGTCGTCGCGAAGATGCACCGCCAAGGCCCTGCTATCGCCGCGCTCTACGCGTGCAACACCTTCGGTGCCTTGCTGGGCGTACTGACGGTCGCGTTCTGGCTGGTTCCGGAATTCGGCCTCGCGCGCACCGCAGGCGTGTGTGCGGTGTTCAATGTTGTCTGCGCTTTGGTGGCACCGAGCCTGTCTTCGGAGTCCGCATCCACCCTGCCGACGAGGCGCGTGGCTCGGTGGCCGCTCGTGCCGCTCGCGGCCACCGGCTTGCTGGGCATTGCCTACGAGGTGCTCGTGGTTCGCGTGCTCAGCCAGGTGACCGAGGACACGGTGTACACCTTCGCCATCCTGCTGGCCGTGTACCTGGTGGGCACCGCGCTCGGCGCGGCGGCGTACCAGCGCTGGCTGGCCGCTCCGGCAACCGGCCCGCGCGAACCCGGCCTGCTTCGCGATCGCCTTCTCTGTCTGCTGGCGGCGGCCTGCCTGCTGGTGGCCTTCGGCTTGCCGACGCTACCGGTGTTCTACGACCAGGAGGGGCTGCTCGTCCGCAAGCTCGGTATCGCAGCGGTACCCGCAATCGTCTCCCAAGAGGGCAAGCGCCTTCGCATTGATGAGTTGGTGGTGCAATGAAACTGTGGCTGGCGTCACTCGATGTCGAGGACGCCGATCCTTGTCAGCAGTCGCACCAACTCGGCCTGACGTTGGACGCCCGTCTTGCCAAAGACTTGCATCAAATGGCTGTGGACGGTGCTCGGCGCAATGTCGAGCTCCTGCGCCACTCTCGGCCCACCGTAACCTTTCCCGAATGCCACGGCGACTTTCGCTTCCATTGATGTCAGGCCATAGAGTGCCTGCAAGCGCTCGGGGGCCGCGTCTGCGGCGCGTTCGCTCGCGGCAGGGTCGGTGACGACCAACATTGCGAAGGGCCGGCTGCGAAGTCGCAGCCTGTCTCGAACATCCGGCAGCGGTGCGACCAGCACACTGTATGGCGCCGCGCCGGACACTCGAGAAATGCTGCACATGCCGTCCCCGCGCAGTTGCCCGTGACCAGGCGGCTGCGCTGCTTCGCGAACCAACTGACCGAGGCGGTTCGAATCGCTGCGGGACGTCGGCGCGATTCGTCCGTCAACGATATCGAGCCCGTCATTGCGTGCCACCAACGCTTCTGCCTTGCCGTTGGCGAACAGCACCTTGCCCGCCGCGTCCACGACGAGGATTGCGTAGGGCATGGCATTCAACACTCCCTCGAGTGCTGCGTCGAGGTGCGTGTGGCTGCGAAGGCGCATCGACACGCCGCATGCGCGTTGAAGATAGGGGCTGGCGACCCGCAACAACTCGGTACCGCGAGCGCGCGCCGCGATGCCGCGCGATGAATAAGGCAATCCGATGCCGCCCACTCCCCGGTAGCCAGCGCCAAGATCGATGGGCATGGCCACTAAGGTGTGCACGCCTTGAGGCACGAGGACATCGCTGTAGAACGGCGAGCGCCGAAGCTCTCGCTCGTCGACGCGTTCGCGCTGGTCGACCACCGTGCCCGCCCGGACGCCCACCATGCAGCGACTCAACGGATTGTCCTGATAGTTGTCGAGGTAGCGCCGAGTGAGCTGAGGATCCAGCCGACTGACGAAGATGAAGCCGTCCTCGGGGTCGCGGAACGAGCACACCGCGAACATGGCACCGACGGCACCCGTCTCCTCGGCCAGACGCGAAAGTAGCACCGGCCAGCCCTCGGGATCGAGGGCGGCCTCAATGGCAAGGTGCACGACGGCGTCGACCGTCGATGTCGTCAGGGCTTGTGTCGTCCGCATGGTCCCCCCGCTGCACGAACCTCAGCTCGGTACTGTCTCGCAACCGGCGCATCCTTCGTGTTCGAGGGCAGCACCAGGGATGCCACGATGCGACGGCGGCCAACGGCCGGTCCGATCATACAAACAGTCGACGGCGACTGCGAGACAACCTGCGGAGAGCGCGCCGGACGTCTTGCGCACTGGATCGATCCGAGCTGATCAATCGCGTTTCCTCCACCGAATGGGTGAAGCGCGAAGCCAGGGTTCCTTCAGAAAATCGGGGCTGTGAGATGAATTCCTGGAGGCTCGATGGATTGCACCATTCTGGCGCGGCGCTTCGCGATGCCGTTTGCGCGCACCGCCGCATCCCTCTTCAGTAGCAGAGACGTGGGCCGGCGTCACGAGGATGCAATGAAGATGCGTTCACTCGCCGCGATGTCGGGCATCGCGTGCATGCTTTCGCTCGGCATGCCAGCAGAGGCGGCTGAGATCAAGGTGTTGAGTGCCATCGCGATGCAAAGGGCTGTCGAAGACCTCGGGCCCAAGTTCGAGCGAGCGAGCGGACACAAGCTCACGATCACGTTCGCCACCCTGGGCGCGATCGTCAAGCGCCTGCAGGACGGCGACACGCCCGATGTCGTCATTGCGCCTCAGCAGGGGATCGATACGCTGGTGAAGGACGGAAAGGCCGTGGCGGGCAACGTGACCGTGCTCGCGCGCACGGGCATCAGCCTGGCCGTTCGCAAGGGCGCCGTGAAGCCCGACATCTCGTCGCCCGAAGCCTTGAAGCGCGCCCTGCTCGCCGCTAGGTCGATCTCCTACGCTTCGCCAGCGGGTGGGGGCGCGAGTGGCATCCACTTCGCCAAGGTGCTCGAGCGCTTGGGGATTGCCGAAGAGATGAAAGCGAAGACAGTCTTCCCCCAGGGCGTCGAGGTCGGCGCCGTGGTGGCAAGCGGCGAGGCCGAGATCGGCGCACAGCAGAACCAAGAACTGATCCCGATTGCCGGCATCGACGTCGTCGGCCCGCTGCCGGGTGAGCTTCAGGCCACCATCGTCCTGTCGGCGGCCGTCATGGCCAGTTCAACGGACGCCGCAGCATCGAAGGCGCTGGTCGACTTCCTGCGCATGCCGGAGGCCGCCGTGGTCCTGAAGGCGAAGGGCATGGAGCCGGCCACTCCGTGATGGTCTCAGCGTGCCGGTCGCCATTGAATCGAAGAATGGGAACGCAGAGTTCGCCAAGGGCACCAGCCCGGTCCAGAAGAAGCCCGAGGTGGGGTGGTGACCAATGCCCGTCGATCCGAACCAGGTCGCGAACATGCTCGGTCGAGCGGCGACAGGAAAGCCACTTCCCGCAAGCGTCACCGGGCTGGCGGTGCAGGCTGGGCACGATGCCCATCGTGCTGCGGACCGGCGATCTCGGTCAGCTTGCTGCCGACGAAGTTGATGTCCTCGTCGGGCAGCAGCCGGCAGTCGACAATGGCTTTGGCGCTCTGCGCGAGCGCGTTGCGCGCATGGCCTGCGCTCAGCATCGTGGCCACGCAGGTTGTGCGCATCAGCCCGACGATGCTGGACATCTTTGACAGACGATCGACCGCAGCCGGGTCCGGGCTGGCCTTGGCCAACTGACGCATGTCGTCGGCAATCTGGCCCGACTGCAACGACGCGCTGCGCTCGAAGTAGACGCGAGCAGCGTCGTTCAGGCGGACCGGGAACTGGTACCGGAAGAGCCGCCAATGCGCCGTTGACTGTGCCGCCGGATCGAGCACATGGGCCCAGTCGGTGCGGGTACCTCGGCCAAGCTTGCGATCAACCTGCCCTTGCTGGTGTTCTGGCAGAGCTTCGGAGAGGCCATGGCGCTGGTGCGTCACCTGAAGAAGGACTCGGACTGGCTGGTGCAACTCTTCGCCGAAACAGCGGGAGCACCGAGCGTGTTGAAGGCGAAAGGGCCGTCCGTTGCTGCGGCCTTGGCCGGCGACATGAGCGTCGAGCCAGCATTCGACATCGATTCGATGCGGAAGGACTTGCGGCTCATCCTGGAGGAAGGTGGCGTGCTGGGTATCACCTTGCCTGTCGCGGCCCAGACCCTGTCTGCGTTCGACGAGGCGAGTGAGGCCGCGCTGGGCGGACGCGATTGCGCATACATGCCGGCCTATTGGGCGAAGAAGGCCGATCGCTAGACCAGCGGCCACACCGGGGCCGCGAGCGCCAGTCGGACAGCCACTGGTCACGGATTCTGGCTGCAACTCCGTGAATAGAATGTTGGAGCACCCAGCCTAGCTTCCAACATGGACATCCGCTTCATCCAAAGTTTTGTCACCGTGGTGGATCATGGCTCGGTCGCCGAGGCCGCGCGTCGGCTCGACTTGACCGCCACCGCGATTACGTCGCGTGTCCGTGCGCTCGAGGTTGACCTGGGCGTTCGGCTGGTCACTCGCGCTGGACGCACGACACGCCCGACAGAAGCGGGATTGCGCATTCTCGATAGTGCGCGCGCCGTGCTGCGCGCGCAGCGAGACCTTAGTGCCCTCGCTCACGAAGGCACCGAAGTTGGCGAACTACGGCTTGGATGCTTCGTCTCGGCCTTGACGAGCGTACTGCCACCGGTGTTGGAGCGCCTGTATGCCGTTCATCCGCGCCTGGCCCTGTTCGTGACGCCGGGCGCTTCAGTGGAACTGTGTCGACGGGTGGCTGCCGGCGAATTGGATGCCGCCGTGGTAGTGGAGCCGCAGTTCGCGATCACCAAGGCCTGTCGATGGCACGAATTGCAAGCCGAACCTCTCGTGGTCATCGCACACAGCAGTCTCGCCGGCAGCGATGCCCATGAACTGCTGCGCCGCGAACCGTTCATTCGCTATGAGCGTTCCGTTTTGGGAGGCCAGCTGGCAGACCGCTACCTGCGCCAACAAGGCATTTGGCCAGAGCAGCGATTGGAAATCGATGGATTGCTGGCGATTGCAGCACTGGTGGAGCGCAAGCTGGGCGTTTCGCTGCTGCCCGATTGGTCATGGCTGTGGACCAGCGGAATGGCACTAGCGAGGATTCCCCTGCCCGGCCTGGCGCCGGTTCGGCGCATTGGTGTACTGGCTGCCGTCAACAGTCCTCGGCGCAAATTGATCGAAGCGTTCGTGGATCAAGCCTACTCGGTGTTCTCGACATCGGAGTCCCCCCAGTCCTCTGGCGGATGACGAGCGGCAGTCCATCATGCCGGATCCAACATTCTCTTCGGTCTGAACCAACTGATCACATCTAGCGTGGCCGGCCACACGGCCGAACAATGCCCGCATGACCAAAGGCAAGCGGGATTCAACGCGCAGCGCGGGGTTGCGTGCAGGCCTCACCCACTATGGCGACAGCGGATTCTCCCTGTTCCTGCGGAAGGCGTTCATCAAAGGCGGCGGGTACACCGACAGTGCGCTCGAGCGCCCCGTGATCGGCATCGCGGACACCAGTAGCGACTTCAACCCCTGCCACGGCAACACGCCCCAGTTGCTGGAGGCCGTGCGGCGCGGCGTGATGCTGGCCGGCGGCCTGCCCATGCGGTTTCCGACGATTTCCCTGCATGAGAGCTTCGCAGCGCCTACTTCGATGCTGCTGCGCAATCTCATGTCAATGGATACCGAGGAGATGCTGCGAGCGCAACCGATCGACGCGGTCGTGCTGATCGGCGGTTGCGACAAGACCGTGCCCGCGCAGCTGATGGGCGCCGCTTCCGCCGGTCTGCCCACCATCCAGCTTCTCACGGGCAGCATGCTCACGGGTTCCCATCGCGGTACCCGAATGGGTGCATGCACCGACTGCCGCCGCCAATGGGGCCGGTTGCGCGCCGGTGAGGTCGACGAGACAGAGATCGCGCAGATCAACAGCGAACTGGTGCCCAGCGTGGGTACGTGTTCCGTGATGGGAACGGCTTCCACCATGGCTTGCGTGGCCGAAGCGATGGGCCTGACCGTGCCCGGCGGCGCTTCGCCGCCGGCCGTGTCCGCCGTGCGACTGCGCGTTGCGGAGCAGACCGGAGCCCAGGCCGTCTGGCTGGCCAGCCAGCGCATGGGAATCGGTCAAGTCCTGAGTGCGGCGTCATTCGAGAACGCATTCCGAGTGCTGCTGGCTCTCGGTGGGTCGACGAACGCTGTTCTGCACCTCACCGCCATCGCCGGCCGGGTGGGGATCAAGCTTGACCTGGCCCAACTGGACACTCTGAGCCGGGAAACGCCGGTACTGGTGAACCTCAAGCCCACGGGCGAGCACTACATGGAGGACTTTCATCGGGCTGGTGGCATGCCAGCGCTGCTGCGGCAGCTGCGTCCTCTGCTGAGACTGGACGCCGCTACGGTCAACGGCATGACTTTGGGCGAACAGATCGACGCCGCGCCGCCAGCCTTTGAACAGGACGTGATCCGTCCATTGGACCGGCCCATTCACGCCCAGGGTGGCATCGTCGTGCTGCGGGGCAACCTTGCGCCCGCCGGCGCCATTGTCAAGCAGGCGGCGGCCGACCAACGGCTGATGGAACACGAGGGCCGCGCCGTCGTGTTCGACGGCCTGGATGATTTGAGTCGCCGAATCGACGATCCTGCCCTGGATGTCGGCTCCGACGACGTATTGGTGCTCAAGGGCATCGGGCCTTTGGGCGCTCCCGGCATGCCTGAGGCCGGCTATATACCGATTCCCGCCAAGCTGGCTCGCGACGGCGTCAAGGACATGGTGCGGATCTCTGACGGCCGAATGAGCGGAACTGCATTCGGTGCCGTCGTACTGCACGTGACCCCCGAGGCCGCCGCCGGTGGACCGCTGGCGCATGTGCGCACGGGCGACCGCATCAGGTTGAGCGTCGCGCATCGCGAGCTGACTCTGTGCGTGAGCGATGAAGAGTTGACCCGCCGGGCTTCCGAGCACCCCATCGTTCAGCCGAGCGCACAGCGAGGCTATCTCAAGCTGTTCCTGGAGTCGGTGACGCAGGCTGACCGCGGCGTTGATTTCGATTTCCTTCAATCCCCGCTATGCAAATGACAATGCAGGAGACACAACGCATGACCGCAGGCAGCCGACGCCCCACCGCTCGTGGGCTATCCCGCCGTACCGCCGCCAGCTACTTGGCGCTCGGCGCCACCGGTGGCTACTCTGCCTTGGCTTCAGCACAGGCGAATGACTACCCCAACCGCCCCATCGAGCTGATCGTGGCCTATGGCGCGGGCGGTGGCACCGACGTATTGGCGCGCGCCTTCAGCGATGCGTCGCACAAGCACATCGGCCAGAACATCACCGTCGTCAACAAACCCGGCGCCAGCGGCGCCATCGGCCTGACCGACGTGTTGAACGCCCGTCCGGACGGCTACAAGATCGCGATGGTCACCGCCGAGCTGACGACGCTGCCGCATATTGGCGTGATCAAGTTCACCCACGAAGACTTCGCTGCCATCGCGATGCTGAACGCCGATCCGGCCGCCATCACGGTGAAGGCCGATGCGCCCTGGAACACGGTCGAGGAATTCCTGGCTGCGGCCAGGAAAGCCCCGGGCGAGTTCCGCGTGGGCAACGGGGGCATAGGCTCGATCTGGCACCTGGCCGCAGCGGCGGTGGAAGACAAGACCGGCGTCAAGTTCAGCCACATCCCCTATGCCGGAGCGGCCCCGGCCAGCCTGTCGCTGCTTGGCGGGCACATTGAAGCCCTGGCGGTCAGCGCGGCCGAAGTGTCGGTGCACGTTGCCGCAGGCAAGCTGAAAACCCTGGCCGTCATGGCCGACAAGCGGCTCAAGGGCTTCGACAGCGTGCCCACGCTGAAGGAGCGCAACATCGACGTGTCCATCAGCGTCTGGCGCGGGCTGTGTGCGCCGAAGAACACACCACCGGAGATCATCGCGGTGCTGAAGAACCTGGCTGTCGAGACGGCTGCCGAGCCCGCATTTCGCGAAGTCATGAACAAGCAGAACATGGGCTTCGCTTTCGGCGACGAAGCTGCCTTCAAGGCGGTGATGGTTCGCGACAGCACCTACTTCAAGAACCTGATTGCCAAGCTGAACATCAAACTGGGTTGAGTCTCGGCGGCCGGTTGCCCGGCCGCATGCGGGTCTTTTGTCAATGTCATCTGAAGCGAGTGTGGAAAGCAAACCGTGAACATCCTGTCTCCCATTGAATACGAAGACGCGGCGCCCGAGGTTCGCGCTGTCTACGACGAAATTCGCGCGGTTCGAAAGACCACCGCCATCAACAACTTCTGGAAGACGCTGGCCCACGACCCCGCGTTGCTGCAGCTCAAGTGGAAGGCCGTGTGCACTGCCATGGCGCCCGGCCGCCTCGACGCGCTGACCAAGGAACTGATCTACATGGCCGTGGGTGTCAGCCACGGGAACGACTATGCGCTGCGTACCCACTTGGCCGCCGCGCGCGCAAAGGGACTGACGGACGGCATGTATGCCGAGTTCATGACGGTCGTGCAACTCGCCGCGGGCAATGTGGCGCTCATCAACGGCCTGGGGATCGAACTCGACGCGCATCTCAAGCCCGGTGCACGCACGACCAACACGGTTGCAAGCACGTCAGGGGAGATCACGCATGGGCACAACTGAGAAGCCTCTGCTGGCAGGGCCATTGACACTGAGCCTGGAAGCCAAGGTCGTCGCGATCACGGGTGGCAGCAAGGGTATCGGCCGCATCATCGCCGAGGCCTGTGCGTACGCCGGGGCCGACATTGTCATCGGGAGCAGGAACCAGGCGGAAGGCGAGGCGACCGCCCGGGTCCTTCGCGGCATGGGGCGGCGCGCTTTGGCGTTGGGGCTGGACGTGGCCAGTGTTGCGAGTACCCGCGAATTCGCCACACGCGCCTGGTCCGAGATGGGTTGCATCGATGTGCTCGTCAACAGTGCGGGCATCATCGCGATCAACCCGGCGATCGATGTCTCCGAGGACGAATTCGACAAGATTCTCAGCGTCAACCTGAAGGGCGCCTTCTTCACCAGCACGGCTGTCGCAAGAAGGATGATCGACGAAGGCGTGCGCGGAGCCATCATCAACATCGGCTCCCAGTCGGGCCACATCGCCGCACCGCTGCGCGCCACTTATGCCGCTTCCAAGGGAGGGCTGAATCAGCTGACTCGCACCTTTGCCGCCGAGTGGGCGCCGCATGGCATTACGGTCAATGGCGTATCGCCGACCTATACCAACTCCGAAATGCTCACGAAGGCGATGGAGAACCCGGACTTCGCGCGCCGTGTGGCACTCGTGCCGCTGGGCCGTCCAGCGGAGCCCGAGGAAGTGGCCGCAGCCGTTCTGTACCTGGCCGGCCCCAATGCCCGCATCGTCACAGGCCACACGCTGCTGGTGGATGGCGGCAACACGATCGTCTGAGAGACAACGCCATGGACCCCAACCGTCGCACGGCGACACTCACGTTCGTCGGCATGGCCGCCTTGGCCTACGCTGGAAGCGCCCGTGCCGCGTATCCCGAAAGATCGGTTCGGATGGTCGTGCCGTATCCAGCCGGCGGTGCCACCGACATCATCGGGCGTTTGTTGGCGCAGCGGCTGTCGGCTGTGTTCAAGCAGCCGTTGGTGGTCGAAAACCGTCCCGGCGTCAGCGGAAACATGGGCGCAAGGGAAGTGGCAAAGGCTGCGGCTGATGGCCACACGCTGCTCATGGGGGCACTCTCTTCGCATGCCGCCATGGCGACGCTGACCGGCGCGCGCGCGGGCTATGACCTGCTCAAGGACTTTGTGTCGATTCAGGTCGTGGGCGAGGTGCCGATGGTGTTCGTGGTGCACCCGAGCTTTCCCGCCGAGACGTTTGGCCAGCTGGTGGCGTACGCCCGCGCCAACCCGGGCAAGGTCAGCTACGCGTCCGGCGGAGCCGGTGCGCCGCACCGCATGACCGCGGAACTGTTTCGAATCCAGGCGGGGCTGGAAATGCTGCACGTGCCGTACAAAGGCAGCGCGCCAGCCATCACTGACTTGATGGGTGGACAGGTCAACATGATGGCCGACACGGTGCCTTCGGCACTGCCGTTCATCAAGGCCGGCAAGCTTCGTGCCTTGGCGGTGACCACCTCGCGGCGCGTGCAAACGCTCCCCGAGGTTCCAACCGTGGCGGAAGCAGGCGGCCCGCCCTGGAAGGACTTCGACGTATCGATCTTCTACGGGCTGCTCGCACCTGCCGGCACGCCAACGGAGGTGCTGCACCGGCTCAATGCCGAAGTCGCGAAGATCATGCGCGACTCCGAGATTCAGAAGAGTCTGCAAGAGAACGGTGTGAACGTCCTGACGCCGCAGACACTCAGCAACGCCAATGAACGACTGAGCCGGGAGGTCGCGCGCTGGTCCAAGGTGATCACCACGGCGGGCATCAAACCCGATGACTGAGTCAAGGGCCGTGGCACCGGGCCTGCCCCTTCAATCCAATCGGAGATCACCATGACCAACCACCGTCTTGCCTTTGCCTTGCTGCTGGCCGGCGCCGTTTCGGCGCACGCCCAGACGCCGGCTCCACCGGCGCCGGTCTACGGCATCGACTACGGCGCCCCCATCACCGATGCCCAGGCGGCCAAGGTGATGGACGCTGCAACGGCGCTGGCACGCCGGAACGGATGGCGGGTTGTCATCACGGTACTTGACCCCGCCGGTCATGCCAAGCTTGTCCAGCGCCTCGACAACGCGCAGTTCGGTTCGCTGGAGGTGTCGGCTGGAAAGGCCTATACCGCGGTCGCCTACAAGCGCAGCAGCCGCTGGTACGCCCAGCAGGTTGCCGCCGGTGGCATGGGATATATGCGCGTGCCGGGCGCTCTGCCGCTGGCAGGGGGAGTGGCAATCATCGTGGACAACAAGATCATCGGTTCGATCGGTGTGTCCGGTGCCTCCTCGGACCAGGACGAGCAGGTCGCGCTCGAGGGTGCCAACGCGGTACACACGCCATGAACGCATGCCAGGTTCTGGCTTGGGTTGACGACGCACGTCCCTACGAAGAGGCCATCGAACGCCGCGGGATAGCGGGCCGCGTGCAACTGCACGCGTTGCCGCGCGGCCAGCAGCCCGCGCCTGAGCTTCTCGATGGCGCAAAAGTGCTGCTGGCATGGGACGCACCAGCCGGACTTCTTGTTCGCATGCCCTCGCTGCGCTGGCTCCAGGCCCAAACCGTGGGCGCGGAAAGCTGGCTTGCTCGCTCGGATCTTCGGAATGACATTGTGCTGACCGTGGCCCGCGGCGTTCACCGCGTGCAGATGCCCGAGACGATCCTGGGTGCGCTTTTCTGGATCACGAAGCCATTTCGGCACGCCATGGCGGATCAGGTCCAGGCGCGCTGGACGCGACGCATGGGCGAACCGCTGGCCGAAAAAACGCTGTGCATCGTCGGATTGGGGACGATCGGCATCGAGCTGGCCCGCAAAGCCCAAGCGCTCGAACTGCGCGTCATTGGGGTATCTCGGCGGCCAGTGGCTGTACCCCATGTCGACATGGTGTATGCAGCCGCCGAAGCCGAGCAGGCCTTCAACCAGGCGGACTTCGTGGTACTGCTGATCCCGCAAACGGCGGAAAACGAGAACTTCATGAACGCAGCGCGCCTCGCCGCCATGAAACCCGACGCTTGGCTTCTCAATTTCGCGCGCGGGACGGCGGTGGACGATTGCGCACTGATTGCGGCGCTGAATGCGAAGGCCATTGGCGGTGCGATCCTCGACGTCTTCCGCGAAGAGCCTCTGCCCGAGCACAACCCCTTGTGGCGCACACCGGGCGTGCTGGTGCTCCCCCACGTCGGTGGCTTGCATCCCCGGCGCGACGAGCTTGTCGCCGAGTTGTTCGCAGCCAATCTCGAACATTGGCTGGATGGCGAACCGCTTCAAGGCACGGTGGACCGCGCTCGGGGCTACTGACATGGCGTGGCATGCAATAGCCGTGTTCCTGGCGGGTTGCGCACTCGCCCTGCCGGTCCGTGCCGACGAGGCATTTTGGTCGTTGCTGAAGAGCGGCGGGCAGATCGTATTGATGCGCCATGCTGTGACAACGCCCGGTGCGGGCGATCCCGAAGGAATGGCCCTGGGCGATTGCAGTACGCAGCGCAATCTGACCGATGAAGGCCGTGAACATGCCAGGCGTGTGGGAGAAGCCATCCGCGCCCGTGGGATCTTGGTGACCCGGATTCTTTCAAGTCCTTGGTGCCGATGCCTGGATACGGCGCGGCTGGCCTTCGGTCCCAATCCCGAGGTGTCAACCGCCTTGAACAATTTGTTTGGACAGCGCGATTCGAGTGGGCAACAGTTAGAGCGGCTGGGGGAGATCCTTTCGCACAGACCCCTCTCAGGCAATACGGTGCTGGTTTCCCACGGATCGACAATTCAGGCCGCGACCGGCATCTCTCCGGGAACCGGGGAAATGGTTGTCATTACCCCGCAAGGCGGCGGCCGGTTTGCCGTGGCTGGCCGGCTGGAAGTCGCCCCGCGCTAAGGCAAGGCGACCGAACGGGCCGTCCGGGCGAGAGAACCAACTTTCCATTCAGTCTGAAGCAGCCGCCGGCAGCTTGGAACCGGCGCCGTTGGCAGCGAGTATTGCCTGATGAACAAAGTCAACCGACCTCTACTACCTGGGACCGGCCTGCAGGCCGATCCATCAATCCTCGGCGAGAGCGGAACGCGGTGCTGCAAACGAGGCTTGCGATGATCCACGGTCAGAATTGGATTGCGGGCGAATGGCTATCGGGAAGCGATGAGACGCTCGACGCCAACCCTTCCGATCGCAACGATCCAGTGGGCCGATTCGCACTGGTCACTCCTGCCCAAGCGCGCGCGGCGGTAGCCTCGGCCCGCCAGGCCTTTCCAGGCTGGGCCGCCGCCTCGCCATTGCGGCGGCACGATGTGCTGCAACGCGCTGCCCAGGAGATTGCCGCCAGGGGCGAGGAGTTGGCCACGTTGATTGCGCGCGAAGAGGGCAAGACTCTCGCTGACGCGCGGCGCGAGGTTGTGCGCACCGCCCAGATATTCCAGTTTCATGCGGGCGAATGCCTGCGCAGCGGCGGCGAGAAGATCGCCTCGGTGCGGGACGGGGTGGACATAGACATCACACGCGAGCCCCTGGGCGTAGTGACGGTGATCACGCCCTGGAATTTCCCGTTGGCGATTCCTGCATGGAAAATCGCACCCGCATTGGCCTGGGGAAACTGCGTGGTGTTCAAGCCCGCCGAACTGGTGCCGGCGTCGGCGCACGCACTAGCCGAGATCCTGCAGCGTGCGGGTGTGCCGCCCGGCGTTTTCAATCTCGTTGTTGGCCGCAGCGCCCAGATTGGCGCCGAGCTGATCGAGTCCGACGAGGTGGATGCCATCAGCTTTACCGGTTCCGCGAAAACTGGCCGGCTGGTGGCCGCTGCCGCATCGCAGGCGTACCGGCTCAAGCGCGTTCAGCTCGAAATGGGTGGCAAGAATCCATTGGTGGTTCTTGACGACGCTTCGATAGACATTGCCGTATCGTGCGCACTGGACGGCGCGTTCCATCAAACGGGGCAACGCTGCACAGCTTCGTCCCGCGTGATTGTCACACGTGGCATTCATCGCCGCTTCGTCCACGCGCTGGTCGAAGGCATGAAAGGCTTGGTCGTGGGTCATGCATGCCACGACCGAACCCACATCGGGCCCGTGGCTGATGCTCGTCAGCTCGAACAAGACCTCTCCTACATCGAGATTGGCAAGGCGGAGGGCGCGACGTTGGCCGGAGGGGGCACCAGGCTGACGCGTGACACCGATGGCTACTTTCTTGAGCCTGCGTTGTTCATCGACGTGCACCCGTCAATGCGGATTGCGCGGGAAGAAATATTCGGCCCGGTGGCCGCGGTCCTAGCAGTTGCTGACTATGACGAGGCGCTGGCAGTTGCCAACGACACCGAATTCGGTCTGTCGGCGGGTATCTGCACCGCAAGTCTCAAGCACGCCCAGCACTTTCGCCGCAATGCGCAGGCCGGCATGGTCATGGTCAATCTGCCCACGGCGGGCGTGGACCATCACGTTCCCTTCGGCGGAACCAAGGGCTCGAGTCACGGGCCGCGTGAACAAGGCACGCATGCACGTGACATGTATACGCGGATCAAGACCGCGTATGTGTGGGGCGGCTGACTTGCCGTTGTGGCGCCGGGCTGGCCGCACATGTGCCGCAGTCGAAGACTCACTTTGAATTCGCGAGTCCTACATGAGTTTGAACCAACCGAAAAGGAGATCCCATGAATCGCTTCGCAACACTCGCATTGGTGGCGCTAGCCGCCGCGCACACCGCCCACGCCAGTGATTTTGAATTGCAAAGCAAGGCTCTCGAGCAGGGCGCAGGAATTGCACCCGAACACTATGCAAACGCCTTCGGTTGCACGGGAGGCAACGTGATGCCGGACCTGAGCTGGAAGAACGCCCCTGCGGGCACAAAGAGCTTTGCCGTCACGTTCTACGACAAAGACGCGCAGACCGGCAGCGGCTTCTGGCACTGGGTTGCCTACGACATTCCGGTGTCGAGTACGACGCTGCCGGGTGGCGCCAATGGCGGAACGCTGCCGGGCGATATGACGGAAGGCAACACCGACATGAGCAAGCCTGGCTTCATCGGGCCTTGCCCGCCGGTCGGCCGCAAGCACGACTATGTCTACACGGTGCACGCATTGAAAGTGGACAAGCTGCCGATAGACAAGGGCGCAAGCTCAGCCCTGATCGGCGTCTTCCTCTATCAGAACACACTGGCAAAGGCCACCCTTCGCGTGACGGCGGGGCCTCGGAAGTAGGCTTGGGTCTGCCCATGCCGTGTGTGGCTCTCCAGCAGGGGCAACAGACGACCTGGGCGATGTATTCCATCCGGAGCAGCACCCCCGCTGGCGAAGCGCCCCATTGGTTCACTCGTCAAACCAACTACGATGCGGCGCCAACACTTCCGCAGACCGGAGACATGACCCGCCGCTTGATGCGCACCCTGGCCGCTGCTCTGCAGCTGGCCGCCTGCAGCACGCCGCTCCTGGCCCAGGATCGCACCGACCTGCGCTACGACTGGAAGTCGGTCGCCATCGTCGGCGGCGGCTTCGTCAGCGGCCTGGCCTTCCACCCCCGAGAGCCGGGGCTGATGCTGGCTCGCACCGACATGGGCGGTGCCTACCGCCGGGACCGCATCCCCGGCCCCTGGCACCCGCTGCTGGACGGACTCTCGCTGGCTGATGTCAACCTGATGGGTGTCGAGAGCTTGGCCCTTGACCCGAACGACCCTGACGCCCTGTTCCTCGCCTGCGGCACCTACTCCAACCCGGCCTCGCCGAACGGCGCCCTGCTGCGCTCCTTCGACCGCGGGCGCAGCTGGCAGCGCACGCCCCTGCCGTTCAAGCTCGGGGCCAACGAAGGCGGGCGCGGCAATGGCGAGCGCCTGGCGGTCGACCCGCGCGACGGCCATGTGCTCTACCTCGGCACCCGCCACGACGGCCTGTGGCGCAGCCGTGACCGTGGCGCGAGCTTCCAGCGGATGGACAGCTTCCCCGAGTCGGCCTGGCGGCGCCACGCGAGCGATGGCCCCCCGCCCGGCTGGGGCGGCAGCGATGGCCGTGGCACCGTGGTCTTCGTGCTGATCGATCCGCGCAGCGGCCGCCCCGGCCAAGCCAGTCAGACCCTCTACGTGGGCGTCTCCGCGGTGGGCCGGCCCAGCCTCTGGCGCAGCGACGACGGCGGCGCAAGCTGGGCCCCGGTGCCCGGCACGCCGCTGCAGCACCGGCCGATGCGCGCCGCGCTCACGGCCGACGGCATGCTCTTCCTGGCGATGGCCAGCGAGCCCGGCCCGCAGCGCATGAAGAGCGGCTCGGTCTGGGCGCTGGACACCGCCACCGGCCGCTGGGCCGACATCACCCCCGAGGCCCCGACCGAGGCCCGGCCCTTTGGCTACGGCACCGTCGCGGTGGACCCGCGCCAGCCGCGCCGCCTGCTGGCCAGCACGGCCGGTCGTGTCGGCGGTGATGAACTCTTCCTCAGCAGCGACGGCGGCGCCCGCTGGCAGCCCCTGTTTGCCGGTGGCGCGCACCTCGACGCCCGCGGGGCGCCCTACGTGGCCGACACCCACCTGCACTGGCTCTATGACGTGCGCATCAACCCGGCCAACCCGGACCATGCGATCTTCACCACGGGCTACGGCGGCTGGGAGACCTTCGACCTCGGTGCGGCCGAACGCGGCCAGCCCACGCACTGGCAGGTGATGAGCCGCGGCATCGAGGAGACCGTGGCGCTGGCGCTGTACAGCCCAACGCGCGGTGTGCCCCTGGTCACCGCGCTGGGCGACTACTCCGGCTTCGTGCATGCCGACCTGGACCGCCCTGCGCCCGGCAACCCCAAGCCACCCTTCTTCGGCAACACCCACGACGTGACCGGCGCCGAGCTGGCGCCCGAGGTGCTGCTGCGCATCGGCCACCCCCGCGCAGGCGGCAAGCCCCTCGGCTATTCCCTCGACGGCGGCAGCACCTGGCAGGAGCCGGCCCGCGTGCCCGACCCCGCATCCAGCGACGGCGCCCTCGCCGTGTCGGCCGACGGCGGCACCTGGGTCTGGACGCCCAAGGAGGGCCTGCCCCATGTCAGCCACGACCGTGGCGACAGCTGGACCGCGGCGCGCGGCCTTCCGCCCGGCACGCGCGTGGTGGCCGACCGGGTCAACCCGCGCCGGTTCCATGCGATGGACCTGTATGGCGACCGCCGCTTTGCCAGCGACGATGCGGCCTCGAGCTTCAGTTCACGGCCGCTGGCCCTGCCCGACGGCCCGGTGCAGCGCCCGGCCGCCACGGTCCACAACCAGAGCCGGCGCGGCGACGAACGCGGCGGCCAGGACCGGCTTTACGCCACCCCGGGCCGCGAAGGCGAGCTCTACCTGGCCGCTTTCCATGGCCTCTACCGCGCGGCAGACGGCGCGCCCTTCGTGCGCCTGCCCGGTGTCAGCGAGATTCATGCCTTCGGCTTCGGCCGCGCCGCGCCGGGCCAGGACACACCGGCCCTCTATCTGGTAGGCACCGTGCAGCGCCGGTACGGGCTCTTCCGCTCCACCGATGCCGCCGCCAGCTGGCAGCGCATCAACGACGACGCCCACCAGTGGGGGCTGATCCTGCACATCAGCGGCGACCCCAAGGTCTTCGGTCGGGTCTACGTGGGCACGCACGGTCGCGGGGTGCTGTCCGGGGATCCGGCGCGCTGAGCGGCCGAAGTGAACCGCGCGCGCAAGCACCACCACCATGTGTACGTGGTGGAGTTGTCTGACCGGGTGTGGAACGAGCCGTCGTTCCGCAAGGCGAACCCGGACTATCAACTGAGCAAGCCGCTGGTCTACGTCGGCATGACGGGGCTGGACCCTGATCTGCGCTTCGACCGGCACAAGGCCGGGATCCAGGCCAACCGGTTCGTGCTCGAGTACGGCTTGCGCCTTCTGCCGCAGCTGTACGAGGTCTACAACCCGATGCCCTACGAAGCAGCCCGCGAGATGGAGGTCGAACTGGCCATCGGTTTGCGGGAAGCCGGGTACGGTGTCTGGCAAGCCTAGGCGGCGATGGGCGCATCGTCGCGCGAAGCCACCACGGGCCGCCGGCGCACCTGGTCTCGCCCGCCGTGCTTGGCTTCGTACATTGCCCTGTCCGCTGCGCTGATCAGCCCGGCCGGTGTCGACTGGCGCGCGTCGCACACCGCCGCAACGCCCACGCTGACGGTAACCGGCGCCAGCGTGGCGGCGTCAGCGCCCAGGTGCAGCGCGGACACGCAGACGCGCACGCGCTCTGCCACGTGGGCAGCGCCCTCCACGTCGCAGGCCGGAAGCACCACGACGAACTCTTCGCCGCCATAGCGCGCCACGAGGTCGCCCGGCCGCAGGCCCGCGGCGCGAATCGCTGCCACCACGGCCACCAAGCAGGCGTCGCCGGCCAGGTGGCCGTGGTGATCGTTGTAGCGCTTGAAGTGGTCGACGTCGATCATCAGCAGGGCCAGATGCGCCGCCTCGTCGCCGCCGCGCTCCGCCGCACGGCGGGCGCGCTCGTGCTCCGTCGCCAGCACGGCGTCGAAGTGGCGCCGGTTGTACGCGCCGGTCAGCCCGTCCTCGATCGCCTGCCGCTTCATCCGGGCGTCCGCGGCGCCCAGCTGCACGGCCATGTTCTGCAAGGCCAGTAGCAGCACGCCGCATTCATCACCCGAGCTGCGCGGCAACGGCGCGTCGAGCTGGCCGCCGCCTACCGCGGCGGCGAAGGCAACGGCCTGACGCAACGGGCGCGTGATGCTGGCGGTGAGACGCCAGGCCGCGAGCCCGGTCAGTAGCGTAGCGAGCCCGGCCACCCCTTCCACGATGCGATCGATGCGCTCCGCGCGGGCATTGAGGGCGTGGATCTCGGCGGAGATGCGTTCCTGCTGCAGCGCTGCCAGCCGGTCGAGCGCCTTCAGCCAGGTGATGTGCACGGGCGCCACCTCGGCGCTCAGCGTGCGCGCGGCCATGCCGGGGTTGTAGCCCACGACGCTGCGCCGCGCGCTGGCGACCGCTTCGTCGACGGCGTGGTCGTAGGCCTTGACCTGCTCCGCCAGGCCCTGCTCTTCCAAGCTGCCGGATCGGAGGTCGAAGCGCGCGGCGATCGCTCGGTAGGCCGCGATGTCGGCGTCGATCTCCTTCATGTCGCTGGTGGCGGCCTCGATGCCGGTGGCCAGGCCGAGGCGCTGCGCCCGCCGATCCTGGTCCTCCAGCAGTTCGCGCATCGCGCCGATGTCGGACATGCGCTTGTTGGCGTGCTCGACCATGCGCACCAGCGTCTCGCGCGAATCGCGCGCGCTGGTCACCATCAGCCACGCGCCGGCGAACATCAGCACGAGGATGAGCGAGAAGCACAGGCCCAGTCGATGGCCGATGCGCAGGTTGATTGGAGACGGCTTCATGGCGGGTTGAGCGCCTCAGCCTGGCCGGATGCGCATGCCTCGAGGGTGCGGCACGCCGGGCCTTCCGGATGGGGACTCTCCCCTGGTATCGGCCAACGAATGCCTGAAATTGAGACCAGTCGCGGTTCGAAGCGACCCGCCGCCGCGTGCGAACACCGCGAATCGTGCTTTTCCCGCAGCTGCGGTGCAGCGCGCGACAGCGTCCAGAGCGAGACCTCTCCGCTGAACCGCGCCCGTCAGCGGCCGAAGTACATCCATTGCCCCTCGGAGACGACCTTGACCTCGCCGTCGACCACCGACGACCTCCTCTCCCACCCGAGGGGTCATCACCATGCTTCCGGCGCTCAAGCCCACCCCCGCGTCCCGGCCCTGAACTGTCCGCCGCGGTAGCATCGGGCATGTCAGTGAAACAGTCGTTTGATCCTTCGGCGGACACAAAGGCGAGGGTCATCGCGGCGGCCACTCACCTCTTCGCGACGAAGGGCATCGAGGCGGTCGCCGTTCGTGAGCTGACCACGATCGCCGGAGTCAATCTTGCCGCCGTGAACTATCACTTCGGGTCCAAGAACGCGCTGTGCGAGGCTGTGCTCGATTCGGTCGCCGCCAGCGTCAACGCGAAGCGCCTGGCGAAACTAGAGGTCGTTCTGCGCGAGGCGGAGTCGATGGGAAAGCCTCCCGGTCTGCCTGACATCCTGGACACCTTCATGGAGCCCTACCTGGGTCCGGACGAAACGAGAGAGGGGGCGGTGCTCGCGCAACTGGTCATCAAGGATCGCATCAGTCGAAACGAGATGACGACCCGAATCATCCGCAAACACTTCGATCCGCTCGCCAGGAAGTACATCGCGGCGTTCGCCAAGGCATGCCCCCACGTTGATCCGACCGAGTTCTACTGGCGCTACATGCTCATGTACGGCGCCGTGGTTCTGGCATCAACCGATCGCGGCAAGAACAATCGCATCGCGACGATGTCGAAGGGCCTGTTGGATGCATCCGATCCCGTTGCGCTGCGCAGCGCCTTGATGAACTTTCTTGTTCCGGCAATCAGCGCCCCAAGCGGGAAGACCACCCAGCCCGCGCCCACTCGGCTCGTCAAAAGGCAAGGCTAGCCCTTTCTCGGGATAACCCGCATATCACCCGCGGGCAGATGAACTACGCTTGCATTCAAACGATCGTTTGATACGACTGTTCGCTTCGGTCGCACGCGTGCGACCGCGCGCAACCATCAAGGCCGATTGAGCCTCCCGAAGTCGCGTCGCATCGACGGAAATCCAAGTCATGAACGAGCCATATCAGTCCGGCATTCCCCGCCAGCCCATCACCGTCCGGCTGGGCGGCCAGACCAGGGTGCTCGCCAGGTCCGAGATCCTCGCTTGGGAAGTGCGACAGGCAAGGAAGGAACTCAGGCGACTTGGCGCGACCCCTCCAAAGGACGACATCGACGCGCTCCGGGCGGCTGTGGTCGTGGCGAAAAGGTTCCTCGGTCGCGAGGAGATCCAACGTCGGCTCGCAACCCAGATCAAGTGGTCCGACCGTCTGGTCCGCGCCATCGCCTGGGCATCTGGACGGCACCGACGCCTGTGTCAGGTGGAACTCTTCATGCCGCATGGGTCCGCGACGGCTCTTCCGACTTGGTACTTTGACCGAGCCGCAGCCGACGATGAGGCAGCCTTCCTTCTCGCCTGTCCCGACCACCACCTCTTTCGCCTCACGGCGGACGGTCGCCAGGAAGTCTGGGAAACGACGGGCGGCTCGCCCTTGGCGTCGCGCTTCTTCTTCACCATGGAGGACGTCGCCGACCTGGTGACTTCCGCAGATCCCTCATACCCGGTGCAGATGGCCGGTGCCGCCCGCTTGGCCGACGGTACGCTCATCGGTGGCATCCGACATCAATTCCGGGACGAACCAGGAGGCATGCGAGCCCTGCTCACGGTGGAGTATCCGTGGCTGATGGGGCCGGTCGCGGTCGCGATGCACCGTTGGCACGTGGCGTGCGAGTTCTCGGTGTGGGCCGAGGCCGCGAACCGCCAGCACTGAGCGATCCAGCAAGCCGAGCATGAGGTAAGGCGCAACGACTGCAGCTTTCGCACGCAACAGACGCGAACGAGTCAACGCAATGGGCCCGTAAGGATGGTGACGATGCGACCGCAGGCGCGGATCGGCTTGCGATGCAAGGTGGCGGCGAACTGCGCAGGGTGCGCGTACTCGGCCGAAGCCACACCGGCACGGATTCTTAACCCGATGTAGGGCAGGAGGATCACCGCAATCCCACTGCCACCGGCGACGATGCGCGATCCCGGGAATTCGTTCGACGCCACGGCGTATAAAGGGGGTGCCGCCTGCAACGCAGCGCGGCGCGAATCCGGTTCAATCCGAACGAAGAGAGGGCGTCGCCATGGGCTCTGTCAACGGAACGCTGCGCGTAGCCGCGCTGTCCATCTTTCTGATCGGCTGGCAGGCCACCTGTGCGGCCGACGGCGGGCTTGACCCCGGCTTCGGCAGCGGCGGCAAGGTGATGACCGACTTCAACAACAGCACCGACATCGCCAACGCGGTGGCCGTGCAGGCGGACGGCAAGTTCGTCGTCGTGGGCACGACCTACACCAACAACGACTACACGGGCGAAGACTTCGCCATCGCCCGCTACAACGCCAACGGAACGCTCGACACCAGCTTCGGCGTGCAAGGCAAGGTCAAGACTGATTTCCCGGGCCTGGCGGCGGTGGCTTCGTCGGTGCTGATCCAGCCCGACGGCAAGATCGTGGTGGCAGGCGGCGCCTTCCCCCTGTTCACCTTCCTGGGCAACTTCGAGATCGCCCGCTACAACCCGGACGGGTCGCTGGACACCTCGTTCGGCAACGGCGGCATCGTGACGACGCATTTCCCCGGCGGCCAGGGCAGCTACGCCTTTGCCCTGGCACTGCAGCCGGACGGCAAGATCGTCGCGGCCGGCACCCACTTCGTCAGTTTCTCCAGCGATGCCAGCTCCAACACCGACTTCGCGCTGGCGCGTTACAGCCCCGACGGCACGCTCGACGTGAGCTTCGGCAGCGGCGGCCTGGTCACCACCGACTTCAACGGACACAACGACGATGCCTTCGCCATCCTGATCCAGCCCGATGGAAGGCTCGTGGCCGTCGGCTCGGCGACCACACTCAACACCTACGTTGACTTCGCGGCCGCCCGCTTCCTGCCCGATGGCGGCCTCGATGCCTCGTTCGGCACCGGCGGAAGGGTCCGAACCGACTTCGGACTGGGCGGCTTCGACCAGGCCCGCTCCGCCGTGCTGCAGCCCGACGGAAAGATCGTCGCGGTTGGCACGACCATCTCGCCCAGCGGCGCGATGCAGCGCTTCGCACTGGTGCGCTACACCGCAAACGGCAGGCTGGACCGGACCTTCCATCGCGACGGCCGGCAGACCATCGACTTCAGCAGTTGCTGCCAGAGCGCGTACAAGGTCTTGCTGCAGTCCGACGGCAAGATCGTCGCCGTGGGCTATCCCAACTCCGAATCGTCGGACTCCGATTTCCTGCTGGCACGCGTCAACGCCAAGGGCTCGCTGGACGCCAGCTTCGGCACGGGCGGCAAGGTGCGCACGTCCTTCGGCAACCTGAACGGCGGCGCCAACGGTGCCGCGCTCCAGGCCGACGGCAAGGTGATTGCGGTGGGGTTCCAGGCGCTCGCGACAGGGTTCCCCGACATCGCCGTGGCGCGCTACCTCAACAGTGCGACGAGCATGGCCGCGAATGAGCAGGCACCACCGGAGGCCGAGGCAACGGATGAAGACTCCGAGTGACGTTGTGGCAGCGGAGATCTTGTCGCGGCGGAAACCGGCCCTGCAGGCACAAGCGTGAGAACTCGCCATTCCGGTTCAGGCCGACCGCGACGACACGAGCATCACGGCCGGCGCCAACCCGAATGGGCGCCCAGCACGGCGGCGGAGCTGCAGGCGCAGCAGCGCTCGGAGCTGGCGATGTAGGCCCCAGTCGTCAAGGCCTCGGGCTTCTCGCCCGAAGACTGACGGCGAACTGCCTGCTGTGCGATCATCGCACCGTGACATCCAGCGACTGCTCCCACCAGCAAAGGCCGCCCTCGGCGAGCCGCGTGCTGCACCGCGCGTCGATTCCTCCGACCTCCATCTCGATTCGAATTCTCCAGGACCGTTGAGCTGCGGCTTCTCGCCGGTGCCCGACGGTCCCTTCGCATGCTGCCGCGCGCCCAGCGCGGCGTCCCATGAGTCGATCAACGGAGAGTTTCAATGCCTCAAGTCTTCCCGGGCGCCGAGTCGCCCTACCCCCTGCTTCACGACGTCGAGGCTGCCGCCGGGCGCCTGGCCGGCCAGGTTCTACAGACGCCGGTGTGGCGCTGGCAAACGGGCGCCGTCAACCGCCTGAGTCCGCAGACCGAGGTCTGGTTGAAGCTGGAATTGTTCCAGCGCACCGGCAGCTTCAAGCTTCGGGGCGCGCTGAACTGCATCCAGGCGCTCGACGCGGCGGCCCTTGCCCGCGGCGTGGTGGCGGCGAGCGCCGGCAACCACGCCGTGGCGGTGGCCTATGCGGCGCGCGCCGCCGGCACCACCGCCAAGCTGGCCATGCCGCGCCACGCCAGCCCCGTGCGCATGGCCGCCTGCCGTGACCAAGGGGCCGAACTGCTGCTCACCGACACCATCCACCAGGCGTTCGCGCTGGCGCAGCAACTGGTGGCCGACGAAAGCCGCAGCATGATCCATCCGTTCGATGGGCCGCGTACCGCCGAAGGCACGGCCACCATCGGCCTGGAGCTGATGCGCCAGGTGCAAGGGCTCGACGCCGTGATCGTGCCCGTGGGCGGCGGCGGGCTGTGCGCCGGTATTGCTTCGGCGGTGAAGCAGATCAACCCCGGCACCCGGGTGTTCGGTGTCGAACCCTTCGGTGCCGATGCCATGTACCGCAGCTTCCAGGCCGGTCGGCCGCAGGTGCTCGAACGTGTCGACACCGTGGCCGACAGCCTGGGCGCCCCGTATGCGCTGGAGTACAGCTACGGCGTCTGCCGGCGCTTCGTCGACGAGATCGTTCGCGTGAGTGACGAAGAGATGACTGCGTCCATGCACCATCTGTTTCGTGACATGAAGCTGGTAGCGGAGCCGGCGGCCGCAGCGGCCACCGCGGCCTTGCTGGGGCCGCTGCGCGAACGGCTCGACGGCAAGCGCGTGGCGCTGATCGTGTGCGGCTCCAACATCGACTCCGTCCGATTCGGCGAGCTGCTGGCAGGTTCCGCCTAGGAGGCCGATGCAGTTTGGCCCGACAACCTCCTAGGTCGAGAGCTGAGTGCGAGCGAGCTCGCCGAGATGCCGAACCCCCTTGTCGATTCGCTCGCTCCAGGTGCTGCCGGCGCTCAGGCGCAGGCAGTTCCGAAATCGACGACTTGCAGAGAAGACGTCGCCTGGCGCGAAGCAGATGCCATGTTCAAGCGCCTCGTCAAACAGAGCTCGGGAGTCGAACCCTCTGGGCAGCTCGACCCACAGCGCAAATCCGCCGGCCGGCCGGCTGACGCGCGTCTCGGCCGGAAAACTCGCCTCGATGGTGCGGGTCAGGCGCAGCAGGTTCTCTTCAAGCACGCGGCGTAGCCGGCGCATGTGCGCGTCGTAGGCACCGCTGGCCAGGAAGTCTGCAAGCGCGACCTGAGGAAGAACGGCGCCGCACAGGCTGAATGCAAGCTTGCGATCCATCACTTGTTGCGCAAAGGCGCCGGGCACGATCCAGCCGACGCGGTATCCGGGTGCGAGGCTTTTCGAAAACGAGCTGCAGTAGATCGTGTTGGCGCCGCCCGCGAGCGCGATGAACGGCCTGGGCCGCTCGCGCGTGAAGTGGATTTCGCCGTAGACGTCGTCCTCGATCAGGGGGACGGCATGCCGCGCCAGCAGCGCCAGCAGTTCAAGCTTCTGTGCTTCAGACATCGACGAGCCCAAAGGGTTGCTGAAGCTCGAAGACAGCATGCAGGCCGCCACCGGCTCCGTGTCGAGCAGCCGGGCGAATGCGTCGACGTTCACGCCGCGGGTCGGATCGGTGGGAAGTTCCAGGGCCTTCAGGCCGAGCACCTCGAGCGTGTGCAGAAGCCCGAAGTAGGTGGGCGACTCGACTGCGATCGTGTCGCCAGGTTTCGCGACGGAGGTCAGTGCGAGGGTCACGGCTTCCGTGCAGCCACTCGTGATGACCATGTCGTCCGGCGACAGCGCATGCCCGATGCGCATCGCCCGCCTGGAGATTTCACGGCGCAGCCGCAGGTCGCCACGCGGCGCGCCATAGACGTTGTAGCGCGCGCCGTGCCGGCGTGCGGCACGCGCCAGCGCCAGGTCGAGCCGATGGGACTGCAGCAAGGCCGTTTCCGGCACGGCGCAGCCGAGCGGCACCAGCGCCGAATTGGACGCATGCTCCAGCAGCGCCGAGACGGCTCCGCTGATGGACACGGTCGATGCCTTCGAACGCAGGCGCGACGTGGACGGCAGCGCGAACGTTCTGCCCTGAGTGGCGGTGACGTAGAAGCCCGACTGTGGCCGCGCGACCAGAACGCCGCGGTCTTCCAGCAAGCGATAGGCTTGTAGCACCGTGGAAATGCTGATGCCGTGCTGGCCGCTGATGGCACGCACGGACGGCAGGCGCATGCCGGCGCCGAGCGTGCCGTTGTCGATCATGCTGACGATGAGGTCCGCGAGCTGCTCGTAGCGATAGGCCGGCGGCGCTTCGTGACGGTGAGTCGTGCTTGCATCCATGGTGCGCTCGCGTCAGAACCAGGCTCGATTGTCGGCGAAGCACCTTTGGAAGACATGCAAATTGTGCTGGTCGAATCAGCCGGAAACTGTGGCTGTTGCGGTTGTTTGGCGGTCGCTAGGATTTGCCGACTCACACACCCCTGCAAGGTGGGACGAATGACGGTGCTTGAAGAGAAGGTCGAATGGCGAGGCCGGTTCCCCTACAACGAGATCATTTCCCTGCTCGACGTGAACCGGCCGTTCAACCTGGCGGAGAGCACATCGCAAGATCTGACGGTCGGAGAACTGCTGGACCTGGCCGGACTCGAGACCCTGCGCGGCCTGAAGCTTGGCTACGGCCGGTCTGCCGGGGCGGCCGAGCTTCGCGAAGAGATCGCCAAGGCCTGCAAAGTGCCTGCCGAGCAGATCGTCACGACCCAGGGCACGGCCCTGGGACTGTTCCTGCTGGCCTTCGAGGTCTGCCGGCCTGGCGACGAGGCCGTCCTCGTGACACCGTGCTTTCCGCCGAGCCGCGACTGCCTTCTCGGCGTAGGTGCCGCCGTGCGCGAGATCAGGCTGACGTTCGAGAACGGTTACCAGCTGGATCTGGACGAACTCGCGGCCAAGCTTTCTTCGAAGACCAGGCTGGTCAGCCTCGCGTCGCCGCAGAACCCCAGCGGGGTCCGGACCTCTCGTGCCACTGTTGCAAGGCTTCTCGCGTTGCTGGAGACCCAGGCGCCGCAGGCCATCCTCTTCATCGACGAGACCTATCGCGAGGCCACCTACGGCAACGAAGCCGCGCCCGACAGTTTTACCGGGCTGCACCCGCGCATCGTCACGGGCGCTTCTGTATCGAAGGCGCTGGGCGCGCCCGGCTTGCGCACGGGCTGGCTCACGGTCGCCGATGCAGACCTCCGGTCGCGCCTGGTCGTTGCCAAGATGAACACCGTGATCTCCTGCTCGGTGCTCGACGAGGCGCTGGCCGCTGCACTGCTGCGCCATCGCGACAGCGTGCTTGCGCTGCGCCGCCGGCTGCTCGCCGAAGGGCTCGAGGAACTCGCGGCCTGGTGCGAGGCCGAACGCCAGCGCGTCGAATGGATCCGCCCGGATGGCGGGGCCCTTTGCTGCCTGCGCCTTCGCGCCGACCAGTTCGACACCGCCGCCGTATCGAGGTTCTGGGACTTGCTGCCCCGGCACGAACTGCAACTGGCGTCAGGCGCGTGGTTCGGCGAGAGCGACCGCGTCTTCCGGCTGGGCTTCGGCTACCTGCCGCCTGGACGCCTGGGCCCCGCACTGTCCGCCCTTTCGACGGTGCTGGACGCCGCCACCGCGAAGTGAGGGCGCGATGAAACTCGTTCGATTCGGCCCGCCCGGCGAAGAGCGGCCGGGCATTCTCGACGGCAGCGGCATCATTCGCGACGCGAGCGCGCTGGTCCCACCCAGACTCGACAGGAGAACCGCACCGGCAGGCCGGTCTTTTCCGTGGGGCAGATCGTGGCCCACCTGAGCGAGTTCATGACCTTGCTGCCCGGTGATCTTGTGCTGACGGGGACGCCCGCTGGCGTTGCGTACAACAAGCCCGATCCGGACTACCTCGAGGCAGGCGACCTCATCGAATGCGGGATCGAGGGCCTCGGCGTCCAACGCTGCGAAGTGCTGCCGGCCGTCGGGCCTGACCGATAGCGAGACGACTCAACCTTCAAGGATAAGCAATGCAGATCAAACGCTACGACACCGGCAAACGCATGAGTCAGGCCGTCATCTACGGCGGGTTCGCGTTCCTGGCTGGCCAGGTCGCCGACGACACCAGCCAGGACGTGAAGGGCCAGACGGCCCAGATCCTCGCCAAGATCGACGCGCTGCTGGCCAAGCTCGGTTCCGACAAGACCAGGATCCTGTCGGCCAGCATCTGGCTCGCGAGCTACACCGCGTACAACGATGTGAACGAGGTCTGGGACGACTGGGTTCCGGAAGGCCAGGCGCCAGCCCGCGCGTGCGTAGAGGCCAAGCTGGCATTCCCGCAGTACACCGTCGAGATCGGCGTGATCGCCGCGGTGTAGGCGGCATGCCACCTCCGGCAGCTCATGCTGACCACGATCGTGATGGCGCCGTGCGCACCAGCCTTAGCGCCAGATAGACGGCGGCGCTGACCAGAATGGAATCCAGCGCTGCGACCGCTGTCAAGGACCATCCCCATCGCGGCGCCAGAGCGGCCCAGCCGCTGCCGACCAGCCATGAAGCGAACGCTTCGACGCGCCACGACGCCGCTTGCGTCGGCGTGCCCAGCTTGACGTTGACCAGATAGATGCCGGCAATCGGCGGAATCGCGATGCTCAGCCCCAGCAAATACGGCAGCAGCAACGCGCTGATGCCAAGCAGCCCCATCACGGTTCCGATCACGCCGGCCAGCAAGGCCAGGCGCCACGCAGGCTCGCGCGGCGCCAATGTGCGGGCCACCAGCGTGGTGGCGTAGAGGTTGAACGCATTGGTCGACCAGGCCGTCAGCACCACGGTCAGCATGGCCGGCACGCCCAGGCCCAGCGCGAGCATGATCTTGACCATGTCGCGCTCGCCGCTGACCAGGCTCGGCAGGCCCGACAGGATCATCACCAGAGGGAAGCCCAGGCCGTAAGCCAGACCGGCGCCCAACGCCGCACGGCGCGGCGACATCGCGAAGCGGCAGATGTCCGGCGACAACACCACGCCGACCACAATGCCGCCAACGACCATGGACACGCCGCTGCCCAACGGTGTCAGAGTGCTGGGTGCATAGGTCCACAACGCACCGGTGCCACCGCGAAGCGCTGCACCGAAGGTCCACGCCAGCAACAGCACCTTCAGAGGCGTCGTCAGCGCGGAAAGCGCGTTCAGCGCTCGAAACCCCATCATCGCCGTGCCGGTCGTCAGCATGCAGCCGCACAAGGCGAGCGCCCAGGCAGGCAGGACACCGAGAGCCGGGCTGACCGAGCCGAGCGCATGCCCGAACATGGTTGCAATCACGCCATACCAACCCAGCAGGCTCAAACCCAGGACACCGTTGACGACCCGGGCACCGTTCAGCCCGAAGGCTTCGCCGATCAGCTCGTAGGTCGTGCAACGCTTGAGCGCACCCGCTGCACCGGTCATCGCTGCGATGCTGCCCAGAATGGCACCGCCGAGCAGGTAGGCCAGGATCGCCCGCGTGGCCCCCAAGGCGTGGCTGATCTCGGCGCCCATCACGAACGCGGGCAGCGCGATCATCAACGCGAGCAGGATCAGGACGAGGCGAAAGACGCCGATCAGCCTGGGCGTTTGCTGCTGCAGCGAAGACGACATGTGGCAGTCTCCTTCAGCGATCCTGCGTCAGCTGCTCGAGCGGCACGTAGGCCTGCGGGTAGCCGAAGCGCTGCGGGCCGACCAGGTCGAGTGCCTCGGCGCTGCGCCACGCGGCTACGCACGGAACACCCAGCACCGCCACACGCAGGCCGTAGCGCGCCTGTTCGGCCGTGATGGGCTCGCCGGTGTCCAGGTCGAGCATCACGATCAGGTCGGGTGTCGCGCACAGGCACTGGCCGCGCGACTCGGCGAGCAGGAACTCGTTCTGGAAATGCAGCACCGCCCGCTGGCCGTCGTGCGCGTCCAGGCCGGCCAGCACCGCCTGCCCGCGGCAGAAGCCGCCGGCGAGCACGCGCTGCACGTCGACCACCTTGCCGGTGAAGAGATGGAAGCCCCCGGTCACGCGGCGCACCTCGCTGATCGCGTCGCGGTGCGCCGCGCGAGCGTCCAGCCAGGCCTGGCCGGCACGCCAGGCCTGGGTGATCGAACCCCTGACGGTGGCCCGGCGCAGCTGCGCGCCGTTCATCGCCAGCAGGGCCATGTACGACGAGGCCCCCATCTCGGTCAGCGCGCTGCGCACGAAGCGCTCGGTCCAGGCATTGGAGAGCGCCGTGATGAGCAGGCTGTTGCCCTTCTCGTCGGCCATCGCCAGCGGCGACGCGGGCACGCCGGCCAGCGTTGCCAGCGTCATCTGGATCTCCGGGAACGCCCGGCCCATGGTGTCGGCATCGACCAGCGGCAAGCCGGTCGCGCTGGCCACGCTGAAGGGGATGGTCGAGTTCAGGCCGCCCACTTCGGCCGACATCACGGCCGTCGCGGGCCGGCCGAGCTCGCGCTCCAGCCGGCGCAGCGCGGTGATCAAGGGCTCGACGTCGGCCAGCTTCTCCAGCAGCACCGTCGGGGCGCCGGCCATGGCCACGGGAATCACCAGGTCGTCGTCGCCGATGTCGTCCACGTCTATCAGCCGCACCGGCCCGTGCTGGCGCATGGTCTGCTGCGCCAGCAGCTTGCCGATGTAGGGGTCGCCGCCACCGCCGGTGCCGTAGATCGCGCTGCCGATGGCGATCGCCTCGAGGTCCTGTGCCTGTACCAGCTTCATGCCGCGCCTCCGATCGCCGCCAGGTCGCCGACGACCCGCACCCGGATGCGTGTGGCCTGGCCCGGCAGGTAGGACAGCGGCACGTCCTCGATGTCGATGGTCTCGACGGTGGCCGGATCGGCACCGCCCTGGATCGCGAGCTGCACCGCTTCGCCGCACACCCCCTCGATCGCCGCCTCGCGCGTGGTGTCGGCGATGCGGACGATGCGGTCGGCCTCGCCGCTGACCTGCGCCATCGCCGCACCGACGGCATTGGCCACGCCGTGGTGCGGCGGCAGCCGCAGGTCGGCACCCGGCAGCTCGCCGCCCAGCAGGATGCTGCCGCCGCCGACGATGAGTACCGGCAGCGGCTGCGGCGAGGTGCGCATGCGCTCCACCGCCGCGCTCACCATGGCACGCATGCGCGCATGGCAGCGATCCACGAGCGAGCGGTCCAGCCCCGCCACCCGCTGTGGGTCGCCCAGCCGCGCCGCGCCGGCGGCCACTGCGATATCGCTCGCGGTCAGCGTGCTGCCACCGAAGATCAGCGCTTCGCTCGTCAGGCGGTAGCCCACGCTTTGGGGCCCGATGGTGCTGCCTTCGCCCGTGATGACGGTGCCGCCGCCCAGGCCGATGCTCAGCACGTCGGGCATGCGGAAGTTCGTACGCACGCCGCCCACCTCCACCGCAACGCCCGAGGGGCGCGGGAACCCGGCCTGCAGCATGCCGACATCCGAGGTCGTGCCGCCGATGTCCACCACCAGCGCGTCACGCAGCCCCGACAGGAAGGCCGCGCCGCGCATCGAGTTGGTCGGCCCCGAAGCAACGGTCAGCACCGGCAGCCGCACCGCATCGGCGGCGGACAGCAGCGTGCCGTCGTTCTGGGTCAGGTAGAACGGCGCGGCGATGCCGCTTTGCGCCAGCGCCTGCGCGAAAGCCGCGACCACCTTCTCGCCCAGCGGGCCGAGGCTGGCGTTCAGGATCGCAGCGTTCTCGCGCTCGAGCAGGCCGACGCGCCCGAGGCGCGATGCCCGCGTGACCCGAACGCCGGGCAGGTGCTGACGCACGATGTCCTCGGCTTCGCGCTCATGGCGGTCGTCGAGGAAAGAGAAGACGCCGGCAATCGCGACGTCGGCGATGCCGGCGGCGCCGAACGCCTGCGCCGCCTGCGCGATGGCGGCGTGGTCCAGCGGCGCGAGTTCGCGGCCGTCGTACTCGTGTCCGCCCGCCACCAGACGCCAGTGCACCGGCAGCGCCGCGCGCATGTCCTCGGGCCAACCGGCCGTGGGCAGCACGCCGCGCGTCGCCGGCAGAGCCAGCCTCAGCAGCCCGACGGGGGCCAGGCGCTGCCGCTCCACCAGCGCGTTGGTGAATTGCGTGGTGCCGATCATCACGGCGCGCACCTCGGCGGGCTGCACCGCGGCGCCGGTCATCACGCTGCGCAAGGCCTGCAGCACGCCAGTCATCACGTCGGCGGTGGTCGTGGTCTTGCAGCCGTGCAGCACCTCGCGCCCGCGCATCAGCACGGCGTCGGTGTTGGTGCCGCCGACATCGATGCCAATCCGCAGCAGACCCGTAGCGGCCGTGCGCGGCGTCACAGCCGGACCTTCGCCTCGAGCGACACGGTGCGGGGCGTCGCGCGCCAGCCAAGGTCGTAGGGCAGCCCGGAGTACTTGCTGGCGTTGTAATCCGCGTAGTAGGCCTTGTTGGTCAGGTTGCGGCCGACCAGGCTGACCGACCAGCGGTCCTTGGCGTCCTTCAGGCCGAAGCGCAGCCCGAAGAGGTCGAGTGCAGGCGACACCGCGACGTTGTCGGCATGCCAGTACTTCTGATCGCGGTGCTCCCAGTCGGCACGCGCCGTCGCCAGCAGGCCGGTGCCCACCGGCGTGCCGTACTGCAGGCCGAGGTTGACCTTGTAGGGCACGCTCTTCGGCGTGTGATTGCCGACCGTGTCCGGCTCGGCGCTGTTGCGCTTGATCGTGCTGTCCGTGACGCCCAGCCCGCCATCGACCTCCAGGCCCTTGGCGGCAAGCCAGCGCCAGTCGAAATCGAGGCCCTTCATGTCGACCCGGTCGATGTTGGTGATGATCTGCGCGCTGCGCACCGCATCGACGAGGAAATACTGGAAGTTCGTCGAGCGGGCGGCGAAGAGCGCGCCGTTCAGCAGCAGCGTGCCGTCGCGCAGCACGGTCTTGTAGCCGAGTTCGAGGTTGCTCAGCGTCTCGGACTTGAAGTCGGCAATGCCCGGCGCGTTGAAGCCGCCCGATCGGAAGCCGGTGCTGGCGGTGCCGTAGGCCAAGGTGTCGCGGTCGAGCTTCCACGTCAGCGTGCCCTTGGGCTGCCACTTCGAGAAGGTCGCGCTGCGCTGCGCGCCGGAGGCGAGATCGGTCTGCTCGCGCTGGTCGCGGTCCAGGCGCAGCGCGGTGGACAGCGTCCACTGCGTGCCGAAGTCGACGTCGACCTGCCCGAAGAGCGCGCTGGCCCGGTTGTCGTTGTGCTCGGCCAGCGTGACGAGGCGCTTGGCCGGGTCGTCGAACTGCTCCAGCGTGCCGTCGGTGTCGACGAAGGCCCGCGTTTCAAGGTCGCGCTTGGTGCCCAGGTAGTACGCGCCGGCGATCCAGCGCGTCGGGCGGTTGTCCGGCGAGGTGAAGCGCAGCTCCTGGCTCAGCATGCGCGCAGCCAGGTTCTGGCCTTGCCCGGCCTGGAAGCCGAAGCCGAGAAAGCCACCCGGCAGGTCGACCGGGTTGCTGAAGTCGAGGTCGCCGCGATAGCGCTCGACGAGGTCGGTCCAGGCGGTGATGGACGTGATGCGGCCGAAGCTGGTGTCGACATCGAGCTTGGCGCTGGCGTCGTCGGTGCGTCCCGTCGTGCGGCCGAAGAGGCTGGTGCGCGGGAGCTGCAGGTTCGCCGGGCCGCCGCTGAGCACCACGCTGTCGTAGGTGGCGCCGGCCTGCACGTCGGAGCGGCTGGCCCGCAGGTCGAGCTGCACCGCATCGGTCACAACGGCGCTCAGGCGCAGCCGCAGGTTGTCGTCGCGGTCGACCGCGTCGACCTTGCGGCCCAGGTAGGTGTTGGTGATGAGGCCGTCGCTGCGCTTGCTCAGGCCCGCGACGCGCAGCATCAGCTTGTCGTCGATCAGTGCGCCGCTCACGCCGGCGGACAACTCGCGCGTCGAGCCTTCGCCGAAGCCGAAGCCGGCGAAGCCCTCCAGCGCATTGCCCGGCTTGCGCGTCTCGATGTTGATCGCGCCGCCGATGGCATTGCGGCCGTAGAGCGCACCCTGCGGCCCCTTGAGCACCTCGATGCGCTCGATGTCGAACAGGTTCATGCGCAGCTGCTTCTGGTTGCCTTGCGGCACGCCGTCCACCACCACCGCCACCGGCGAGTCGGCGTTGTTGATCTGCGTGACGCCGCGCAGCACGACGAAGGAGTTGCCGTAGGTGAACGACTGGTCGAACGACATGTTCGGCGTGAGGTTCACGAAGTCCTGCGTGCTGGTGATGCCCGCCGCCTCGATCTGGCTCGACGAGAAGGCCTTCACCGACGCCGGCACGTCCTGCAGGCGTTCGAGGCGCTTCTGGGCCGTCACCACGATGGTTTCCAACCCGCCGTCGCTGCTGCTTTGCGCCTGCGCTGCCGCGCCGGCCAGCGCGCCCAGGCAGGCCAACGTGATGCTGCGCAGCGGATGCGGGGCGAACGGGGATGGGGACGGGAACGGTCTCATCGGGGGCTCCTCGGGTGCGGGTCGTCGAGCGGCTTCGCTGTCGGTGCCGAAATTCTTCGACAGACCCGCTGTGCGCGGCGCGTCGATGGCGGGGGATGCGGGGCGCAGAAACGGGGGATGTCGCTGGATGACCCGGTGGGCACGCGGCCGCGCGTCGCAGAATCCAGGACTCACGCTTCACCCGCATCGGCATGGCTGCATCGACCGCTCCACCGCCGCGTTTCGAACCCCACGTGCATGTCGCCGGCGCTCTTGCACGCCCGACGCTGCTGGAGCAGCTGTGGTCTGCGCCGCCGGAGAGCGCGCGGCTGGCGGTGCTGTGCGCGCCGGCCGGGTTCGGCAAGACGACCCTGCTCGCGCAGTGCGCCGCCCAGGCCCGGCTGCGTGGATGGACCGTGGCCTGGCTGAACTGCGACCCGCGCCACCGCGACAGCGGCCTGCTGGGCGAAGACCTGGCGGCGGCGCTGGCGCATGCGGGCACCGAGGACGGCGTGCCGCTGCTGATCTGCATCGACGAGTTCGAAGCGGCGAGTTGTGCCGCGGTCGACCAGTGGCTGGAGGCGCTGGTCGCGAACCTGGCGCCGGATGTGCTCGTCATGCTGGCCAACCGCGAAACCCAGGGGCCCGTGCTCACGCGGCTGCAACTGGCCGGCCACGCGCGCGTGATCGATGCCCAGGCGCTGCGTTTCACGCCCGACGAGGCGCTGCGGCTGCTCTCCGACACCATGCCGGCCGAAGCCGCGCGACAGGTCGCCGACTATGCCGACGGCTGGCCCTTCGCACTGCAGCTTGCCCGCCTGCGGGCCGAGGCGGGCAAGCCGGTCGAACGGGTCTGGGGCCTGGACGATCGCGGCCGCATTCCGCGGCGGCAGATCTTCGACTACCTGGCCGAGGAGGTGCTGGCGGCGCTGGACCCCGAGGTCGCCGCCTTTCTGCGCGACGTGGCCATCGTCGACGTGGTCGATGCCCGGCTGGCCGATGCGCTACGCGAGCGGACCGACGGGCAGCAGATGCTGCACCGCCTGCTGCGCCTGCGCCCCATCGTCTCGATCGACGAAGACACCTGGCAGGCACGCCTGCACCCGCTGCTGCGCGACTACATGACCGAGCTCGCCGTCGCAGGCGACACCGCGCGCCAGCAGCTCATGCACCGGCGTGCCGCGCAGGCACTGGCGCAGCGCGGGCAGTGGCACCGCGCCGTGGGTCATGCGGTCGGGTCGGGCCGCATCGACCTGGCCGCCGAGATCGTGCAGGACGCCGGCGGAATCCGCCTGATGGCCACCGAAGGGGCGGTGCGCTCGCGCGCGCTGCTGGCGCAGATCCCGGAGCCGTTCATCCGGCAGCGCCCACGCCTGCGGCTGCTGAAGCTGGCGACCGAGATCGTCGAGTCCAGCCGCAGCGATGCCGAACTGGAGTTCCAGCGCGTCGAGCGTTCGCTGGCCGACGAGGGCAGCGACGGCACGGCGGCCGTGGACCTCGAGCTGGCGCGCTGCGTGCTGATGATCCACCGCGCGGAGCGCGAGCTGTGGTGTGCGCCGTGGGCCACGCTCGTCGAGGCCCGCCGGCTCGCGCGCACGCTGGCTGCGGACGACCCGCGCGCCATGGCGCTGGTGCTGCCGATCGAGATCTTCTTCCTGCATCGCCACGGCCCGGCCGAGCGCGCCGAGCGCCGCAGCCGCGAGGTCGAGCGTCTGCACCAGGTCGGCGCCTACACCTACAACAGCCCCTGGCTCTGGGTCTATCGGGCGCGCAATGCGATGGCCCAGGGGCGTCTGGCCGATGCCGAGCGCGAGCTCGTGGTTTCGCTCGGGCAGGACCTCAACTACGCGCAGTTCCGCCAGGACTCGCTGGGACAGCTGGTACACGCGCTGCTGGCTCGCACGGCATGGCAGCGGAGCGACCTCGACGCCGTGGCCACGCATGTGACGGCGCTGCAGGCCGAGAAGGAGATGCCCTTGCTCGAGGTGCTGGCGGCGGCACATGTCGATGCCGCCCGACTGGCGCATGCGCTCGGCAACACCGAACGCGCCATGGAGCAGCTGGAGGCCGCGCGCCAGCATGCCGACGACGACGAGCTGACGCAGCTCGGCATGCTGGCCGCCACGGTGCAGGTGGAACTGGCATGCCGCACCGGGCGTGCCGATATCGGCGCAACCACGGCCCATGCCATCGGCCTGGCGGACGCGTGGGCGCGCGCCGCGGTGCCGCATGCGCTGCCGTGGCTGCTGGTCGAGGCCGTGGCGGCGGCCACCTTCCAGCTGCACATCGCAGCGGAGCGTCTTGATGCTGCGCGTGCGGTCGCAGACCGGCTCGGCGAACTGGCCCGCGCCGTCGGCGAGCGGCTGGGCGAGCTGCAGGCGCTGTGCATGGCCATCGTCGCGGCGGACCCGGGCCGCTTGCCGCTCGATCTGCTGGCGCGCGCGCTCACCCAGAGCGTCGAGACGGGCGCCGTCCGGCCCTTGATCGATGCCGGGCCGCCGATGATGTCCGCCCTTCGAGCCTGGCTGGCCGAGACGCCGCCGGCTGACGGCGATGCCTTGCGCTCGCGTGCCACGGCGCTGCTGTCGTCATGGGAAGAGGACTTCCATCGGCGCAGCAAGGGCCCGTTCGCCTCGGGCCTCACCCGACGCGAACTCGACGTGCTGGCCGCACTGGTGGTCGAGCCGAGCACCAAGCTCGTTGCCCGGCGACTGAGCCTGTCGCCGGAGACGGTGAAGCACCACCTGAAGAACATCTTCTCCAAGCTCGGCGTGCGCACGCGCGACGAAGCGGTGGCCGAAGCGCGGAAGCGGTCGCTGATGGCCTGACCGGCTCGACGAGAGACTGGCCGCGGCAGGATCAGTAGGTCCAGCGCAGGCCCAGCAGCGCGGTCATGCGGTCGAGCAACTGCGCCGGCGCGACCGGCTTGGCGATGAACCCGTCGGCGCCGGCTTCGCGGGCACGGCGCACATCGGCCTCCAACGCGTGGGCCGAAATCACCAGCACAGGCAGTCGGCCCAGTCGGGGATCCAGGCGGATCACACACAGGGTCTCGAGCCCGTCCATCTCCGGCATCGCCATGTCCATCAGCACCAGGTCGATGGCCTCGGTGCCCAGCAGCGACAGCGCCGCGAGTCCGCCGTCGGCCTCATGCACTTCGAAGCCGAGCTCGAACAGCAGGTCGCGCAGCAGCGTGCGGTTGGCTTCGATATCGTCGACCACCAGCACGCTGCGGCGCTGGCCTTCGTAGCCGCGTGGTGTGGGCGCGGCGTTCGTGGCGCTCGCGGCGTTCGTCGCTGGGGCCGATGGCTGCGCCACGGGCAGGCCGGCCGCTTCGAACCAGAACAGGCTGCCGCCGCCGGCCGGGGCCTCGAGCCGGATCTCGCTACCCATCTGGCGCACCAGCTGGCGGCTGATGGCCAGTCCCAGGCCGGTGCCGGCGCTGCGGCGATGCAGCTCGCCGCCTTGCTCGAAAGGCTCGAACATGCGCTCGCGGTCGACCTCGGCAATGCCGATGCCGGTGTCGCGCACCTCGAAGCGCAGCACCAGGCTGGGCGTCGCGGCAGCCGCCACGTGCAGCCGCACTTCGCCGCGGTCGGTGAACTTGACAGCGTTGCCCAGCAGGTTCAGCAGCACCTGCCGCAGGCGCTGCTCGTCGACCCACACGCGCCCGGGCAAGCCTTCGTCGATCTCGATCCGCAGTGCCAGCTGCTTCTCGTCGGCCTTGATGCGCACGATGTCGGCCACGCTTCGCACGAAGGCGCGCAGGTCGATGTCGCCCGGCTTCATCTCGGCGCGGCCGGCCTCGATGCGCGCCAGGTCGAGGATGTCGACGATCAGGCCGAGCAGGTGCTCGCCACTGGCACGGATGATGTCCAGCCCGCTGGCCTGCTTGTCGCTGAGGCCGCCGCTCATGCGCAGCAGCTGTGCGTAGCCGAGCACCGCGTTCAGCGGGGTGCGCAGTTCATGGCTCATGCGCGACAGGAACTCGCTCTTGGCGGCATTGGCTGCCTCGGCGCGCTTGACCGCCTGCTGCAGCTCGGCGGTGCGGTGCACGACCAGTTCTTCGAGGTGATCGCGGTGCTGGCGCAACTCGGCCTCGGTCTCGCCGCGCCGGTCCAGTTCGGCGGCCAGGCGCTGGCTCAGATCGTTGAGTGCCTGCGCGACGTCGTCGATCTCGTCAGCGGCGCGGCCGGAGTGAAGCGGCAGCGCGAGGGGATGCGCCATGTTGTCGGCGGTCAGTCCGCGCGCATGCGCAGCCAGGCGCTCGAGATGGCGCGTGACCCAGCGGCGCACGATGAACAGGATGAACAGCGCAATCAGCGCCGTCTTGGCCGCTTGCGTCACGAAGATCACGAGCGCCCGGTCGAACAGCCGGTGGTACACGCCCGCAAGCCCCATGCCGACCGTCAGCGTGCCGATCACCTCGCGCTCGCCACCCGGTGCGCGCAGCTCCATGTCGCGGCGCTTCATGTCGCGGCTTTCCTGGCCGACCGTGAACTGCTCGCCGAGCTGGCCTCGCACACGAGCGAACTCCACGTCGTGCAGGCGCCGCAGGCTCTCGAGCTGCAACTTGATCTGCGCACTGTCCATCGACCACAGGCTGCGGCCCAGCGTGTCGGCCAGCGTGTGGTTGATCTGGACAAAGCGGGTGTCGATCTCCTCCATGTCGCGCCGGTAGTCCAGCGCGAGCTGGATCACGGTGGCCAGCAGCGCCAGCACCGAACTCGCAAGCACGATCGCGGCCAGCAGCCGCGGGCCCAGCCGGCGGTCGGCACGCCGAGTCACCGCCGACGCGCCACTCGCGAACCAGCTGCGCCGCCAGGACGTCAGCAAGGACTCAGGCACGTACGCTCATTGCGAGGCGGTCTCCAATGGTTTTCAGTCGATAAGACCGTGATCCTCTCACAGCGCCGGGGTCACCTCCGTGCGCGATTCCACGGCGATGCCGAATCGCCGGCGCGCGAAGCCCATGCGGGCCTCGATGGTCGCGTCGTCGAGCCCGAAGTCCTCGAGCCGGTGCTGGTGGCGGACGTGGTGGGCGTCGCGCTCGCTGGTCGCCATCCAGCCGGCCATGGCGGCCTCGGCCTCGGGGCTGAAGTCGAGGCCGGCGAAGTCGTAGACCCGGCGCATCGCGGCCCGCCAGTCGTGGCTCATCTCGGCATAGTGCAGGTCCAGCTGCTGCGCTCGCGGGATAGCCGCGCGCGCTTCGATGCAGCGGCGGGCCGAGCGTTCGCAGAAGTCCAGCCAGGTGTCGCGCATCGAGGCCTGGCAGTCGCGGTCGGTGTGCGCGGCCGAGAAGTGCGTCATCATCGACAGCGTCGAGCTGACGGTCTTCAGCGGGTCACGGTGGATGAAGACCAGGCTCGCATCGGGAAACACGGCCAGCAGCGCCGGCAGGTCCAGCATGTGCTGCGGGTTCTTCAGCAGCCAGCGCCGGCCGGGCGTGTCGCCGCGCGCATGGCCCACCAGCTGCAGCTGCCGGCGCATGGCGGCGTACGAGGCGGTCTTGTCGCATTCGGCAAACCAGTCCCGGTACCAGCGCGGGATGTCGTACAGCCCGAGTGCCGAGAAGCTGCAGAACGAATGGTTCAGCAGCAGCATCTCCTCCTCGGGCCAGTCGGCGTGCATCGCATGCATCGCGTGGGCCCGGGGGTAGCGCGCGTGCCGCATGGCGAGCGCGGCCTCGGCCTCGGCGCGGCGCTGGACGATGTCGCGGCCGTCGATCGGCAGCGAGCGCGGCGCCGGGTTCATGCCTTCCCAGGTGCGCAGGTGCGCGAGCCGCAGGTCGCAGGCCAGCAGACGCTGCAGCCGCGTCGTGCCCGAGCGGTGCGGGCCGATGATGATGATCGGCGCGGCGATGCGCTGCTCGGCGATCGCCTCGGGTTCGGCCGTGAAACAGGCCTGGGCCCACAGCCGGTTCTTCAGCGAGCCCAGCGTGCGGGCATGCGCCACCTGGCGGCCGAAGGCGTTGAGCCCGGCCTCGTCGCGCCAGGCCTCGGCCAGGCGGGTGAGATGCGGCATGAACTCCGGGTCGCCGAAGTCGGCCAATCCGGTTGCCGCGCGCGCCTGCGCCAGCAGGGCGTCGACGCCCAGGTCTTCGAGGGAGGGAGCTACACTGAGGTGGGGCATGGGCGCGGAAGCTGATGAAGCGTTTTCATTGGATGTGGGTGGCGTGGGCGGCGCTGTGGACGCTGGGCGCGGGCATGGCGTTCGCGCAGGCCGGCGGCGATGCCAAGCCGTTCTTTATCGGCACCTCGCAGGAGGCCGAGACCTTCGCCGGACGTTGGCAGCGCCGCATCTATCCGGAGCTGTTCCGGCGTTTGGGCATGACGGTGCAGTTCCGGGTCATGCCGCTGCAGCGCCTGACCATCGCCAGCGAGCAGGGCGCCGTCGATGGCGAGGTGGCCCGCATCGGCAGTTATGCGTCGCAACACCCGGAACTGGTGCGCGTCGACGAACCGGTGTATGACATCGTCTGGGCGCTGTTCTCGATCGATAAGGGCCTGCGCCTGGGCTCGTTGAACGAGCTCGCGGTCCAGCCCCTGCGCGTGACCTACCAGCGTGGCATCGCGATCTGCGAGACGGCGCTGAAGGCGGTGGTGCCGGCCGACCGGCTGCTCGACGTCGGCACCGATGCGCAGGGCTTCAACATGCTGCGGGTCGGCCGCAGCGATCTGCACTGCACCGGCGACCTGACCCTGCCGACGCTGCAGAGCCTGCCCGAGTTGCGTAGCGTCGACATCACGCACCGCGTGCTCGAGATCGGCGTCAACCCGCTGTTCCCGCTGGTGCACAAGCGCCATGCCGATCTGGCGCCGCGCATGGCGGCCGCGCTGAAGCAGATGAAGGCCGAGGGCCTGATCGAGCGCTACCGCGCCGAGGCACTGCGCGAGATGGCCGCGGCCCCGGCCGCCCCGACACGCTGAGTGGCTCACTGCGCCGAGCCCAGCGTGCGCAGGCGCAACCCCATCGGCGGTACTTCGTCGCCGTCGATGCGCACGTCCAGCAGCGTCGGCCCGCGGCGCGACAGCATCGTGGGCCAGTCGAGCGCGGCCATGTCGGCAGCCGAATGGATCACATGGCCGGCGATGCCCATCGCGCGCGCCATCAGCGCGTAGTCCACGCGCGGCAGCTCGGTGCCGATGGGCTCCGCACCGGCCAGGCGCTGGCCGTGCTTGACCATGCCTAAAGCGCCGTCATTGAGGATCACGTAGAGCACCGGCAGCCCGAGCTCGGCGGCGACCGTGATCTCCTGCCCGCTCATCAGGTAGCTGCCGTCGCCGGTGATGCAGACCACCGGCACGCCGGGCTGCGCGCTGGCGATACCCACCGCGGCGCCGATGGCCCAGCCCATCGGCGCGAAGTCCATCGTCACGCGCAGCCAGCTGCCGCGCGGGCGGCGCTGGTCGGCGGGCACCCGCGAGGCCGTCGTGCGGCGGTCGCGCGGCGCAAGGCAATGCACCGCCCAGATCATGCTGTTGCCGGTGTCGGCGACAAAGCGCGTGTGCGGCGGGCAATGCTGGGTCAACGCGTTCATCAGCCGCTGCGGCTTGATCGGCACCGCGTCGCTGTGGAAGGCGCGCGCATCGTCGAGCAACGCATCGCCCGATTCGCCGAAAGGCAGGATGGCCGCGCCCTCCGCATCGGCACGCCGCGCGACGAGTTGCTCGCAGACCCCTGCGATGCAGCCGCGCACATGCAGCCTCGCCATCGGCGTGCGTGACAGGTGCTCGTCGTTGGCGTCGACGTGGATCAGGCGTTCGCACAGCAGCGCGTCGGACCAGCCGGCGCTCGAGAGCTCACCGAAGCCGGTGCCGAAGGCGACGATCAGGTCGGGCGACTTGCGCAACAGCGCAATGGCCGACGCATGGCCGCCGAAGCCGATGACGCCGCGGAAGGCCGGGTGGCGCGGATTGATGCAGCCCTTGGCGTCGGGCGTGGTGATGAACTCGGCGCCGGTCTGCGCAAGCAGGCGCATCAGCGGTGCGATCGCCTCGCCGCAGCCTTCGCCGATCAGGAATACCGGCCGCCGGGCCTGGTCCAGCGCGTCGTGCAGCCGCTCGACCGCGGCCGCGTCGACCAGCGAGGACGGCTCGGCGAGCAGCGCGCCCATGCGGTCGAGATCGAACCCGCTGCCGGCGGGCGCGCGCAGCAGGTCGACCGGGATCGACAGATGTGCCGGGCCTTGGGGCGTGCGCAGCGCGGCCATCAGCGCCCTGAAGAGCTTGCGCCCGAGCTGGTCGGGATGCGACACCAGCGAGCTGAAGCCGGCGCAGTGGCGAATCATCGCGACCGTGTCGATGCCGGTGCAGCTCGACTCCTGCAGCGCGGCGCGGCCGAACGAGTGCAGCGGCGGCTGGCCGGTGATCACCAGCATCGGCACGCGGTTTTCGCGGGCGCAGGCCACGCCGGTGATCAGATTGGTCGCCCCCGGGCCCGAGGTGGCGATGCACACGCCGAGCTTGCCGCTCTCGCGGGCATAGCCGTCGGCCATGTAGGCGGCACCGGCCTCATGGCGTGCGATGACCGCACGCGGCCCGCCGCGGCGCTCGCTGCGCGCCAGTGCGTCGTACAGCGGTTCGATCGCCCCGCCGGGGATGCCGAACACATATTCCACGCCCAGGCGCTCCAGGCAGGCGACGATGAAATCAGCGCAATCGGCCGCGGAGGGCGAAGGCGAAGGCGAAGGAGAGAGCTTCAGAGCAGTTTTCAAGGTTCTTGTCGGGTGAGTCCGGGCATGCAGCGGCGCACCAGGGGTTCTCGGACCGATGGTGGCGGCGCCTGCTCAGGCGGTTGATAAATGGGTGTGGCGACTCAAATGCGCGCGCCGGCTGCTGCCGGTCGACGTGCATCCTCCCCGAGTCAACCTTGTCGATGACGCCTCTACGAGCGACTGCTCGTTCAGCGCCTCACAATGTAGCCAAATGCAACAAGAACCGCGCCCACCCGGACAGGTGGGGTGGGCGGTTTTAGTTCACGGACAGAACTATTTCGAGCACTTCCGGTCGGACGGCGCACGCCGAGCGGCCGATCTGCGACTCGGCCAGGGTGCTGAAATCCAGGGCAAGATGGAAGAATGAGCAACAGCAACATGCACACACGCCTCTCGCGCGCCGAAGTTCCCGTTGAGTCCACATGGAACCTGGACGATCTGTTTGTCCACGAGGCGGCCTGGGAGGCCGAATACCAGGCCGTGGACGACGCGCACCAGACGCTGAGCGTGTACCAGGGGCAGCTGAGCCGCGACGCTGCAACGCTGCTGTCGTGCCTGAGTGCCGTGGAATCCGTGCACGCACGCGTGATGCGCGTCGGCACGTTTGCGCACCTGCGCAACGCGCAGGACGGCACCAACCCGCAGTACCAGGCAGCGATGGCCCGTGTGTCGGCGCTTCACGCGCGTGTCGGCGCCAGCATAAGCTTCGTCGATTCCGAAATCCTGGCCTTTCCTGACGAGCTGTTGGAGCGGTTCATGGCTTCAGAGCCGGGGCTGGCTGCCTTCAAGGTCCATTTGAACGATCTGCTGGCGCTGCGCCCCCACCGGCTGGGTGCCGATACGGAGCGTGTGCTGGCCTCGCTGGGCGAAGTGCTGAACGCGCCCTACATGATCTACAGCCGCTCGAAGGCCGGCGACATGCAGTTTGCGCCGTTCACCGACGAGGCAGGCACGGTCTACGCGAATTCGGTCAATGGCTTCGAGTCCAACTTCGAGACCCATAGCGACAGCCGCGTGCGCCGCAGCGCATGGGCCTCGTTCAGCGCCGGGCTGAAAGCCTACAACCAGACCTACGCCGCCACATTCGCGACCGAGGTCAAGAAGAACGTCGTGATGGCGCGGCTTCGCAACTACCGAAGCACCGAAGACTTCCTGCTGCAGCCCCACAAGATCCCGCACACGGTCTACAGCAACATCCTGGACATCATCCAGACGGAACTGGCGCCGCACATGCAGCGCTACGCCCGGCTGCGCCGCAGGGTGCTGGGTCTGGACAAGCTGCTGTACTGCGACATCAAGGCGCCGCTCGACCCGGAGTTCAACCCGCGCATGTCCTACGAGGACGGCTGCCAACTGATCCTGGACGCGCTGGCGGTGATGGGGCCGGAGTACTGCGACTTTGCGCGCCAGGCCATGCAGCAGCGCTGGGTCGATCGGGCCGACAACATCGGCAAGTCCTCGGGCGCGTTCTGCGCGTCGCCCTATGGCGTGCATCCGTACATCCTGATCACCTGGTCGAACACGATGCGCAATGTCTTCACACTGGCCCACGAGCTGGGCCACGGTGGACATTTCGGCCTGGCGATGCAACACCAGCGTTTCGTGAACACGCGCCCGGCCATGCCTTTCGTCGAAGCGCCGTCGATCATGAACGAGATGCTGCTGGCCCAGCACATCCTGGGCAAGAGTCAAGAAATGCGGATGCGGCGCTCGGTCATCATGCAGGTGCTGGGCACGTACCACCACAACTTCGTGACCCACCTGCTGGAAGCCGAGTTGCAGCGCCAGGTGTATGCGCTGGCGGAAGGCGGCGGCTCCATCACCGCGGCCGTGCTGAACGAGCGCAAGGGCCGGATCCTGACGAAGTTCTGGGGCGACACGGTGGACATCGATGACGGTGCGCGCATGACCTGGATGCGCCAGCCCCACTACTACATGGGCCTGTACCCCTACACCTACTCCGTCGGCCTCGTGGCATCGACGGCGATGTCGCTTCTGGTCCAGAAGGAAGGCCAACCCGCTGTCCGGCGCTGGCTGGAAGTGCTGAAGGCCGGCGGCACCTGCAAGCCGCTGGAACTGATGCAGTTGGCAGGCATCGACATGAACTCGCCGCAACCGATCCACGATGCCGTGGCCTATGTCGGGCGCCTGATCGAGGAGCTGGAGGCGTCGTTCGACTGAAGGCGACGCCGGAAGGCCGCAGATCCCGAACGACCCGGGCTCGCCCGCGCGCCACTCGAGCGATCGGATCGATGCATCGAACGCTCACAATGGCGTCATGAAACGCCTTCTGATCCTGACCCTGCTGGCCTCCACTTGCGCTGTCCGCGCCGAACGCGTGGGCGAAGTCGATACCGTGTTCAAGCTCATCGGCCCCGATCACAAGATCGTCGTCGACGCCTATGACGACCCCGAGGTCAAGGGAGTCACCTGCTACGTTTCGCGAGCCAAGACCGGTGGCATCAAAGGCGGGCTCGGTCTGGCCGAAGACAAGGCCGAGGCGTCCATCGCCTGCCGGCAGACCGGACCGATCTCGTTTGCCAAGCCGCTCAAGCGACAAGACGAGATGTTCAGCGAGCGGATTTCGCTGGTCTTCAAGCGCTTGCGCGTTGTGCGCATGGTCGATGCGGCACGCAACACACTCGTCTACCTCACCTACTCCGACCGTCTCATCGAAGGCTCGCCGCAGAACAGCGTCACCGCCGTGCCTGTAGACCGGGCTACGCCGATTCCCGTGCGCTAGAACCCGGCTGCCGCGGCAACCAGGCCGCGTTGCTCGAACCCCGCGGCACCAGCACCGTGCTGCCGTAGTCGCCCGGCGTGGCCGACATTCGCACCTGGTCGGTAACGCCCTGGTAGCGGCCGCAAGGCGTGTCGGCAGCGAAGACCTCGGGATCCAGATAGGCGTGCGGCCCGTCGCCCTGCCCCGCGGTGGCATGCGCGTAGCGTTTGTCGAACACGCCCAGCGAATACAGCCACAGCGACAGCCGGGTCAGCGACACATGCACGCGCCAGCTCCCGCCTTCGCGCGCACGCCGCATCAGCGCCTGCACGATGCCGGCGCTCAGCAGCCAGGCGGCCAGATAGTCGTTGACCACCAGGATCGGCGGCAGCTTGGGCGCGTGCGGCTCCCCTTCGAGCGTGACGATGCCCGAGACGCAGCCGGCCGACTGGTCGAACCCCGGGCGATCCGCCCACGGCCCCCGCTGGCCATGCAGGCTGACGCTGGCGTGCACGATGCCGGGCCGTTCGGCGGCCGCCTGCGCGGGCGACAGGCCGTAGCGGTCGAGAAAGCCGCTGCGCCGGTTGGCATAGAAGACGTCGGCTTGCGACAGCAGCGCGCGCAGCCTCGCGGCGCCGTCGGTTGAAGCCGGGTCGAGCAGCGCCGAGCGCACGCCGACGTTGGCCGTGGCGTAGAGCAGGTCGCTCTCGAAGTCGCCGGGCCGCCACAGGTTCAGCACGTCGGCGCCGTGCAAGGCCAGCGCACGGCCGGTGCCGGCACCGGCGATCACGCGCGCCATGCCCAGAGCACGCACACCCGACAGCGGCGCGCGCGGCGCGGGCGTGAAGGGCACCGGCTCGGCTTCGCCGATCTTCTCGACTTCCACCAGCGGCAGGGCTTTCAGCACCTGTCGGTACTGCACTTCCTGCAGCAGCTCTTCAACGCTGCGGATCATCGGCATCACGATGCCGGCGGCCGCACTCGCCTGCTCCAGCTCGGCGGCCTTCCAGCCGCGGATGGCCTGGGCCACGGCCCGCGGGTCGTCGGAGCAATTCAGCAGCCGCAGTGCCGAGGAACGCAGGCGCGGATACAGGTTCAGCGGCATCACCCAGCGGCTGTCCCGCGTCTCGTAGAAGGTCAGCGTGAATGGTGAATCGGGGTCGGCGGTGTTGCGCGGTGGGTAGCCGTTCAGCAGCTCCCACTTGCGGTCGTAGAACGGGCACAGGCGATGCGGCGCACGGCGCAGGTCGAGTTCGATGTCCTGTCCCTGGCCCGTGCGCTCGCGCCACAGCGCGGCCATCGCCACCGACTTGGCGACCAGCCCGATGCCGGCGGCCGACGCGATGCGGAACACGCTGGGCACGATGGGGTCCTGGCCCTCGAACGCGATGGCGCCGCCGCTGGCGGCCGGCGAGAAGCCGATGCCGGCCAGCACGTCGCGCAGCGCGGCGTGGATGTCGAAGCCCTCGGCGTGCGTGAGCCGGTTCGCCAGCGCGGCTCGGATGACGCTGTCCACGGTCAGCCCTGCCGACCGCCGCCGTTGTGGCCGCCGCCGTCGACACCGCTCAGCGCATGAAGGATCGCGATCTGCGCTGCGTCGCGGCGCGCCTCCAGCGCCTCGCGCGACGCGCTGCCGAAGGCCGCGTCGGCCTGCTCGAACAGCAGCGCGACGGTTGCTTCGTCGAAGCGCACTTCATCGCTCATCGACTGCCAGCGCTTTTCCATGCCCGGCCCGAACTGCCGCACGAAGCTGCGCAGGCCGCCTTCGCCGCCGCCCAGGTGGAACGACTGGAACGGGCCGCCCACCGCCCAGCGCAGGCCCACCGACTGCGTGACGATGGCATCGAGCTCCTCGATGCGCACCACGCCCTTGGCCACCAGCGACACGCACTCGCGGAAGATGGCCGCCTGCAGCCGGTTGGCGACGAAGCCGCCGATCTCCTTGCGGATGACCTGCGGCGCCTTGCCTAAAGCGCGGTAGAAGGCCAGCGCCGCCGCGACGGATTCAGGCGGCGTCTGCAGGCCCGGCACCACCTCGACCAGCGGAATGATGTGCGGCGGGTTGAACGGGTGGCCCACCAGCAGGCGCCCGGGCTGCTGCATCTCGCGCGACTGTTCGGTGGCCGGCAGCGCCGAGCTCGACGACAGCAGCAGCGCGCTCGGGCCTGCCGCGGCTTCGATGCGCTTCCACAGCCCACGCTTGAAGTCCAGCCGCTCGGGGCCGTTTTCCTGCACCACCTGGGCGTCGGCGACGGCGCGTTCCAGGTCGGCCTCGAAGTGCAGTTGCCCGGCGGCAAAGGTCGTCGGCAGGCCCAGCGCGCGAATCGCCGGTGCGGCCCGGGTCACCAGGTCGTGCACCTCGGCGTCGACGCCTTCGCGCGGGTCGTTGACGCAGACGCGCAGGCCGTGCGCCAGACACAAGGCCACCCACGAGGCGCCGATGACACCGGCGCCGACGATGGTGACGTTGCGAAACGCCTGTTGTTCAGCAGCGTTCATCGCCCCCTCATTTCGCGAGGTAGTCGTACACCAGCCTGGCCGGCGCCAGCGAGAGATCGGCCACGATGTGGCTGGCCGAGACGATCTCGCGCACCGGCAGGTCGGCCAGCGGTGCCAGCACGTGCTCGAAGAGCTGCAGCCGGGCCGGGCCGCGCCAGGCGCCGGTGATCGTGATGTCGGCGATCTGCATGCGCACCAGCTCGCAGATGCGCCAACGGCGGTCGTAGCCCGGCAGCATCTTGATCATGAAGGTCGGCACGCAGATCTCCTGGCGTGCCGCCTCGGCGTCCAGCGGCTGATGCTTGTAGCCCATGGTGGCCACGGCCACGCGCAGGCTGCCGTAGTCGAGCGTGCCGACCAGCGTGTCGCTGTCGATCAGGAGCTTGGGCGCACCCAGCTTCTTCGGGTACGCGCTGACCTCGCGCCCGCTGGCGATGGCCGGGTGGCTGTCGACGTACATCGCATGCAGGTACTCGCCGCGTTCTTCGCCGAGGCGAGCGACGATCGCCTGCCCGCATTCGGTGTAGCTGCCCAGGCCCGAGACGTCGGGCATCTTCATCACTTCGAAGCGCACCAGCGGCTCGTCGAACTCCAGCGGCTCGGGCAGAACCTTGCGCAGCGCCTCGGCATCGGTGCGGTAGGTGATGTTGAGGTACTCGCGGTTGCGGAAGCGGTAGGGGCCGCGCGGGAACGCCGGCGCGCCCAGCGGCGTGCTCGACTGCTTGAGGATGTCTTCGACCTTCATCGTGTTCAACCCGGATCGTGGCGTTCGCGCAGCAGGCGCTTGTTGATCTTGCCGACACTGGTCTTCTCGATCGTCGGCACCACGAGAACGCGCTCGGGGACGGCGATCTTGCCGATGCGGCCGGCGGCGGCGGCACGGCTGACGTGTTGCTTCACGAGCTCGGGCGTGAGTTCGGGCCTGAGTTCGGGCGATAAGGCTTCGGCATGGCCGGCGCGCGGCACCACGAGTGCCATCGGCCGTTCGCCCCATTTCTCGTGGCGGATCGCGAAGACCGCCACTTCCGCCACCTGCGGCAGCTGCATGATGAGATCTTCCAGCTCCAGCGACGAGACCCACTCGCCGCCGCTCTTGATCACGTCCTTGAGCCGGTCGGTGATCTGCAGGTAGCCGGCGGGGTCGATGCTGCCGATGTCTTGCGTGTGCAGCCAGCCGCCGTGCCACAGCGCCTTCGACGCCTCGGGGTTGCGGTGGTAAGCCTGCGCCAGCCACGGCGCGCGCACGACGATCTCGCCGGCCGACCGGCCGTCTGCCGGCAGCTCGTTCATCTCGTCGTCGACGATGCGGATGTCCACCAGCGGCGGCCGCAGGCCCGACTTCACGCGCCGGGCCAGCGCGGCTTCGACATCGTCACCGGTGGCCTCGGGCTTGAGCTGGGCCGTCGACAACAGCGGGCAGGTCTCGGACATGCCGTAGCCGGCCCATACGTCGATGCCGCGTTCCAGCGCGGCCTGGGCCAGCGCGCGCGGCAGCGCCGAGCCGCCGATCACCATCTTCCAGCCCTTCAACGCATCGCTCGATGCAGCCTTGGAGGCCAGGATCATCTGCAGGATCGTCGGCACGCAGTGCGAGAACGTGACGCCTTCGCGCTGGCGCAGCGCGATCAGCTTGTCGGGTTCGTAGCGGCCCGGGTAGACCTGCTTCACGCCCATGGCCGTGGCGACGTACGGCAGGCCCCACGCGTGGACGTGGAACATCGGCGTGATCGGCATGTACACGTCGTCGCGCCGGAAGCACTGGCCGGGCGCACTGGCGGCGAAGAACGCCATTTCTGCCAGCGTGTGCAGCACCAGCTGGCGGTGGCTGAACGACACGCCTTTGGGCAAGCCGGTGGTGCCCGTCGTGTAGAAGATCGTCGCGCGGGTGTTCTCGTCGAAGTCGGGGAAGGCGAACGCGGCGGGCGCGGCGTCGAGCAAGGCTTCGTATTCGCCAGCGAATTGCAGCGTGGTGGCGGGCGCGGCGGCTTCGTCGTTGATGAGCACCAGCGCCTGCACGTCGGGCAGCTCGGCCCGCAGGTCTTGCAGCACGGCGGCGAACTCACCGTTGACCAGCACGACCTTCGCAGCGCAGTGCTGCAGCGTGTACTGGATCTGCTCGGGCGACAGGCGCACGTTCACCGTCATCAGCGTGGCACCCATCATCGGCACCGCGAAGTAGGCCTCGAGGTAGCGGTGGCTGTCCCAGTCCATCATCGCCACCGTGTCGCCGGCCGTCACGCCCAGGCGTGCCAATGCATTGGCCAGGCGTTGCACCCGCTGGTGGAACTCGCGGTAGCTGTGGCGCCGCTGGTCGCGGTAGACGATCTGCTGCTCGGCCGAATGCGACAGCGGCGCATGCAGCAGCTGCTTGATCAGCAGCGGGTAGGCATAGGCCTCGCCGGTGCGCTCGATGAGCGGGGCGACAGGGGCGACCATCGGCATGTCTCCTGGTTCTTCCTGGTTCTTCTCTGCGGCCCATTCTTGGTGTTCTCCCCCTCGGTGGCGAGGTGCCAAACGGCTAGCATCGGGTTCGATTCGGACAAGGCCCCACCTCGGGGCCGAGGCAACAAGAACCTCGCGCCAGATATGGACAACACGCTGCGCTGGGCGCTCGACCAGCGGATCTACGCGCCCTACAAGATCGCCACGCTGGCGCAGGTGGCCGCCGAGGCGCACATCGCGATCGACGTCGTGCTGGCCGGCACCGGCCTGCGTGCCGCGCAGTTGAGCGACCCGCAGAGCAAGACCTCGGTGCGCCAGCTCGTCACCGCCAGCCGCAACGTCATGCAGGCCGGTGCGCCGGCCGACACGGGCCTGGTGGCGGGCAGCCGCATGCACATCTCGAGCTACGGCATGTACGGCTACGCGCTGCTGTGTTGCGCCACGCTGCGCGACGTGACGCAGCTGGCGGTGAAGTACCACCGCCTGGCCACGCCCACGGCGGGCATGTCGTTCCGCGAAGAAGACGGCGAGGCGGTGTGGTCCTTCGATTCCATCGTCGGCCTGGACGTCGCCGACCCGCTGTACCGGTTCTTCGTCGAGTTCCAGTTCGGCATCCACACGACGCTGGGCAAGGACCTGATGGGGCCGGTCTTCAAGCTCTCGCGCGTGCGTGCACGCTATGCGGCGCCTGCCGACCGTTCGCCGTACCAACAGCAGCTGCGCTGCAAGGCCGAGTTCGATCAGCCGGTGAACGAGCTGCGCTTCGCGGCCGAGTTGCTGGATCGGCACCCGACGTATCACAACCCGATCACCGTGGCGATGGTCAGCGAGGTCTGCGAGCGCCTGCTCGAAGAAGCGCGGCGCGATGCCGGCGTGGGCGCGCAGGTCAGCCGCCTGCTGATGGAGGTGCCCGGCCGCTTCGACGACATGGAGACGCTGGCCCGCAAGCTGAACACGACGTCGCGCACGTTGCGCCGCCGCCTGCACCTGGAGGGCACGTCGTACCAGGACCTGTTGGCCGAGGTGCGCTGCAACCTGGCCAAGGAATACTTGCGCAGCACGCGCATGACCACCGAAGACATCGCCGAGACGCTGGGCTTCAGCGACGCAGCCAACTTCCGGCATGCGTTCAGGCGCTGGACCGGCAGGAACCCCAGCGATTTCCGGCGCGTGTAAGTGTGTTCCGAGCGCGGCGCCGGCCGGGTGCGCGGTGCGCCCGTGCACTTGTTGTCCGGCAATCACCTGCAAATGGTTGCGGCGAACCTCGCGCATGGGGTGCTGGCTTGGCTAGTCTCGCCGCATGAGCGACGACGCCGACCTTGCGGCAAACCTTGAATCAAAACGAACGGCACGGCGGGTCACCGAGCGAGCACCAACGCTGGCGCTGTGGCTCAACGAAGCCACGGCACTGGTCGGCCTGGGCGCGTATGCGGCGACGCTGCCGTGGTGGCGCCTGGCGCCGCGCGGCGACGGGCACCCGGTGCTGGTGGTGCCCGGCTTGATGCAGAGCGACCGCTCGACCTTGCCATTGCGCGCCTTCCTGAAGGACCGTGGGCACGATGTGCATGGCTGGGCGCTGGGCATGAATACCGGGCGGCCCGGGCTGGTAGACGATCTGCTGCCGCAGTTGCGCCGGTGGCATGCAAGCGGCGGCCGCACGGTCAGCATCGTCGGCTGGAGCATGGGCGGGCTCTTTGCACGCGAGCTGGCCAAGCGCGCACCCGAGCTCGTGCGGCAGGTCATCACGCTGGGGAGCCCGTTCACCGGCAACGCGAAGGCATCCAACGCGTGGCGGCTGTACCAGTGGATGAGCGGCCAGCGCGCCGGCGACCCGGCCGTCGCCCAACGCTTTGCCGGCCCGCTGCCGGTGCCCACGAGCGCGATCTACAGCCGCATCGACGGCATCGTCGCGTGGCAGTGCTGCATCAACGACGCCGAGGCGGCGACGCCCGCAGCACCGGCCGAGAACATCGAGGTGCGTTCCACGCACCTGGGCCTGGGCCACCACCCGGCTGTGCTGTGGGCGGTGGCCGACCGCCTGGCACAGGCCGAAGCTGCGTGGGCGCCCTTCGAGCCGCCCGCCGGCCTGCACTGGATGTATCCGCCGCGCAAGACGGCGCCGAACACTCACAAGACGAAGGAGACACAGCATGACCCTGGCCCGACTTCAGGACCTCTCCGGCCGCGTGGCCCTGGTCACCGGCGGCTCGCGCGGCCTGGGGCTGCAGATGGCCGAGGTGCTGGGTGAACTCGGTGCGCGCATCGCGATCAGCGCGCGCAAGCCCGCCGAGCTGGAAGAAGCCAAGGCGCACCTGAACTCGCTCGGCATCGAATGCCTGGCGGTGCCCTGCGACATGGGCGATCTGGCGGGCATTCCGTCGCTGGTGGAAAGCGTGGTCGGTGGTCTGGGACCCATCGACATCCTGGTCAACAACGCCGGCACGACCTGGGGGCAGCCCACGGTCGAGCACACGCTGGACGGCTGGAACAAGGTGCTAACGCTCAACCTGACCGCCATCTTCGTGGCGACGCAGGAGGTGGGCAAACGCTGCATGTTGCCGCGCCGGCAGGGCAAGGTGGTCAACATCGCATCGATCCAGGGCCTGTCGGGCGGGTACCCCGAGGGCCTGCCGACCATTGCCTACAACGCCAGCAAGGGCGGCGTCGTCAACTTCACGCGCATGCTGGCCAAGGAATGGGCGCCGCACAACGTGAACGTCAATGCCATTGCGCCGGGCTACTTCGAAAGCAAGATGACCAAGCACATCTTCGACCATCAGCACGACAAGACCGCGGGGCTGGCGCCGCTGGGCCGCACCGGCGGTGTCGAAGACCTCAAAGGCGTGACCGCGCTGCTGGCGTCGGAGGCCGGCGCCTTCATCACCGGCCAGATCATCGCGGTGGACGGTGGCCTGACGGCCGTGTTCTGAACGCGAAGGGCAGGCCATGGCAGAGCGTTCGATGCTGGACCCCTTCGGCCTGTGGGCCCAACTTGCGGCGAAGGTCGAGAAGGTGGGCAACGAGGCGGCCCAGAGCAGCATGAAGTCGGCCGAGTTCAGCGCGCTGATGAACAAGGCGCTGGCCGGCAGCATGACGGCCCGCAAGGCCCTGCGCGAGGCGATGCGGCGCTACCTGGAGGTGATGAATCTGCCGTCGCGCGACGACATCACGGCGCTGGGCGAACAGCTGCGGGCGCTGGAGGACCGGCTGGTCGATGTGTCGGCGGCGCTGGAGCGGCTCGACCCCCACGCTGGCGCGGGTGGACGTGCGGCAGTGCCCATGCCGCCCCGCACGCGCAAGCCTCCGCCCGAAGCGTCGAGCGACCCGCCTGCGGCCGCGCCTGCCGCGCCGCCGGCCAAGGCCGCCCGCCGGACGACTGGCAAACCGGCCGCCACCAAGACAAGCCGGGCGCGCCGAACATGAACACGCCGGGCCGCGAGGCGGCAGACAGCGAGTCCATCGCCGCGCGCATCCGCGCGGAGGTCGACCGGGCGCTTCAGCGCAACATCAAGGGGCTCGAGTACCTCGGCAGCAGCGGCCCGCGCCTGGGCGCGACGCCGCGCGACCTGCTGCACCAGCGCGGCACCTACGCGCTGTACCGCTACCGGCCGCTGGCCAGCGAGATCTACCGCGTGCCGCTGTTGCTGGTGATGGCGGTCACCAACCGCGGCTACATCCTCGATCTGGTGCCGGGGCAGAGCCTCGTCGAGTTCCTGCTGCGTCAGGGCTACGACGTCTTCATGGTCGACTGGAACCCGCCGCGGCCCGACGAGAAGACGCTGCGCCTGGAAGACTACGTGCTCGAGTTCGTTCCCGATGCCGTTCGCCGCGTGCAGCAGGCCAGTGGCGAGGCCGACGTCAACCTCGTCGGCTACTGCATGGGTGGCGTGCTGTCGACGCTGTATGCGGCGCTGCATGCGGGCGGTCCGGTGCAGAACCTGGCCACCTTCACGACGCCGATCGACTTCAGTGGGATGAAGCTGTTCAGCACCTGGGCCGACAAGCGCTATTTCGACGTCGACCGCCTCGTCGACAGCGCCGGCAATGCGCCGCCGGAGCTCATCTACGCGTCGTTCGACATGCTGCGCCCGGCCGACAAGCTGGCCGGCACGATGCAGCTGATCGACAAGCTGTGGGACGACGAGTACGTCAAGTCGTACCGCATGTTCGACCGCTGGGCCGGCGACATCCTGCCGCTGCCGGGCGAGTTCTTCCGCCAGACCATCAAGGAGCTGATGTGGGAGAACCGCCTGTTCAAGGGCGAGCTGACGCTGGGCGGGCGAGCGGTGCGGCTGGACCGCATCAAGATCCCGCTGCTGCACGCGGTGGCCGAGCACGACCACATCGTGCCCTACGAAGCCTCGCGCCCGCTGGTGGCGCTGGCCGGCTCCACCGACAAGCAGGAGCTCGTGCTCAAGGGCGGCCACGTCAGCCTCGTGGCCGGGGGCAACGCGATCAAGCGGCTGTGGCCGCGACTGGACGCCTGGCTGGGAAAGCGCTCGACATGACGATCATTGCCGTGAACCGCAACTACCCGCGCACGCTGATGTACGCCGATGGCGACATCGTGCTGCGCCTGATGACGCCCGACGACGGCGAGGCCGTGCTGGCCTTCGCGCAGAAGCTGGCCCCGCACGACCTGCTGTTCCTGCGCCGCGACATCGGCCAGCCCAAGGTGGTCGCGGCCTGGATGGAAGCCACGCGCGCCGGCGGCATCGTCACGCTGCTGGCGCTGCGCGGTGCAACCGTGGTCGGCTGCGCGACCATCGTTCGCGACGCGCTGTCATGGTCCAGCCACGTGGGCGAGCTGCGTGTCATCGTCGCCGCCTCGCAGCGCGGCAAGGGCCTGGGCCAGACGCTGACGCAGGAGTGCTTTGCGATCGCGGTGGGCCTGGGTGTCGACAAGCTGATGGCCCAGATGACGGTGGACCAGCGCGGCGCCATCGACGTCTTCGAAGGCCTGGGCTTTCGTGCCGAAGCACTGCTGAAGGAGCACGTGCGCGACCGCGAAGGGGCCAAGCACGACATCGTCATCCTCAGCCAGGACGTGGCGCGGTTCCAGGCCCAGCGTGCGGCCTACGGCGTGGGCCAAACCGACTAGCCATGGGCTGACCCGCCGCGAACGCTTGCGGCATTGGCCGGCAGGCACCTGCCGCTGACCGGCCCCAACCTGTGCGGCGGCGCCCATCGTCGCCAACATGCGCGCAAACCTAGAAGGAGACAGCGCATGAAATGGACTTCACTGGCCGCCATGGCCGTTTCGGCTGCGGCGACATTGAGCATCGGCACTGCGGCCAACGCGCAGGGCGCAGCGGGCTTTCCGAGCAAGCCGATCAAGGTGATGGTGCCGCTGTCGCCCGGCGGCGGCGTCGACACCGTGACCCGCAAGCTCGGGGAGAAACTCGGCGCGCAGCTGGGCAAGCCCATCATCGTCGAGAACAAGCCGGGTGCCGCCGGCACGCTGGGCATCGATGCGGCGGCGAAGGCGCCCCCCGACGGCTACACGCTGGTGCTGACCGCCGGTTCGGCCATCGCCATCAACCCGCACGTGCTGCGCAAGATGCCGTACGACACGGCCAAGGACCTGGTGCCCGTCGCGCAGGTCGGCACCACGCCGCTGGTGCTGCTGGTCAACGCCAACCACCCGGCCAAGACGCTGCGCGAATTCATCGCGGCGGCGAAGGCCAAGCCCAAGGACGCCACGTTCGGCTCGTACGGCAACGCGTCGGTGGGTCACCTGCTGGGCGAAGCGATCAACAAGGCGGCGGGCATCGACATGGTCCACGTGCCGTACAAGGGCGCGGCGCCGGCGATCACCGACCTCATCGGCGGCCAGGTGTCGGCGGTCATCACCGACTTCGGCTCGGCGCGCGCGCACATCGGCCCGGGCGGCAAGCTGCGGGCGCTGGCATTGAGCGCGAACAAGCGCGCGGCGAACTTCCCCAACGTGCCCACGTTCGGCGAGGAAGGCCTGCCGCAGCTGGACAGCATGAACGGCTGGCTGGGTGTGTTTGCACCGGCCAAGACGCCGAAGGACATCGTCGACAAGCTGGCCGCCGAGATCGGCAAGGCGTTGCAGGCGCCCGAACTCAAGGCGGGCCTCGCCGAACTCGGCTACGAAGCCACCGGTACGCCCACGGACAAGTTTGCCGTCATCGTCAAGCAGGACACCGACCGCTGGGGGGCCGTCATCAAGAGCGTGGGTGGCATCACGCTCGACTGAAGCCGGCCGGGCCGGCGCAGGCCCCTGGAAACAGGTGCCATCGACCTGGACGGCGATCCGTTGAGAAACCGGTAGAGGGCCACCAGACCGTTCGCGGGCTGGCGGCGCCTCCGTCGAAGTCACGCCAGGTCGTAGCGGTCCAGGTTCATCACCTTGCTCCAGGCTGCCGCGAAGTCGCGCACGAACGACTGCTGCGCGTCGCTGCACGCATAGACCTCCGCCAGCGCTCGCAGCTGGGCGTTCGAACCGAAGACGAGGTCGACGACCGTGGCCGTCCACTTCAGTTCGCCCGTCGCCCGGTCGCGCCCCTCCAACACGCCCTCCGATGCGGCGGACTTCTGCCACTTCGTGCCCATGTCGAGCAGGTTCACGAAGAAGTCATTGGTCAGCGTCTCGGGGCGCTGGGTGAACACGCCGTGGCGGGACTGGCCGACGTTCGCATTCAGCACGCGCAGGCCACCGATCAGGACGGTCATCTCGGGGGCGGTCAGCGTCATCAACTGCGCTCGGTCAACCAGCAGCTCAGCCACCGACCCATCCAGACCCTGACGGACGTAGTTGCGGAACCCATCGGCGCTCGGCTCCAGCACGGCGAACGAGTCCAAGTCGGTCTGCGCCTGCGACGCATCGGTGCGCCCGGGCGAGAACGGAACCTTGACGGCATGCCCGGCCTTCGTCGCAGCGGCTTCGACGGCTGCGCAGCCACCCAGCACGATCAGGTCGGCCAGCGAGACCTTCTTGCCGCCGGACTGCGCGCCGTTGAACCCGGTCTGGATCGCCTCGAGCGTCTGCAGCACCTTCGCCAGCTCGGCGGGCTGGTTGACGGCCCAATCCCTTTGCGGCGCCAGGCGGATGCGCGCGCCATTGGCCCCGCCGCGCTTGTCGCTGCCGCGGAACGTTGCCGCAGACGCCCAGGCCGTGCTGACCAGTTGCGAGATGGACAGCCCGGAGGCGAGGATCTTGGCCTTCAGCGCCGCAATGTCCTGCTCGCCGATCAAGGTGTGATCCACGGCGGGAATGGGGTCCTGCCAGAGCAGCGATTCCTTCGGAACCAGCGGCCCCAGATAACGCGGCCGGGGGCCCATGTCGCGGTGCGTCAGCTTGAACCACGCGCGGGCGAATGCATCCGCGAACTGATCCGGGTTCTCGTGGAAGTGCCGCGAGATCTTTTCGTAGACAGGGTCGAACCGCAGCGCGAGGTCGGTGGTGAGCATGGCCGGCGCGTGACGCTTGGACGGGTCGTGCGCATCCGGCACCGAGCCGGCGCCGGCACCCCCCTTCGGCTGCCACTGGTGCGCACCGGCCGGGCTCCTGGTCAGCTCCCATTCGTAGCCGAACAGATGCTGGAAGAAGTCGTTGCTCCACTTCGTCGGCGTGCGAGTCCAGGTGACTTCCAGGCCGCTGGTGATGGTGTCGCCGCCTTTGCCGGTGCCGAAGCTGCTTTTCCAGCCAAGGCCTTGCTCTTCGATAGATGCAGCCTCCGGCTCGGGCCCCGCGTGTTTCGCATCGCCGGCGCCGTGGGTCTTGCCGAAGGTGTGACCGCCCGCGATGAGCGCCACCGTCTCTTCGTCGTTCATCGCCATGCGAGCGAAGGTCTCGCGGATGTCGCGCGCCGCGGCCAGCGGATCCGGGTTGCCGTTGGGGCCTTCGGGGTTGACGTAGATCAGCCCCATCTGCACGGCGGCCAGCGGCTTCTCGAGTTCCCGGTCACCGGCGTAGCGCTTGTCGCCCAGCCAGGTGTTCTCGGATCCCCAGTAGATGTCTTCTTCCGGCTCCCAGATGTCCGGGCGGCCGCCGGCGAAGCCGAAGGTCTTGAACCCCATCGACTCCAGAGCGACGTTGCCGGTGAGGATCATCAGGTCGGCCCATGAGATCTTGCGGCCATACTTTTGCTTGATCGGCCACAGCAGCCGGCGTGCCTTGTCGAGGTTGGCGTTGTCCGGCCAGCTGTTCAACGGCGCGAAGCGCTGGTTGCCGCTGCCTGCACCGCCGCGGCCGTCGCTGACGCGGTACGTGCCGGCGCTGTGCCACGCCATGCGGATGAACAAGGGGCCGTAGTGGCCGAAGTCGGCAGGCCACCAGTCCTGCGAATCCGTCATCAGCGCATGCAGATCCTTGATGACGGCATTCAGGTCGAGGCTCTTGAATGCCTCGGCATAGTTGAACGGCTCGCCCATGGGGTCGGACTTGGATGAGCGCTGGTGAAGAATCTTGAGGTTCAGTTGATTGGGCCACCAGTCGGCATTCGTTGGCGCCCCGGTACGAGCGCCGTGCGGGAACGGACACTTGGCTTCGTTCGACATGATTTCTCTCCTTCAGCTGTTGGCAATCGACCCAACCTACTCTAGAGGTCGAGCGCCGTCGGGATCAATCAAATTTCCTTCATGGGGGCCATAGCGCGGCGCCCGGGCTCGTGCCGCGGCACAGTCCTTTACAGGAACGGCACGATGTTCATCATCGCGCGCTCGACGTAGGCATCCTTCTCGCCCACCGGCGCGACATAGTGCATGGCGCTTCGCGCCGCCTCGACGCCAGCCAGTCGGGCGATGACCCAGGTTGCCAGGTACTGCGACGCGAGGCAGCCGCCGGCTGTGGCCACATGGCCCTTGGCCACGAAGGGTCGATTCAGCACATCGATGCCGGCCGCCTCGACCCAGGGCTTCGTGGTCAGGTCCGTGCAGGCCGGCACGCCGTCGAGAAGCCCCAGCTTCGCCAGCACGAGCGTGCCGGAGCACTGCGCGCCCAGCAGTTGCCGGCCGGGGTCGAACTGCAGCTGCGCCATCAAGGCTGGATCCGCGACGACCTCCCGGGTCTGCATGCCGCTGCCGACGATCACTGCATCGGCCGCACAGGCTTCGCGCAAGCTGGCCTGGGCCTCGATCACGACACCGTTCATCGAACGGACGCGCGCCGTCGGACAGGCAATCGACACCCGCCAGCCCGGCCTCTTGACACGGTTGAGGATGCCCAGCGCGATCAGCGAGTCCAGCTCATTGAAGCCTTCGAAGGTGAGGATGGCGATGTGCATGGCGAATTTCCGGTTGACGGCAAGAGTTGCTGGCGATGCAACATGGTAAGAAGCCAAGTCAATACAATCAAATAATTGTCATGAATACATTGGCACATGGCCCAAGCCCGATACAAGACGCTGGTCGACACGCTCGCGGCTGAGATTCGAGCCGGCCGCCTGACGCCGGGCACCCGCCTGCCCACGCACCGGCAACTGGCCGCCCGCGAAGGCCTGGCGCTCGTCACCGCAACCCGCGTGTATGCCGAGCTTGCCGCCATGGGCCTGGTCAGCGGCGAGACGGGCCGTGGCACCTTCGTGCGGGAAATCTTGCTGCCGCGCAACCTCGGCATCGACCAGCACGTTGCTGCTGCAGACATGACGGATCTGAACTTCAACTATCCGTCGCTGCCCGGCCAGGCTGGCCTGCTGCGATCGGCCCTTCGCCAACTGGCCGCCGGCGGAGACCTGGAAACCCTGCTGCGCTACCAGCCGCATGGCGGCCGCGTGCCCGAGCGGGCCAGCGTGGCGCGCCACCTCGCCTGCCGCGGCCTGGCGGTGAGTGCGGACCAGGTGGCCATCGTCGGCGGCGCACAGCATGGGCTGGCGACGACGGTGATGGCGCTGCTCGAGCCCGGCGACGTGGTCGCTGTCGACGCCCTGACCTATCCAGGCTTCAAGCTGCTGGCGCAAGCCCAGCGCCTGGAGCTGGCGCCGCTGCCGGTGGCCGGTGCCGGCCCCGATCTGGATGCGCTGGACGCCTTGTGCAAGCGCCGCCGCGTGCGTGCCGTGTACGTCATGCCGACGCTTCACAACCCGCTGGGCTGGGTCATGAGCGCCCGCCGGCGGCGAGCGCTGGTCGCGATCGCCCGCCGGCATGGCTTGCTGCTGATCGAGGACGCGGCGTATGCCTTCCTCGACGCGGCACCACCGCCGCCGCTGTCGGCCCTGGCGCCGGAAACGACGGTCTACGTTTCCGGCTTCTCCAAGAGCGTGGCCACCGGGCTGCGCGTGGGCTTCGTCGCCGCGCCGAGCGCCTGGATGCCGAAGATCGAACGCGCCATCCGGGCCACGACCTGGAACACGCCCGGCGTCATGACGGCCATGGCCTGCGCCTGGCTGGACGACGGCACCGTCACACGCCTGGAAGCCGAGAAGCGCCAGGACGCGATGACTCGGCAGACGATCGCCACCGAGGTGCTGGCCGGACTTCGCTGCGTCCGCCATCCGGCGTCGTATTTCCTGTGGCTCAAGCTGGCCGAGGAGGTTCGGGCCGACAAGGTCGCCCAGGCGCTGATGTCCGAACGCATTTCGGTATCGACGGCCGAACCGTTCGCGACCACCGCCCACGTGCCGCACGCACTGCGGCTGGCGCTGGGATCCGTCGGACTGGACACGCTGCGGGCGGCGCTGCAGACCGTCAAGCGCGTGATCGACGACCAGACCTTCTGAGCCGGCACGCGTTCGATCCGGGCGCAGAATGTGCGGCTCCAAGGCAAGCGGCTACACCGGTCCCATGCAAGCACCGAAAGCCACCGGGTTCAACATCGAGATCGCCGCCGATCTGCACAAGTGGCGCACCTTCGTGGCCATCGGCGAGCTCGGCAGCCTGACGCGCGCGGCCTTGTTCCTCGACAGCAATCAGTCGCTGCTGAGCCGGCAGCTGAACGCGCTGGAGCGCGAATGCGGCGCCCGCCTCTTCAACCGCACCGGGCGCGGCGTGGAACTGTCCGAAGTGGGCGAGCGGCTGTTCCCGCGCGTCAGAGCCTTGCTGTCCGATGCCGAGCAGCTCGAGCAAGAGATCCGCGGCGAAGCGCGAGAACCGGCCGGCCGCGTGACGCTGGGCTTCCTGCCGTCCATCGCGCAGCCGCTGGTCGGCCGGCTGTTCTCCGAGATGCGCAGCCGCCACCCGGCGGTGAGCCTGAAGGTTCTCGAAGGATCGAGCGGCCAGGTGGAAGAGTGGCTCGCCGATACGCGGGTCGACATCGCCATCCTCTACCGCTACGGGCCGTCGCTGCCCGATACCGAGCAGTCGCTGGCCGTCGTGGACAGCTACTTGATCGGCCCCCCGGGTGATCGGCGGACAGCAGCCGGCGACGTGCCGTTTGCCGCATTGCACGAGTTGCCGTTCATCCTGCCCAGCGCGCCGAATGGGCTGCGCACGGCGCTCGATGCGATGGCCCGCCAGCAGCACATCACGCTGGCCCCGGCCGTCGAGGCCGACTCGCTGCCCTTGCAGAAGTCGCTGGTCGCGAGCGAACGGCTCTACACCGTGCTGCCGCTGCACGCGGTGTGGACCGAGGTCGCCGACGGGCGCCTGCAGGCGTCCCGGATCATCGACCCGCCATTCCAGCGCACGGTGGCGATGGCCTGCTCCAAGTCCAAAGGCCCGGCCCGCGCCGTCACGGCCGTGGCCTCGCAGATCGTCGAGATCGTCGACGACATGGCGCGTGCCGGCATGTGGCGGCCGAGCGCTCTGCCCTGACGGAACCGGCATAGCTGGGATGTGCGTCCAGGCGTAGGCCCGCACGCTGCGGCCGCTTAAGCTCGGGTCCGAACCAGGAGACCGCGATGCCGCGCATCACGCTGCCAGATCCCGAAACCATGGACGCCGCCCAGCGCCGGGTCTACGACAAGGTCGTGTCCGGTCGCCGCGGCAAGATCCAGGGCCCCCTGCGCGCGGCCTTGCACAACGCCGAACTCGCCGACCGCTGGCAGGCCCTGGGTGAACTGCTGCGCTACAACACCACGTTGACGCCGCGACAGTCGGAGCTGGCGATCCTGGTCACCGGCCGCGCGTGCCGCTCGCCGTTCGAGTGGTATGCGCACCGGCTGGAGGCCGAGCGGGCCGGCATCGAGCGGCCGGTCATCGAGGCGATCCTCGCCGAGACGGCGCCGCTGGGGCTGGCGGCCGACGATGCCGTCATCGTGCAGGTGGCCGTCGAGCTCAATCGTTTCAACTCGATAAGCGACGCCACCTACGCCGACGCGCTGGCGCACCTGGGCGAGCGCAGGCTGGTCGAGCTGACGGCGCTGGTCGGCTACTACACGATGGTCGCGATGACGCTCAATGCACACGAGATCCCGCTGCCCGAAGGCGTGCAGCCCGCATTCCCGCTGCCGCAACGGGAAGTCGCGTGACGGACCCGTCGTCCGGCTGGGACTGCCACGCCCATCTGTTCGGCCCCTACGACCGGTTCCCGCTGGCCGCGGATCGCAGCTACACGCCGCCCGAAGCCCCGGTCTCGCAGTACCTGGCGCTGCTGTCGCGGCTGGGCCTGGCCCAGGGGGTGCTGGTCCATCCCAGCGCCTATGGCGACGACTTCTCGTTGCTGTTCGATGCGCTGGCGGCGCACCTGCAGCTGCGCGGCGTGCTGGTGCTGCGCCCGGACACGCTGCCGACGCTGAAAGGCCTGCGCGACAAGGGCATACGGGCGGCGCGCTTCAGCCACCGCAGCGGTGCCGGGGCCAACTTCGCGGGCAGCGCATCGTTCGACGATCTGCTGGCCCTGGCGCCGCGGCTGGCCGATGCCGGGCTGCATGCCGAGCTGTGGACCGACTGCCAGGTGCTGCCCGACATCGCCGAACAGCTGCGTCGGCTGCCGGTTCCGGTGGTGATCGATCACATGGGGGGCTTTGATGTCAACGCAGGCATCGAAGAACCCGGCTTTGCCTGCTTGCTGTCCCTGGTGTCGTCGGGCCACGCGTGGGTCAAGCTGTGCGCCTATCGCAACCTGCTGGCCGCAGCGGACTTCGAGTCGGGCAAGGCGTTCCACGACGCCTTGTTGCGCGCCAACCCGCAGCGCCTGCTGTGGGGCAGCGACTGGCCGCATCTGCGCGTCACACCGGCGCCCGACACCGCAGCGCTGCTCGGCACCTTCAAGCGCTGGACCGCCAGCGACGCGCTGGCCGCGCAGATCTTGGTCAGCAATCCGGCGGCGCTCTACCTTTGAGTACGGTACCGGCCGATCAGCCGTCGACCGGCTCCGTGTTGTGGAACGAGGGTCGTGTCCGGGTCTCGGCGTACCACTCGGCCAGGCGCGGTGCGATGCCGCGCCAGCCCAGCGTGCCGAAACGGTAGTCCATGTAGCCCAGCGCGCAGCCGACCGTCACGTGGCCGATCGACAGCGCGGTTTCGTTCAGGGCTTGCGCCTCGTCGTCGAGCTGCTTCAGCACCGCCCGCGTCTTCGACTCGAAGGCGTCGATCAGTGCCTTCAGCGGCACGTTCCGCTCGCGTTCGTTGCGCCAGAGGATCAGCGCGTCGAGCAGGCCGTCGCCGAGCGCGTGCCAGCGCAGCGCCTGCCACTTGTCCGCGCCTTGCGTGGGGAACAGCGATCCGCCGCCCAGGTCGTTCAGGTACTCGCAGATGACGACCGAATCGAACAGCACGAAGCCGTCGTCCAGCACCAGGGTCGGGATCTTGGACAGCGGGTTGTCCTGCATCAGCCGCTCGTTCGGCTTCAGCATCGCCGCGACCGACCGGATCAGCTCCATCCGCTCGGCCAGGCCCAGTTCCTGGGCGCAGATCATCACCTTGCGGACATAGGGCGATTTCGGGGACCAGTGGAGTTTCATCAGATCGCTCCGGCCGTGCGCAGCGCGGCGATGTCGGCGGCGGCGTAGCCGAGTTCGGCCAGGATGGCGTCGCTGTGCTGCCCCAGCAGCGGCGGTGCGGTCTGCGTCTGCAGCGCCGCTTCGGCAAAGCGCATCGGCGTCGACACCTGCGGCACGTCGACACCGCTCGGATGCGGCACCTGCTTGAGCATGCCGCGCGCCTTGACCTGCGGGTCCTTGAACACGTCGGCCACGCTGTTGATCGCGCCGCAGGGCACGCCGGCCGCATCGAGCGCGGCGATCAAGTGCTCGCGCTCCCACGCCGCGAACAGGTCGCGCAGCAGGGCCGACAGCTCGCCGATGTTGCGCACCCGCTGCGCGTTGGTCGCGAAGCGTTCGTCGACGGCCCACTCGGTGCGCCCGAACACTTCGCAGAGCTTGGCGAACTGGCCGTCGTTGCCGACCACGAGGATCACGTCGCCGTCAGCGCAGGCGTACACGTCCTGCGGCTGGATGTTCGGGTGGGCATTGCCGTTGCGCTGGGGCACCTGGCCCGAGACCAGGTAGTTCATCGCCTGGTTGGACAGCGTGGCGACCTGTACGTCAAGCATCGCGATGTCGATGCTGTCGCCCTTGCCCGTCTCGTTGCGGCGCGCCAGTGCGGCCAGCACCGACACCGCGGCGTACATGCCCGTCATCAGGTCGACCATCGGCACGCCCACCTTCTGCGGGCCGCCGCCGGGCCGGCCGTCCCTCTCGCCGGTCACGCTCATCAGGCCGCCCATGGCCTGGATCAGGAAGTCGTAGGCCGGCTGGTCGCGCCGCGGGCCGGTCTGGCCGAATCCGGTGACCGAGCAGTAGATCAGCCGCGGATTGATCTTGCGCAGCGAGGCTTCGTCCAGGCCGTAGCGTTCGAGCGTCCCGGCCTTGTAGTTCTCCAGCACGATGTCGGCCTTCAGCGCCAGCTCGCGGACGATGCGCTGGCCTTCGGGCTTGTCGAGGCTGACGGTGATCGAGCGCTTGCCGCGGTTGACGGCCAGGTAGTAGCCGGCCTCCTTCGTGTCCTTGCCGTCGGCGCCCTTCAGGAAGGGCGGGCCCCAGGCGCGGGTGTCGTCGCCGACACCCGGGCGCTCGACCTTGATGACCTCGGCACCCAGGTCGGCGAGGATCTGGCCCGCCCAGGGTGCTGCCAGGATGCGGCTCAGGTCGAGGACCTTGACGTGGGACAGCGGGCCGGCGTTCGGGTTCATCTGGGCGTCCTTGCGAGTCGATGCGTTGCCGGCAACTCTAGGCACCCGGCGCCGCCTTGCCTACGGCCGGGCTGGCAAGGCTGGCATGCGCGCCGGCACATACCGGGTCGTGTCCCGACTTGCAGCACCCGCATAGCTGAGTTGCCGCACCGCTGTCTTACTCGCCGTGCCACCGGCGATCAAACTGGGTGCATTCGTCAAAAGGAGACAACATGGCACCGGCACTGAAACTCGCAGCCCTCGGCATCACGGCCGCGGCCCTCTCGATGGCGGCCCAGCTCGGCCATGCGCAGGCCTGGCCGGCCAAGCCGATCCGCCTGGTCGTTCCGTATGCCGCCGGCGGCCCCGGCGACGTGATCGCGCGGCTGGTGGCGAAGAAGGCTGCCGAGAGCCTGCAGCAGACCATCGTCATCGACAACAAGGGCGGTGCCGGCGGCACCATCGGCGTCGACGCCGCGCTGAAGTCGCCGCCCGACGGCTACACCTTCGCACTGACCGCCCAGGGCCCGCTGGCCGGCATGCCGAACCTGATGAAGGTGCCTTACGCGCTGGCCGACGTGCAGTACCTGACGCTGGTGGCACGCGGCCCTGCGGTCATCGTCGTCGGCAAGAACGTGGCGGCCGGCAACCTGGCCGACTTCATCAAGCTCGCCAAGGCATCGCCGGGCAAGCTCAACTATGGCTCGGCCGGGCCGGGCACCACGCCGCACATCGGCGCCGAACTGCTGAAGCAGGAAGCGGGCATCGACATCTCGCATGTGCCGTACAAGGGTGCGGCCCCGGCGGTGACCGGGCTGCTCGGCGGCGAGATCGAGATGGCCATGGTCGACCTGCTCAACGTGCTGCCGCACGTCGCGGCCGGGACGCTGAAAGTCCTGGCTGTCGCCAGCCCCGCCCGCGCGCCGCAGCTTCCCGACGTACCCACCACCAAGGAAGCGGGCCTGCCCGCTGTCGTGATGGACACCACCTACGGCGTCATCGCCGCGCCGGGCGTGCCGGCCGAAGTGCAGAAGAAGTTCCGCGACGCCCTCGTGGCGGCCGTGCAGTCGACCGAGGTGAAGGACCAGTTTCTCAAGCAAGGCGTCATCGCGATGACGTCGACCCCGGCGGAATACAAGGCCATGATGCAGGCCGAATTCGACAAGTGGCACCGCGTCGTGACCAAGGGCAAGATCACGCTGGAATGAGGGGCTTCACATGACAACCCAACGGATGACCCCACGTCGAAGCGCACTGTGCGCAGGCCTGCTGGCCCTGACCGGCCTGCTGTGCAGCTCCCATGCTGCGGCTGCCGCCTTCCCCGACAAGCCGATCCGCCTGATCGTGCCGTTCCCGGCCGGTGGTGCGGCCGACGTCATGGCGCGCGGCATGGCGCAACGGCTGGGCCAGGAGCTGGGGCAGCAAATCGTCATCGACAACCGCGGCGGCGCCGGCGGCACCACGGCGGCCGAAGCGGCGGCCAAGTCGGCGCCAGATGGCTACACGCTGTTCTTCGGCACCATGGGCACGCAGGCCATCAATCCGGCCCTGTACCCCAAGCTGCGCTACGACCCGCTGAAGGACTTCGCGCCGATCAGCCTGACGCACATCACGCCGCGCGTGCTGGTCGTCGGCCCATCGGTGGCCGCCAGGAACATGGCCGAGCTGATCGCGCTGGCCAAGAGCAAGCCGCGCGGCCTGACCTATGGCTCGGCGGGCAACGGCAGTTCGAGCCATCTGGCCGGCGCGCTGTTCGAAGCGCTGGCCGGCGTGGACATGGTGCACGTGCCGTACAAAGGCAGTTCGCCGTTGCTGGTGGACGTGCTGGCCGGGCGTGTGGACATGACCTTCGACTCCTACACGGTCTATGAGGAACACATCAAGGCCGGCAAGGTGCGCGCGCTGGCCGTCACGTCGAAGGCCCGCATGAGCGCGCTGCCGCAGGTGCCCACCATCGCCGAGGCCGGGCTCAAGGGCTACGACGTGTCCAACTGGCTCGGCGTGCTGGCGCCGGCCGGCACGCCGAAGGATGTGCTCGCGACGCTGCATGGGGCGCTCGGCCGCGCGATGGCCACGCCGGCCTTGCGTTCGCAGCTGACGGCCCTGGGCATCGAGCCGACCTTCGGAACCCCCGACGAGTTCGCAGCCCTGGTGCGTGCCGAACTGCCCAAGTGGGCGGACATCGTCAAGCGGTCCGGTGCCACGGTGGAATGACGCAGTGAGGCGCCGCGAGCTGCTGATCGACGGCGATCTGCGCATCGACGTGCTGATCGACGGCAGCGGGCCGGCGCTCGTCCTGCTGCCGTCGTCGCAGCGCGACTCGCTGGATTTCGATGCCGTGGCCGAACGCCTGGCCGGCGCAGGCTTCAAGGTGCTGCGGCCGCAGCCCCGCGGCATGGCGCGCAGCACCGGGCCGCTGGCGGGCCTGGACCTCAATGCACTCGCGCACGACGTGGCGCGCGTGATCGAGCGCTTCGGCGACGGCCGCGCCATCGTGGCCGGGCACGCCTATGGGCACTTCGTCGCCCGCGTCACCGATCTCAATCACGCTACGTCGGTGCGCGGTGTGGCCGTGCTGGGCGCGGCCGCGCGCGTCATGCCGCCCGGGCTGACCGAGGCCCTGGATACCGCAGCCGATCCCGGCCGGCCGCGAACCGAGCGTCTGGCCGCCCTGCGCAAGGCCTTCTTTGCGCCCGGCAACGACCCATCGGCGTGGCTCGACGGTTGGCACCCAGAGCTTCGCGACACCTATCGCCGCGCTTCGGCCATCCCATCCCGGCAGGCCTGGTGGCCGGTCAGCAACGCACCCATCCTCGACCTGCAAGGCGCCAACGATCCCTGGCGCCCCGAAAGCACGCGCGATGAACTGCAGGCCGTGTTGGGCGACCGCGTCACCGTTCGGGTGATCGCCGACGCCAGCCACGCGCTGGTGGTCGAGCAACCCGCTGCGGTGGCCGACGCATTGGTCGACTGGGCGCGCACGCTGGCGCCGTGAGGCGCAAGCGGCGCCGGCCTCAGCGGCCCTTGAACACCGGCGCGCGTTTTTCCTTGAAAGCCAGCTGCGCTTCCTTGGCGTCCTCGGTCTTGCCGATGGCCGCGGTCATGTCCTGTTCGTAGCGGTAGCCGTCGCGCAGGCTCATGTCCTCGATCACGTTCAGCGTGTGCTTGCCCATGCGTGTGGACACCGGGCTCTTGCTGGCGATGGTCCGCGCGATCTCCAGCGCGGTGGGCATCAGGTTCTCGGGCGTGGTGCACGCCTCCACGATGCCCAGCCGGTACAGCTCGGCGCCATCGACGCGCAGGCCCGTCAGCGCCATGCGGCGCAGCCGCGAGTGACTGAACAGCCGCATCGCATGGCGTGCACCGCCCAGCAAGCCGACGTCGACCTCGGGCATGCCCAGCGTGGCCTTTTCAGAGGCGACGAGGATGTCGGCCGAAGCACACATCGCAAGCCCCGATCCGAGCGCGGCGCCGTTGATGGCCACGACGACGGGCTTGGCGCATTCGCGGATCGAATGGAAGCACTCCCGCGTCCTGCGCGAATGCGCCGGCAAGTCGCCCGGCCCCTTGATGATCTCCGCTCGGCCCTTGAGGTCGGCTCCGGCACAGAAGACCTTGCCGGCACCGGTGAGCACGACGACGCGCACGTCGTCCATCTCCGAGATACGGTCCAAGGCCAGCGTCAGTTCGTCGTTCAGCACCCGCGTCAGCGCATTGACCGGCGGGCTGTCCATGACCAGCGTGGCGATGTGGTCGGCGATGCCGACCTTCAGCTGCGTGAGATCGTCCATGTCGTTTCCTGTGCAGCAGAGGCTGCAAGGCCCCGAGTCTATGAACGGGACGGTGCGCCGGCCAGAACCCCAGGGCGCAGACCAGCTATGCCGGCTGGTCCATGTCTTGCTGATGGAAACTCCGTCAGGAGGCGGCGCAGGTGTAGCTGGCCGCGCTGTTTTCGGTGCCCGTCGCGCCGGTGAAGCGGGGGAACGTCGGCCAGCGACACATCGGCCGCGTGCGCGCCGTGGCGGGGTCGGCAGCGTTGTTGTCCATCGACTTGATCACGTCCGGCGCGGTGCCGTTCTCGACCCAGTTGTCGAGAACCGTGAGGCCGTCGAAGCCGAGGCTGTACGGGCCGAAGCCGTGGTCGAAGCCCGGGATCATGTAGAAGCGGATGAAGCCGTCGACTGCGCTCTGGCCGAAGGCCTGCACCTGGCGCTTGTAGTAGTCCTCGGTGTTGTGCGGGCTGATCAGGCTGTCCATCGTGCCGTGGGTCAGGATGACCTTGCCGCCCTTGGCGCGGAAGGCATCCAGGCTCTGCGAAGTCACGTCGGTGATGTCGGCCACCTGCTGCAGCCGCGCCTGGAACTGCGCGGGGTCGTAGGTCAGCGGGTCCAGCAGCGGGTTCTTCGCCGCGAAGTAGCGCGCATGCGCCGCGCCGATCGAGTACAGCACGCCGTCGGCCGGAAAGGCCGCCGCCGTGCCGGGCTGCGGCGCGAATCCGAACGCGGAGCCGGAGCCGAAGATCGTGAACGTGCCGCCTTCGAGCAGCGGCCAGCCCTGGAACACCTGTTGCCCGGCCATCGGGAAGCCGACGTCGTGGGGCGACGAGATCTTGTCCACCGCGTCGATCTGCGCGTCCGACAGGCAGGTGTCGCCGGTGTCCGCGCCGCCGGCGCAGCGCAGCGTGGCCCTGACCGAGTCGATGTTGAAAGCCGTCTTGCACGCGGCCACGTTGCCGACGATCCCGTCGCTGATGCCGTCGAGCGAATCGCAGGCGGCGACCACGGCGTTGATCAGGAGTTGCAGCTTGTTCGGGTTGAGCCAGCCCGCGCCGCCGTTCTCGTACATCGCGCGGCCGACGTACCACGAGTCGACCTGCAGCAGCGACAGGTTGTACGCCGGGTAGTTGGCAATGACCCCGTCGAAGTCGGTGCCGTAGCGCGCTGCCGCGTCGAGCGCCTCGTGGCCACCCTGCGAGCCGCCGATGAAGTAGAAGCGGCGCGGCTTGCTGCCGTAGCGCTGGTTGACGATGGCCATCGCCACGTCGTGCACCTTCTTCACCGACAGCTGGCCGTAGTTCATCAGCGCTTCGTCGTTGAGCGCAAAGGTGCCGTCGAAGACGGCGCCCTTGTGGCCGCCGTCGCCACCCAGGGTGACATAGCCCAGGGCCAGCGGCGTCGCCAGCCCCTTGGATTGCGATACGTAGGCGCCCAGGCCCGTGACGAGCGTGCCGTCGTAGCCGCCGCCACCCATCTGCAGCGCCTTCTGGTTCCAGACCGTCGGCAGGTTGACCTGGAACTCCATCGTCGGCGCACCAGCCGTTGCAGGGAACACCATGCCCGTCACCGCGCAGTACTCGCCGTTGGTATTGCCGGGTGCGTTGGCCGCGACGAAGGTCGTTGTCTGGACGACCGCGCCCGACGTGGGCTTGCCGATCGCGGAGGCCGGGATGCTCATCGCGGCGAGCGAACTGCAGGCCTCTTGCGCTGTCGGTGCGGGTGGCGCGTCATCGCCTCCGCTGCAGCCGAGCAGCGCCCCGACGGCAGCTGCCGACATCACCACCACACAGGCCGTCGCGCCACGCGCGCTTGCAAACATTCGTCTCACGCTTGTCCCCTCGTTGTTGCGTCCACGGTTCATCGACTTGGGTTGTCTGGTGACCGGAGCGCGACCTTAGGGGCTTGGTGGGCCGCTGTATTCCATGCGCTTGCGCGCATTGCACGCCGTTGTCGAGGGTTATCCCGAGGCGATAGCGCCCTGCTCTGCGTCGAGGTCGATACCATGCGCATCCGTATGGCCCTGAACCCCGACCCGACCCCGCAGACGCCTCGTCAGATGTCGTGGTTGCGAGAGCCATCGCCTTCGCACGAGGCACCGCTGCTGCGCGATTCGCAGATCGCCGCCTGGGCCGGCTTTCGGCTCGGCATCTTCGCGGCAGCGAGCATCGAGCTGGCCGGGCAATACGGGGAACACGCGGCGGTGGGCATGATCCTGAAGGGTCGAACGCGCGCCCGCATTCACAGCCGCGGAGAGGCTTGCGACTTCAGCCCCGGCCCCGATTCGGTGGGCTTGTTCGCGCCGCACTTCGAGGTCGACTGGACACGCTGGGACTGTGAGCCCGGGGCCGAAAGAATGATTGTCGAACTGGACTTCTCCGACATCGAGCGGGCCGGCGACCTGGACGCCATGCTGACCACACGCCGCGCGTTGCGACAGGACTTGACGCTGAAGGACGCCCACCTCGCGTCGCTGCTGCGGCTGATGGCCGATGAAGTCCGGCAAGGCAGCCCACATGGGGCGCTGTACGCCACCTCGCTGAGCCTGAGCCTGGCGTCCTACCTCTTCAGCGGACACGGCAGCGGCGGGCAGACCCGATCACGCGAGCGCGGCACGCTTTCTTCGACGCAGAAGGCCCTTGTTCTCGAACTCGTGCGCCACCGGCTCGCGCAAGACTTGAGCCTGGAAGATCTGGCCCAGGCTGCAGGGGTCAGCCGATTCCACTTCCTGCGCCTGTTCAAGAATACCTTCGGCGTCACACCGCATCGCTTCGTGATGGATCAGCGTGTCGATGCGGCTAGGCGGATGCTGGCGGAAACGAAGCTGCCGATTGCGGAAGTCGCGGCAAGCACCGGCTTTTCCAGCCAGAGCCATCTCAACACCGCCATGCGGCGCAGTCTCGGGTTGACTCCGGGTCAGTGGCGGCGCTCTTCGTGAGCGCGCACTAGCGCGCCGCCTCGTCTTCCAGCGCGCGCAGCATCGGCTCGAGCAGGCGCATCACGCTCTCGACCAGCGTCGCGATCGTCGCCTCGCCACCGCCGTGCTCGCAGGCCGCTTCCAGCGCGGCGGCCGCACGCTGCAGCGCCGGCATGCCCAGGCTGCCGGCGACGCTCTTCAGGTCGTGCGCATGGCGCGTCGCGGCCGACGTGTCGCCGGCTTCGCAGGCCTGCCGGAAGCGGTCGGCGAAGTCGGCCTCGCGGTCGCGGAACATGCCCAGCAGCCGCCGGTACAGCGCCTCGTCGTCCATCACCGCGGAAAGCCCGGCGCGCACGTCGATGCCCGGCAGCTCGGCGAGCCCGCTGCCGCTGGGCGCCTGCGCCGCCGGCCGCACCCAGCGCGCCAGCGTCGCGAACAGGTCGTCGACGCGGATCGGCTTGGCGATGTGGTCGTTCATGCCCGCTTGGAGCACCTTGTCGCGGTCGCCAGCCATCGCGTTGGCCGTCATCGCGATCACCGGCAGGTCTTTCCACTCGGGGCGGCTGCGCAGCGCGCGCGTGGCCGCGTAGCCGTCCATCACCGGCATCTGGCAGTCCATCAGCACCGCGTCGAAGGCGTCGCGTTCCAGCCTGTCCAGCGCTTCGCGGCCGTCGCCGGCGACGCTGACGACGATGCCGACGCGGCTGAGCAGGTCGCGCGCCAGCTCCTGGTTGATGGCGTTGTCCTCGACCAGCAGGATGCGCGCACCGGCCAGCCCGGCCTGGTGCGCATGCAGCAGCTCCTGCCGATGCTCGACGCGGCGCGAGCCGGCGTCCGGGCGGCCGAGCGCGCTGGCGCAGGCGTCGAGCAGCGCCGACGGCGTCACCGGCTTGGGCAGCAGCGCGGCCACTTGCAGCCGGCGCTCCTGCAACTGGTGTTCGGCTTCGCCGCGGTCGAACGCGGTGACCATCAGCACCGTCGGCGGTGCGTGCCGGCCGCCACCGCGAGCCGGATGCATCAGCCGCGCCAGGCACTCGATGCCGTCCATGCCGGGCATGCGCCAGTCCAGCAGCAGCAGTCGGAACGGCCGGTCGGCCGCGTCGGCGCGCGCCACCGCATCCAGCGCCGAAAACCCGTCGGGCGCCACGTCGACGTCCAGGCCGAGCGACGCCGCCATGCCGCGCAGCAGCTCGCGCGCCGCCGGGTGGTCGTCGACGACGAGCACGCGCGCCGGGTGCCCGTCGTCGAAGCGGCGCGGCGGCGCGGCCCCGGCTTGCGGCTGCAGCCCGAAGGGCAGGCTGAAGTGGAAGCAGCTGCCGCGGCCGTCTTCGCTGTCGACGCCGATGCGGCCACCCATCGTCTCGACCAGGTGGCGGCAGATCGCCAGCCCGAGACCGGTGCCGCCGTAGCGCCGGCTCGTCGATGCGTCGGCCTGCGTGAACGGCTGGAACAGCCGGTCGCGCGCCTGCGGCGTGAGGCCGATGCCGGTGTCGCGCACCTCGAAGTGCAGGGTCACCCGGCCGGCTTCGCGCCCGGTCTCTCGGATCGCCAGCGTGACGTCGCCCTGCTCGGTGAACTTGACCGCGTTGTTGCCCAGGTTCAGCAGGATCTGGCCCAGGCGCGACGGGTCGCCGACCAGCGCCAGCGGCAGCCCGGCCGGCAGCCCGAACAGCAGCTCGAGCCCCTTCTCGTCGGCGCGCATGCCGACCAGGCTGGCCAGCTGGTCCAGCACGTCGCCGAGCTGGAACGGGATCGACTCGATTTCGAGCCGGCCGGCCTCGATCTTGGAGAAGTCGAGGATGTCGTTGACGATGCCCAGCAGCGACTCGGCGGCGCGGTGCACCTTGTCGACGTAGTTGCGCTGCTTGGCGTCCAGCCCGCTCTGCAGCGCCAGGTAGGACATGCCGAGGATCGCGTTCATCGGCGTGCGGATCTCGTGGCTCATGTTGGCCAGGAACTCGCTCTTGGCCTGGGTCGCGGCCTCGGCGGCGCGCTGCGCGCGTTCAAGCTCGCCGGTGCGCTCGTGCACGCGCTGCTCCAGGCCGGCGGCGAGCGCACGCACCTCGTCCTCGGCGCGCCGGCGCAAGGTGGTGTCGGCGAACACCCCGACCGCGCCGTGCACGGCGCCGCGCTCGTCGCGCAGCGGCCTCGACGTCACGGTCAGCCAGCGCTCGTCGCCGGGCATCTCGCCTTCGCGCCGCATGCACAGGTCGACGTGATCGACCGGGTCGCCGCGCAACGCGCGCGCCAGCGGCAGCTCGGCCGGCGGGCACGGTGTCGTGCGGTCGGGCAGGTACAGGCCGAAACGGCTCGACCAGTTGCCGCCGCGGCCGGTGGTCAGCCCGGCGCCGGCCAGCTTCTCGGCCGCCGGGTTCATCAACATGACGTCGGCCCGCTTGTCGACGACGAGCACCGAGTCGCCGATGCCGTCCAGCACCGAGCGCAGGATGCGGGTCTGTCCCTGCAGCTCAGTGCGCGAGCGGCGCAGCCGCAGCAGGAAGAACACGGTGCCGGCCAGCGCAACGATGCTGCCCGCCAGCACCGTCCACAGCCAGCGCTGCTGCAGCTCGCGCGTGCGCAGCGCGGCGGCCTGCTGCTCGCCGTGGCGCTGCAGTTCGGCCAGCTCGCGCTGGCGGCTTTCGGTGCGGTAGCGCTGCGTGAGTTCGAGCATGCGCGCGCCGCTGCGCTCGGCGGCCGCGCGCGACTGCATCTCGGTCGCTTCCGTCGTCAGCGCGTAGGCGCGCTGGAAGTCGCCTTTGGCCGCGGCCAGCCGGGCCAGGCGGCGCGCGCTCTCGGCGCGGTAGTACGGCGCTTCGATCTCGCCGGCGAGCACGTAGCCGCGGTCGGCATCGGCCTGCGCGGCAGCCCGCTCGCCGCGCGCCTCGTGCAGCTCGCTGCGGACCTTGAGCGCGAACCACATGCCGATGCGGTGCGGCCTTTGCTCGTAGATGGCCACCGCGCGGTCGATTTCGGCGGCCGCTTCGTCGCTCCGGCCCACGCGCAGCAGGTTGTAGGCGAGCGTGTAGTAGCCGATCGCCATGTTCGCCGGCGTGCGCGTGGTTTCGAACATCGTGATCGCCTGGCGCGCCATGGTCACGCTGCGGTCCGAGTCGCCGCCGCGCTGGGCGGCTATGCCGGCCAGGCCGAGCACGGCATAGGCCTCGAGCACCTTCGTGCCGGCGGCCTGCGCGTTGCGGCGCATCTGCTCGTACTGCTCCACCGCTTCGGCGAGGCGGCCGCTCTGGTCGTACGCGATCGCGATGCCGTGGTGCGCATACGTGAGCGCCAGCGCGTTGCCGGAGCGCTGCGCGATGTCCAGCCCCTGCATCGCCAGCGTGACCGAGTCGTCGAGCTGGCCGATGCGGCGGTACATCACCGACGTGCGCAGCATCGATTCGGCCAGCAGCTCCGGCCGATCGACGCCATCCAGCAGCGCGAGGCTGTGCGTCGTGGTCTCGATGAGGCGGTCGATGCGGCCTTCGTTGACCGCCGTCAGCGAGAGGTTGAGCTCCGATTCGGCCTGGCCGACGCGGTCGCCGGCGGCGGCGGCGATCTGCAGCGCCTGCTGGGCGTGCTCGGCCGCCGGCTTCGTCATCGCCAGATGGAGCTCGGTGCGCGACAGCAGGTTCAGCACGCGGGCGCGGTCGGCCGGCGTCGCGTCCGCGGGCTGCGCGGCCAGCAGCTGCAATGCCTGCTCATGGGCGGTGGGGCCGTCGTTGTCGGCGAGCTGGCGGGTCTGCGCAATGCTGGTTCGCCAGTCGCCGAGCGGCGCAGCCACGGCGGTGGCGGCGGCCAGCGCGCACAGCGCCGCAGCGCACCGGCCTGCGAGCCAGATCTGACCGGACCGTCCCTCCACCATCGAAAACTTGTCTCCTTGCTTCGCAGTGTCGCCGAACGAACGGGTCGCATGTGCCGGCCGATACTCACGATCGTCAGATCTGCACGCTCGGGCCCCGGCCGACCCGGCTGCGCCTGGCAACACAATGGCGCCACCGTCAGTTGGCGAAGGACACCCTTGAAGATCTTCCTGCGCAGTCTTTCCGGGGTCGTGTTCGCACTGCTCGCGCTGGCCGTGCTCACGGATTGCGGCGGCGACGGCGACGGCGTGCCCGCGCTCCCGTCCCCCGCGGCATTGATAGCGCGCGCCAAGACATTCGAGCTGAACACCGCGTACGTGCCACCGCCCGGCGACGCGCTGGAGCACGACACGTCAGGCTACGCCAAGGCGATGTGTTCGGCCGTGTTCATCACCGGCCTGGACCCCGACGTCGCGGCCGAGAACGTCGGCTACTTCACCGCGCCGTACGCATCCCGCGCGAAGGTGGGCCGGCCGGTGGTGGACCGCGTCAACCAGCAGGTGAGCGTCTCGATGCCCAATGGCCCGACGCTGGTGGCCCGCTACTACGGCTCGCAAGGTTGCATCACGCTGCCGCCGGATCATGACGGTGTTTTCTTCACCCCGGTGACCGTCGCGAGCGCGCTGCCCGATCCCGCCACGCAGGCCTGGCCGATGGGCGACGTGCTGCCGACCGATGCGCCGCCCGGAAACATCGACTTGTCCAAGGTGCTGCAGGCCGTCGACACCGCCTTTGCTGTGCCGGCGGCCTACACGACGGCTTTCGTCGTCACCTACAAGGGGCGGCTGATTGCCGAGCGCTACATGAGCGGCATGGGCTCGGCGACGCGGCTCGAATCGTGGTCGATGGGCAAGAGCGTCGTGGCATCGCTGATGGGCGTGCTGATCCAGCAGGGCGTCTATCAGCTCGACCAAGCGGCGCCGATCCCCGAGTGGCAGACCGCGGGCGACCCGCGCCAGCAGATCCGCATTGCCGACCTGATGCACATGTCGAGCGGCCTGCGCATCAAGGCGCCGGACGATCCCGACTTCGACCCCAACGGCACCTACACCGACCACAAGTACTTCTACACCGGCCGGATCGATGCGTTCAACTACGCCGCCACCCGGCCGCAGCAGTGGCCGCCCAACACCGTGGGCCGCTACCGCAACACCGACCCGGTGCTGGCCAGCTACCTGATCCGCCTGGCCGCCGAAAAGCGTGGCGAGGAGTACCTGTCGTTTCCGCAGCGCCAGCTGTTCGACAAGATCGGCATCCGGACGATGGTGATGGAGACCGACCCGTACGGAAACTTCCTGAGCCAGGGCTACGACTACATGTCGGCACGCGACTGGGCACGCCTGGGCAACCTGTACCTGCAGGACGGGGTCTGGAACGGCGAGCGCATCCTGCCCGAAGGCTTCGTCAAGTTCGTCAGCACAGCGGCTCCGGCCTGGGTCGCGGACGTCAGGCCCATCTACGGCGGCTTCTTCTGGATCAACGGCACGGCGGTCTTTCCTTTGCCGACGACGGCCTACTACATGCTGGGGGCCGGCGGCCAGTATGTGTTCATCGACCCGTCGCACGACCTTGTCGTCGTGCGCCTGGGTCATTCAAAAGGCGAGCCGGCCGTCTACGGCGGCCTGTACCCGGCTCTGCAACTGCTGATGCAGGCGATTCCGTCGCGATAGCCGCGGCTCGGCCGGCATCAATCCTTCCTGTCCGGACCGTGGCCTTCGCCGCGGCCATGTTCCTTCTCTTTCTCTTGTCCATGCCCCTGCCCCTGGCCCTGCCCTCGCCCAGGGCGTTCCTGGGGCGCTTGCACGACGACGGGCGGCTGGCCTCGGTCGGCCGGGCCGCGAGCCACGGGTGGTTCGGGCCGCGGCGGCGCCTGTTGCGGCATGGCCTGCGGCATCGGGCGTCCGTGTTGCTGTCCACGCTCGGCCGTAGCGGCCGGCGGCCGGTTGTCGTCGCGGCCCCGCTGCGGCGGCGCGGACGGCTCGAAGTGTTGCTTCACGACCGCGTCACGCGGCTGGTAGCGGTAGTTCTGCTGCTGCAGCGCGCGCTGCTGCTCGACCGGCGGATAACGGTTGCCCGCGTACGGCCGCTGGTACACCGGCAGCGGCGCGGGGGCAGGCATGGCGCTGCGGTTCCATCGGTCCCAGCCGCGGTGCTGCTGCTCCCAGCCGGGCCCCCAATGGTCGCCCCAGCGCGGCGGCGCTTCGGGCCGCCAGCTGCGGAAGTAGACCGGCGGTGAGCGGTAGTAGCGCACCGGGACGCGCAGCACGTACACCGGCACGAACTCGGGGCCGACCGGCGACCACGGTCCGTTGTACCAGGAGCTGGCATACCAGTTGTCCGACTGGTAGACCCAGTACATGCCGTCATAGAAGAAGAAGTTCGCGTTCATCCCCGGCGCGTAATAGACCGGGTAGCTGGGCACTTGGACGAGCTGCGGATACGCCGGGACATTGATCCCGATGCTGACGCCCGGCAGATTGACGCCGATGCCGACGCTCACCTCGGCCGACGCGGTGGTGATGGAGCCGCAAGCCAACATCACGGCAAGAATTGTGCGGCGCATTGTTTTCTCCTGTCTGGGTACGAAGACACCGTCGATCATCGGCGCCGGAATCCCGCTGCGGAACCAGCCAAACGCTTGCACGGCTGTAGGCCGACTCTTACCGCGCGCGGCCGCATACTCGCGGCCATGCAAACCGAGCCGCCGCCGAACTGCAGCCGCCGGACCTTGCTGGTGCGAGCGCTCGCCGTGGCCGGCGTCTGGCAGGCCGCGCCGCTGGCGGCACTGGCCGCCACCGGGGCGCCGCTGCGGGTCGAGAACGTCACGCGGCTGTATGCGGTCGAGGTGGCCCGCATCGAGACGCCGGCCGGCACCGACGACATCGTGCGCGCGCTGCGCAACTGGCCGGGCCAGGTGGCCGTCGGCGGCGGCCGCTTCAGCATGGGCGGCCAGGTCGCCGTGCGCGGCGGCCTGCACCTGGACATGCGCGGCATGAAGCGCGTGATCTGGCTGCGCGCCAGCCAGCACTGCGTGCGCGTGCAGGCCGGCATCACCTGGCGCGACCTGCAGGACGTGCTCGACCCGCAAGAGCTGTCGGTGCGCACGATGCAGAGCTTCGCCAACTTCACCGTCGGCGGCGCGGTATCGGTCAACGCGCACGGGCGCTACGTCGGACACGGCCCGGTGGCGCATTCGGTGCGGGCGCTGCAGCTGGTGCTGGCCGACGGCAGCATCGTCGAGGCCGACCGACAGCAGCACAGCGAGCTGTTCAGCGCGGCGCTCGGCGGCTACGGTGCCGTCGGCGTGATCACCGAAGTCGAACTCGACCTCGACGACAACGCCCGCCTCGAACGCCGGATCGAGAGCGTGCCGCTGGCCGGCTACCCGGCGTACTTCGCGCGCCGCGTGCTGGCCGACCGGGCCAGCGTGATGCACAACGCCGACCTGCTGCCGCCGCGCTTCGACGCGCCGGTGGCCATCACCTGGCACCTCACCGACAAGCCGCTGACGCGCCGGCAGCGGCTGGTGCCGCGCGGCCAGTCGTACCGCCTGCAGCGCAACGGCCTGTGGGCGCTGACCGAGGTGCCGCTGGCCGCGCACATCCGTGAACCGGCCACCGACCTGGTCGCCCGCACCCGGCCCGAGGTCGCATGGCGCAACCACGAAGCCAGCCTCGACGTGGCCTCGCTCGAGCCGTACACGCGGCGGCTGTCGACCTACGCGCTCGACGAGTTCTTCGTGCCGCCGCGCCACTTCGAAAGCTTCGTGCGCGAGATGGGCCACATCCTGCGCCAGCATCGCGTCGCCGCGGTGAACGTATCCATCCGCCACAGCCCGGCCGACACGCTGGCGCTGCTGCCGTGGGCGCGCGAAGAAGTGTTCTCGTTCGTGCTGTTCTACAAGCAAGGTGTCGACGCGACGGCGCAGCGCGCGGTCGGCATCTGGACACGCGAGCTGATCGACGCCGCACTGCGCCACGAAGGGCGCTACTACCTGCCCTACCAGCTACACGCCACGCGAGAGCAGTTCGAGCGCGCCTACCCCGAAGTCGCGCTGCTGCGCCGGCTCAAGGCCAGTGTCGACCCGCAGGGGCGGTTCAGCAATTCGTTGTGGCAGAAGTACCTCTGACGCACCTCTGATGATCGCCGCATGAGCCATCCGCTGGCCGATCACCCGTTGTTCGCCGACGTCTCGGCGCCGGCCCTGGCGCAGCTCGAGCGACACCTGCAGACGCAGCGCTTCGCGGCTGGCGACGTCATCCTGCGCGCCGGCGCGCCTTCGGCGGCGCTGTACGGCTTGATCGACGGCGCGGTGCGCATCGAGGTCAGCGGCGGCGGCCGGCGCGTCATGCTGGTGCCGCCGCAGTGCTTCGGCGAGCTGTCGGCGCTGACCGGCGACCCGGTGTCGGCCAGCGTCGTCGCCGATCGCGATTCGGCCGTCTGGGTGCTGTCGGCACAGGTCTTGTTCGACGCACTGGCGCAGGAAAGCGCGTTCTTCCGCAACCTGGCCACGCTGCTGGGGCAGCGCCTGCGCGAGCGCACGCGCCGCTCGCTGGCGCACCGGCCGCGCGTCGTGCTGGTGGCGGGCTCCGACGCGGCCGACAAGCCCGTGTTGACGGCGCTCTTCAACGGCCTGCGGCACTACGCGCCCGGCTCGGTGTGGCACAGCGCGGCACGTGACGACGCAGTGCGCAGCGCCGAGCGCATCCGCCGCTGGCGTGACGAAGGGCCGGGCGGCGCGGTGCTGCTGCTCGACACCGGCACCGAAGGCCGCGCGCCGCTGCTGGCCGAACTCGACGCCGACGACGCGCTGCTGGCCGGCGCCGACGAGACGCTGCTGCCGGACACGGTGGCCACGGCCGTCGCTTGGCGCCGCGGCGTGCCCGGCGATGCAGCCGCGGCGGGGCGCTGGTGCCACACGCTGCCGCCCGACGAGATCGACGCCGCGGCGTCGGCCGCCGTCTGGTCGAGCCACCGTTGCGCCGCCGTCGACCACCTCGTGCGCCGCCTCACCGGCCGCGAGGTCGGGCTGGCGATGAGCGTCGGCGCCGCGGCCGGCCTGGCCCACCTGGGCGTGCTCGAGGTGCTGGAAGGTGACGGCCTGCCGATCGACTTCCTGTGCGGCTCCAGCATGGGCGGCGCGGTGGCAATCGCCTTCGCCCGCTATGGCAGCGCGCGTGCCGCGACCGAGGTCATCCTGCGCCTGATCGCCGACTTCGCGCGCTCGAAGGGCTTCCAGTGGCTGCCGCGCGGCTCGCTGCTGTCGACGTCGCGCGTGCTGACGATCACCGAGGCCTTGTACGGCGACACCACCTTCGCGCAGTTGCGGCGCCCGGTGGCCGTGGTCGCGGCCGACCTGGCGATGGGCAAGCGCGTCGTGCTCGACAGCGGCGCCGTCGCATTGGCAGCGCGCGCCACGGCGGCCATCCCGGGCGTGTTCGAGCCGGTGCGGCTGGGCGACGCGGTGCTCGTCGACGGCGGCGTCGTGACGCGGGTGCCGGCGGACCTGCTGGCCGCGCGCGGCTGCGGCTTCAAGCTGGCCGCGCTGGTGCGGCCGGACTATGCCGTGGCCACCGACGCCGCCCATGCCGCCGACCGCCTCGAAACCCGGCTCGGCCGGCCGCTGGGCTTGCGCGCCGCGGTCGGCGGCGCCTGGCGGCTGCTCGGCTGGTGGGATTCGGCCAGCCAGGCCGAGCGCGCCGACCTGTCGCTGACGATCCCGATCCCGGTCGGCGAAGGCTTCAACTTCGCCGCGGCCGAGGCGATGGTCGACTGCGGCCGCCGCACGGCGCTGCAGCGGCTGCCGCAGATCCGCTCGGCCCTGCAGGAAGTGCTGGCGCCCGGGGTGCCGTAGACGGGGGCAGACCGGGTGGCGCGGCCGCGCGAAGAGGCGCAGGATCGGGCCTGTTGACCCCGGGATGACCATGACCTGTGTCGGCTGCACCGCCTGCGGTTTCGCCTGCGACACCGACTTCGCGTTCTGCCCGCGCTGCGGTACGGCGCGGCAGGCCCGCGTCACGGTCACCGTCAGCGAACCCGAAGCCGACCGCCGCCAGGTCACCGTGCTGTTCGCCGACCTGACCGGCTTCACGTCGCTGGCCGAGCGGCTCGACCCGGAGACGGTGCGCGCGTTCCAGAACGCCTTGTTCGAAGCCATGGCGCAGGCCATCCAGCACTACGACGGCTTCGTCGAGAAGTTCATCGGCGACGCGGTGCTGGCCGTGTTTGGCGCGCCGCGTGCCCATGAAGACGACCCGCTGCGCGCCATCGAAGCGGCGCAAGAGATGCTGCAACGCGTCGACAACCTGAGCCGTCACTGGGCGGCGCGGCTCGGCCGGGCCGTGACGCTGCACATCGGCGTGCACACCGGCGCGGTGGTCGCCGGCAGCCTGGGCAGCGGCGCCGGCGCCACGTATGCGGTGACGGGCGACACGGTCAACACCGCCGCCCGCCTGCTGGCCGCCGCCGAGCCCGGCAGCGTGCTGGTTTCGCAGGCGACGCAGGCGCTGGTGCAGCACCGCTTCGCCTTCGGGCCGGCCGCCGAGCTGGCGCTGCGCGGGCGCGCCGAGCCGGTGCGGGTGCACCGCCTCGTCGGCGTACGCGGCGACGCCCTGCCGGCACGCGGGCTGGCCGAGCTCGGGCTGGCGGCGCCGCTGGTCGGCCGCAGCGAGACGGTCGAACAGCTGCTGCAGGCTTTCGACCGCATGCAGCGCGGCCGGGCACAGTTCGTCTGCGTCGTCGGCGAGGCCGGTGCCGGCAAGTCGCGCCTGCTCGGCGAGCTGTGCAGCCGGCTCGAAGGCGATGCGCGCTTCGCGAGCACGGCGCTGCGGCGCGCCACGTGCTCGGCGCTCGGCGAGCCGACCTATGGCACCTTCGGCGCGCTGTTCCGCGAGGCCTATCGCGTCGACAACGCCGACTCGCTGGCGCTGGCGCGCAGCAAGCTGCAGCAAGGCCTGCTGTCGCTGGGCGCCGACGCCGCCGAGGCCGACTCGGTGGCGCAGGTGCTGAACGTGCTGCTCGGCATCCCCGACGCGCGGCCGCGCGACATCGAACCGGCGCAGCTGCAGCGCCAGATCACGCTGGCCGCGCGCGCGCTGGTCGAGCGGCGGCTGGCGCAGCAGCCGGTGATGCTCGTCGTCGACGACCTGCAATGGGCCGACGCGGCCTCGGTGGACCTGCTGCGCAAGGTCGTCGACGAGCTGGCGGAGCGGCCGCTGCTGCTGCTGGTGCTGCAGCGCCCCGATGCACGCGTGCCGCAGTGCCAGCTTGCCGAGCAGACGCTGATCGAACTCGGCCCGCTCGGCGACGGCGACACGCGCGCGCTGGTCGACCACCTGCTCGGCGCGGCGGCCGGCGACGGCCTCGGCCCGGTGCGCGACGTCGTCGCGCAGCGCGCCGGCGGCAACCCGCTGTTCGTCGAAGAGATCGTGCGCAGCCTGGCGGCACGCGGCCTGCTGCAGCGCCGGCACGAGCGCTGGACCTGCGAAGCCGGCTGCGACGCCGCGCACGTGCCGCCCACGCTGTACGGCCTGCTGCTGTCGCGCGTGGACGCGCTGGCGGCCGAGGATCGGCGCACGCTGCAGGAAGCGGCCGTGCTCGGCGCCGAGTTCGACGCGGCGCTGCTGCAAACCATCGCCAGCGACCCGCGCTCGGCCGCGCCGGCACTGCAGCGGCTGGCGGCGGCCGAGCTGATCCGCGCCGATGATTCGGGCAGCCAACGCTGGCGCTTTGCGCATGCGCTGCTGCACGACGTGGTCTACCAGAACCTGCTGCTGACGCGCCGCACCGAACTGCACCAGCGCGCCGGGCGCGCGCTGGAGGCCGCATCCGACACCGGCGCGGCGGCCGACAGCCCGAAGCGCCTGGCCGAGCTGGAAGCGCTGGGCCACCACTGGGGCCTGTCGCCGGACAAGCTGCGCGGCGCCCGCTACCTGCTGGCCGCCGGCGACTGGGCCCGCGCGGTCTACGCCAACGACGACGCGATCCGCCATTACGAACGCGCGCTGCGCACGCTGGCCGAGGCGGCTGCCGACCCGGCGGCGGCCGAGGTCGAGACCGCGCAGCTCGACCTGCGCGAGCGGCTGGCCGACCTGTTCGGCCTGCAGGGGCGGCTCGCCGACGCGCTGGCCCACTGCGAAGCGGTGCAGCAGGCGGCTGAAGCGCAAGGCGATGCGGTGCGGGCGGCGCGGCTGCTGCGCAAGATCGGCGGCCTGCACTGGGAGGCCGGCGAGCGCGAGCGCGCCGGCGCCTGCTTCAAGGCCGGCCTCGAACGGCTGGGCGACGGCGGCGACGCGCTCGAACGCGCCTACCTGTTCCAGGAGATGGGCCGGCTGGCGTTTCGCGCCGGCGACAGCGCCACCGCACTGGCACTGGCCGAACGCGCGCTGGCCGAGCTGCCGGCCGAAGCGCCCGGCACGCACGGGCGCGAAGCCGCCGTCGTGCAGGCCCAGGCCTGCAACACGCTGGGCGTTGCACTGGCGCGGCTGGGCCGCGCGGCCGACGCGGTGGCGCAGATCGAGCGCAGCGTGCGCCTGGCCGAGTCGAACGACATGCTGCAGGCCGCCTGCCGCGGCTACACCAACCTGGGCGTGCTCTATGCGTCGCTGGACCCGCAGCGCAGCATCCAGACCTGCCTGCGCGGGCTCGAGACCGCGAAGAAGGTCGGCGACCTGGGCTTCCAGTCGCGCCTGTATGCCAACCTGGCGGTGGCCTATTGCGCGCTGACCAACCGCTGCGAAGCCGAAGGCATAGCCGCCGCGCACGCGGCGGCGAGCCTGGACCGCCGGCTCGGGCTGCTGGACCATCTGGCGGTGCCGCTGATCGTGCTCGGCCAGATCCACCAGTGCCACGGCGACCCGGCGCGGGCCTTTGCCTCGTACGAAGAAGCCTTGCAGCTGGCCGAGCAGGCGGATGAGCCGCAGCTGCTCTTCCCTTGCTACGATGGCCTGGCGACGCTGCATCTCGATGCCGGCCGCCCGGCGCAGGCGGAACGGTATCTGCTGCTGGCACGCGCAGTCTGCGAACGGGCCGGCCTCGAGCCCGACGCGTTGATGGTGCTGCCGTTTCTTTGCTGAGTCCTGTGCTGAGTCCTTTGCTGAATCCTTTGCCAAACCACCCGTTGCCAAGGAGCCAAGCCGTGACGATCACCCAACCGAATCCACCCGTTGCACCCGGCGAGCCGGCGCCCGATTTCGCGCTGCCGGCGGTGGCCGGCCCCGGCACCGTTTCGCTCGCCGACTACCGCGGCAACAGCCCCTTGTTCCTGGCCTTGATGCTCGGGCTGTGGTGCCCGTTCTGCCGCCGCCATCTGGTCCAGCTCGGCGGCCTGGAAGGCCCGCTGAAGGCGCTGGGCGTGCAGAGCCTGGCTGTCGTCGCCACGGCACCGGAAAACGCGCGCCTGTACTTCAGGTTCCGGCCGACGGCGCTGCGCCTGGCGTCCGACCCCGAGTTGACGACGCACCGCGCCTACCGCGTGCCCAGGCCCGAGCCGACGCCGGCGCTGCTGCAGGAGATGGATGCGCTGCGCATCAATCCAGGCGGCCTCTTTCCCGCCCCGCTGCCGATCGCCGAGGCGGCGAGCCGGATGCAGCAGCTCGACGGCTACGTCCCCAATGCCGTCGACCAGGCCGATGTCGAGCGCCAGTGGCCGCAGCTGAAGGCCTTGTTCATGATCGACCGCGCAGGCATCGTGCGCTGGGCCTCGATCGAATGCGGCGACGAGGGGCTGGCGGGCCTGGGCAAGATGGCTTCGGCCGACAGCATCATCGACGCCGCCCGCGCCTGCGCGGCCTGAAACGCCGAGCGTGACACGCGCATAATCATGGCTCCAGCCGCTTGGGCGGCGAGGAGGCGAAGATGATGCAGAGCAGCCTTGCCTGTGCATGCTTGGCCCTGATGACCGGCTGGATGGCGCCGGCGCACCCGCAGACCCAGGCGCCGCCCCGGCCCGAGAGCACCACCGTCACGGTGGTCCAGCCCAACGACCTGCCCGTACCGCGCGTGCTGCCGCCGTGCGCACCCGGAAAGTGTCTGTTCCCGGGCCAGAAGGTCACGGTGATCGCCACCAAGAGCGCGATCAGCATTGCCTTGCTCGAAGTGAAGGACGAGTTCGAGGCCGCCACCGGCGCGCAGCTCGAGATCGTGCGCCTGCCGGGCGTCGAGCACTATCCGACCATCATCTCCGACATGACCAACCACACCGGCAAGTTCGACGCGTCGATCGCGGGCGGCTGGTGGGTCGGCGACATGGTGGCCGGCGGGCACCTGCTGTCCTACGACAAGCTCTACGAAGACCCGCGCTTCCCGAAGTGGGACGTCGACGATGTGCTGCCCGGCCCGCGCAACCTGCTGTCTTACGGCGGCAAGAAGTACATGGTGGCCTACGATCACGACGGCCAGGTGATGTACTACCGGCGCGACCTGCTGAACGACGCGCGCCACCAGGCAGCCTTCAAGCAGAAGTACGGCTACCCGCTGGGGGTGCCGCAGACCTGGGCCCAGTTCCGCGATGCGGTCGAGTACTTCAACGGGCAGGATCTGAACGGCGACGGCACGCCGGATCACGGCATCGTGCTCGCGCTGAAGCCGGGCAGCCAGGGCATGTTCAACTACATGACGCTGTCGGCCTCGTTCCTGATCGGGCCGAGCAACACGCGGCTGTACTGGTTCGACCCGCGGACGATGGAGCCGCTGATCAGGAGCCCGGGCCACCAGCGCGCGCTGGAACTGTTCGTCGACCTCGTGAAGTTCGGCCCGCGCGAGATGCTGACCTGGGACCATGGCCGCGGTTGGGACCACTTCCTGGCCGGCCGCGCGGCCTTCGCGCTGACCTGGGGCGACCTCGGCGCGCTGGCGCAACAGCCGGGCAGCCAGGTGAAGGGCAAGACCGGCGCCGCGCCGGTGCCGGGCACGAACGAGTACTACGACATCGCCCAGAAGAAGTGGATCAAGACCGAGGCCGTCAACCAGGTCGGCAACACGACCGGCGCCTCCTGGGCCGGGGTGATCTCCCGGTATTCGAAGGTGCCCGAAGCCACGTATTTCCTGCTGGCGCTGCTGGCGTCGCAGGAGAAGTCGCAGGTGTATGCGGCGCGCGGCTGGGACGGCATCGACCCCGGACGCAAGTTCCATTTCCTGCCGCCCGCCGGCACCGGAACCACGGAGCCGTATCTGCGCGCCGGCTGGGACGAGGCCGACGTGCGCGACTACCTGAACGCGTTCCAGCGCACCTTCAGCGACAAGCAGCAGTTTCCTTATCTGCGCATACCGGGCGCCTACAGCTACTGGCTGGCGCTCGACCTGCACCTCGTGGAGGCCGCGAGCGGGCAGCTCAGTCCGGCGGCAGCGCTCGAGGCCGCCGCCGTCGACTTCGAAGAGATCACGATCCGGCTCGGCCGGGCACGGCAGCGCGAGGCTTATCGAACGTCGCTCGGCTTCTGAACGGCATGGGCCGGGTCTTCCAGGGCACGCCGTTCGGCATCGGCACCAAGCTGACGGCCGCCTGCGGTGCGCTGGTCGGGCTGACGCTGCTGGTCATGGCGCTGGCCATCGTCGCCGGCCGCGACGCCACGCGCGACATCGAAGTCAGCGAGTCCGTGCGCTCGCCGGCGTCGCTGGCTTCGACCCAGGCGCAGGAAGCGCTGCTGGGCATGCAGCTCCATCTGCGCGGCTACCTGGTGCTGTCCGATCGGGAAGACATCGGCCAGTACGAGGCGGCGCGCCAGGCGTTCGAGAAGGCGTTGACGTCGCTGCAGGCACTGGCCGCCCGCTGGGCGGAAGAAGAACGCGGTCGGATTCAAGCCCTGACCCAGGGCTACGCGCGCTGGAAGCGCCTGCCGCCGCAGTTGTTCGAGCTGCACGAAGACACCTTGCGCAACCGGCCCGCGCTGCGCCTGTCCAGCGTCGACGTGCAGGCGCGGCGCGTGCGCATACTGGCCGAGACCGAGGCGATGATCGAGCTGCAGAAGACGCGGCCCGGCGACGAGGTCAACCGCGAGACGCTGGCGGCGATGCTCAGCCTGCAGAGCTCGTTCGATGCGCTGGCCACCAACGTGATGGCCTTCGGCGCATCGGGCGAAGGCAACTTCAAGCTGACCTACGGCCCGCAGCTGGTCACCAACGCGGCCTACTGGGACGCGCTGAACGCACGCAGCACGTCGCTGACGGCGCGGCAGCGCGAACACCTGGACCGCATCGCCGTCTTGCGCACCGAGCTGACCGCGCTGGCGCTGCAGGTGCGCGCGATCCTCGACGGCGAGCGTGCCTACGAGGATCTGTACCTGTACCGCACGCAGGTCGTGCCGCAGGCGCAGGCGCTGCTCGATCTGCTGCACGAGGTCACGGCGGGGCAGCAGGCGCAACTGCAGGCCGACCTGTCGCGGGCGCGCGAAAGCCTGGCCCGCTCGCGCGCCCAGACCGTGGCCGGCGGCGTGGTCGCGCTGGCGGTCGGCGTGGCGATGGCGCTGCTGCTACGGCGCAGCATCGTCGGCCCGGTGCAGCGCCTGACGCACGTGGCCGGGCAGATCGCGGCCGGCGACCTGACGGCACGGGCGCCGGCCGAAGCGCGCGACGAGACCGGCATGCTGGCCGCGAGCTTCAACACGATGACGGCGCGCCTGGCGGAGACGATCGCCAACCTGGAAGGCGCCTACGCGGAAGCCCAGCAGGCCAAGAACGTGGCCGAACTCGCCAACCAGGCCAAGAGCAGCTTCCTGGCCAACATGAGCCACGAGATCCGCACACCGATGAACGCCATCCTCGGCATGTCGCACCTGGCGCTGCAAAGCGGCCTCGACGCCCAGCAGCACAACTACATCCAGAAGGTGCACGGGTCGGCCGAGTCGCTGCTGGGCATCATCAACGACATCCTCGACTTCTCGAAGATCGAGGCCGGCAAGCTCGACATCGAGTCCATTCCGTTCGGCCTGGGCGACGTGATGGACAACCTGGTCAACGTGCTCGGCCTGAAGGCCGACGAGAAGGGCCTGGAGCTGCTGCTGAACCTGCCACCGCCCTTGCCGATGATGCTGGTGGGTGACCCGTCGCGGCTGGGCCAGGTGCTGCTGAACCTGGGCAACAACGCGGTCAAGTTCAGCGACGGCGGCGAGGTCATCGTGGCCGTGCAGGTGCTCGGCCAGGACGCCACGTCGGCCCGGCTGCGCTTCGAGGTGCGCGACACCGGCATCGGCATCAGCCCCGAACAGCAGCAGCACCTGTTCCAGCCCTTCACGCAGGCCGACGCGTCGACCAGCCGCCGCTACGGCGGCACCGGGCTCGGTCTGGCGATCAGCCGGCAGCTGGTGCACATGATGGGTGGCGAACTTGCGGTCGAAAGCGCGCCGGGCCGCGGCAGCCGCTTCCACTTCGAGCTGCGCCTCGGCTTGCAGGCCGGCCCCGCGGTGCGCGCACCGCGGTGGAGCGACGCGTCGCTGCGCGGCATCCGCGTATTGGTCGTCGACGACAATGCGGCCGCGCGCGATGTGCTGGCCGCCATGAGCCGCGCGCTGGGCCTGCGCGTCGACACCGCCGCCGGCGGCGAAGAAGCGCTGCGCCGGGTGGAGCAGGCCGGCGCGGACAACGCGCCGTACCAGCTGCTGCTGCTGGACTGGAAGATGCCCGGCATGGACGGCGTGGCCTGCGCCCAGGCGCTGGCCGAGCGGGCGCCGCTGCGCCATCCGGCACCGGTCGTGCTGATGGCCACGGCTTTCGGCGGCGACGACATGCGGCAGCGCCTGGCCGAGCGGCAGCTGGCAGTCGGCGCGCTGTTGACCAAGCCCGTCACGCCGTCGGCCCTGCTCGATGCCTGCACCGCGGCGCTCGGACGCGCGCCGCTGACGCCGACGCGCCGCGTGCGGCGCGAAGAGGTCTTGCTCGACCATCGAGCGGCGCTGGCCGGGGCGCGCATCCTGCTGGTCGAGGACAACGCGTTGAACCAGGAGCTGGCCGTCGAGCTGCTGACCCGCGCCGGTGTCGTCGTCAGCATCGCCCGCAACGGGCAGAAGGCGCTGGAGGCCCTGGCGCGCGAGCGCTTCGATGCGGTGCTGATGGACTGCCAGATGCCCGTGATGGACGGCTACACCGCGACCCGGGCGTTGCGCCAGCAGCCCCGACTGCAGGCGCTGCCGGTGATCGCGATGACCGCCAACGCGATGGTCGGCGACCGCGCCGACGTGCTGGCGGCGGGCATGAACGACCACATCGCCAAACCGATCGTCGTCGACGAGATGTTCGCCACGCTGGCCCGATGGGTGAAACCGGCCCGGCCCGCGGCCGTGGCCGGCGACGGCCGTCCGGTCACGGACACGCCGCCGTTCGAGGCGGAAGGCATCGACACGCGCAGCGGCCTTGCCAATGTCGGGGGCGACGATGAGTTGTACCGCCGCATGCTGGGCCTGTTCATCGACCGCGAGGCCGACTTCGCGCAGCGTTTCCACGCTGCACGCGCCGCGGGTGACAGCGGCGACGCGCGCCGCGCCGCGCACGACCTGAAAGCCCAGGCCGGCATGCTGGGCATGCACGGCCTGGAGCACGCTGCTGCCGACCTGGAGCGGGCCTGCGTGGACGGCGCTGCCGGCATCGACGACATGGCGCTGGCGGTGGTGAACCGCCTGGACGAGGTCATCGAAGAACTTCGGGCGCGCGAGACGACGCGCGTCTTGTGACCGCCCTGAGCGGTGGCAGCGACGTCCGCGCCGCGGGTAGTAAACTGCGCTCCTTTCGCCCCATTTCCCGGACCTTCGACTGGCTTTCATGCTGCACGGGTCACCCAGCCCGGGCGTTGCCGGTTCGGAGCTCACCCGCCTCCTGGCGCGCCTTGCGGACGCACCACCCGCCGATAGCCGCCCGGCCTTCGCCGAGCGCCTGGGCCATTGGCTCAGCTGGACCGGCGCGATCTCGCTGTCTGCGGCGCTGGACGCCGGCCCGGCCACGTCCGAACGGGGCCGCACGCGCGGCGTCGGCGCCGAGGAGGCGGAGTTCCAGCGCGTGCGCGCGGCGCTGGAGGCGTCCATCGCCGCCGGCGCGCGCGAGGAGCCGCCCCACCCAACCGACTTCGGCCCCTACCGCCGCCACTGCATCGCCCAGCAGCAGCTGATGCAAGAAGCCGTCGGCGCGCTGCGCCAGCGCCTGCGCGAAACGCTGTCGCGGCGCTCGCCGGCGCTGGCCCGGCTGGCCGCCATCGATGGGGTGATGGACCAGACCCTGGCCGCGCAGGAACGCAGCCTGCTCGGCCTGGTGCCGCTGCGGCTGCAGGCGCACTTCGAACGGCTGCAGCGCGCCGACGGCGACGCCGGCTGGCCGAAGGCCTTCCGCGACGACATGAACCGCCTTCTGCGGGCCGAACTGGCGCACCGGCTGCTGCCGGCCCAGGGCCTGCTGGACACGCTACGCGAACCGACATGACCCGATCACTCCATCACGCCGCCTTCGCGGCGGGCCTGCTTGCCGTCGCCTGGGTGGGGGCCGGCTACTTCCCGGCCAGCCCGCTGGCGCTGGCGCTGGTGCTGCTCATCGGCGCCTTCTTCGTCACCGGCGCGATGGAGTTGCACCGCTTCCGCCAGGCCAGCGCCGGCCTGGTGTCGGTGCTGGCCGAAACGAACGAGCCGCCGCCGGCCCTGGGCCCGTGGCTCGCGCGGCTGCACCCGAGCCTGCAGAACGCCGTGCGCTTGCGCGTGGAGGGCGAGCGCGTCGCGTTGCCGGCCCCGGCGCTGACGCCTTACCTGGCCGGCCTGCTGGTGCTGCTGGGCATGCTGGGCACCTTCCTGGGCATGATCGTCACGCTGAAGGGCACCGGCCTGGCGCTGGAGCACGCCACCGACGTGGAGGCCATCCGCGCGTCGCTGGCCGCGCCGGTCAAGGGCCTGGGCCTGGCCTTCGGCACCTCGGTGGCGGGTGTCGCCGCGTCGGCGATGCTGGGTTTGATGTCGGCGCTGGCGCGGCGCGAGCGCCAGCGCGCGGCCCAGCAGCTGGACGCCCGCATTGCGACCACGCTGCGCGGCTTCTCGCGCGCCCACCAGCGCGAAGAATCGCTGCGCCTGCAGCAGGTGCAGGCCCAGCTGCTGTCCGACGCCCTGCCGGCGCTGCTGACCCAGCTGCAGGGCCAGGTGGCGCAGATGGCGCTGCAGGGCCAGGCCCAGCAAGACCGCCTGCTGGCGAGCCAGGCGCAGTTCCATGGCGAGGCGCAGCGCGCCTACGCCGGGCTGGCCGATTCGGTGGACCGGTCGCTGAAGGCCAGCCTCAGCGAAAGCGCACGGCTGGCCGGCGCCGCGATCGAGCCCGCAGTGCAGGCCACGATGGCCGGGCTGGCGCGCGAAACAGCCACGCTGCGCGACGCACTGACGGCCGCGGTGCAGCAGCAGCTCGACGGCGTGACCGCACGGCTGGACAGCACCACCACCGCGCTGCTGGACGGCGTGGCCACGCGCATGGACCGCAGCGCCGCCGCGCTGCTGCACAGCGTGTCCGAGGCGCATGCCGCGCTGGACGTGGCCGCCGCCGCGCGCGAGCGCGAACGCATGAGCGCCTTCCACGACGGCCTGGCCAAGATGACCGCCACACTGCAGCACCAGGCCCAGCAGGACGGCGCGGCCCTGGCCGAACGCCAGCAGCAGATCTGCACGACGCTGGAGCACACCGCGCAAGCCATCACCGCGCAGGCCGAGGCGCATGCGCGCGCCACCATCGGCGAGATCACGCAGCTGGTGCAGGCGGCATCGGAAGCGCCGCGCGCCGCGGCCACGGTCATCGGCGAGCTGCGCCAGGCGCTCGGCGACAGCCTGGTGCGCGACAACGCGGCGCTGGACGAACGCAACCGCCTGATGAGCACGCTGGGCGGCCTGCTCGACGCGGTGAACCACGCCAGCACCGAGCAACGCGCCGCCATCGACGCGCTGGTGCAGGCCACCACCGACCTGCTCGACCGCGCCGGCGCCCGCTTCGCCGAGACCGTCGATGCCGAGTCGCGCACGCTGCAGACCGTGGCCGCGCAGGTGACGGGCAGCGCCGCCGAGGTGGCGAGCCTGGGCGAGGGCTTCGGCATCGCGGTGCAGCTGTTCAGCCGCGCCAGCGAGCAGCTGATGGCGCAGCTGCAGCGCGTCGAGTCCGCACTCGGCCATTCGATGGCGCGCAGCGACGAGCAGCTGGCCTACTACGTGGCGCAGGCGCGCGAGATCATCGACCTGACGCTGGGCTCGCAGAAGCAGATCGTCGAAGACCTGCAGCAGCTGGCCCAGGTCCGCACGCCGGCCGAGGCCGACGCCGCATGACGGCGAACGACGAGCTCGACGACGGCCTGGAACCCGGCGCGCCGGTGTGGGCCGTCTTCGGCGACCTGATGGCCGGGCTGCTGGGCGCCTTCGTGCTGATCCTGGTCTGCGCCCTGGGCATGCAGTTCGACCTGGCCGAGCGGCTGAAGGCCGAGGTCCAGCAGCGCCAGGCCGAGGCGCAGCGGCGCCAGGCGCTGGAACGCGCGCTGGCCATCCCGCTGGCCGCCGGCCGCGTGACGCTGGCCAACGGCCGCATCGGCATCAGCGGCAGCGTGCTGTTCGCGTTCAACTCGGCCGAGCTGCAGCCCGAAGGCCGGCAGTTGCTGAAGAGCCTGACCGGGCCGCTGGCGGCCTACCTGGCCGCGCGCGACGAGGCGCTGATGGTCAGCGGCTTCACCGACGACCGCCAGGTGCGCGACAGCAGCCGCGCGAAGTTCGCCGACAACTGGGAGCTGTCGGCCCAGCGGGCACTGACCGTGACGCGCGCGCTGATCGAGGACGGCATGCCCGCGTCGGCGGTGTTCGCCGCGGCCTTCGGCGCCGAACAGCCGGTGGCGTCGAACGCCGACGCCGCCGGCCGCGCGCTGAACCGGCGTGTCGAAATGGCGCCGACGCCGCGTCCGAAGGCAACTGCCGTGAAGCCGTGATGGGCGCCGACCCGGTTCGTCTGGGCGTCATCGAAGCGCTGGAACGCCGCGCCGCGGCGCAGCAGGGACCGACGCAGCAGTGGCTGCTGCAGCGAGTCGATCAACTGCGGGCCGAACACGCCGCGGCGAAAACCCCTGCCCCGCCGGCCAACCCGGCGCCGGATGAAGCGCGCCGGGCAGCGCTGGCCGGCCTGTCCGAACTGGTCGACCGGCTCGGCCGCGCGCCGGCATCGCCCACTGCAGCGCGCCCGGCCGGCGCAGCGAAGACGGCAACGCCGTCGCCCGCGGCAGCACCGGCGTCGCTGCGGGCCGTGACGGCGTTCAAGGGCACGTGGTCGCGCCTGCGCGCCGAGCAGCGCCTGCGCCAGGCCCTGGCCCAGGTGCCGGCAACGGCCGGGCCGCTGAATTCTTCGCATGTCGTGAACCGCGCGCTGCAAGCGCTGCGCGACCTGTCGCCGGTCTATCTCGACGCCTTCATATCGCACATCGACACCCTGCTGTGGCTGGAGCAGTCCAGCGGCGCCGGCGACCTGACGCCGCGCCCGGCGACACCCGCCGAAGGCAAGCGGCGAGGTTCCTCGGCCCGCAAGGCCTGACGCCGTCCGGCTTCAGGCCGGCGGCAGCAGTGTTCTCATCACCGGCACATCGGCCAGCGCCCAGACCTGCCGGATCAAGCGGCGCATCTCGTCCTCAGAAGCGCCATCACGGTAGCGTGCCAATCGCAGCGCCTTGCGTTCCAGTTCGTCGCGGCTGAGGCTGTTGCCGGGGTCGCCTTTGGGCTCGTCGACGCGGCCCGTCAGCTCGCGGCCATCGTGGGTCTCGACCCGGACCTTGCCGATCCACCGCGCCGGGTAGGCCGCGTCGACCTCGGCGTCCCGCTGCATCTCGACCCGGCCGCGGAAGTCGACGACGGCTTCGCTCCGATAGTGCTCGTCGAAGTCGTCGAGGCCGGCGCTGCCGCGCACCGCAACCAGGCCAAGCACGGTGCCCATCGAGAACTTGCCCTGGTGCACCGTCTGCGGATCGGTCACCGGGCCGAGCACGTCGATGGCGGCCTGGTGCACGCCGGCCTGCACGCGGCGGATGTCCGGCGCGCGCAAGTCGTGTTCCTGCATCACGGCCAGCAAGGCATCGGCAGCCGGGTGCGTGTGCCGGCACGACGCGTGGTGCTTGAACGAGGTCTCGGCCAGCGCCCAGCGCGTGCCGAGGCCGTCGCGCAGCTGTTCCGGCCGGGCGTCCTGCGACATGCCGGCGGCCATGCCCTGCGGGCCGTCGAAGATGCGCTGGGCACCGGTGAAGCCGTCGCGCGCCAGGTACGCGGCGGTCAGGCCGGTGCCGGCCGCGTGTGCCGTGTGCAGCTGCTTGGAATCGGCCGCGTCGCGCAAGAACTCCCACAGGCCGGCCGCCTGGGTGCCGGCCGAGCCGAAGGCGTGCAGCATCTGGCTGGCGTCGAGCCCCAGCAGGCGGCCCACCGCGGCCGCGGCCGCCACGCCGCCGGCGGTGCCGGTGGTGTGGAAGATCCGGTAGTGGCTGCGTCCGAGAAACTGGCCGACGCGGATGCCGACCTCGTAGCCCGCCACGCAGGCGGCGAGGAAATCGCGCCCGCTGCAGCCCAGCGCCTGGGCCACGGCCAAGGCCGGCGGGAAGACGACGGTGGCCGGGTGGAACACCGACGCGTTGTGCACGTCGTCCTGCTCGACATAGTGCGACGCCGCGGCGTTGGCCATGGCCGCCGCCAGCGGGCTGCTGCCGCGGCGGCGGATCAGCACTTCCGAAGGGCCTTCGGCCGGCCCCATGGCCAGATGGAACGAGGTCAATGCCTCGACCGGGCGGCCGCCCTTGCCCGCCAGCGCCGACGCGAGCCAGTCGAGGAACAGGTCTTCGCAGCGCCGCAGCGCCGGCGCCGGGATGTCGTGGAACGGCAGTTCGGCGGCAAAGCGGGCCAGGTCGCGGCCGGGGTCGTCCGACATGAGGTGCCTTTCAGAACGAACGCGGCAGGCCCAGCACGTGCTCGGCCACGTAAGACAAGATCAGGTTCGTCGAGATCGGCGCCACCTGGTACAGCCGTGTCTCGCGGAACTTGCGTTCGATGTCGTATTCGCACGCGAAGCCGAAGCCGCCGTGGAACTGCAGGCAGGCGTTGGCCGCTTCCCAGCTGGCCTTGGCCGCCAGGTACTTGGCCATGTTGGCCTGCGCGCCGCAAGGCTCGCGGGCGTCGAACAGCGCGCAGGCCTGCCAGCGCATCAGGTCGGCGGCTTCGACCTCGATGTGCGCTTCGGCGATGGGGAACTGCACGCCCTGGTTCTGGCCGATCGGGCGGCCGAACACGACGCGGTCTTTCACGTAGGCGCTGACGCGGTCGATGAACCAGCGGCCGTCGCCGATGCACTCGGCCGCGATCAGCGTGCGCTCGGCATTCAGCCCGTCCAGGATGTAGCGGAAGCCTTGGCCCTCCTGGCCGATCAGGTTCTCGGCCGGGATCTCCAGGTTCTCGAAGAACAGTTCGTTGGTCTCGTGGTTGACCATGTTCGGGATCGGCCGCACGTCCAGGCCCTTGCCGATCGCGTCGCGCAGGTCGACGATGAAGATCGACAGGCCTTCGCTCTTCTTCGCCACGTCGGCCAGCGGCGTGGTGCGCGCCAGCAGGATCATCAGGTCGGAATGCTGGATGCGCGAGATCCACACCTTCTGGCCGTTGACGACGTAGCGCCCGCCCCTCTTCACCGCCGTGGTCTTGATGCGCGTGGTGTCGGTGCCGGTGCCGGGCTCGGTGACGCCCATGCTCTGCAGCCGCAGTTCGCCGCTGGCGATGCGCGGCAGATAGCGCTGCTTCTGCGCCGCCGAGCCATGGCGCAGCAGCGTGCCCATGTTGTACATCTGGCCATGGCAGGCACCGGCGTTGCCGCCGGCGCGGTTGATCTCTTCCATGATCACCGAGGCTTCCGCCAGGCCGAGGCCGGAGCCACCATAGTCCTGCGGGATCAGCGCAGCCAGCCAGCCAGCCTTCGTCAGCGCGTCGACGAACTCGGCCGGGTAAGCCCGCTGCGCGTCGACCTTGCGAAAGTATTCGTCGGGGAACTGCCGGCACAGGTCGCGCACGGCGTCGCGGATGTCGTGGAAGCGGTCGGTGGTGGAACTCATGTGACTTCAGGCCGGCTCGCGGTAGCGGAAGGTGCCCATGGCCTTGGCGACGAGCTTGCCGTTGGCATCCGCGATTTCGGCTTCGCAGAAGCACACCGAGCGCCCGCCGCCGGTGGCGCGCCCGGTGGCAGTGAGGCGGCCCGTCGCCGGGCTCATGAAGGCGACGTGGATGTCGATGGTCACCACCTCGCGGGTGAAGGCGATGCGGCTCAGGGCGGCGTTGGCCATCGCGTTGTCCAGCAGCGTCATGACGACGCCGCCGTGGCCGCCGCCGTGGTTGTTCAGCAGTTCGGGCACGAGGTCGACGACCACGACCGCCTTGCCGTCGGCGACGTGTTCGCGCCGCGCGCCCAGCCAGGCGAGAAAGGGAATGTGGCGCTCGACGGCCGCCGCCGGGAGGGTGGTGTCGCTCATTCCGGCTTGAACCCGCTGTCGTCCAGCATCGCCTTCTCCTTCACCAGCTGCGCCTCGGCATAGGCACGATACGCCTGCGCCGAGCGGTAGTGCGGGTACATGTCGAACTCGTCGAGCATGCGCCGGAACTCGGGGTCGTCCATCGCCTTCTTGAAGGCCGCGTGCAGCCGCGCGGCGACTGCTCCGTCCAGGTTCTTCGGCGCGACGAGGCCGATCGCCGACTCGATGACGAAGTCATGGCCCAGCTCCTTCACCGTCGGCACCTGCTGCCAGCGCTTCAGCCGCTGCTCGGTGAAGGTGGCCAACAGCCGCACCTTGCCGGACGTCACCATCGGGCCGAAACCGGGGTCGCCATAGACGTCGACGTGGTGGCCGATCAGCGCCTGGAAGGCCTCGCTGCCGCCTTTGAACGGAATCATGTTGAAGCGCGCGCCGGCCGCCTTCGCCAGCCGCTCGGCATAGATGCGGTTGACGCTGATCGCGCCGACGTTGCTCCAGCTGATGACGCCCGGCCGCGCCTTCGCGTCGGCCAGCAGCTCGGTCAGCGTCTGCCACTTCGCGTCGGCGGCGACGGTCACGCCGGTGGACAGGCCGGCCAGACCGATGACGTACGTGAAATCCTTCAGCGGATCCCACGCCGTCTTCATCAGCAGCGGCTGGCGGATCACCGAGTTGTGCATCACCGCGATGGTGTAGCCGTCGCTTTCGCTCATAGTCGCCAGGCTCGCGGTGCCGGTGACGCCGCCGCCGCCGGGCTTGTGCATCAGCACGATGGGCTGGCCGAGGTCTTGCGACGCCGCGTTGCACAGCGTGCGCAGGATCGGGTCGAACGAGCCGCCGGGCGGGAACGGCAGGATCAGGCTGATCGGCTTGCTCGGGAAGGTGTCGGCGCGCGCCGGCCGCACTGCCGTCACGCCAGCCAATGCGGCCGCCGCGCCGAACAGGTGGCCGAGCGCGTCGCGCCGGTGCATGCCGGCAGCGCCGGTCTTGTCATGGGCATTCATGGAGTCTCCTTGCTGAATCAACGGTGCGGCAGGTAGCGGAACGAGCCGATGGCGCGCGCAACCAGTTCGCCGGCCTCGTCGGTCACGCTGGCCTGGCACAGCGCGATGGCGTCGTCGACGGACAGCACTTCGCCGTCGGCCGTCAGCCGGCCGTGGCCGGGCCGGACGAAGGTGCTGTTCATCGACAGCGTCACGGCCGTCATGGCGAAGTCGACCTTCGACACGGCCGCGCTGGCCATCGCCACGTCGAGCAGCGTGGCCACGATGCCACCATGCATCGCGCCGATGACGTTCTCGAACTCGGGCCGCGCCTCGACGACCAGCCGCGCGCGGCCACCTTCCGAGTATTCGCGCCGCACGCCGAGCAGGCGCGTGAACGGCACGCCGGCGAAGGCCTGGCGCCGTGCCTCGACGGTGGCGGCGGCCATGCTCATGCGGACGCCTTGCGGGCCTGCGCGCGCAGCTGCGTCTTCAGCACCTTGCCGGCCGCCGACAGCGGCAGCGCGGCGCTGAACTCGATGCTGCGCGGGCACTTGTAGCCGGCCAGCTGGCGCCGGCACCACGCCACCAGCTCGTCGCGCAGCGCTGCCGCGTCGCTGCCGGCGAACGAAGGCTGCAGCACCACGACCGCGTGCACCGTCTCGCCCCAGCGCGCGTCGGGCAGGCCGATCACCGCGGCGTCGGCCACCGCCGGATGGCTGCGCAAGCCGGCTTCGACCTCGGCGGAATAGACGTTCTCGCCGCCGGAGATGATCATGTCCTTCAGCCGGTCGGCGATCGTCAGGTAGCCGTCGGCGTCCATGCGGCCGCCGTCGCCCGTGTGGAACCAGCCGTCGCGCAGCGCCTGCGCGGTGGTGTCGGGCTGGCCCCAGTAGCCGCGCGTGACCATCGGCCCGCGCACGATGATTTCGCCGACGGTGCCGCGCGGCAGGTCGCGGCCGCTCTCGTCGACGACGCGGATCTCGGCACCCAGCCCGGCGCGGCCCACCGACGCGAGCCGGCCGCTGGCCCGCGCCGCCGCGGTGTGGTTGGCCGGCAGGTTGATGCACACCGCACCGGCCGTTTCGGTCAGGCCATAAGCCTGGAAGAACTCGGCGTGCGGCCAGGTGGCGAGCGCACGGTCCAGCAGGTCCGGCGGCATCGGCGCGGCGCCGAAGGCGATGCGGTTCACGCTCTGCACCTGCGTCGGCGTGAACGACGGCTCGTCGAGCAGCGCCTGCAGCATGCTCGGCACGACGATGATGTCGGTGATGCCGTGGCGCGCGATCGCGGCTATCACTGCGGCCGGGCGGAACTGCGACATCGTGACGCACCCGCCGCCGACGATGCTCTGCCCGATCAGCCGGCCCAGGCCCGCCACATGAAACAGCGGCGCCACCAGCAGCGTGACGCTGTCGGGCGAGTTGTTCAGCTCGGCACCGCGCGTCATCGCGGCCGACCAGAAGTTGGCGTGAGACAGCATCACGCCCTTGGCGCGGCCGGTGGTGCCGCCGGTGTAGAGGATGGCGGCCAGCGCGTCGCCGCCGGTGCGCGTGTCGTCCAGCGGCGCCTCGTCTCGTGCCTGCGCGGCCAGCATGTCGGCCGGCAGCAGGGTCACGGCACCGTGCATCTCGGCCGCGATGCACGCCTGCTCCGCGTCCACCAGCAGCAGCCGGGCGCCGCAGTCGCCCAGCGCATGGCGCAGTTCGGCCGCGCTCCAGCGCACGTTGAGCGGGCACGCCACCGCACCCAGCCACCAACAGGCGAACAGCTGCACGATCAGCGCATCGTTGTTCGGCGAAAGCATCGCCACCCGGTCGCCGGCGCGCACGCCGCGCGCGTGCAGCGCCGCCGCGTGCCGGCCGATCTGGTCGACGAAGCGTGCGAAGCTGTATTCGCGCCGCACGTCGGCCACGACGTGGCGCAGCGCGACCTTGTCCGGGTGGCGTTGCAGCGCGCGGTGCAGCGATTGCGTCAGGTACACGCGTCAGCCCTCCCGCCGCGTCGCAGCCCAGGCGCCGCTGAAGTCGCGCGGCCCCGACAGCGAGATGCCGCCATCCACCGGCAGCACGACGCCGGTGATGTAGGCGCCCAGCGGCGAGGCCAGCATCATCGCGATGCCGGCAATGTCGTCCAGCGTGCCGTAGCGGCCGAGCGGCACGCGCGCCGTCATGCGCTGCCGTTCCTCGTCGTTCGGCGCCAGCCGGCGCACGCCTTCGGTGCCGTCGATCGGGCCCGGCACGATGGCGTTGACGCGGATGCCGTCGCCGCCCCACTCCATCGCCAGCACCCGCGTCAGCATGTCGACGCCGGCCTTCGCCGCGCACACATGCGCCTGGTACGGCGTCGGCACGAAGGCCTGCGACGCCGACAGGCTGATCACCGATGCGCCGGGCTTGCGCAGGAACTCGTGCGCGCCGCGCAGCACGTTGAAGCTGCCGAGCAGGTCGATGTCGACCACGGTCTTGAAGCCGTTGGCCGACATGCCTAAAGCCGGCGCGAGAAAGTTGCCGGCCGCGCCCGAAACCAGCACGTCGATGGGGCCGAAACGCGCGTGCGCCTGCGCCAGTGCCGTGCTCACCGCGGCGGCGTCGCGCACGTCGGCGCTGTAGCCCGCGGCCTCGCCACCGTGGCGGCGCAGCTGCTCCAGCGCCCCGTCGATGCGCTCTTGCGAGCGGCTGAGGATGGCCACCGCCGCACCGTGTTTCGCGAAGGCGTCGGCAATGCCGAGGTTGATGCCGCTGCTGCCGCCGGCGACGAAGACCGTGCGGCCGTGGAAATCGAAAGAAGGATTCATTTCACAACCCGGCCTGCGCCGCCTTGACCATGCCGCGCGCGATGACGATCTGCTGGATCTGGCTCGTGCCTTCGTAGATGCGGAACAGCCGCACGTCGCGGTAGAAGCGCTCGATGCCGTTGTCGGCCACGTAGCCGGCGCCGCCGTGGATCTGCACGGCACGGTCGGCCACGCGGCCGACCATCTCGGACGCGTAGTACTTGCAGCAGGCGGCTTCGGTGCTGACGTCGTCGCCGGCATCGCGCCGGCGCGCCGCGTCGAGCACCATCGTGCGCGCCGCATACAGCTCGGTGCGGCAGTCGGCCAGCATTGCCTGCACGAGCTGGAACTCGCAGATCGGCTGGCCGAACTGCTGGCGCTCCATCGCGTAGTGCAGCGTGTCGCGCAGCAGCCGTTCGGCCACGCCGACGCAGACCGCGGCGATGTGGATGCGGCCTTTGTCGAGCACCTTCATCGCCGTCTTGAAGCCGCGCCCTTCGACGCCGCCGATGATGTTGACCGCCGGCACGCGCACGCCGTCGAAATGCACGTCGCAGGTGTGCGCGCCCTTCTGCCCCATCTTGCGGTCGATGCGGCCCAGCGTGATGCCGGGCGACTTCGCGTCGACGATGAAGGCGGTGATGCCGCCGGCGCCGGTGCTCGCCGGGTCGGTGCGCGCCATCAGCGTGAAGACGCCGGCCTCCGGCGCGTTCGTGATGAAGCGCTTGGTGCCGTCGACGACGTAGTGCTCGCCGTCGCGCCGCGCGCGGGTGCGGATCGACGCCGCATCGGAGCCGGACTCGGGCTCGGTCAGCGCGAACGAGGCGAGCAACTCGCCGCGCGCCAGCGCCGGCAGCCAGCGGTCCTTCTGCTCCGGCGTGCCGTCCATCAGGATGCCTTGCGAGCCGATGCCGACCGTCGTGCCGATCAGCGAGCGGAACGCTGGCGAGGTCTGGCACAGCTCGAACATCACCAGCGACTCTTCCTCCATCGTCAGGCCCAGGCCGCCGTAGGACTCGGGGATCGTCAGGCCGAACAGGCCCAGCGTCTTCATGTCGCGCACGATCTCGGCCGGTATCGCGTCGGTTTCGGCGACGGCCTCTTCGGCCGGCACCAGCCGCTCCTGCACGAAGCGGCGCACGCCGGCCTGCAAGGCACTCATGATCTCGATATCGCGAATCATCGTTTTGTCTCCTTCTCTCGGGTCAGGCGCGTTCGAACAGCGCCGCCATGCCCTGGCCGCCGCCGACGCACATCGTCTCCAGCCCATAACGGCCGCGCCGGCGCTGCAGTTCGTGCAGCATCGACGCCAGGATGCGCACGCCGGTGGCGGCAATCGGGTGGCCGAGCGAGATGCCCGAGCCGTTGACGTTCAGCCGCTCGGCGTCGTTCCAGCCCCAGCCTTTCAGCACCGCCAGCACCTGGCAGGCGAAGGCCTCGTTCAACTCGACGAGGTCGATGTCGTCGAAGTTCAAGCCCGTGCGCGCGAACAGCTTCTGCACCGCCGGCACCGGGCCGATGCCCATCGTCGCGGGCTCGCAGCCGGTGGCCGTCCAGTCGACCAGCCAGGCCATCGGCTCGAGCTTCAGTTCGCGCAGCTTGTCTTCGGCGACGACCAGGCAGGCAGCCGCCGCGTCGTTCTGCTGGCTGGCGTTGCCGGCGGTGACGACACCGTCCTTGATCAAGGGCTTCAGCTTGGCCAGCGAGGCCGGCGTCGCCTCGGGGCGCACGCCTTCGTCGCGCTCGACCACCAGCGCGTCGCCTTTGCGCTGCGGCACGCTGACCTTCACCAGCTCGTCGTCGAAGCGGCCCGCGGCCCAGGCTGCCGCGGCCCGCTGCTGGCTGCGCGCCGCATAGGCGTCGGCCGCTCCGCGCGAGATGCCGTATTCGCGGGCCAGGTTCTCGGCCGTTTCGATCATGCCGCTGATGCGGCCGAAGCGTTCCACCGGCTGCGAACGTTCGCGCCCGCGTTCGAGCCGGTCGTGCAAGGTCACCGAGCCGGCACGCGCGCCCCAGCGCATGTCGGTCGTGTAGTACTCGATGTTGCTCATACTCTCGACGCCGCCGGCCACCACCACATCGGCCGCGCCGCTTTGCACCATCATCGCGGCCGTCACCACCGCTTGCAGGCCACCGCCGCAGCGGCGGTCCAGCTGCAGGCCCGGCACGCTGACCGGCAGACCCGCCTGCAGCGCCGCCCAGCGGCCGACGCAAGGCGTCTCGCCGTTGGCATAGGACTGCGCGAACACCACGTCGTCGATGCGGCCGCCGTCGATGCCGCTGCGTTCGAGCACGGCCTTCAGCACCGTGGCCGCGAGTTGCTCCACCGGCACCGGCCGCAGGCTGCCGCCGAAGCTGCCGACCGGCGTGCGCAGCGGCGCGACGATCGCCGCGCGCCGGATCTGCGTGGCCCTCACACCGGGTCCCAGGTGAACACGTCCGACGAGCGGTCGAGCGCGTAGAACGAGCCCTTCAGCGCCGGCAGCGCGTGCTTGGCCACCGTCTCCGGCGTCCAGCCTTCGCCGCGGTGGACCGAACGCACCGGCCGCGGCTGGCTCATCAGGAAGATCTCGTTGTTGCGCACCGCGAACACCTGGCCGGTGACGCCGCCGCCTTCGTCGCTGGCCAGCGCCACCGCCAGCGGCGCGATCTTGGCCGGCGTCATCTGCTTCATGCGCTCGACACGCGCCTTCTCGGCGTCGGTCTCGGTCGGGATCGAGCCGATCATGCGGCTCCACGCGAACGGCGCGATGCAGTTCGAGCGCACGTTGAACTTCTGCATGTCCAGCGCGATCGACTTCGACAGCGCCATGATGCCGAGCTTGGCCGCGGAATAGTTGGCCTGGCCGAAGTTGCCGATGAGCCCCGAGGTCGAGGTCATGTGCACGTAGCTGCCGCTGTTCTGCTCCTTGAAGTGATTGGCGGCGGCCCGGCTGACGAAGTAGCTGCCGTACAGGTGCACCTTGATCACCGCGTCGAACTCGTCGACGCTCATCTTGTGGAAGAAGCGGTCGCGCAGGATGCCGGCGTTGTTGACCACCGTGTCGAGCCGGCCGAAGGCTTCGAGCGCCGTCGTCACGATGCGCTGCGCCGCGGCGGCGTCGGCCACGCTGTCGGTATTGGCCACCGCCTCGCCGCCGAAGGCGCGGATCTCGTCGACCACCTGCTGCGCCGGGCCGGTGCTCGCGCCTTCGCCGGTCATCGAAGCGCCGAGGTCGTTGACGACCAGCTTCGCGCCTTCGCGTGCCATCGCCAGCGCGATGTCGCGGCCGATGCCGCCGCCGGCACCGGTGACGATCGCCACCTTGCCTTGCATCATGTTGCTCATGTCTGCTCTCCTGCGGGCCAGCGGAAGCTGGCTGGTTGTTTGTCGAGGAATCGGGCCACCGCTTCGCGGTGCGCGGCGCTGCCGAAGCACAGCGCCTGCGCATCGGCTTCGAGTTCGAGCGTCGCGTCCAGGCCGGCCGATGGCGCCGCGGCCAGCGCGCGCTTGACGAGGCTCACCGCCAGCGGCGACGCGTCGACGAAGCTGGCGGCCAGCGCCTGAGCGCGTGCGAGCACCCGCTCGGCGGCGACGATCTCGAACGCGATGCCCAGCCGCAGCGCCTCGTCGGCGGCCACTTCGCGCGCCGACAGCATCAGCTCCTTCGCGCGCTGCACGCCGACGATGCGCGGCAGTGTGTACAGCGCACCGAAGTCCGGCACCAGGCCCAGGCGCATGAACGACAGGCAGAAGCGCGCGCGCGGCGACGCGACGACGAAGTCGGCGGCCAGCGCCAGGCTGAAGCCGGCGCCGAAGGCCGGGCCGTCGACGGCGGCGATCACCGGGCGGTCCAGCGCAATCAGCGCGCCGACCCAGCTGTGGGCGTCGTGCAGCCGCTCGCGCCAGGCCGCGCCATCCTGCGGCGCCGCCTGGATGCCGCGCAGGTCGCCGCCGCCGCAGAAGGCGCCGCCGGCGCCGGTGATGACGAGCGCACGCACCGTGCGGTCGCGCTTCAGCGCTTCGATGCACGACGCGATCTCGGCGCGCATCGTCAGGTCGATCGCGTTGCGCTGCGCCGGGCGGTTCAAGGTCAGCGTCGCGACGGCGCCTTCCACGCTGTAGACGATGGTTTCCATCACCGCCGCTCCCGCTCCTGCAGCTCGCGCCACAGCACTTTGCCGGTGTTGGATTTGGGCAGCTGGTCGATGAACTCAACCACCTTCGGCGCCTTGTAGACGGCCATCGCGCCGCGGCACCAGGCGATCAGCGACGCGGCATCCAGCGCCGCGCCGGGCGCGCGCACGACGAGCGCCTTCACCGCCTCGCCGCTGCGTGCGTCGGGCGTGGCGATGACGCAGGCCTCATGCACGGCCGGGTGCGTGTGCAGCTTGGCTTCGACCTCGGCCGGCCACACCTTGTAGCCCGACACGGTGATCATGCGTTTGAGGCGGTCGGTCATGAAGAAATAGCCGTCGGCGTCGACATGGCCGAGGTCGCCGGTGCGCAGGTAGCGCCGGCCATCGATGTCGATGAACGCCTCGGCCGTGGCTTGCGCCTGGTTCCAGTAACCGAGCATCAGCTGCGGGCCTGAGACGACGATCTCGCCGACCTCGCCGGGCGGCACCGGCTGCTGCGTGACGGGGTCGACGATCCGGCTGTCGACGCCCGGCCCGGGCACGCCCAGCGAGCCGCGCTTGGGCCGCTGCGGCGGGTTGCCGTGCAGGAACGACGCGGTCTCGGTCATGCCATAACCTTCCTGGTACGCCACGCCGAAGCGCGTGCGCATCGTCGCTTCCAGCGCCTCGGGCATCGGCGCGCTGCCGCCGTTGACCAGCTCGAGGCTGACCACGGCTTCCGGCGTCAGCGCCGGGTTGGAGAAGAAGTCGAGCAGCATCGTCGGCGGCGCCGCCCAGCAGGTGACGCGGTAGCGCGCGATCAGCGCCAGCGCGGCGTCGCGGTTCCAGCGCGGCAGCAGCACGACGGTGGCGCCCAGCATCAGCGGCAGGTGCATGCCGTTCTGCATGCCGAGCGCATGGAACAAGGGCGCGACGCCGAGGAAGACATCGTCGCCGGTCTGGCTGCGCCAGGCGGCCGCGGCGCGGTTCGCGCTCTGCACGCTGGCGTGGGTGTGCATGCAGCCCTTCGGCCGCCCCGTGGTGCCCGACGTGTAGGGCAGCACGGCCAGATCGTCGGCGCCCGCGCGCGGCGGCAGCGGGCGCTGCTGCGCGGCCAGCGCTGCGGCCCATGGCGTGAAGCGAAGCGCGGGGTTGCCTTCGCCGCCATTGCCGCCATCACCGATCACCACCCCATCGCGCAGGCCGGTGCCCGGCAAGGTGGCCGCGAACGCTGCCGCGACAATGGCAACGTGCGCGCCGCTGTCGTCGACGATGTGCTGCACCTCGTCCGTCGTCCACATCGCATTGACCGGCACGACGACCGCATCGGCGCGCAGGATCGCGTAGGTCGCGACGACGAACTGCAGGCTGTTCTGGCTCCACAGCAGCACACGGTCGCCGCGCGCCACGCCGGCGCACCGCTGCAGCCAGCCGGCCAGTGCTTCGGCCTGCTGCACCAGCTCGGCATACGACAGCGTCTCGTCGCCGAGCACCAGCGCGGTCTTGGCAGCAGACGTTTCGGCCGACGCCGCCAGCGCGCCCCACAGGCTGTGCGCGGGTCTCGGCAAGGCCAGCGGCACGCCGGGCGGCCAGTGGCGCAGATGCGGCTGCGCCGTCATGCGGAGGCCTCCATGGCGCGCGCGATCAGTTCCTTCATCACCTCGTTGGCGCCGCCGAGAATGCGCGACACGCGGGCGTCGACATACATCCGGGCGATCGGGTACTCGGCCATGTAGCCGTAGCCGCCGTGCAGCTGCAGGCACTCGTCGATCACCTTGCACAGCCGGTCCGTCGTCTGCCACTTGGCCATGGCCGCGCTCGGCACGTCCAGCGTGCCGGCGAGCTGGCGCACGATGCACTGGTCGACGAAGGCCTGCGCGAAGGCCACTTCGGTCTGGCATTCGGCCAGCTTGAAGCGCGTGTTCTGCAGCGTCAGCAAAGGCGCGCCGAACACCTGGCGCTGCGCGACGTAGGCCAGCGTCTCGTCGACCGCCCGCTGCATCGTCGCCACCGCAGCCACCGCAATCAGCAGCCGTTCGCGCGGCAGCTGCTGCATCAGCTGGCGGAAGCCCTGGCCTTCGTCGCTGCCGAGCAGGTTCTCGGCCGGCACGCGCACGCCGTCGAAGAACAGCTCGGCGGTGTCCAGCCCGTGCTGGCCGATCTTCTCCAGCAAACGGCCGCGGCGAAAGCCTTCCAGCCCGGCCGTCTCGACCATCAGCAGCGAAACGCCCTTGGCGCCGCGCGCCGCGTCGGTCTTGACGGCCACGCAGACCAGGTCGGCGTGGTGGCCGTTGGTGATGAAGGTCTTGGCGCCGTCGATGACGTAGTGGTCGCCGTCGCGTCTGGCCGTGGTCCGGATGGCCTGCAGATCGGTGCCGGCGCCGGGCTCGGTCATCGCGATGGCCGCGACGATCTCGCCGCGCGCCATCTTCGGCAGCCAGCGCAGCTTCTGCGCCTCGCTGCCGTAGGCCAGCAGGTAGTGCGCGACGATGCCGCTGTGCACGTTGATGCTGAAGCTGTTGACGAGCGCGCGCGCCTGCTCGCTGGCCACCACCGCCTCGTGTGCGAAGCTGCCGCCGGCGCCGCCGTAGGCCTCGGGGATGCTGGTGCACAGCAGGCCCATCTCGCCGGCCTGGCGCCACACGGCGCGGTCGGCCAGGTGCTGGTGGCGCCAGCGCGCTTCGTGCGGCGCGAACTCGCGCTCGAACACCTTGCGCACGCTGTCGCGGAACTGCGCGACGTCTTCGTCCATCCAGGCCGGCGTGGGGTTCATGGCAGTTGCACCACCGCTTCGCCGGCCAGTTTTTCGATGCCGCTCTGGTCGCGCACCGACAGCACCAGCCGCACTTGCTGCGCCGGCAGCCGTTCTACCACCGACGCGCTGCAGCTCAAGCGGTCGCCGACATCGGTGATCGCGACGAAGCGCGCCTTCAGGCTGCGCAGCGCCGGTTGCGGCACCCAGCCGGTGAGCTGCCGCGCCAAGTAGGCCATGGCCAGCATGCCGTGCGCGAACACGTCTTCGCGGCCGGCCGCGCGTGCGTAGTCCGTGTCGACATGGATCGGGTTGTGGTCGCCGGAGGCGCCGCAATACAGCGCCAGCGTCAGGCGGCTGATCGGCTCGGCTTCCAGCGGCGGCAACACCGTGCCGACCTGAACGTCGTCGTAGCGCAGGTCAGCCATTCTTGACCACCGTCACGCAGTTCAGTTCAGCCACCAGCTCGCCATGCTGGTTGCTGACCCGGGTCTCGCGCACGACGAACTCGAGCGCGCCGCCCTTCTTGTCGTAGATGTCGGCGATGCGCGGCTCGAAGCGCAGCCGGTCGCCGGCATGGGCCATCGCGTGGTAACGGAACTGCTGCTCGCCATGCAGCACGCGCCGGTAGTCGATGCCGAGCAGATTGCGCAGCACCGCCGGGTCGGGCGCGTCCATCTCGAGGCAGAAGAAGAAGGTCGGCGGCACCGGCAGCGCCGCATGGCCGGCGTCGCGCGCCGCCGCTTCGTCGACGTACACCGGGTCGGTCTGGCCGGTGGCCTTGGCGAAGAAGCGCAGCCGCCCGGCTTCGACCGGCACCGTGAAGGCCGGCAGCGCATGCCCGATGTAGCGGCGGTCGATCATTGCACGCGCTCGTACAAGGTGACGACGCACGCACCGCCGAGGCCCAGGTTGTGCTGCAGCGCCAGGCGCGCGCCTTCGACCTGCCGCTGGTCGGCCTGGCCGCGCAGTTGCCACACCAGCTCGGCGCATTGCGCCAGGCCGGTCGCGCCGAGCGGATGGCCTTTCGACAGCAGCCCGCCCGAAGGGTTCGTGACCACGCGCCCGCCATAGGTGTTGTCGCCATCGACGATGAACTTCTCGGCCGTGCCTTCGGGCGTCAGGCCGAGCGCCTCGTAAGTGATCAGCTCGTTGGCGGTGAAGCAGTCGTGCAGTTCGACGACGTCGAGGTCTTCCGGGCCGACGCCGGCGGCCTCGAACACCTGCGTCGCCGCGGCACGGCTCATGTCGTAGCCGACGACGCGACGCATGTCCTTGGAGTCGAAGGTGCTCGGCGTGTCGGTCGTCATCGCCTGCGCGGCGATGCGCACGCGCAAGTCCAGGCCGTTGCGCCGCGCGAAGTCTTCCGAGCAGACGATGGCCGCCGCGGCGCCGCAGGTCGGCGGGCAGCATTGCAGCCGCGTCAGCGGGTCGAACACCACCGGCGCGGCCAGCACTTCATCCAGCGTCACGGTGTTGCGGAACACCGCCAGCGGGTTGCGCGCCGCATGCTGGCGCGCCTTCACCGAAATGCGGGCAAAGGTGTCGCGGCGGATGCCGTACTGGCGCATGTAGTCGCGCCCTGCGCCGCCGAAGAACTGCGATGCGCGCGGCGCCTTGTCGTCCCAGGGCTGCAGCGAAGACATCGTCTCGGCAAAGCGCGCCATCGGCGACGGCCGGTCGTCCCAGGTGGACTTCAGCGCGCCGGGCTGCATCTGCTCGAAGCCGAGCGCCAGCGCGCAGTCGACCGCGCCGCTGGCCACGGCCTGGCGCGCGAGGAACAGCGCGCTCGACCCGGTCGAGCAGTTGTTGTTGACGTTGAACACCGGGATGCCGCTGAGCCCGACGCCGTACACCGCCGCCTGGCCCGCGGTGGAGTCGCCATAGACATAGCCGACATAGGCCTGCTGGATCAGGCGGTAGTCGATGCCGGCGTCGGCCAGCGCGGCGCCGGCGGCGCGGGCGCCCATCACCGTATAGGGCTCGCTGGCACCGGGCTTGGTGAACGGGATCATGCCGACCCCGACGACGTGGACACTGTGCTTCACGCTGGCTCCTCTTGCATGGCTCGCAGGATGCGTGAGCCGGCATCTGCCGGCAATGACCGGGTGCGCCAAAGCGATTGGCGAAAAGACTCAGTGCGCCCGGTGCCGGTACTCGCCCGGCGCGACGCCGGTCCATTTCTTGAACGCGCGGTGGAAGGTGCTGGCTTCGGAGAAGCCGATCTGGGCGGCGATGTCCAGCAGCGTGAGATCAGGCCGCTGCAGCAGTTCGATCGCGGCGTCGCGCCGCAGGTCGTCCTTCAGTGCCTGGAAGCCCTGCCCTTCTTCGCGCAGGCGGCGGCTCAGCGTCTGCGGCGTCAGCGCCAGCGTGCGCGCCACTTCGTCCAGCGATGGCAGCTCGTCGTGCAGGCGGCTGCGCAGCAGGCGGCGGATGCGGTCGGTCACGCTGCTGCGGTCACGGTACTTCACCAGCAGGTTGGCCGGCGCCTGCTGGAAGAATTCGCGCAGGCTCTGCGCGTTCTGCACTTGCGGCAGTTGCAGCCAGCGGGCCTGGAACCACAACCGGTACTGGTCACGCCCGTAGATGACCTTGGCCTGGAACAGGTGGTCGACCTCGCCCGCATGGGCCGGCGCCTGGCCGCGGTATTCAACGCCTTCGAGCGGAATGCGCCGCGCCGCCAGCCACGACGCGAGGCCGAAGCTCAGGAACAGGAAGGACCGCTGCGCGTATTCGCTGGCCCCATCGGCGCCCGCATGCGGCACGATGGTGATGCACGCCATCTCGCGGTCGACCCGCAGGCGCGGCACGAAGCCACTCAGCTCGCCATGGAAGTAGCGAAAGCCGGTGCGCAACGCGTCGCCGAGCGTCGGCGTCTGCACCAGCAGCCGGCAACACTGCGCAAAGCTGCCCAGCGGCACGGGCTCTCGCAGCAGGCCCCAGAACTCGTCGCGCAGCCGGTGCCGCAGCACACGCAGCAGGGCCGCGTATTGGGCTTGCGAGACACGCGCCAGCGGCGCTTCCAGCAGCGCCGGCGAGATGCCGGCGCGCCGCAGCAGCGGCTCGGCGGCCAGCCCGCGCCGAACCGCACCTTTCAGGACTTGCTCGACGTGATGGATCGATACGGTGGGGTACGCCACGCGGCGATGTTACGACGCGGCCGCAGCACCACCGGCCATCAGCGCATCGACCGTGGCCGCGTCGAAGCCAGCCTCCAGCAGCACTTCGGCCGTGTGCTCACCGGGCACCGGTGCGTGGCGGCGCAGCGCGAATTCGAAGCCGCTCATCTTCACCGGTGAAGCCACCTGTATCAGCGCGCCGTAGGCCGGATGAACGCTGTCGACCACCATGCCGCGGGCACGGAAGTGCGGGTCGGCCAGTGCCTCGGTCAGCGTGCGCAGCGGCGACACGCAGGCACCTACGTGGCGCAGGCGCCGTTCCCATTCGGCCAGCGGTGCGGTCGCGAAGAGTGCGGCCAGTTCTTCGCACAGACGCGCTTCGGTGGCCGGGTCGCCGCTGCGGTGCAAGGCCTTCAGCTGCGGCTGCGCGATGGCGTCGCACAGCGCATCCCAGAACTTGCGCTCCAGCGCGCCGACGGCCAGCCAGCGGCCGTCGCCGGTGCGGTAGGTGCGGTAGCAGGCCAGCGCGCCGGTCAGGGTGTCGGCGCCCGTGGGCCGCGTGCGGCCGTGCGTGGCCAGCGCGGCCAGCGGCATCACCGCGCTGGCCAGCGCGCCGTCGGCCATCGCGATGTCGACATGCCGGCCGCGGCCGCTGCGCGCTGCATCGAACAGCGCGGCCAGGATGCCCATCGCCGCGCCGAGCGCGCCGCCGGCCAGGTCGGCGATCGGCACGTTGGACAGCGCCGGCCCGCTGGCGTTGCCAATCTGCTCGGCGACGCCGGCCTCGGCGCAGTAGTTGAGGTCGTGCCCCGGGCGGTCGCGGTCGGGTCCGCTCTGCCCGTAGCCGGTGATGCTGCAGTAGACGATGCGCGGGTTGAGCGCGGCCACGCTGGCGTAGCCCAGCCCCAGCCGGTCCATCACGCCGGGGCGAAAGCCTTCGACGAGCACGTCGGCACCTTGCGCCAGGCGCAGCAGCGCGGCCGCGCCGTCGGCGTGCTTCAGGTCGAGCCGGATGCCGCGCTTGTTGCGGTTGACCAGCGCACGCAGCTTTTGCGGCGCGCCATCGCCGGCGCCGGTGTCCTCGACCTTGATGACGTCGGCACCCAGGTCGGCCAGGTGCTGCGTGCACACCGGGCCGGGCACGAGGCGGGTCAGGTCGAGCACGCGCACGCCGGCCAGCGGCGCGCCGGTGCCGTCAGTCGAGCTGGATGTTGGCATCCTTGATGATCTTTGCGTAGACCTGCGCGTCGCTGTGCACGACGCGCGTGAACTCTTCGGTGGACAGCTTGCCCGGCGCCATGCCCAGGGCTTCGATGCGGGCCACGACATCGGGCTGGCGCAGGATGCGGTTGACCTCGGCGGCGAACTTGCCGGCCACCGGCGCCGGCACGCCGGCAGGCATGAACACGCCGAACCAGCCCACCGGCTCGAACGAGTGGAAGCCGAGTTCGGCGAACGTCGGCACCTGCGGCAGGTTGCGGTTGCGCTGCGCCCCGGTCACCGCCAGCGCCTTGAAGCCGGCGAGGTGCGGGCTCGCGGTCGCCATGTCGATGAAGGCCGACGACAGCTGGCCGCCTTTCAGGTCTTGCAGCAGCGGCGCCGCGCCCTTGTACGGCACGTGCATCAGGTCGAGGCCGGCCTGCAGGTTCAGCAGCGAGCCCTGGATGTGCGACGACGTGCCGACCCCGTACGAGCCGAAGTTGTACTTGCCCGGGTTCGCCTTCGCCAGCGCGATGAACTCCTTCAGCGTGTTGGCCGGCGTCGTCGGCGGCACCAGCAGCACCGAGTTCGTGCTCGCCACCTGCGCCAGCGGCTGCAGGTCCTTCATCACGTCGTAGGGCAGCTTCGGCTTCATCGCCGGCAGCTGCACGATCGCGGTGATGGCCAGCAGCACCGTGTAGCCGTCGGGCGCGGACTTCGCGACGGCGTCGTTGCCTATCGTGCCCGACGCGCCGGGCTTGTTGTCGACAATGACCGTCTGGTTCCACGACTCCTGCAGCTTGCCGGCGAGCACGCGCGCCAGCGTGTCGGTGGCACCGCCCGGCGGATACGGCACGACGATGCGGACCGGCTGGCTTGGGTAGCCGGTGGCTTGCGCCAGCGCCAGCGCGGGTGCCGCCAGCAGCGCGGCGAACGCGCGCCGCGCCAGTGTTGGGATCGTCATGCTCGTCGTCTCCAGAATCGTTGGTTTCGATGGCGCTGCTGCGCGGCCCCGATTCAACGGCCCCGGCTGGCGCGCGACAATGGCCGGCGCAGCCAAGCCGATTGGCCGAACTGTTCAACGCAGCCCACGGCTCCGAGACGTGGTTCGGAGATTGCTTAGCCCGCGCGACCATGCCGCCGCCGCCATCACGCATCCTGCCGACCGTGAACCCGCAGCTCTGGGGGCAGGCGGTGCGCCACGCCTTCTTTCCGCTGGAGCTGGAGGCCGCAGCCGGCCGGCCGTTCCGCGCCGACGCCCGGTTCGCCGCCCGCTCGACACTGCGCGTCGCCCACATCGAAGCCAGCCGGCACGTGGCCGGCGTCGGCCGGCGCCAGGCGCAGGCGCTCGACGGCCGCTTCATCAAGGTCGTCTGGCAGCTCGAAGGCAGTGCGTGCCTGCACCAGCAAGGCCGCAGCCTGGCGCTCTCGCCCGGCAGCTGGGTGGTGTATGACACGTCGCAGCCCTACGCGCTGGACGAAGGCGACGATGCCGCGCTCGTCGTGCTGCTGTGCGAAGCCGGCACCTCGGCCGAGTGGCCACGACTGTGCCAGGCGATGGCCGGCCGGGCGCTGCCGATCGACGGGCCGGCGCGCATCGCGCTTGGCGCGGTGCAGTCGGCGGTGGGCGACGGGGCGCTGACCGAAGGCGCGGCCGGTCTGCTGCAGTTCTGCGCCCAATCGTTCCTGTCGCTGTCGCTGCACGGCCTGGACGGGGACAGCGGCCGCAGTGCACGCCGCGACGACCGGCTGGCCGCCGTCTTCGACGCCGCACGCCGCCTGGTGCAGCAACACCTGCATGACCCCGGCCTTGCGCCGGACCGGCTGGCCGACGAACTGCACGTGTCGCGGCGCACCTTGTTCAATGCCTTCGCGGCCGCCGGCGAAACGCCGCAGGCCTACCTGCTGCGTTGCCGGCTCGAACGCTGCCGCGAACAGCTGGCCGGCGAGCGTGGCGCCAAGGCCAGCATCACGCAGCTCGCGTTCGACGCCGGCTTCGTCGACCTCGCGCACTTCAGCCGCGCTTTCCGGCGCCGCTTCGGCTTCACGCCGTCGCAGGCGCGGGCCCGGCCGGCCGACTGACGCAGGCTGCACGCGGGGCACAACGCCCTGCACGCAGAGACAAGCGGCCGCGCGGCCGGCTGCCTAGAGTGGGCCGCATTCCAGCCCGCTGCGCCCACGCCATGAGCCCTGTCCCCCGCCACCACCACTTCATCGCCGGCCGCGACCACGCCGGGGCCGACGGCCGCGCCATCGAACTCGTCGACCCGGTCGACGAACGCCTCGTCGGCCTGGCCGACACCGGCAGCGCCGCCGACATCGACACCGCCGTGCGCGCCGCGCGCGAACAGCTTGACGGCGGCGCGTGGAGCCGGCTCAGCGGCGAGCAGCGCGGCCTGCTGATCCACCGCCTGGCCGACCGGGTCGAGCGCGACACCGAGCTCATCGCCGACCTCGACGCCCAGGCCATCGGCCGCATGCCGTTCGAGCCGCGCACGCTGGACGTGCCGAACGCCGTCAGCACCTTGCGCACGTCGGCCGGCTGGGCCGACAAGCTGGAAGGCCGCACGATCCCGACCTCGGGCTACTTCGGCCAGGCCACGTTTGCCTACACGCGGCTGGAGCCGGTGGGCGTGGTCGGTGCGATCGTGCCGTGGAACACGCCGTTCATGATCACCTGCTGGAAGCTCGGGCCGCTGCTGGCGGCCGGCTGCACGGTCGTCGTCAAGCCGGCCGAAGAGACGCCGCTGTCGGCGCTGCACCTGGCCCGGCTCGCAAAGGAAGCTGGGTTCCCCGACGGCGTGATCAACGTCGTGATGGGCCGCGGCGCCGAGGCCGGCCACGCGCTGGCCGCGCACCCCGGCGTCGACAAGATCAGCTTCACCGGCAGCCCCGAGGTCGGACGCGAGATCCAGCGCACGGCCGGGCCGCTGCTGAAGCGCATCGCGCTCGAACTCGGCGGCAAGAGCCCGCAGATCGTCTTCGACGACGCCGACTTCGGTGCCGCGGTGAAAGGCTGCGCGATGGGCATCTTCATCAACCAGGGCCAGGTCTGCGTGGCCGGCTCGCGCGTGCTGGTCCAGCGCAGCATCGCCGAGGCGTTTGCGCAGGCGCTGGCCGGGGCCGCGTCGTCGGTCCAGGTCGGCGACCCGAAGCAGCCCGGCGTGCAGATGGGGCCGCTGGCCAAGCGCGGCCAGCTGGAGCGTGTCAACGGCTACATCCGCAAGGGGCTGGATGGCGGCGCGCGGCTGCTGGCCGGTGGCGTGTCGGCGCCGGAGCGCGGCTTCTTCGTCAAGCCGACGATCTTTCTCGCCGACAACACGCAGACGATCGCCCGCGAAGAGATCTTCGGCCCGGTCGCGGTGGTGATCCCGTTCGACAGCGACGACGAAGCGGTGCGGCTTGCCAACGACACGAGCTACGGCCTGGCCGCGACCGTGTGGACGAACAGCGTCGCGCGTGCGCACAAGGTGGCGCATGCGGTGAAGGCCGGCGCGATCGGCGTCAACTGCTGGGCGCCGCAGGATCCGCACCTGCCGTTCGGCGGCATGAAGGGCAGCGGCATCGGGCGCGAGTGCGGGCTGTCGGGCGTGCTGGCCTACACCGAAGAGAAGGTGATCTCGGTGCTGTTGCCGTGATCTGCCGCCGCGTCACCGTTCACCACCGAGCCCTGCCATGAAGCCATCACTCTTCTTCGCGCCCGCCGTGCTGTGCTGGGCTGCCGCGCAAGCCGGCCCCGCCGCCGTGGATGCGGCGCGCCTGGCCGCCGCCGACCGCGAGCCCGGCAACTGGATGTCTCATGGCCGCAGCTACGACGAACAGCGCTACAGCCCGCTGAAGCAGGTCGACGCCGACAACGTGAACAAGCTCGGCATCGCGTGGACCTACAAGCTCGATGTCGACCAGGGTGTCGAAGCAACGCCGATCGTCGTCGACGGCGTCATGTACACGACCGGCGCCTACAGCATCGTCTACGCGCTCGATGCGCGCAGCGGCCGCCTGCTGTGGAAGTACGACCCGCAGGTGCCGCGCGACAAGGGCGGCGAAGGCTGCTGCGGCGTCGTCAACCGCGGCGTTGCGGTGTGGCAGGGCAAGGTCTATGTCGGCGCCTACGACGGCCGGCTGGTCGCGCTGGACGCGCGCAACGGCAAGCTGCTGTGGCAGGCCGACACGCGGCTGGACCCGCAGAAGAGCTACACCATCACCGGCGCGCCGCGCATCGTCAAGGGCAAGGTGCTGATCGGCAACGGCGGCGCCGAGTTCGGCGTGCGCGGCTACGTGACCGCCTACGACGCCGCGAGCGGCCGCCAGCTGTGGCGCTTCTTCACCGTGCCCGGCGACCCGAAGCTGCCGCCCGAGGACAAGGCGATGGCCCTCGCGGCCAAGACCTGGTACGGCGACGGCTGGCTCAAGTGGGGCGGCGGCGGCACGGTGTGGGATTCGATGGCCTACGACCCGCTGCTCGACCTGCTGTACATCGGCGTCGGCAACGCGTCGCCGTTCAACTACCAGTTCCGCAGCCAGGGCAAGGGCGACAACCTCTTCCTGTCGTCGATCGTCGCACTGAAGCCCGACACCGGCGAATACGTCTGGCACTACCAGACGACGCCGGCCGACATGTGGGACTACACGGCCACGCAGCACATCGTGCTGGCCGATCTGGTGATCGATGGCACGAGGCGCCCGGTGCTGATGCAGGCGCCGAAGAACGGCTTCTTCTACGTGCTCGACCGGCGCGACGGCAAGCTGCTGTCGGCGAAGAACTTCGTGCCGGTGAACTGGGCCTCGCACATCGACCTGGCAAGCGGCCGTCCGGTGAAGACCGGTGCCGCCGACTACCTGGACGGCAAAGGCGCGAAGCTGGTCGTGCCGTCGTTCCTGGGCGGCCACAACTGGCAGCCGATGTCCTTCCACCCCGGCACCGGCCTGGTCTACCTGCCGGCGCAGGAGACGGCGGCCGAGCTGGAGGCGCAGGCCGAGCCGCTGTTCCTGCCGACGAAGAAGGTCGTCAACATCGGCCTCAACGTGCCTTCGCTGCCCGAAGACCCGAAAATCGTGCAGCAGATCTCCGACGCGTGGAAAGGCCGCCTCATCGCCTGGGATCCGGTGCAGCAGAAGGCCGTCTGGACGCAGGAGTACGCGTCGGCCTGGAACGGCGGCACGCTGGCGACCGCCGGCAACCTCGTCTTCCAGGGCACGGCCGACGGGCGCGCCGTCGCCTACGCCGCCGACGACGGCCGCAAGCTGTGGGAAATGCCGGTGAACTCGGGCGCGATGGCCGGGCCCGTGACGTACACGGCGGGCGGCCAGCAGTACGTGAGCTTCATGGTCGGCTGGGGCGGCTCGTTCCCGAACATCACCGGGCCGCTGTCGCTGAAAGCCAAGGTGCGGCCGGAGGCGCGTGTCGTCACCTTCAAGCTCGGCGGCACGCTGGCGCTGCCGGCACCGAAAGCCGTGGCGGCGACGCTGCCGCCGCTGCAGACACTGAGCGCCAGCGCCGAACAGCTCGCGAAGGGCCGCATGCTGTTCAACGGCTTGTGCGCCAACTGCCACGGCCTGAACGCGGTCAGCGGCGGTGTCGTGCCGGACCTGCGGTACCTGACGCCGGCGCTGCACGGCCAGTTCTTCGGCATCGTCGCCGGCGCGCGCACGGCGCGCGGCATGCCGGGCTTCGCGGAGGTCATCGACGTCGAGACGGCGGAGCTCATTCGCCAATACATCGTGAAGCGCAGCCACGATCTGGCAGCGGAGGTTTCGGCGAACCGGTGAAGGCCGTGAATCGCTGACGCGGTGATTGCACGGCAAGGCCCTATGCGCGACCATGCGCGAGGCGCTCGCGTGCGGGTGGCGCTCACAAGACCATCGCGGGAGACAAATGATGCTCAAGCTCAGAACGTTCACGGGCGCTGCGCTGCTGTGCGCGTGCGCCGGCGCTGCGGCCGACCCGATCTACACCGTGCTCAACCTGGGCTCGCTCGGAGGCCCGGACAGCGGTGCCAAGGCGATCAACGCACACGGACAGGTGACCGGGTGGACCACGGGCCTGCAGTTCGAATCCCTGGCCTTCAGCCTGGATGGCAGCTATCACATGGTCGATCTGGGTTCGCTGGGGGGGACGCGCAGCATCGGCTGGGGCATCAACGAGTTCGGGTCGGTCACGGGCGAGTCCAGCATCAGTACGAGCAACGCCGTCTTGCACGCATTCAAGGCCGTCGCGGGCTCGCCGATGGTCGACCTGGGTACCTTGGGCGGCTTGACCAGCATCGGACGCGCGATCAACGCCTCGGGCCGTGTCGTGGGCTCTTCCGAAACTTCGGGCGATGGCCAGCATGCCTTCGTCACGGATGCGGCCGGCGATCTCGTTGACCTGGGCACCTTGGGCGGCGATGCCAGTGCGGCGTATGGCATCAACGATGCAGGCCAGATCGCCGGCTGGGCACGCTCGGCGCCGGTCGGCCCGTACGCGGGGCCGAACCACGCGTTCGTCACCGACGCGTCGGGCCAGATGACCGATCTCGGTACCCTGATCGGCGCTGACTACACCAGCTTCGGCTACGCCATCAACGCCCACGGCCAGGTGGCCGGCATATCCGACACGGGCAGCGGCGCGATGCACGCCTTCATCACGAATCTGAGCGGCACCATGGTCGACCTCGGCGCGCTGGACCTGGGTGGCAGCAACTACAGCACCGGCCTCGGTTTGAACAACCTGGGCCAGGTGGTCGGACACTCGTTCTCGCCGCTCAGCGGCATTCAGCACGCCTTCGTCACGATCGGCGGCGTGATGACCGATCTCAACGACCTGGTCGATCCCGGCCCGGGCGACTGGGTCCTGACCGAGGCCAATGGCATCAACGACAGCGGGCAGATCAGCGCCGTGGCCTACAACCCGGCCGGCAATGCCCGGGCCGTGCTGCTTTATCTCACCGCCTCACCGATCCCTGAGCCCGCAACGTGGCTGCTGCTGGCCGTCGGAACGGGCCTGGTGCTGGCGCGCAGAAATTCGCTGTCGCTCACGCGAACGGATACGGCCCCGCGAAGTCGCCGATAGCGCTGGTGTGCGTGATCATCCCGTGGGCGTCGTCCCACAGGTGCAGCAGACAGGCGCGTGGGCCGATCCAGGACAAGGACGCAGCGTCGGGCGCCAGCTGCAGCGCGATCTCGGTCGTCGTGCTGGGACAGGCGCAGACCACGGTGCCGGCCCAGCGCCGCAGCATCGCGCGGTGTACGTGGCCGCACACGACGAGCTCGACGTTGTTCGCCTGTGCGACGACGCGAGCCAGGGCATCGGCGTCGTAGTAGCGGTAGACGTCCATGTACGGGATGCCGCTGACGAACGGCGGGTGGTGCAGCATCAGCAACGTCGGCTTCCGGGTCTCGCGTTCCAGCACACCAGCCAGCCATTGCAGGCCCGCGGCGTCGATGTGGCCGTGGTGCTCGCCGGGAATGCATGAGTCCAGGCCGATGATGCGCACCGGGTGTTCGTCGACGCAGTAGTGCAGCGGCCCTTGCCGGGGTAGGTAGGCGTGGTCGGCGAATGCCGCGCGGAAGTTCTCGCGCTCGTCGTGGTTGCCGGGGATCACGAGGCAGGGAATCGACAACCGGGCCAGCAGCTCGCGCGCCACGCGGTATTCGTCGGCCGTGCCCTGGTCGACGATGTCGCCCGTCAGCAGCACCAGGTCGGGGCGGCGGTCCAGCCCATGCAGGTGATCGATGGCCTCCACGAGCATGGCGTTGGAGTCGGCAACGCCCTGGTACAGCTGACCGTGCGGCCGCACGTGCAGGTCCGACAGTTGGGCAATCAGCAAGCGGTCTCCGGCGAAGAGCTTTCAGGCTGCCGAGTCTAGATCTTGCGGTAGTTGTAGTTCTTGTTCAGCCGCTCGAGCAGGTAGTCGCCGTAGCGCACGGGCGGGTAGTGCGGCGGGTTCGCCGTGTCGGTGCAGGTAGGCAGGCATTCGATGACGCTGTCCATGCCGGGGTCGAAGAAGTACGGCAACGAATAGCGGTCGCCGCCGGACCGGTTGATGACGCGGTGCGGCGTCGAGACGAAGCGGTTGTTGGTCCAGCGCGCCAGCATGTCGCCGACGTTCAGCACGAAGCTGCCTTCCATCGGCGGTGCGTCGATCCAGTCGCCGCCGCGCGGCCGCACCTGCAGGCCGCCGCTGTTGTCTTGCGCCAGCACGGTGATGATGCCGTAGTCGGTGTGCGGCGCCGAGCCGAACTGGTCGTCCGGGCCAGGTGCCTGCGGTGGGTAGTGCAGCGCGCGGAGAAATGTCGTGGGCCGCTCGAAGTGGTGGTCCAGCGCATGCGCCGGCAGCCCCAGGCTAATGGTGATCAGGCGCACCAGGTAGCGCGACAGCTCGTCCACTTCTCGCCGGTAGGCGTCGATGCGCGGCCTGAAGTCGGGCAGCCACTGCGGCCACTGGTTCGGGCCTTGCAAGGGCTCGCCGGCCAGCAGCGCCGGGTCGTCCGACGGCAGGTCGTGCATGACCATCAGCGACTCGCTCATGTTCGGCTGGGTCACGCGGGCCACCGACGAGGTCACGATGGTCGACGTCGCCAGCCCCATGTAGCCGCGGTGGAAGGCGTTGATCGCGATCGACTGCTTCTGTGCCGGCGTCGAGGCGTGGAACTCGCGTGACGCCGCGAAGGCGGCAGCCGTCGTCTCCGGCGCCACGTTGTGGCCGCGGATGTAGGCGAAGCCGATCGTGCTCAGCGCCTGGTACAGCGCCGCCGCGGCGCGCCCGGCGGTGGCGATGCCAACATCGAGATTGCCTTCAAGATCGATCACGGGAATGGACACCGGGGTCTTCCTTTCGTTCAAGCCGTTGCGGTGCGCGGCCGGCCGGGGCCGCGCTTGGGGGCGCCGTCGTGCAGCCGCAGGCGCGCCGGGCTGTCGAAGCTGGCCGGGCGTGCGACGAAGGCCTCGCGCGTCAAAGTCCAGGCGCGGCTCACCAGGTCGCGAACCACGGCCTCGGCGCGCACCGGGTCGCCGGCGCGGATGGCCGCGATCATCTTGCGGTTGGCGCCGATCGCCAGCGGCAGCATCGTCGCCTGCTCCAGGTAGGCCCAGTGGCGGTAGCGCAAGGCCGGCTTGTCCAGCTGCGCCAGCAGGCCTGCCAGCACCGGATTGCCGCTTTCGCGGTGCAGCACGCCGGTCAGCTCGACATTGGCCTGGAAGCCGGCTTCGAGCGCATGGCGGGCGTGCGCCTGCTCCATGCGCTGCAGGCAGGCCGCGAGCCGGCTCACGCTGGCGGCACGCGCCGGCGCGGCGGCGAGCGTGGCCGCGGCCAGCGCCTCCAGCGGCACGCGGCAGCTGTAGATGTGGTCGAGGTTCTCGACCGTCATCGGCGCCACGTGCACGCCGTAGCGCGGCTTGCGCGTCACCAGCCCGCTGGCTTCGAGCAGCCGCAGCGCCTCGCGCAGCGGCGTGCGGCTGATCTTGTAGAACTCGCACAGGTCGGCTTCGATCAGCCGCGTGCCGGGTGCGAACTCGCGCGTGATGATCTTGTGCTCCAGCAGAGCCAGCGTGTCCAGCGCCAGCGGCGCGAACGCGGCGTCGTCGCCGGCTTCGGTCGAGGTGGTCGGGTCTTGCATCAGAAACGTTCGATCTTGAGGCCGACGAGTTTCTCGGTGGCGATGACGACGATCAGCGCCATCACGATGCTCATCGTCGAAACCGCGGCGGCCTCGGGCGTGAAGTTGAAGCGCAGGTAGTCGAACAGCTGCAGCGGCAAGGTGGCGCCGCCGACATCCTTCAGCAGGTACGAGATGCCGAAGGTGTCGAACGAGATGATGAAGGCGAACAGGCAGCCGTTGATGACGCCCGGCTTGATCAGCGGCAAGGTGATGCGGCGAAAGCTGGTCCACGGCTTCGCGCCCAGGCTGCGTGCGGCCAGGTCCCAGTTGGCGTCGAAGCCGTGCAGCGCCGTCACGACGTTCAGGAAGACGAACGGCAGCGTGATCAGCACGTGGCCGATCATCATGCCCGCGCCGAAGCGCGTGCCGATGCCGATGGCGTAGAAGAAGAACAGCAGCGCCATCGCCGTCAGCACCTCGGGCAGCAGCAGCGGCAGCAGGATGGCGACGCGCACCGTCTCCTTGCCGCGCGCGGCAAAGCGCACGTAGTACAGCGCGGCGGCAACGCCGATGACGCCCGAGACGGCCGTGGCTGCCAGCGCCAGCCACAGCGAACGGACGATGGCTTCGATGAAGACGGGGTTGTGCAGGAAGGCGGCGAACCAGCGCAGCGACAGGCCGCGCGGCGGAAAGGTCAGGAACGGCCCGGCGTTGAACGACGCACCGACGACGACGAAGATCGGCGCCAGCAGATAGGCGCAGATCAGCAGGCAGAACAGGCCGAGCAAGGCACGTGAGGCACGCATGGCGAGTGGCTACTTCCAGCGGATGCGGGTCAACCGCATGAACAGCACGACCACCAGCGTGGCGGTCGCCGACAGGATCAGCGCCAGCGCCGAACCGAGCGGCCACTGGAACTGGTCGATCAGCGTTTCGACGACGATGACGGCCATGGTCTTGATGCGCATGCCGCCGATCAGCACCGGCGTGACGTAGGCGCTGACCGCCAGCACGAAGACCAGGATCGCACCCGACTGGATGCCCGGCAGCGCCAGCGGCAGCACGACGCGGCGGAAGACGCGGCGCGGCGACGCACCGAGCGAGCGCGCTGCGTCTTCCAGCGCCGGGTCGATGGCCTGCAGCGCACCCATGATCGGCAGCACCATGAAGGGCAGGAACACATGCGACAGCGCGACGACGATGCCGAAGGTGTTGTACATCAGCGGCACCGGCGTCTGCACCACGCCGAAGTCGAGCAGCGCGCGGTTGATGACGCCGTTGTTGCCGAGCAGGATGGTCCAGCCATAGCTGCGCACGACGATGCCCACCAGCAGCGGCGACAGCACGATGCCGTACAGCAGGCCGCGCCAGCGGCTGGACGCACGCACGATCTGCAGCGCCAGCGGGAAGCCCAGCACGAAGCACACCAGCGTGCTGAGCAGACCGATCCACAGCGTCTGCAGCAGCGCGCCGGCGTAGTAGAAGTCGGCGAAGAACTTCGCGTAGCCCGCGGTCGAAAAACCGCTGCCGTACGGCGTGGTGGTGGCCGGCTCGCGCAGGCTCATCACGACGATATTCAGGTACGGCAGGATCAAGAACACGCCGATCAGCACCGCGGCCGGCGCCACCAGCAGCAGCGGGCGCGACGGCGATCGCATCGTGTGTGCGGTCATGCGGCCTCGACGGCCCACAGCCGCGCCGGGTCGAAGCCCAGCGCCACCGCATCGCCCGGGTTGTGCAGCGCCGGCGGCGCCGCCTGCACGTTCAGCATCTGGTCGCCGACGGCAACCCGGTAGTCGATGAACGCGCCGTGGAAGTAGCGCGCCGCCACCGTGCCGGCCAGCGGCGTACCCGGGGCCGCAGCGGTCAACGCGATGGCCTGCGGCCGCGCGATGACGGAGACCAGCGTTCCCGACGCCAGGCCGAGCTGCTGCGGCATCGGCAGCCGGCCGAGCGGGGATTCGATCAAGCGCTGGCCCTGGGCGCCATTCGCGATCACGCCCTTGACGACGTTGGCCTGCCCGACGAAGCGCGCCACCGCGGCGCTGGCCGGGCGGTCGTACACCACCTCGGGTGCGGCGGCCTGCGCGATCTGGCCGCCGAACATCACCACGACGCGGTCCGACATCGTCATCGCTTCGGCCTGGTCGTGCGTGACGTACAGCGTGGAGATGCCGACGCGCTTCTGCAGGTCGCGGATGAAGGTTCGCATCTCGTCGCGCAGCGTTGCGTCCAGATTCGCCAGCGGCTCGTCGAGCAGCAGGATCTTCGGCTCGATGACCAGCGCGCGCGCCAGCGCTACGCGTTGCTGCTGGCCGCCCGACAGTTCGCGCGGGTAGCGTGCACCCAGGCCGGCCAACTGCACCAGGTCGAGCACGGCGCGCACGCGCTCGGCGATCTCGGCCTTGGGCTTGCCGCGCATTTCCAGGCCGAAGGCCAGGTTGCCGGCCACCGTCATGTGGGGGAACAGCGCGTAGTTCTGGAACACCATGCCGATGTCGCGCTGCTCCGGCGGCAGCTGGGCGACATCGCGGCCGTCGAACAGGATGCGGCCGCCGTCGACCGCCTCGAAGCCGGCCAGGCACTTCAGCGTGGTCGTCTTGCCGCAGCCGCTGGGGCCGAGCAGCGAGATGAATTCGCCGTGCTCGATGTCCAGCGAGATGCCGTTGACGGCGGTCGATTGGCCGTAACGCTTGACCAGCGACTGGATGGAAACCGTGGTCACTTGCCGACGACCTCGTTCCAGCGCTTGGTGATGCTTTCGGCGTTCTTGTTCATGTAGGCCCAGTCCCAGGCCAGGAACTTGTCCATGTCCTTGCCCGAGATCGGGATGTCCTTCTTCAGCGCATCGGGCACCACGACCTTGCGGTTGACCGGCGACACGAAGAACTCCTTCATCAGCACGGTCTGGCCTTCGGGGCTGAGGATGAAGTCGATGTACGCGTGCGCCACGGCGGCGGGCGCGCCCTGCGGGATGTTGAAGGTCTGGTCCCACATCAGCAGCCCTTCTTCGGGGCTGATGCAGTCCACCGGCAGGCCCTGGTTGCGCAGCCGCGCGATCTCGCCGAAGTCGAACGGCGCGACGACGACTTCGCCGGTCGACATCATCGTCGACATGTTGAAGTCGGTCTGCATGACCTTGCCGAGCTCGGCCAGCTTCTTGAAGCCGACGTCGATGTTGTGGATGTCGCCGCCATACATCTTGGACGCCAGCATCAGCATCATCTTGCCGGCCGTGTTCTGGATGCTGTACAGGCCCGTGCGGCCCTTGAACTCCGGGTTGTTCCACAAGTCCTTCCACGACTTCGGCGGCGTCTTGACCAGGTCGGTGCGGTAGCCGATGCCGATCGGCGAGATCAGGCCCACCACGCCCCAGCCATCGGCCGCCGCGGTGGCGATCGGGTACAGGTCGGCGTAGTTCGGGATCAGATGGCGATCCAGCTTCTGGAACTGGCCCTCGGCGCGCAGCACCGACGCATAGATCTCGTTCGTCATGACCACGCCGTACGGCGACTTGCCGACGCCGGCGGCGCGCATCGTCGACATGTAGGTGCGGCCCAGGCCGATGTCGAGCTTGGGGCTGATCCGGGTCTTGGCGCTGAACGCCGGCACGAGCGTGGCGCGCCAGAACTTCTCCCAGCTGCCGCCGTAGGTGGTGATGACGAGTTCCTCGGCGGCCGCGGCAAGCCGGGGCAGGCCCATGATCCCGGCGCCCATCAGGCCCGCCAGCGCATGCAGGACCTGGCGTCGATTCGATGCGTTCATCGCTTGACCTTTCGTTGGCTTAAATTCGGTATACTGAATTTTGCTAGCAATGTTCATTCCAAGTCAAAGGCTTTGATGGACCGCCTCATCATCGACACCGATCCCGGGCAAGACGACGCGCTGGCCCTGCTCGTCGCACTCGGCTCGCCGCAGCTCGAACTGCTGGGCGTCACCACGGTCGCGGGCAACGTGCCGGTCTTGCAGACCGCCGACAACGCACGCCGCATCCTCGAACTTGCCGGCCATGGCGACGTGCCGGTCTACGCCGGTGCCGCGCGCCCGCTGCTGCGCGCGCCGCGCCCGGTGCCCGAGATCCACGGCGCCACCGGCATCGACGGCTGGGACTGGGCGCCGGCGCAGCGCCCGCCCGAACCCGGGCACGCCGTCGACTGGCTGGTCCAGACGCTGCTGCGCGAACCCGCCGGCAGCATCAGCCTGATCGCGCTGGCGCCGCAGACCAACATCGCGCTGGCCTTGCGCCGCGCGCCGGAGATCGCGGCCCGGTTGAAGCGCCTCGTGTTCATGGGCGGCGGCTACTTCGAGGGCGGCAACATGACGCCCGCGGCCGAGTACAACATCCTGGTCGACCCCGAGGCGGCGGCCATCGTGCTGGCGGCCGGCATCGACACCACCGCGGTGCCGATCGACTGCACGCACAGCGCGCCCGCGCCGGTCGACTGGTCGCGCGAACTCGACGCGCTGGGCACCAGCGTGGGGAAAGCCTGCGGCGGCATGGTGCGGTTCTTCGAGCAGTACGGCAACCGCAAGTACGGCACCCGCTCGCGCCCGCTGCACGACGCGGTGGCCGTTGGCGCCTTCCTGTGGCCGGAGCTGTTCGACGGGCGCCTGTGCCCCGTCGAAGTCGAATGCGCCGGGCGCCTGACCACCGGCATGACGGTGGTCGACTGGCTGCGCCAGACGGGTGCGGCCGACAACTGCCGCTGGCTGCGTTCGTGCCGCGACCCCGCCCTGCTCTACGCCCGCATGCTGGAATGCCTGGGCCGGCTGCCGTAGTGCTGGCGGCTACGCCGCGACGGCCGGCCGGCGCCGCTTGACCGGAGGCGGCGCGCCCACCAGCTGGGCGACGACCAGCCGCACGTTGGCCTGCATCGCCGCCACGGCCTTCTTGTCGCCCGACAGGTGCTTCAGCAAGCCTTGCTGGAACAGGCCGTCGAACATCGCATAGGCCACGGCGCTCGGCAGCCGCACCGGCACGCCGGTGATCTCAGAAAAGCGCGACAGCACGCGCCAGATCATCTTCTCCAGGCTCTTGTCGATCTCGGCTACGTCGGCGCGGAACGCCTCTTCGAACAGCGACTGGGCGCGCAGGTCGTACCAGAGCCGGTGCAGCGGCGCCTCCTGGCGCAGCGTATCGCCCAGGGCGGCGACGAAGCCGTCGAGCAGCTCGTCGAAGCTCGTCGCCGTGGTGGTGACTTCGTCGTAGCGCTTCACGCAGCGCGCCTTGTACTGGCGCACGCTGCACAGGATGAGGTCGAGCTTGTCGGTGAAGTAGTAGTGCAGCACGCCGTGCGAGAACTCGGAGTTCTGCGCGATCTCGCGCAGGCTGGTGCGGGCGTAACCCAGTGCGGCCAGCGTCTGCAGCGCGGCTTCGCCGAGTTCGGCACGGCGTTCGGCGAACTTGTGGTCGCGGGGTTTGAGGACGGTGGCCATGCGTCGATTGTAAAGAGCACGGCGCGCGCCGGCCAGTGCCGCAACGCACAAACTTGACACTTGTCAAAACTACTCTTGACAGTCGTCAAGACGACTCCTAGGATCGATTTCGTTCTCTGGACATTTGTCCAAATCACAACAGGAGACAGGCATGAGCAAGTTCGACCTGAGCGGCCGCAAGGCCTTGGTCACCGGCGGCGCGCGCGGCCTCGGCGAAGGCATGGCGCAGGCGCTGGCCGCCGCCGGCGCGTCGGTGATGATCGGCGACGTGCTCACGTCGCTGGGCCGCGACGCGGCCGGCAAGCTGGCGGCCGGCGGCGCAAAGGCCGGCTTCGTGAAGCTCGACGTGACGAACGAGGACGACTGGCTCGCCGCCGTGAAGGCCACCGTCGACACGCTCGGCGGCTTCGACATCCTGATCAACAACGCCGGCATCGAGATCACCGCACTCGTGACCGAGATCGACCCCGCCGAACTGCGCCGCATGCTCGACGTCAACATCGTCGGCACCGCGCTCGGCCTGAAGCACGCGTTCCGCGCCATGCGCCCCGGCGGCGCAGCCGGCCAGGGCGGCGCGGTGGTCAACATCTCGTCGGTCGCGGCGACGATCGCGTTCCCGGCGATTGCCGGTTACTCGGCCACCAAGTCAGCTGTCGACCGCCTGACGCGGGTGGCGGCGATGGAGTCCGGCAAGCTGGGCTACGGTGTTCGTGTGAACTGCATCTACCCCGGCCTGGTACCCACCGAGATGGGCATGAAGCTGGCCGGCGACGTGGTGGCTGCCGGGCTGTTTGCGTCGCCCGAGGCCGCCGTCGGCGCCATCATCGAGCAGACGCCGGCCGGCCGCCTGGGCGAGGTCTCCGACATGGCCGACGCGGTGGTCTTCCTGTGCTCCGACGCGTCGCGCTTCATCACCGGCGCGGGCCTGCCGGTCGACGGCGGCATGGGTATGTAAGCCCCACAACAAGGACGGAGACAAACATGAGCAGCAACAAGAAGCCCGTCGTGGTCTACGGCGCCTCCGGCTACACCGGCCGGCTGGTCTGCGAGTACCTGCGCGAGCACGGCATCCCGTTCATCGCCGCCGGCCGCAGCGCCGAGAAGATCCACGCCGCGATGAAGTCCCATGTCGCCGGCATCGAGACCGCCAGCTACGAAGTGGTCGAGGTGATCCACACAACCGAAGCGCTGACCCACCTGTTCAAAGGTGCCTCGGTGGTGCTGAACACCGTCGGCCCGTTCGCCCGCTTCGGCACCGAGGTCGTCCAGGCCTGCCTGGCCGCCAAGTGCCACTACACCGACACGACCGGCGAGCAGGACTGGCTGATCACGCTGGACCAGGAGTACGGCGCGCGGTTTGCCGCCGCCGGCCTGCTGCTGTCGCCGGGCCTGGCGCAGATGTACACCACCGGCGAGATCGCGGCACAGCTGTGCCTGGAGACGCCAGGCCTGGACACGCTGGACATCGCGGTGTTCTGGGGCGGCAGCCCGACGATCGCGTCGACGCAGACCATCCTGGTCAATGCGGCGATGGCCAAGGCCTACTACCTCGAGCAGAACCAGTACGTCGAGCATCCGGCCGACGCCGGCCTGTACAACCTGGCCATCCCCGGCCAGCACGAAGCGGCGCTGGCCCTGCCCTGGGGCGGCACCTCGCACCCGGTGTGGTTCAAGCGCGACCCGCGCGTGGCCAACGTCAAGGTGCTGGGCGGCGTGTTCAACAAGCCGCTGATGCTGGGCGTGCCGCAGATCGTGGCCGCCGCCATCAAGGCCACCGAAGGCATGAACGCCGACGAGCGCTACGCCGCGCTGGCAAAGACGGCCGCCGGCGTGATGAACAGCATGCCGCCGCGCGAGAACCCGCGCATCAACAAGTCGGTCGACTCGGTGCATGCGTCGGGCCCGCTGGCGCGTGCGCACTGCGTCATCTACGGCAACTGCAACTACAAGCAGACCGGCCTGCTGCAGGCCTATGCCGCGGCCTCGCTGCTGCAGCAGGCGCCCAAGCGCGTGGGCTTTGCGTCGGGCTGCCAGGCCTTCGGCCACCACGAGCTGCTGGGCAGCTTGCGCAGCTTCGGTCTCGTGCAGCCACCGGTGCTGACCGTGCACCGGTGACGCACCCATGCGCCTGACCGACTACCTCGACAAGGGGGCGATGCTGGGCGAAGACTCGCCGTGCCTGACGATGGGCACGGCGGATCTGTCGTACGGCGACGTGCAGCGCATCAGCCACCGCGTGGCGCGCGGCCTGCAGCGCGCGGGCATCGCCGCCGGCGACAAGGTGGCGGTGCTGTCGAGCAACGACGCGATGGCCTTCGCCTGCGTCTTCGGCATCTCGCGGGCGGCGGCCGTCTGGTGCCCGGTGAACCCGCGCAACGAGGCGGCCGAGAACCGCTTCGTGCTCGATGCCTTCGACTGCGCGGCACTGCTCTTCCACAGCGCCTACGCGGCGATGGTCGAGGCAATGCGCGCCGGCTTGTCCCAAGTGCGCGTGTTGGTCTGCATCGACCAGCCCTGCGCGTTCGCGCCGTCGCTGGCGCAGTGGCTCGAAGGCGCCAGCGACGCGCCCATCGCCGTGCCGACCGTCGACGACCTGGCGATGATCGCCGGCACCGGTGGCACCACCGGCCAACCCAAAGGCGTGATGCTGTCGGGCCGCAACCTCGAAACCATGAGCGCGCTGACGCTGATGGGCTACCCGTTCGATCGCCGCCCGTCGTACCTGGCGCTGGCGCCGCTGACGCACGCGGCCGGCGTGCTGTGCCTGCCGGTGATGGCGCTGGGCGGCCGCATCGTGATCATGCCGAAGCCCGACCTGACGGACTTTCTCGCGCTGATCGAACGCCACCGCATCACGCACACCTTCCTGCCGCCGACGCTGATCTACATGCTGCTCGAACACCCGCAGCTCGCGCAGACGAAGCGCGATTCGCTGCAGTGCTTCTGGTATGGCGCGGCGCCGATTTCGGCCGCGCGGCTGGAAGACGCGCTGACAAAGATCGGCCCGGTGATGGCACAGCTCTTCGGCCAGACCGAGGCGCCGATGATGATCTCGATGATGACGCCGCGCGAACACTTCCATGCCGACGGCTCGGTCGCGCGCGAGCGCCTGGCGTCGGCCGGCCGCCCCGGCCCGCTGGTGCAGGTGGCGACGATGGACGCCAGCGGTGTGTTGCTGCCGCGCGGCGAGACCGGCGAGATCGTGATCCGCAGCTCGCTGGTGATGATGGGCTACTACAAGGACCCGGCCGCCACCGCCGACGCCGGCCGGCACGGCTGGCACCACACCGGCGACATCGGCCGCATCGCCGACGACGGCTTTCTCTACATCGTCGACCGTGCCAAGGACATGATCATCAGCGGCGGCTTCAACGTCTATTCGGTCGAGGTCGAGCAGGCGCTGATGCAGCACCCAGACGTGCAGGACAGCGCCGTCATCGGCCTGCCCGATGACAAGTGGGGCGAGAAGGTCGTGGCGGTCGTGCAGCTGCACGCCGGGCGCAGCGCGCGGCCCGAGGAGATCATGGCGTTCGTGAAAGGCCGCATCGGCAGCGTCAAGGCACCCAAGCTCGTCGACATCTGGCCCGACCTGCCGCGCTCCAAGGTCGGCAAGGTGCTGAAGAAGGACATCCGCGCCGAGATGCTGAGACGCGCCGCCTAACGGCCACGATGAGGCAGACCCATTGATCGGCGGCGCCTGGCCGCGTAGCATGCGGCTCCCCAAGCCACGACGTGTTGGAGCCGGACATGCCCGAGATCAAGAACTTCGACGAAGCCAAGAAGAGCCTTGTCGACAACGGGTACATGACGCAGAAGGACGAGTATCTGAATCTGTGTGCCATGGTGCTGGCCTTCCTGAGCAACACCAATCAGTTCGAGGCCGCGCTGAAGTCGGTTTCCGCCTTCATCTGGTCCTACTACACAGGGCTCGATCCGAATATCAAGAACAAGTTTTCGATCAGCCTGGGCATGGTGGCGCAGATGCACAAGTTCCGGGTCTCGACCCGGCCCATCGTGGCGCCGCACCCGGATGCGCTGCCGCTGGCGCCGACGCCGCTGGGCGGCCCCATGGACATCAAGCTCGTCGGCTCCTATGGCGACTTCTACGGCCTGCTGCGGGAGCGCATGTTCTGGAAGGACAGCATGGACATGGAGCATGGCGAGTACTCCCATGCGCTGCAGTGGCTGGCGATTGCCTCCGAATTCGGGCCGCGCGCGGCGGCCCTCTATGCCGAGCTGCCCAAGTATTCCCACAAGAAGAACAAGACGGAAGTGATTCCGCTGTGGAGCTACCTGGCCGACTGCTTCCCGGATACGAAGAAGGCCGACGCGGAACTGATTTCGAACACCTACCGCTCGCCGCAGATGATCACGAAGCATCTGATCGGCAGCGCCCAGCCGATCAAGGACCACTTCGTGTCCTTCTACCTGACCTACGTGTACAAGCAGCGCAAGCTGGTCAGCTACGATCTGACCAAGGTCGGCTCGACGAAGGCCAACTACGGTTCGGCGTCAACCTACGCACTGGACAAGTCGCGCGCCGACGCCTGGAATCCCGTCACCGAGAAGTCGCCCAAGACGGGACTGAACGCCGTCACCCGCCTCGACCGGAAACCGACCGACGTCAAGCCCAACGCGTCGAAGACGGTGGCACTGGAAACCAGCTTCCACGGCATCCCCGGGAAGTTCTGGACCCGGGGCGACTGGGACAATCTGACGTTCGACTGAATCGGGCGGGCCGATTCAAGCACTTTCGCCGGTGACCCGGTCGCGCCCCAGCGACTTGGCGCGGTACAGGCGGGCGTCGGCCACCTTCATCAGCTCGACCAGCGTGCCGGCCTGCAGCGGGAACGTGGCCACGCCGAACGACGCGGTCAGCCGCAGCGTGGCGGCGTCGGTCGGTATGCTCATCCCGGCCAGCGTCGCGCGCCACTTCTCGGCCCGTTCCATCGCGCCTTCGTGGCCCGTGCCCGGCAGCAGCACGGCGAACTCCTCGCCGCCCAGGCGGCAGGCCAGGTCGCCGGCACGCGTCGTCGCGCCCAGCATCGAGCCGACGGCCTTCAGCGCCGCGTCGCCGGTCGGGTGGCCGTGCATGTCGTTGACGTTCTTGAAGTGGTCGATGTCCAGCATCACCAGCGAAAGCGGCGTGTCGTGGCAGCGCGCGCGTTCCAGTTCGTGTTCGGCGACCGCGACGAAGTGGCGGCGGTTGTGCACGCCGGTCAGCTCGTCGCGGATGGCCTGTTCGCGCAGCTGCTCGTGCAGCTCGTTGATGTGGCTCAGCTGCGCCTCCAGGCGGCGGTTCGCCTCTTGCAGGGCCTGCTCGGCGCGCTTGCGCTCGGTGGTGTCACGGGTGATGCCGAAGTAGCCGATGTGGACGCCGGCGTCGTCGAACACCGGTACCGAGACCGTCTCCACCCACAGCCGGGAGCCGTCCTTGCGGAAGAACTCGCCTTCGTGCCGGATCGGCCCCGCGTGGGCCAGCGGGTTGTCCGCGCTGCCGCGCTCGGCCGCCAGCCGGATGAGCTCGGCGCGGTATTCGGGGGTCGTGAATTCCAGCACCGGGCGGCCGCGCAGCTCCTCGCGCGGGTAGCCCATGGTGCGGCACATGTTGTCGCTGATGTGGACGAAGCGGCGGTCGGCATCCATCTCCCAGAAGCTGTCGCCGCTGGCATTCACCATCGCCAGCAGGCGCGCTTCGGTGATGGGCCGGGGGTCGGTGGGGGAACTCATCGGCGACCGGCAAAGCCCGATCGCCAGCGCGGCGGTTCGCCCTTCATCCAGCAGATGGCGATCAGGATCAGCGTCAGCAGCAGGCTGAAGCCGATGAACTTCAACGGCGCCTGCCCGGGCCTCAGCACCGGGATGGCGCCGACAACCAGCAAGACATACGCGACCAGCACAAGCCAGCCCTGCCACGTGCGGGGCGGCCCCCAACCCCAGCCGAACTTCTTGGCCGGAAACCAGTACCTGGGCTCGTCTTCTTCGTCCATCGGCTGCCCGGCTTGTCGCTCAGGCCCATCGTTCGGGTGAACGATTGTGCCTCGGCGCAGCAGCCACCACCCGGCCGCTCAGGGCCCGTGGATCTGCACGCGCAGCTCGCCCACGGTCACGACATCGCCCACGCGCAGCTTGCGCCCGCGCCGCGTTTCCGGCTCGCCGTTGACGGCCACGCCGCCCGTGGCGATCAGCGTCTTGGCCGCGCCGCCGCTGGCGGCCAGGCCGGTGGCCTTCAGCAGCGCGTCGAGCGCGATGTACTCGCCGCGCAGGGCGAAGTCGGTGTCGTTCGTCATGCGGCTCCCTGCAGCGCCCTCGGGTCGTCGTTGAGTACCATCGTCGTTGTCTCCTGCACGCCGCGACGATAAGGCACCCGCGTATCCAGGGCGCTCGAGCCGGGCGCCACGCAAAGTTCCGAGGAAACCCATGAACGAAGGCCAGACCACCACCCCACTGCCCGACCGACTGTCGGTCGACCCGGCCAGCCCGCATCACGTCGCGGCCGTGTTCGAACACGACGTGGGCATCCGCTTCAACGACAAGGAGCGCTTCGACGTCGAGGAGTACTGCATCAGCGAAGGCTGGATCAAGGTGCCCGCCGGCCGCACGGTGGACCGCAAGGGCAAGCCCGTGATGATCAAGCTGAAGGGAAAGGTCGAAGCCTTCTATCGCTGAGCCGCGGTCTCGCGCAGCGCCTGCAGCAGCGCCTGGCCGCCCGGCGACAGTTCGTGCTGGCGGCGGGTGACGATGCCGTAGGGGTCGAGCCGAAGGCCGAGTTCGATCGGCAGCTCGGCCAGCAGCCCGGCGTCCAGATGGGTGCGCACCACCTCGCGCGGCAGCGCCACCACCATGTCGCTCTGCGCCAGCAGGTGCGTGATCATCGGCAGCGCCGTGGTCTCGATCGTGCGCTCGGGCAGGTCCAGGCCGTTGGACAGGAACAAGGCGGTGATGCGGTCGCGCAGGATGCTGCCCTGCGCCGGCAGGATCCAGCCTTCGCGCGCCAGGTCGGCCAGTTGCAGGTTGGCACGATCTTTCAGCGGGTGGCCGCTGCGCGCGATCAGGCCATGCGGTTCGTCGCACAGCGGCTCGAAGACCAGCTCGTCGGCCACCGCCGGGTCGAGGATGCGGCCGATCATGATGTCGATGCGGCCGGCGCGCAGCCGCTCCAGCAGCGGCTTGCTGGCATCCACCTCCACCGCCACGTGCAGCCGCTCGTGCCGTGCCTTCAGCCGGCACAACGCCGCCGGCAGCAGCCCGGTGGCCGGCGTCATCACCGTGCCGATGGCGACGCGCCCGCTCAAGCCCGACAGCAGCGTCATCACCTCCTGGTGCGCCAGGTTCATCTCGGCCATCGCGGCACGCGAGCGGCGGATCATGATCTCGCCGTACGGCGTGGGCGTGACGCCGCGCGGCAGCCGCTCGAACAGCGCCGCGCCGAGCACCTGCTCCAGTTCCGACAGCAGCTTGGACGCAGCCGGCTGCGTCATGTGGGCGGCTTCGGCAGCGTGCAGGATGGAGCGGTGCCGGCCCAGTTCGCTGAGCAGCACCATGTGCCGCGTCTTCAGCCGCGAACGCGTGAAGCGGTCGGAGCGGGGGTCTTCCATCGCGCGGCCCGGCCTACTCGTGGTACAGCTGCGAACGGCCGCCGTCGATCAGGATGTCGGCAGCGTTGATGAAACGCGCCTCGTCGCTGGCCAGGAACAGCGCTGTGTAGGCCACCTCGTCGGGTTCGCCGATGCGCCGGCACGGCAGCAGCGCCGCCTGGCGCTCGCGCTCGGCCACGGGGTCGGGACTGGCGGCGAACGAAGCCTCGATGGCCTCGGTGAGGATCAGCCCCGGCGAGATCGAATTCACGCGCACGCCCTGGGCCGCGTACTGCAGGCCCAGCGCACGCGTCATGCCGATCAGCGCGTGCTTGGCCACCGGGTACGGGAAGCAGCCGGGAATGATCTTGTGCCCATGCACAGACGCGATGTTGACGATGCTGCCGCCGCCGCGGCCCAGCATGCCGGGCAGCACGGCGCGCGTGCAATGCCACGCGCCTTCCAGGTCCACCGCCAGGCAGCGCCGCCACTCGTCGACGGTCAGCGCCAGCGGGTCGTTGAAGAAATTGCGCCCGGCGTTGTTGACGAGCACGTCGATGCGGCCGAAGCGCGCCGCCGCCTGCTCGGCCATCGCCTGCACCGCCTGCGGGTCCGACACGTCGGCGCGGATGAACAGCGCACGTTCGGTGCCCAGTTCGCCGGCGATGCGCCGCGCCGCGTCGTCTTCGACGTGGCTGTTGACGACGACGCAGGCGCCTTCCCGCGCGAAGAGGCGCGCCGTCGCGGCGCCGATGCCGAGCGTGGAGCCGGTGATGAGGGCCACCTTGCCTGCGAGCCGCCCGGTCATGGCGCGTCCTGCGGCTCGTCTTCGAACAAGGCATCGGCCAGGCCGCTGCAGCCCGGCACGCTGCAGCTGAACAAGGCCCCGGACAAAGGCGCCTGCGCCAGCGCCTGCGGCGACAAGCCTTTGCGCGCGCTGGTCATCGTCAGCGTCGCGCCGTCGGCGCCGCCGAAGGCCGGGCAGGTGACGTGCGGCGCAGCCAGCCGCACCTGCTGCAGCGGCTGGCCGCGTGGCGAATAGCGCTGCACCCGCCCGCTGCCCCACTGTGCGTTCCACAGGCAGCCGTCGGCGTCGACGATCGAGCCATCGGGCTCGCCCGGCGCCGCGACGCCGGCAAACGGCTGCGGCGCGCCGACTTCGGCGGCGTCGGCGTCATAGCGGCACTGCTGGATCAGGCCGCGCAGGCTGTCGGTGAAGTACATCGTGCGGCCGTCGGGGCTGAAGCAGATGCTGTTGGCGATGGTCACCGCCGGCAGCGCCAGCCGGCGCAACCCGTGGCGCTGCGAATACTGGTAGAAGCTGCCGATCGGCCGGCGGTCAGCGGCTTCGTTGAAGGTCCCGAAGACGAAGTGGCCGCTGCGGTCGGTGCGGCCGTCGTTGATGCGCGTGCGCGGCTCGGCGGCGTCCACCGGCGCCAGCGGCGCCACGGCCAGGCCGTCGGCGCCGAAGCGGCCCCAGGCCAGGCCCTTGGCCAGGCCCAGCAGCAGCCGGCCCGAGCGGCACAGCGCGAAGCTGCCCAGGCGGTCGGGCAGCTCCAGCCGCTGCGGCGGCGCGCTGCCGCCGGCCCAGCCGTACAGGCATGACGCTTCGATGTCGGTCCACAGCCAGCGCGCCTGGGCGGCGTCCCACAGCAGGCATTCGCCCAGCGTGCAACGCGCGTCCAGGGCCAGGCTCGCGCTGACGGCTTCCGTGCTCATGCGTTCAGAACTTGTAGGTTGCACCCAGGTTGAAGCGGCGGCCGAACTGGAAGTCGGTCTGGTGGTACGGGTTCAACGGGTCGCTGTACGTGACGCGTTGGTTGGTCAGGTTCTCGATGCCGAAGCGGGCCTGCAGCTGCGGCGTGATCTGCTGGGCCAGGTTCAGCGAAGCCCAGGTCTCGGCACCGTTGATCGAGAACGCCGTCGAGTCCCAGGTCGGCGCGCGGTTGTAGGCCGAGTGGTGGTTCACCGCCAGCCGCGCCTCGAAGCCGTTGCGTTCGTACCAGAGCGTCAGGCCGCCGTTGCTCTTCATCAGCCCGTTGGTCGCGATCGGCTTGAAGGTGGCGCCGCTCGGGTCGCCGTTCTCCTGGATGTTGCTGTCCGAGTAGGTGTAGTTGGCCATCAGGCCGAGGCTGTTCCACGGCGCCGGCAAGGCCGTGAAGGCCTGCTGGTAGACGAACTCGATGCCCTGCACATGGCCGCCGCTGCGGTTGACCTGCTGCGTGTAGTAGGCCGTCTTGCCGGCGAAGGTGCCCTGGACCGACGAGATGCCGATGTAGTCGGTCAGCTCCTTGTAGAACACGCCCACCGAGGCCAGGCTGCCTTTGCCGAAGAAGCTGAGGTAGGTCAGGTCGACCTGGTTGGCCATCATCGGTTTCAGGCGCGGGTTGCCGCCGGCCACGGTGGTGGGGTTGACGCCATTCGGGTCGACGTTGACCACGTGCGCGTCGTTCATCACGTCCAGCGGCGCGCGCGACATCGCGCGGGCCAGGCCGAAGCGCAGCTGCTGCGTTTCGGCGGCGTCCAGGTTCAGGATCGCGTTCAGGCTGGGCAGCACGCGCGTGTACGACGTGCCGTCGGACACCGGCGTCGGATCGCCGCCGTTGACCTGTTCGTAGCCGTAGCCGGTCTGGCTGGTGTGCACGACGCGCAGGCCGACGTTGCCGCGGTAGCTGAGCCCGCCGAAGGCCTTGCCCGACAGGTCGAACTGGCCGAAGACGGCGGCGCTGCTTTCCTTGGCGCGCCAGTCCTTCTGCACCAGGTCGCTGGTGGTCGGGCTGCGGCCGTCGGCGCTGAGGTTGCCGGCGCCGAAGTACTGGTTCACGGCATTGCTGTAGCCGCCGACGAGTTCGATGAAGTCGGGCCGCCCGTCGACCGTCACGCGCTGGAAGCCCGAGGTCGGGATCGTCACGGTCGCCGGGCTGAGGTTCCACGAGACCTGCTCATACGACTTCTCGCGCTGCGTCGCGCGCGCGCCGACCCGCAGCCTCGTGACATCGCCCCAGTTCATCGGCCGCGTGGCCGTGAACTGCTCGGAGTTCAGCGAGTCGTGCAGCTTGCCGGCATAGGTCGGCCCCCATTGCTCGGAGACGCTGTTCGAGAAGTTCGCCGGGTTGCCTGTGTCCTGGCTGAACGAGTAGGTCATCCACTGGTCGCGCGGGAAGTTCCACGTCACAGCGCCGGGCTGCAGCATCGTCATCTGCACGGCCGACCACATCGTGTCGCGGCTCGCGGTCGAGCGGGCGACATCGCCTTCGAGCTGCCATCCGCCAACCTTGAACTTGCCGTTCAGTCCGGTCGCGAAGTTGCCCATGTTCTGCTTCCACAGGGCGTTGAGGTTGTCCAGCTGCACCCAGTTCACGGTTGCGCCGGTGACGTAGCCGCCGTCGACCGTGTAGTTGCTGTAGTTGCCGGTCTGCCAGCCGTCCCAGTTGCCGGTGTTGCCTTCGACATGCAGCAGCGTCGGCTCCAGGATCTTCGAACGCGCCAGGTAGACGTCGGCCGTGATGGCGACATCGTCGTTCGGCCTGTATTCGAGCTTGCCGAGCACGCTGGAGCGCTTGTCGGTGCCCTTCTTCACGCCGTTCTGAAAGCCCCATGGCGTCTTGCTCTCGGTGGTGCCCGGCAGCACGGCGGAGTGGGTTTCGTTGAAGCCCCAGTTGTCGACCCGGTCCTCGAGCGAAGGCTGGTCGTAGTAGCTGAAGGCCAGCGCCACGCCGACGGTGCGGTCGGCGAACTGGTCGACAAAGATGCCGCCCAGGCGCGGCGCGTACTTCTTGGCGCCCTGGATCGAGTCGCCGAGCTGGTAGTACAGCGCATCGGCCTTCAGCGACGCGGTGCGTTCCTTGTACATCAGCGGCTGCACGGTCTGCAGGTCGATCGTCGTCGCGATGCCGCCTTCGGCCAGCTCGGCCGACTGCGTCTTGTAGACGGTGGCGCCGGAGACCGACTCCGACGGGAACATCTCGAAGCGCACCGCGCGGTCGGGCTCGGACGACGCGAACTCGCGGCCGTTCAGCGTGGCGCCGACGAAGCGCGGCCCCAGCCCGCGGGCGACGATCTGGCTCGCGTTGCCGCGGTCGATGCCGGCCGACAGCCCGGGCAGGCGCGCCAGCGACTCGGCGATCGTGGTGTCGGGCAGCTTGCCGATGTCTTCCGACGCGATCACCTCGACCATCGAGTTCGAGGCCTCCTTCGCCGCCAGCGCATTGCGCACCGAGGCGCGGATGCCGGTGACGGTGATGACGGTGGCCGGCTCTTCAGCCAGCGCCTGCGCGCTGGCAACCAGCGCCGGCAGCATGAAGGCGGCGTGGATCATCGCGCTCAGGCGCTTCGGGGTCATCGGATGCTGGCGCTTGGCTTGGCCGGTGCGGGTGGTGGTGCGGGTCATCGTTGTCTCCGTTGGGTTTGTTGCTGTCCGTCTCACAAGGGGCTGGGTTCGGGCGCGGGGGTCATGGCGGCGGCTTCGCGGGCCGGGTTTCGTCGGCCTGCTGGCGCCAGGCGTGCACGAAGGCTTCGGCGCGCCCGGCCACGGCCTGGGGACTGCTGCCGGGCGTGTACAGCGCCGAGCCGAGGCCGAAGCCCGATGCGCCGGCACGGCACCACAGCGCCAGACTGGCCGGCGTGATGCCGCCAACCGGCAGCAGTTGCAGCGCGGCCGGCAGCACGGCGCGCCAGGCCTTCAGCACCACCGGCGTCACCAGTTCGGCCGGGAACAGCTTCAGCGCGTCGGCGCCGGCAGCCAGCGCGGCAAAGGCCTCGGTCGGCGTCGCGACGCCGGGCACGCACAACAGGCCGGCGGCCTTGGCGGCACGGATCACCGCGGTGTCGGCATGCGGCATCACGACCAGATCGGCACCGATGGCCCGCAGGCGCTGCACATCGGCCAGCTGCGTCACCGTGCCGGCACCGACCAGCGTCGCCGGGCCGAGCACGCGGCGCAGCGTGGTGATGGACTCGAATGGGTCAGGCGAGTTGAGCGGCACTTCGATGAGGCCGAATCCCGCGTGTTCGAGGATGCGGCCGATGGCCTCCGCTTCGGCCGGCCGGATGCCGCGCAGGATGGCCACCAGCGGCAGCCGGTCCATCGCCGCGGCAAAGCGTGCCGGGCGCAGCAACGCCGTGTCGCTCATGGCTTGACCATCCCGGCCAGCACGGCCAGTTGCCACAGGCCGGCGCTGGCGGTGTTGTCGGCCATACAAGCCGGCTCGGCGCCGAACTGGCGCAAGGCATGGCCGTAGCGCCGGCACAGATCCGGCTCGCCGACCAGCGCCAGCGTCATCGGTTCGCGCGGCAGCCCGGCCGTCAGTTCGTGGCCGATCAGCAGGCCCGACAGGTAGTCCGGCAGCGCCGCCGCCGCCCAGCGGTGGGTGAGGCCCAGCGTGCGCACGGCGAAGAGCTGGCTGACGAGATCACGGCCTTCGGCCCCGCGTGCGGCGGCCACGCCGGCGTCGAAGGCGTCGGGGTGCCAGCCTTCGTCGGCCGCCGGCATCAAGCGGCCGAGCACCGAATGCCGGCGCAGCAGCGCGTACAGCTCGCCGGTCATGCGGGTGCGAAATCCCGTCACGCGCCCCTGCTCCAGCTGCACCCACTTCGAATGCGTGCCCGGCATCAGCACGCAGGCCGCACCGGTCAGCGCCGGCTGCAGCGCCAGCAGGCCGACGAGCTGGGTCTCTTCGCCGCGCATCACATCGGGCGTGCCGGCCACGGGGTCGTCGATCAGGCCGGGCACGATGTGCAGCGGCACACCGGCGGCCGTGTCCACACGGACCCGCTGCGTGTGCAAGCGGCTCAGGTCGGCCGGGCAGCCGGCATACGGCGCCTCGCGCCAACCATGCGCGCTGCCGACCATGCCGCAGGCCAGCGCCGGCAGCTTCAGCGCCAGCCAGTCGCCGGCCAGCGCCTGCAGCGCGGCATCGAAGGCCGCGGCGCCGCCGGTGATCTGCGACGCGCCGTCGGCACTGCTGCGTTCGGCCAGCACCGTGCCGCCGGCGCCGCCCGGCCCGATGAGCCAGCCGCGCAGCCGCGTGCTGCCCCAGTCGAGTGCGATCAGGCGCGGTTCCGTCATCGCATCACCACTCGGCCACGCTGCCGTCGGCATGGCGCCACAGCGGGTTGCGCCAGTCGCGCGCCTGGCGGCTGGCTTCGATGACGCGCGCTTCGTCGATCTCGACGCCCAGGCCCGGCAGCCGGCTCGGCTTGACGTAGCCGCCTTCGATGCCGAAGTCCGCGCGGTTCTTCACGTAGTCCAGCAGCTCGGCATCCTGGTTGTAGTGGATGCCCATGCTCTGTTCCTGCAGCACGGCGTTGTGCGCCACCCAGTCGACCTGCAGGCAGGCGGCCAGTGCCACGGGGCCCAGCGGGCAATGCGGCGCCAGCGCGACGTCATGCGCCTCGGCCATCGCGGCGATCTTGTGGCATTCGGTGATGCCGCCGGCATGCGACAAGTCGGGCTGCACGATGGCGATGCCGCCACCGGCGAAGACGCGCTTGAAGTCGAAGCGCGAGTACATGCGTTCGCCGGCGGCGAGCGGGATCGACGTCGCTTCAGCCAGCCGCGGATAGGCCTCGGCCTGCTCGGCGAGCACCGGCTCTTCGACGAACAGCGGCCGCAGCGGCTCCAGTTCGCGCAGCAGCACCTTGGCCATCGGCACGGAGACGCGGCCGTGGAAGTCGATGCCGAAGTCGATCGTGCTGCCGAAGGCGCTGCGGATCTCGGCGAACTTGGCGATCGCGCGGTCCACCGCGGCATGCGTTTCGAGCAGGCCGAACTCTTCGGTGCCGTTCATCTTCACGGTGTCGAAGCCGGCTTCGCGCACGCGGTGGATGGCGGCGATGATCTCGGCCGGGCGGTCGCCGCCGACCCAGCAATAGGTCTTCATGCGCTCGCGCACCAGCCCGCCGAGCAGCTGGTACACCGGCACGCCGAGCGCCTTGCCCTTGATGTCCCACAGCGCCTGGTCGATGCCGGCGATGGCGCTCATCAGGACCGGCCCGCCGCGGTAGAAGCCGCCGCGGTACATGGCCTGCCACAGGTCGTTGATGCGCGCCGGATCCTGGCCGACCAGCAGTTCCGACAGTTCATGCACGGCCGCTTCGACCGTGCGTGCGCGGCCTTCGATCACCGGTTCGCCCCAGCCGACGATGCCTTCGTCGGTCTCGATCTTCAGGAACATCCAGCGCGGGGGCACGCGGTAGGTGGTGAGCTTGGTGATCTTCATCGTGGGGCACACGTTAGGTGGGCACGACGGCGGCAACCACTGTCGTTTTGCGTGTGCGCTATGAATCCTGGACATGGCTTCAGCGCCCGCGCCGCAAGGCGTTCATCGAAGGCAGCGCGCGGCCGTTGAAGTCGAACAGCGCCTGGTTGTCCCAGCCGTTGCCTTCACCGCTGCGCCAGCCGGCGCCGGCCGCGGGAATCCACGCCGGCTCCCAGTAGAAGACGCCCAGGCCGTTGGGCACCGCGGCCACGGCATCGATGACGTCGCGCAGCGCCTGCGCCTGGCCGGCCACCGTGGCCGGGTAGCCGGCGCTGGCGGCGCGCTCGGCGTTGAAGATGTTGGGCGTGGCGTCGCCGTTGGCCAGCGTGTGGCCGTAGGCCGTCTCCACCACCAGTAGCGGCTTGCCGTAGCGCTGGGCCAGGTCGGCGAGGTTGGCCTTCAAGCCCGCGAGTGGGCCGTGGAAGTACGGGTAGTAGCTCAGGCCGATGACGTCGTAGTCGAGCTTCTCGCGCGTGAAGCCGTCGAAGACGCGGCGGTACAACGCGTTGTCGCCGCCGTCGGCCAGGTGCAGCACCACCGGCAGGCGCCGGCCGCTGCGCGCGCCGTGTTCGCGCACGGCGGCAATGCCCTGGCGCAGCAAGGCGACGAAGCCGGCATCGCCGCCGATCTTTTCGTCGGGCGTCTGCTGCCAGGTCTTGCCGTCGGGCCAGACGAAGCCGCCGTTCGTCTCGTTGCCGATCTGCACCATGTCCGGCGCTGCGCCGGCGGCGTCGAAGGCGCGCAGCACGTCGGCCGTGTAGTCGTGCAGCGCCTGCTGCAGCTTCGGCCCGCTGAGGGTCGCCCAGGCGGCCGGCTTGGTCTGCTGCGCGGGGTCGGCCCAGAAGTCGCTGTAGTGGATGTCCAGCAGCAGCTTCAGGCCTTGCGCCTTGGCGCGGCGGGCCAGCGCCAGCGTCAGCGCCAGGCCGTTGTTGCCGCCGCCGAGCGGTTCACCGGCCGCGTTCACCGGCATGTGCCACAGCCGCAGCCGCACCCAGCCGACGCCGTGCTCCTGCAGGATGGCCAGCGGATCGGCCGGCGTGCCGTCGGCGCGGCTGAAGCGGCCGCCGTGGCGCTCGACTTCGGTCAGCGTCGAGACATCGGCGCCGACGATGAACTCGGCGGCACCCGCCAACGGCGTCACCAGACACAGCGCAACGAGCAACGCGTGTGCGTTCATCCTTTCACCGCCCCGGCCGACAGCCCCGAGACCAGCCAGCGCTGCGTGAACAGGAACAACAGCGTCAGCGGCAAGCCGGCCAGGATCGCCGTGGCGGCGAAGTCGCCCCACAGGTAGCGCTGGTTGAACAGGAACAGGCGCGAGCCCACGGCCAGCGTCAACTGCGCTTCGTCGTGCAGCAGCACCGAGGCCACCGGGTACTCGATCATCGCCCCCAGGAAGGCCAGCACGAAGACGACGGCCAGGATCGGCCCGGCCAGCGGCAGCAGCACGTGCACGAAGGCCTGCAGCGGCGTCGCACCGTCGACGGCGGCCGCTTCTTCCAGCTCCGGCGGCAGGCTTTCGAAGTAGCCCTTGATCAGCCAGATGTGCTGCGCGATGCCGCCGCTGTAGGCCAGCACCAGGCTCCAGTGGCTGTTCAGGCCCAGCCACGGCACGAACTCGCCGATGCGGTCGAACAGCGCGTAGATCGCCACCAGCGCCAGCACCGACGGGAACATCTGCAGCAGCAGCAAGGCGTCGAGCGTGAAACCCTTGCCGCGGAAGCGCATCCGCGCAAAGGCGTAGGCGGCCGTCACCGACAGCAGCAGCGCCACCGCGGCCGAGACCAGCGCCACCTTCATCGAGTTGGCGATCCACTGCAGCACCGGGAACGGCGGCTGCTGCCATTGCCCGTCCGGACCCATCACCGACAGGCCCAGCGCGAGTTTCCAGTGGTCCAGCGTCAGCGCCTTCGGGATCAGGCTGCCGCCGGCGAAGTTGCCCGGGCGCAGCGAGATCGAGACGATCATCAACAGCGGCAGCATCGTCAGCACGATGAAGCCGATCAGCGCCGCATGCGTGGCCAGCAGGCGCCAGCGCTGCGAACGGGGGGTGACGAGGGCCATGCGTGCTGCTCCTAGACCGCCGTGCGCCCGACCTTGAACAGGCGCAGGTTGGCCAGCGCCAGCGTGGCGACGATGAGGAAGACGATGGACGCGATGGCGCAGGCCAGCGCGTAGTGCTGGCCCGAGTCCTGGAACGCGATGCGGTACGTGTAGCTGGCCAGCAGGTCGGTGGCGCCCACCGGCACGGCGGTGTCCAGGTAGTCGGGCGCGCCGTTGGTCAGCAGCGCGATCAAGGTCAGGTTGTTGAAGTTGGTCGCGAACGACGCCACCAGCAGCGGCGCAATCGGCCGCGCGATCAGCGGCAGCGTGATGCGCCACAGGTTCATCAGCGGCCCGGCGCCGACCAGCGCCGATGCTTCGTACAGCTCTGCCGGGATGGCCTTGATCAGGCCCATGCAGAGAATCATCATGTACGGGTAGCCGAGCCAGGTGTTGACGATCAGCACCATCGCGCGCGCCAGGGTCGCGTCGCTGAACCAGCCGGGCCGCACGCCGAACAACAGGTCGAGCACGAGGTTGATCTCGCCGAGGTTTTCGTTGAACAGGCCGCGGAACACCGGGATCGAGATGAAGGCCGGCACGGCGTAGGGCAGGAACAGCGCGATGCGGTACGCCGGCTTGGCCTGCAGCGCCGGCCAGTTCAGCGCCACCGCCAGCAGCAGCCCGATGGCGAACGTGAACAGCGTGTTCAGCGTCGCGAAGGTCAGCGTCCATGCGAAGACGCGGCCGAAGGGTTCGTAGAAGCGGCTCTCGGTGAAGATGCTGCGGTAGTTGTCGATGCCCACCGTCGCGCGGAAGCCCGGCGTCACCGGCGTGCCGTCGGCCTGGCGCCACCAGCCTTGCGCGGTGTCGGCCACCAGCACCCGGCCGTCGCGTGCGGCGCGCAGCGTGCCATCGGGCTGCAGCACGTAGGCCGGCCGCTCGGCGGCGAAGCGGCGCAGGCTGAGCAGCCGCAACTCGCTGCCGTCGGGCAGCACGGCAGTGACGCGGCGCAGCGCCGGCAGCTCGGCGGTGATGCGGCGCAGATCGGCAGCGCTGCCGGGCGGTATGGGAACACTCGCTTCTTCGGTTAGCAGCGGCAGCCGCAGCGCGCCGCCCAAGGTGAACGGCGCGCTGGCGTAGCGCCGGCCGTCATCGTCTTCGAAGCGCAGGCGCTGCTGGTCGCCGTCGGCCGCTTCCAGCGTGAAGGCCAGGCTGCGGCCGTCGCCTTCGCCGCGCGCCAGCAGCACCTCGGTGGCGCGTTCGCGGCTCAGCAGGTGCTGGCCGCTGTAGTTGGTGAAGCTGATACCCAGCGTGTAGGCCATCGGGAAGGCGATGAACAGCAGCGCCGCCAGCGCGCCCGGCACGATGTAGCGCCAGGCCATCAGCCGCGGGCTGATGTAGACCCACATCGCCAGGCCGGTCAGCGCGAGCACGCCGAGCGCGAAGGCGCTGGCATGCGCCGCATGCAGCGCGAACGCCAGCGCCAGCGCGGCCAGCAGCGCGATGGCGCCCAGCGCCTGCAGCAGCCTTGTCGCGGTCTTCATGGGCTCCCCGCGATGCGCGCAGCCGCGCGCGCCAGACCGCCGGCCACGTCTTCGCGGCCTTGCACGATGTTCTGCAGCGCCGCGGACATCGCGGTCCAGAAGCGCGTCATCTCCGGGTTGCTGGGCATCAGCGTGCCGGCGCGCACGGCGGCCATGCTGCCGGCGATCAGCGGGTCGGCGGCGCGTTCGGCATACAGCGCCTTGTTCGCGGGCACGCCCAGCGGCACGTCGGCGTCGATGGCGCGCAGGCTGGGCAGCGACAGCAGGTAGCTTTCGATGAACTCGTGCGCCAGTTCGCGCTGCCGGCTGGCGCTGGCGATCATCGCGCCGAGCACGCCGACGAAGGAGCCACCGGGCCGGCCGCCGATACTCGGGTACGGCGCCACGCCGAAGTCGATGCCGCTCTTGCGCAGGTTGCCCCAGGCCCAGGGGCCGTTGAAGGTCATCGCGACGCGGCCTTCGTTGATGGCGGCTTCGGCGTCGGCATAGCTGACGCTGCGCGGCAGCAGGCCTTGACGCACCAGGCTCATCAGCGTCTCGATGCCACGCACCGCACCGGGCGTGTTGATGCCGATATCGTGGCCGTCATAGCTGCCGTCGGCGCGACGGCCGAAGGCATAACCGCCGCCGGCGGAGACGAGGCCGTAGCTGTAGTAGACCTCGGTCATCCACCAGCGGATGGCGCGCTTGCCTTGCGCCGACAGGCGGCGGTCCAATGCAAACACGTCGTCCCAGTTCGCCGGCGCTGTCGGCACCAGGGCCTTGTTGTAAAGCAGCGCCACCGTCTCCATGCCGAGCGGGAAGCCCCAGGTGCGGTCCTGCAGCAGCCAGGCGCTCCAGGCCTGCTCGTCGATGGCGGCACGCGTGGCGCGCGACGGCGTCACCGCAGCGATGAGGCCGGCCGTGGCCCAGCTGCCCAGGCGGTCGTGCGGCCAGATCCAGATGTCGGGGCCCTTGCCGGCGGCGGCCGCCTGCTCGAACTTGCCGATCGCGTCTTCCGGGTGCTCGACCTGCACCGCAACGCCGGTGTCGCGCATGAAGGCGGCGGCCGCGGTCGCGATGCCGCGCCAGCCTTTGTCGCCGTTGATCCAGACGCGCAGCGGCACCGCGGCGCGCGCCAGCGCCGGCAGGCCGAGCGCCGTGGCAGCAGCCACGCGCAGGATCTGGCGGCGCACGATGCTCATGGCATCAAGCGGCGCAAGGCCGTGCCGCTGGCGTCGAAGCCGTGGCAGGCCGCCGCCGGCACTTGCAGGTGCACGCCGTCGCCGACCGCCGCGGCGCTGCGGCCGTCCAGCCGCACGACCAGCGGCGCGGTGGTGCCGGCGCGCGCCAGGTAGGCATAGGTCATGTCGCCGAGCCGTTCGACCCACTGCACATGGCACGGCAGCGTGCCGGGCCCGGCGTCGCCCTGCAGCCGCAGGTCTTCGCTGCGCACGCCCAGGGTCAGCGCCTGGCCGGGTGCTAGGCCGCGGCCGTCCAGTGCAGCATGCAAGACGTGGCCGTCGGCGCTGCGCAGCGCCAGGCCTTGGCCGTCGACGGCGCTCACCGTGGCCGGCAGCAGGTTCATCGTCGGCGAGCCGATGAAGGTGGCCGCGAACAGATTCGCCGGCTCGCGGTACAGCGCCAGCGGGGCGCCGACCTGGGCCACGCTGCCCAGCGTCTGCACCTCGGGCCCGCTGCGCAGCAGCACGATCTTGTCGGCCAGCGTCATGGCCTCGACCTGGTCGTGCGTGACGTAGACCGACGCGGCGCGCGCGTACTCGCGGTGCAGCCGCGCGATCTCGACGCGCGTCTGCGCCCGCAGCGAAGCGTCCAGATTCGACAGCGGCTCGTCGAACAGGAAGACCCCGGGCTCGCGCACCAGCGCACGGCCGATCGCCACGCGCTGGCGCTGCCCGCCGGACAGCGCTGCCGGCTTGCGCGCCAGCAACGGCTCGACCTGCAGCAGCTGCGCAATGTGCGCCACGCGCTGCTGCGCGGCGGCCTTGCCGACACCCGCCAGGCCGAGGCCGAAGCCGATGTTTTCGGCCACCGTCATGTGCGGGTACAGCGCGTAGTTCTGGAACACCATCGCGACGTTGCGCTGCGCCGGCGCGCGCTCGTTGACGCGCACGCCGGCGATGCGCAGTTCGCCGCTGCTGATGTCTTCGAGCCCGGCGATCATGCGCAGCAGCGTCGACTTGCCGCAGCCGCTGGGGCCGACGAAGACGCAGAACTCGCCGTCGGCGATGTCCAGCGACACGTCGCGCAGCACCATCGTGCTGTCGCCGAAGTGCTTGCCCAGCGCTTGCAGGCTCAGTCCAGCCATGTCGGCGCCTCATCGCGGTGGAACTGCAGCCGTGCGCGCTGCCAGACACGGGCCTCGGCCGACAGCACCGCCGCGCGTTGCGGCGCCGCGGCCTGCAGCCGCTGGCGCGCGTGATCTTCGAGGAAGATCGGCAGCGCCGGGTCGGCCGGCACGATGCGCAGTTCGAACACCGGCCAGCTGCCGTCGGGCCGCACGAAGCGGTGCAGGCCGATCAGCCAGGGCTCGCCGTCGGCGAACTGGTCGTCGACGAACACGCCGTCGGCATACAGCCGGGCCGCGTCGCCGATGTAGTCCAGGCTCAGCATCGCGCGGGCCGACGCCGGGCACGGCGCCAGCGGCTCGATCTGCACCCGCATCGCGGCCGCGTAGGCGGCTTCGTCCGGCGCCAGCGGCACGCTGCGGCCACGCCAGGGCACCAGCGGGCCATCGCGCCGGGCGGGCGGCTGCTGCGCGTCATGCAGCACGGTACAGCGCAGCGGCAAGGTTGGCGGCAAGGCCTGCGGCTGCACCCACTGCGCGAAGCCTTCGCCGGCACCCCAATCGTCGGCCGGCCAGGCCTGCACGGTGGCCGGGCCGTTGGCCAGCACGACGGCAGTTTCGGCTTCGAGGTGCAGCGCGTCGGCGCACAGCAGCAGCCGGTCGCGGCCGGCGACGAACGCGCGCGACGCGCTGTCGGCCTGGTCTTGCGACAGCAGCACCATGCGGTGCTCGGTGCCTTCGCTGTCGGTCAGGCTCAGGATCAGCGGCAGCGCCGTGGCGGCCGCGATTGGCACGGTCAGCAGGCCATCGCTCAGCACCGCGTCGGCACCACGCAGCGCGCGCACGCTGCCGGCGTCGAAACACAGCTCGGCGCGCACGCCGGGCACGACGAAGCCGACCCAGCGCACGCCCTCGCCTTCGGCCCAGTGCGTCAACGGCTGCACGGTGGCATGGCGCAGCCGCGCGCTGCCCAGGCGCTGACCGAAGGGCCAGATGAAGTAGGCACCTGACGGCACGTCGACGGCAGGCAGCCGCCGCGCCGCGCCATCGGCCTGCTGCAGGGTCAGCTGCACGCCGCCATGGGCCGGCAGCGGGTGGTGGCGGCAGTGGTTGTTGACGAAGACGAAGCCGCTGTCGCCGGCGCCACGGGCGGCCACGCGCAACTGCGTCAGGTCGGCCGGGTCGGTGCTGTCGCCGACGCGGGTCTCCATCAAAGCCAGCTCGGCGCCGAACGCGGCCAGGAAGCTGTGCAAGGTGCGCAGCCGGCCATACGACGGCCGCACCTGGCCGTACTGGCCCAGCGGCGCGCGGAAGTCGTAGCCGATCTCGGCCACGTCGTTCGGGTAGCCGCTGGCCTGCGTCTCCTGCAGCCCGCGGCCCGGGTTGGCGCCGCCGTGGAACATGTAGTAGCCGTAGAGGTTGGCGCCCGAGCCGATCTGCACCAGCGCGCAGGCCGCCACGTCGTCCGTGCTCAGCACCGGGCGGCGGTGGTAGGACACATGCATGCCGCCGCCGGCTTCGGCCAGGAAGAACGGGTAGTGCGCCGGGTCGATGCGGCCTTCGGGCGGCGTGCCGCCGACGTTGCCCATCTCGCCGATGCTGCGCCCGGTGTTGAAAGCGAACACGCCGCTGGGCGGCTGCGGGCCTTCGGAGCCGCCCCAGAAGCCGTCGGGGTAGGCGCCCGACACCGGCAGCACTTCGCGCGGCGGGATGTCCAGCGTCGGCCAGCCGGTCACCGTCCACAGCGGCACGTTCAAGCCGCTGGCCCGCGCGATGCGCTTCAGTTCGGCGATGTGCTCGGCACCGCGCCCGGGGCCGCGGCCGTCGTACTCGTTTTCGAGCTGCACGCCGATCAGCGGGCCACCATCGCGCCACAGCAGGCCTTGCAGCTGGGCGCCGATCTCGGCGAAGAAGCGGTGCACGTGGACAAGATAGCCCGCGTCGTTGCAGCGCAGCGGCACTTCAGGGCTCTGGGCTTGCAGCCACTCGGGCAGGCCGCCGTAGCGCGCCTCGGCATGCACCCAGGGGCCTGGGCGCAGGTGGAACAGCAGCCCCGCCTGCTGCGCCAGTTGCGCGAAGCGGCGCAGGTTGCGCCGGCCGCTCCAGTCGTATTGGCCGGGCGCGGCCTCGTGGTGGTTCCAGAACACGTAGCTGGCGACGATGTCGATGCCGCCGGCGCGCAGGCGCTGCAGTTCGTCGGCCCATTCGTCTTCGGGGCAGCGCGAGTAGTGGAACTCGCCCATCACCGGCAGCCAGGGCCGGCCGTCGCGCTCGAGGCAGCGGTTGTTCACCGCCAAACGGCCGGCCGGGCCGACGGCATCTTCGCCGAGCACGAAGAAGCCGCGCTCCACGGACTGCGGGCCGGCGGCGAGGACAAGGGGCGCCATGGAATGGATCAAAGAAGGTTAAGCGATTAATCTTCCATCACTATCCAACAACCGATCACATCTTGTCATCCGGGTGAACCACTATCCGGCGCCATTTCATAGCTGCTTATCAAAATGGCATGGCAGCCCGGCACCGCGCTGGATTGACAGCCTCAGCCTGTCTCCCGCATAGTAGATTAATCGCTTAACTCGATTGAATCGCACTATCACATGAAGCTCGGTGTCTGCTACTACCCCGAACAATGGGACCGCAGTCGCTGGCGCGGCGACGCCCGCCGCATGGCCGAGATGGGCCTGAGCGTGGTGCGCATCGCCGAGTTCGCATGGGCGCTGATGGAGCCGCGCGAAGGCGAGTTCGACTGGGCCTGGCTCGACGAGGCCGTGGCCGCGCTGGCCGACGCCGGCCTGCAGATCGTGCTGGGCACGCCGACCGCCGCGCCGCCGCGCTGGCTGAGCGAGCGCCACCCCGACGTGCTGCCGGTGGACGCCCAGGGCCGCAGCAAGCCGGCGGGGTCGCGCCGCCACTGCTGCTTCTCCAGCCAGAACTACTTCGACGCCTCGCGCCGCATCGTCGACGCGATGGCGCAACGCTACGGCCGGCACCCGGCCGTCGTCGGCTGGCAGACCGACAACGAATACGGCTGCCACGACACGGTGCTGTCGTACTCGCCGAACGCGCTGCGCCGCTTCCGGCTGTGGCTGGCCGAACGCTACGGCAGCATCGACGAGCTGAACCGGCGCTGGGGCAACGTGTTCTGGAGCATGCAGTGCAGCAGCTTCGAGCAAGTCGGCCTGCCGGTAGGCCTGCCGGCGCAGGCGAATCCGGTTCATGCGCTGGACTGGCGCCGCTTCGCGTCCGACGAAGTGCAGCGCTTCAACCGCATGCAGGTGGACCTGCTGCGCGCGCATTCGCCCGGGCGCACGGTGCTGCACAACTTCATGGGCTTCTTCGGCGAGTTCGACCACCATGCGCTGGCGCGCGACCTGGACCTCGCCAGCTGGGACAGCTACCCGCTGGGCTTCACCGACTCGGTGGCCTTTCTCGACGCCGACGAGCGGCAGCGCTGGGCGCACACCGGCCACCCCGACATCGCCGCCTTCCATCACGACCTGTACCGCAATGTCGGCCGCGGCCGCTTCGCGGTGATGGAGCAGCAGGCCGGGCCGGTGAACTGGGCCGCCTGGAACCCGTCGCCGCTGCCGGGCCAGGTGCGCGCCTGGACCTGGGACGCGTTTGCGCACGGCGCCGAGTTCGTCTCCTACTTCCGCTGGCGGCAACTGCCGTACGCGCAGGAGCAGATGCATTCCGGCCTGCATGGCAGCGACGGCCGCCGCGACCGCGGCGGCGACGAAGCGGCCCGCGTGGCCGGCGAACTGCCGGACGTGATGGCGGCGCTGGGCACATCGACGCGCATCACCGAAGCGCCGGTGGCGCTGGTGCTCGACTACACCAGCCACTGGATGGTCGAGGCACTGCGCCACGGTGCCGACTTCAGCTACTTCGGCGAGGCCTTTGCCTGGTACAGCGCAGCGCGCCGGCTCGGGCTGGACATCGACATCGTTGCGCCCGATGCGGAGTTCAGCGGCCGCGCGCTGGTGCTGCTGCCGGCGCTGCTGGCCGCCGACGATGCGCTCGCGGCGCGGCTGGCGGCCAGCGCTGCGCAAGTCGTCGTCGGCCCGCGCAGCGGCTCGAAGAGCGAGGACTTCCGCATCCCCGAAGGCCTGGCACCCGGGCCGCTGGCGGCACTGGCCGGGCTGCGCGTGCGCAGCGTCGAATCGCTGCGACCGGGCGCGGGCGAATCGGTGCAAGGCGGCAGCGGTCTGCAAGGCCAGGCCACGCGCTGGCGCGAACAGGTCGAAGCCGCGCCCGACACCGAAGTGCTGGCCCGGTTTGCCGACGACGCGCCGGCGTTGCTGCGCCGCGGCCGCGTGCGCTACGCGGCCGGCTGCTTCGACGCGGCGCTGCTGCGCGCCGTGATCGCCGGCGCCGCACAAGACGCCGGGCTGGCCACGCAGGCGCTGCCCGAAGGCCTGCGCCTGCGCCGCTGCGGCACGCTGCGCTTCGCCTTCCACAGCGGCCCCGGCCCGGCCAGCGTGCCGGCACCGGCCGACGCGCGCTTCGTTCTGGGCGGGCGCGAACTCGCGCCGGCGGGCGTGGCGGCCTGGGTCGAGGCCTGACCGCCACAATCGCGTGCATGGCCACCCTGATCGAAGTCGCCCGCCAGGCCGGCGTCACCGCTGCCACCGTCTCCAATGTGCTGCGCGGGCGCGGCAAGGTCGGTGCGCAGACGCGCGAGCGCGTACTGGCGGCGGCACAGGCGCTGGGCTACCGGCCGAACCTGAACGCGCGCGCGCTGGCCGAAGGCCGGCCGTCGACGATCGCGCTCGTCGTCAGCAGCATCGCCAACCCGTTCTACCCCGAGTTCGCGCTGGCGGTGGAGCGCGCGGTGCGCCAGCGCGGCTACTTCCTCGTCGTCTGCAACACCAACGACGACCCGCAGCAGGAGCGTGAATACCTCGACGCCGTCGGCGGCTCGCTGGCCCACGGCGTGCTGGTGATGAACGCCGACTTCGTCGAGATGGACCACCTGCTGGCGCTGCGCCAGCGCGGCGTGCCGGTGGTGCTGTGCATGTGGGAGCACCCGGCCGAGCCGCCGGCCCTGCCCTGCGTGGCGGTGGATTTCGAACTCGCCGGCCGCATCGCCGCCGAGCATCTGCTGAAGCTCGGCCACCGGCGCATCGGCGCCGTGGTGGGCAGTGCCGCCACCGGCAACCACATCTGGCGCTACCGCGGCTTTCGCGACGCGCTGGCGCGTGCCGGCGTCGCGCATGGGCCGGCCGAAGTGCTGTTCGGCCACGACACCATCGAAGCCGGGCGCAGCGGTGCCCACGCGCTGCTGGCCGCCGTGCCCGACCTGACCGCCCTGTTCGTCAGCAACGACCTGCCGGCCATCGGCGCGCTGCAGGCCGCTGCCGACCTGGGCCTGGCTGTGCCGCAGGATCTGTCGGTGTGCGGCATCACCGACATCCAGCTCGCGCGCGAAGTGCGCCCGGCGCTGACCACGGTGGCCGTGCCGACGGTGGAGGCCGCCGAGCTGGCGGTCGCGGCACTGATGCAGATGATCGATGAAGACGCTGGCGGCGCCGCGCCGGGCCCGCGCCTGGTCGAAGCCTCGGCGCCGCGGCTCATCGTGCGCGGCTCGACCGGGCGGGTTGCTGGCGCGACCCGCGACGCATGAAACGCCCGGCGTGCCCGAACGACGGCTTGCCGCCCGTTGCTGTCGGTCGGCGGCGTCTGCTTGCGTGCAGAGGCCGAGGCGGCAAAGCCGGCCCGGGCAGGCCCGCGGCGCTTAGCTTCGGCGGTCGGCCCTGGGGGGCCGACTCCGCTGCGGTACTCGGATTCCCGGCCCGGCGGGCAACTCGCTTCGTTCGCT